>JACCDI012042125.1_pt1 | contig 88252 bp, 124 predicted proteins | sample 7442791 | NCBI WGS metagenome assembly JACCDI01 (sample SAMN15323434, study PRJNA562643) | freshwater metagenome | isolation source: river surface water | place: USA:Blue River Watershed | collected 2017-08-15
GGTAGGAACAGACGAGCAATCTCTGGTGCAATCCCAGCATCCATAGCTTCGTGATATAAACGAGTTCCCTCATTGATAATATCATTTAGCTTATTGGTGTAGTAGTGTCCAATAGTAAAGTCCAATGGCTCTCCACTACCCTGCTTGCTGTTCTCAGGCTTGCTACGCCACGATGAAGCACTAGGAACATAGAACTCTTCCTGCTCAGTGATGTAACGGCGTGAACTCTCGTTCCATCCATTCTGCTCGTCCACATGTGTAGATGCTACTGCATACTTCCACCACTGACGTGCTACGAACAACGGTGCATAGACTTCAAAGGTAAGTGCTGCATGGCGGAATGGCGACGTATGCCCCTCACGAATGAGGAAGCTAATAAGCTTCTCGTCTTTGGGTCCAAACTCTGCAACTTCTTTATCGTATGAAACACGAGCAGCGTTGACGACAGATAGATCGTCCCCAAGAGTGTCAACCAAACGTACATATCCTCTATCCAATACTTTAATAGGTTCTGGCATATCTTTAATGATTATTGTCATCTTTAAATCTCTTTTCTAGTTTGTTTACAATTACTTTATATGAAATAACAGCTACGCTTAGTTCGTAAATGGTATTCCAAAAGAAGTCAACAATTATATGGTTTGGGTCAGTCAGCATTCCCTGAATAACTTCCCAGTCAAACACTGCTACTCCTCAATAATTGCTAGTACATCCCTTGAGAAGATGGACAGATATTCTTCCCCATCATACTCAAGTTTCATTGTTGCCATTGGGTTAAAAACTACCTTGTCCCCAACAGCAACTTCTGGCTCTAATTGTTTGCCACTTGGAAGAACTCGTCCTGGACCAACAGCGATAACTGTTGCTACCTTTTCAATCTCCTGCTGTGCTTGAATGATTAAGCCAGATGAAGAAACCTTTTCAGTTTCTTTATTTGTTTTAATAATAATACGATCTTCTAATGCTTTTAGCATTTAGTATTCATCTTTCTGGTGTTCAACACCGTGCTTGTCGTCAATGTACTTGTGAATCTTACGTAGTGCTACTGCCTTTGATACAGCAAACCCTACCAAAAGAAATACGGCATTCCAGAAAAACTCTGATACCATATGCTCTAGTCCAAAAGTTACTTCAACAATTGTGTCCAAGAGGGTCTCTCCCTCGTGTGCGTGATCTTCGTGCATGTCTCTCCTATGCTTTGTTGTACTACAATTATACGTTAGTTACCGTTTTTTGTCAAGTTCTAATGGGCTTGGATTTGGATAAAGTTCCTGGAGTCTTGGCAGTAGTTCGTGAAACCAGGCTTCATCTGTGGATGCAAACTCACCTTCGATACGCTCTACTGATGGACGAATCTTAACATCTTCCATCTCAAACGCAAATTCTTCGTAGGTATTACCATAGCCAGAACGCCACAATGTGTATTCATCTAATACATCAGCCAGCTTAGACTTCTCCATTGGCATTGGAACATGCAACTCAAAGTTCTTTGGGTCTTCAAACCCATTCCACTTCAGTTCTTTATATGTTTCATTAAGCTGTCTAACATACCCCATGCTTTCACGGTTACGAACCTTCTCTTCAATTAGGTCAATTAGGTATCCGTTACAGTGAGTGTCAATGAAGTCTATCTTCTTCATAATAAAGAAGTCGTCGTTCATAAGAACAAACTGTTCATTGATAGCATCTGTCCAGCATATGTAACGCATATTCCATCTTGCGTTCTCTAGCTTGTCTAGAGTTTGTTCAACTTCAACATAGTTACCCCCATACCAGTCAGGCTTGCCACCGATTACCCAAATGTTTGCATCTGGGAAGCTTGACAAGACTGATCTGATTGAGTAACGTAATTCTTCGTTGTCACCAGGACGACAAATGTATACGAAATCCACTTGCTATCCTAGTGATCCGCCAGGTCCACCACTGGAGATTGCTCCGTCAGAGCCTGTAGCGTCTCCAGAACGCCCTCTACGAGTTCCTGATGGCTTCTTGCCATACTTACTCTTGATGTTTCCACCAGTAGGTCTACCACCTTGAGCAGGTCTCTTAATCCCTACCCCAGGATATTTTGGGTCAACTGTAAATGATGGGTTTGCAGGAGCAACTTCTTTTTCAACCATTTCAGTAACTCTCTCATGGTTTGAGCGATCTGCACCAAAATCAGCAAATAGCCCTTTGTCCATCTCTCTTTGCACAATGTTACGTGACCAAGAGTAGCCAGCGTCTCCACCCCATGCAAGCCACATAATGTATCCATTAGATGGGTTAGCCTGGTTAGCCCAATCCTTACCCTTCTTGTCTACCTCATGGCGAGAGAAGTATGAATACATACGCTTAACAGTACTAAGAGACAAAGTCTCTCCTCTTGCCAATTGCCCTGCACGAGTCCATCCAACTGCTGTACCAGCACCATTGGCTTTACCATCTTCCTTAAACTTGATTGCTCTGCGAGCTGCTGCTCTAGCACCTGCTGGTGGAGAATATCCCTCAGCCTTTGCTAACGAGTCTGTGTCATAAATAACATCGTCTGTGTCTTCCCATAGGTCGTCCATCTTAGATACTGGTACACAGTTAGGAACCATTCTTCCATTGTCCCCTGGCTTCATGCCACGCTGTGCGTAGCCATCCCAGCAAGGTCCCTTTTTAATAATTAGATTATTATCCATTAGTAATCCATCTCCTCTTTCTCCATGCTTACACGTAGTTGCCAGCAGAATTTTTGAGAGGCTGTCTGTCGTGCTGCTAGGAAGTCCATGAGACCATTCTCACGAACATCGTTTGCAAGACCGCCAGCTTCCTTTAGGTCTTCGATGTGCTTTTCAATTGACTCATACAAGTCAGCAAGCATTGGTTGTGGGTCTCCAACAATTACTGGCTCTGTGATTGTAGCCATGTCAAAGAAATCTGTTAGTCTGTATGGTGCGTATGCCTTGAGCATTCTAAGCCACTCTCCATACTCGTCTGTCGCCTCTTCGTAGTCTTCGTAGATCTCTTTGAAGAAGTCGTGGAACTGCTTGAAGTCGTCTGACTCTACGTTCCAGTGGTATCCATGTGCTTTAAATTTTAGTGCAATGTTGTCTGCTAATAGCACTCTTAGCTTTGCAAGTAGTTGTTCCATAATCCTATTCTATCATACAAAAGGTAATTGGACAGTTTGACATCATGTCCAGGATGTTTTCCCAAGGTAGCGTCCATGCGGAAAATCTGCGTACTTGGTACTATTATACTACTTCTTTAGAGTAGTAGTCTTCTTTGCGACTGGCTTCTTGGCAGGAGCCTTAGCCTTTGATACCGCTACCGCTACCTCCTCTGCCTTTGGAAGATTGCCAAAAGCAGCGTCGTTTGGATTTACGTAGCGAATTACAACTGGGAGGATTGCAGCCCATAGAGCGTTGGCGAGCTGACCTGGGTCAGTTACACCTGCAGCGTATAGTGCAAGTCCTGCAGCCAGAAGGCTACGTCCGTATGATGCAAGTAGTGCTACTAGTTGCTTCTTATCCATTTTATTTCTCCTTGTTTGATTCTGGCAGGAAGTTGAATAGTTCTGTTAACGATTCTTCACTAACCTGTCCAAATGATGCAGACACTTTGACTGCATCGATTGCTTGCTGGACATCTTCAATATACTTGAATGCCCAGTCTCGTGATTCAGATAGGAACTTTACGAACCCATCTGTTTGCTCCAGGGAAACTGATTCTTTGGCATCCATCTCTTTTTCAAGACGGCTAATCAAAGAAAGTTTATCTAGTTTAAGTTGAACTACCTCTGCAGCAAGCTTTTTATTCTTCAAGCCAAACGCAATTGCCGTATAGGAAACTACTGCAAGTAGAATCAGGATTACAGCAAATGAGATTAGCCCAACAATGTCTAGCATTATTCTCCTAGTGCGTCTCTTGTTACTAGCACGACAGCCCCAAGGGACTCAAGTGCCAACTTAACATCATTGATATATTTTACTATATCTTGTAGTTCGCTGTCAAGCTTTCCTACAAGACTTTCTGGATTGACAACAATAGTCAGCCAGTTGTCAGCATCGTAGAGGTCTACCTTAAAGTCCCCTGGTGCTGATATTGCGTGAAAGGCTTTTGCCATTTCTTCGGTATACATATTTATCCTTTATCGTTGGTTAGTGTTTGCCATGTATTAGCCCAATCACTCTTTGACTTATGATTGTTGAACTCTTTAGAGATCTTACCTTTTTCAAGATATACCCCACCCCAAACGCCGTATTCTTTTCCTGTGACACCAGATGCAAAACACATTCTTGCAACTGGACAGTCCATACAGTATTCGTCAACAGCAGGTCTAAGTTCAACTTCTTCTTCATACTTGTCAAAGAAGATGTTTACATCCCATTCCAGACATGCAGCATCATCTTTCCATTCATCCTTGCGACTCATTTTGTGCTACAAACTTTCTTGGGAGATTCCAGCCGTTGTCCCATTCGTAACGCTTACGAATTACCCACTTACCATTTTGGTAAGCACCTTCTGGGGACATCCAGGCTGTGGGAGATGACTTGGTTTCAATTACTGTCCAACCATCCCAGGATAGAGAATCGTTGTTATCTACAACTTTCTCCATCAGCTCAAGAGAATCAATCATTGTTCTCTCCTTCTGTGTATATTACTTTTTTGATTTGTGTTTCTTCTATTACTACCTGGCAACGAATGCAAGGTTTGCTGTACTGATCTTCTCCCCGACGATTTACTCGTGCCACATACAGTACAGAACCCTTGACATTCCAGCCAGCATCCCTAATTGCTTCTACCTCAGCATGTACAGAACAGTGTGTCTTGATATGCTCAGGTGAAACAAAGTAAGGATTGTTTCTGTCTTTGTTAAAGCCAGTTCCGATTACTCGTCCGCCCTTAACAATTACAGCTCCATGTCTCTGCCTGGAGTTTGACTTAGTAGCCAAATACCGTGCAACAGACAAGAAGGACTTTTCGCTCTTGCTTAGATTAATCAATAGCGATATACTCCTACTTCAATATCCTTAGCATCAGCCTGTTCTACAACGCTTGGTAGCGTCTCCTTGGGCTTGCTAAAGTAAAGCAAGTAGTCGATTTCATTTAGATTGTTTTCGATCCAGCTAGGTGGAACCTTAACAATCTTAGTCTTGATGCCGTAAGCTTTCAAAGAACGCTCGTTGACATTAAGAAACTCATGTATAAACTCGTTTATGTTTTTAGGTCCAGCAGAAAAGATAATAAACTCTTTGTCTTCTGTGTCTGCGATTTCACGCATTGCTGTACCAATTCCACGCAGGAATACTTGGTAGTCGTTGAAGCTCTTGCTTCCTTGTACTGCAACTATCATTATAGTCCTTCTGTTAGTTTCTCAACAATAAACATTGTCTTCTTTAATTCTACATCATCCATGGTCATTGTGTCAACCCTTTTTGCAGATTCTTCACTAAAATTTCCATCCACTATTTCTGCAACGTGAAGCACACTCATACCATTAATGTTTTTAATAAACCATGCCTGGTCGTCTATATATAATACACGAGTGCTTTTGCTGTCAAAGTGTTTGGTAGCTTGTGTCTTTGCTCTTTGTGGGAATGATGGCAGTAGGTCTTGAATTGGTATCATACCCCTGATCATTTCAAACTGATTTGATTGTGAAAATTTAATTGGCAACACTTTGTGCTTTTTTGTGGCTTTATTAATAAACCTATTAATGACATAGAAAGTCACAATAGTCATTACAGAGCCAATAAAGTATTCCATAATAGTTCCCTAATTAATTATACATCGATTTAGTAGTCGTCGCCCTGTGACTTATTCTCTATAAGTCGCTCACGTTCGTCTATAACTTCGTAGAATACCTTGTCAAATTTTGGACCTGCACCAAGCTTAAGGTGTCGCTCGTAGTGGTGTCCACAGAAATCAAGGAAGCCTCCTACGCCAAGTAACCTTACGTATGCCTGTGCATAACACATAGGTTCGTCACAACGATCTGTGGCTAGTAGTGTCCATTCTTTTGTCTCTACCATTACTTATCCTTTGAGTAAAATCCGCTACCGTTGAAAGTTACAGCACCAAGATTAAATATCTTTTTCATGTTGTTTCCACACTTAGTACAAGTGTGTGTTGGTTCTGGATCGTTAATTGACCTGACCTCTGAAATCTTTGTCTCACATTCACGACATTCATATTCGTAAGTTGGCATTTGTCTCCCTATGGAATAATCCCCCCAGACCATTTCCAGGGGGACTATACCATTATACTACGTAATGTTGATTTTGTCTAGCCTAATTTAGCCCAAGTCTTTGGACCAACGATACCGTCAGCTGTTAGACCGTGCTTGCTCTGTAGAGCCTTGACTGCTTTTTCAGTTGCAGGACCAAAGACTCCGTCTGCGGTTAGTCCAAGCTTTGTCTGAATGTACTTGACAGCACCACTCTTTGAACCCTTCTTGATAAGCTTACCAGGATAAGCCATCTTGGTGGCTGCTGGCTTTGGAGCAACCTCTGCTGGGTCTACAACCTTTGCTTCTTCTGGTACATCAACTGTAGGTACATCTGGAAGTGAGTGAGTAGGTGCTACAGTTACTGGAGCAGTCTCTGGAGTCTCCTTGGCTGCTTCTTCGTGTGCCTTCTCAAATTCAATAACAGCCTTGCAGAATGCCATTGGATCGTAGTAGCCCTTGCCATTGTGGAATCCAGCCATTGGTTGAGCCTTGATGTGACCAGCCCAGATTTCCCAGTGTAGGTGCTTACCAGTTGCAAAACCAGTTGCACCCATCTTACCAACAACCTGACCAGCTTCAATTCGCTGACCCTTCTTAACCTTGATTGAACCCTTTACCATGTGGAAGTAGGTCCATGTGACCTTCTTGCCCATGACTGTGGACTGTACAATAATTGAGTGTCCTGCTGAGTTTGGATTGTCATTAGGCTTAACGGCAATCACCTTACCGTCTGCCCATGCTTCTAGGTAAGTGGTTTCTCCACCCTGCCAAATGTCTACACCGTTGTGGTGCTTCTTTACTTTCTTAATTGGGTGCATTCTCCAACCAAAAGGCGAAGTAACCTTCCAGGCTTTCCCTGGTTTCCCATCTACTGGGTATTGTGATTTTGCCATTATGCATCATCTCCTTCAGTATAAGTATACCAGGAATCTTTGCTCTCCCCCCTGGATTCGAACCAAGAATGTCTGAGTCAAAGTCAGAAGTGTTGCCGTTACACTAAGGGAGATTGGCGGAAGCAACAGGATTCGAACCTGTGGTAGTTTTACCTACGACGGTTTAGCAAACCGTTACCTTAGACCTCTCAGTCATACTTCCTGGGGTGAACAGAGGGAGTTGAACCCTCAACTCATGGACCACAACCATGTGTTTTACCGTTAAACTATGCCCACAGTCCCTGTTGTTGGAATCGAACCAACCATGCCAGAGGCGACGGTGTTACAGACCGCTTCCCCACCTTGGGGACTAACAGGGTTATGTTTCACTATTTAGTTATTCAGTCCTACCACTTGGAATTGAACCAAGAACCTTCTGTGCTTCAAACAGACGCTCTACCAATTGAGCTATAGCAGGTGGCGAAGTCTGAGGGAATCGAACCCCCACCAACAGGTTTGGAAGCTGTTGTGCTACCACTACACCAAGACGACGTGATGATCGGAGTTCACTAATTAGATTGGTATTGTTAGAGTATTAAGTTGGCTTTAGGGGATTAGTTATGCCAAGCACGATATGCAAAGGCAACAGCGTGGCGACTAAATCGCTGCTGATAACTGCCTTGCTTGTTATTCATCGTGAACTCCATGTATTTATTGTAGCATACTTTTGATGCTATCGCACCCCCAGAGAGAATTGAACTCTCCTCTTCAGGTTGAAAACCTGATGTCCTGACCACTAAACGATGGGGGCGTGGAGCCTCGTGTCAGGATTGAACTGACGACCTATCGCTTACAAGGCGATTGCTCTACCACTGAGCTAACAAGGCACTGGGCTTTAGAGGCAAACAACACATTAGTTGTTTATTATTGAAGCAGAGTCAGCTACGTAGCACGTGCTTGCCATACCTCTAAAACCGAGCGAATAGGGAGAATCGAACTCCCATAATCTGCTTGGAAGGCAGAAGTTTTACCATTAAACTATATTCGCAGTTGCAGGATCTTGGGTAATCACTCCCTCACCTACTGAGTTATTGCTACATCGGTAACTAACCGCTGAGAGGATCTGACCTCACAAGGTAAGTTTGTAGATACTTACATCTGGCAATATTCTAACGTAGAATTGCCCCACTACGTATAGGCGATTAACCCCTATAGCGTCCCCGATGGGATTTGAACCCACGATCCCCTGGCTGACAACCAGGTGCTTTAACCACTAAGCCACGGAGACTTGTTGTGATGCGTAGTTGACAAGACTACCATCACCGCCCTATACTATACCACCTCTGGGAACGAGCACCATTGCGAGCCATTCGTGACTACTTACGGCTTTGGTATGCCGATTAGCTCCTTCGGGGCTACCACCTACACTACCCTCTTATAGTCGGTAGTCCACTATCTGGGACAGTCAATCCCATTGCTCCCCCTCCTGGGATCGAACCAGGGACCTTAGAGTTAACAGCTCTCTGCTCTGCCTCTGAGCTAAGGAGGAATGTGTAATATATATTATACACAACTTCTATTTATTTGTCAAGTATCTAAACTAGCCATTTTACTACTGGGCAACATGGGTCTCCGCCCTCTTCCCATTCTTTTTCTTCTTCTTCAGTCATGTATGGATCGCCATCGTGTGTCATACAGAAACCCTCTGTAATCCAACCGTTGTTGATACCAACATATAGCCACTCAATTGCAGCAGTTGACTCCTCAATAGAGAAATCTTTATGTTCAATCGTCATAACAAAAACCCTTCCTAGGTTATGTATCTATTATACAGCCTAGAAAGGGTCTTGTCAAGAATATTTTTATTCTTCTTCTGGTGTGTTGTCCACGAATGCTGCATCGATTTCCTCGTCTGATAGCTCTCCGTCGTTTAGGTAGCCACGAGCAAGGTCTTCAACTACATTAGCGATACCCATTACACCTGCTAGGATAGCAGTCTGCAATGTGTCAATACCAATGATAGCACCAGCACCGATGGTTGTCAATGCTGAAACGATGAAGAGTGCAAGCATACGCTTTGCGATTTTTGCGTAGTTCATTATTTGTCCTCCTTATCTTTTCTTAAATTAATTGTGATTAGCCAAATGATTGTTGCCCATACAATTGCTATACCCACGATATCCCTAGCAGACCCTGTGAGGGTCAACCAGGCGATAAAGAATCCAAGTAGGGTGAATACCTGGTTAATACTCTCTTTAAATACTTCTACAATCCATTTGAATATTGATTTTATTAGTTTCATTTTATCCTCCCTACAACCACACTAGCAATCTGTGTTGCAATGATTGCTGGTATGATCACTTCTTGTGCTTTCTCACGCTGGTCGTCAGACATGTCTAGACCTGCTTGAGATACGTTCTTAAATACTTCTGCTACTGCCTTTCCTGGCTCTGTAAGTAGCTGTCCTACGAATGCTGCTGTCTCTGCTATACCCTCAGAAATAGCCCCAGCAAGGGCTGTGGGGTCTGTGAGAGCCTCTAATACTTGTTCTGCTTGTATTTCTGTTACCGCATCTGCAACAGTGTATGGAAGAACACCTGTATCATTGGCTAATGCACGTTCTTCTAGTTGCTCTTGGGCTTGTTCTTCTACTGATACTTCAGGTTCTTGTTCAGGTTGTACTGGAGGGACTGTTTGCTCTGGTTCAGGAATCGGTTGGGGCTGTGTTTCTTCTGGCTCTTGAGTAGGTTCCTCGGACGGCGTAGGTGTAGGTGGTAACTCTCTGAATGGTGGAATGGCTTCCAGTTCTGATTGAGCGACATTTAACTCCTGTTGTTTAGTTGATACGTTCTGTGACGTTACTTCTATTATACTTGAGTTTTCAATTTGAGCCTGTGTAAGTGTATTTAAATTAGCCTGTCTTTCATTTACAATCACTAATAATTCTGGGTTCTGTATCTCTGGCTGTATTGCATCCATATCAAGCACGGTCTCTGTGTGCCAAACAGTCTCATAAATGATTTGTTCTGTGTATGTGATCTCTTCTCTGTATGTTACAACTTCATCATAGACTGTTTCTGTGACTGTCTGAGTCCCAAATTGGGATGATGGGACAATCTCATAGCCATACCCTGGCTTTGCCCAGTACAACCACACGTTTGCCCCACCACCGTTCTCATAGAACCATAGCGTTATTGTGTGGCTACCTTCTGTCAAGTAAAGAGATGTTGTTGAGCCACCTCCGCCTTTATCAAACCAGTCATTAATAATAGTATTGTCATCAATTATAAGCTTAATTCCATCGTCACCTGGTGCGTAGAATCCATATGTTCCTGTAGTTGGTATTTGTATATTTCCAGTAAATTTAACAATAACATCTTCGTATAGTCCTGAGTTTAGAATCATGCCTCCGCCCCAGTTAAAGTTAATGTTTTCTACTGTTTCTGTTTTTACTAATCTGTCTTCTGTAGGTAATGGTGGTGCATTATTGTAGCCATACATATTGTATGACTTTGCTGTAAGTCCACCAGGCACTAACGTAGTAACTTCTCTAGGAACTAACGTTACCTCTCTTATTATATTGCTGTGTGGCACTTGAATGATATGTTCAACTTGCTCTGAAACTTCTATTTCTTTTGTTGGTCTAACCCAGTTAGGGTCAAGCATTAATAACTGTTCGTAGTTTGTTTGTGCTATTTGTAGTCCCTGACGTGCAAGATCTATTTCTGTCTGTAGAGACTGACCTCTTTGTACCGCCTCTAGATACGCTTGCTCTGCCTGTTGTAGGGCATTTTGAGCAGCAGAAAGTTTAGCCTCTGCTTCAGCTACTATCTGGTTATATTCTTCCCTGGTCTGACCATGGGCAGGGGTTCCCCAAAATACTGTAAGCAAGACTATAGTTAATACAAGTAAAGAGTATGCTAATCGTCTAATTTTCCTGTCTCCTATGTTAGTTTATCACTAACAGTATTATTATACCATGTCTGTATAAAAAGAAAGGGCAGCCGAAGCTGCCCAATCTTGTTTATTTAGTTAGAAGTCCCAGTCATCATCTGTAGTTGCTTCGTGCTTTCCCATTACATAGGAAGAGCCAGAGCCACTAAAGAAGTCGTGGTTCTCGTCAGCATTTGGTGATAGGGCTGACAAGATTGCTGGGTTTACGTCACACTGATCTTTAGGGAATAGTGCGTCAAAACCAAGATTCATCAGAGCCTTGTTTGCATTGTAGTGTAAGAACTTCTTTACATCTTCTGTAAGTCCTACTTCATCATACAGGTCTGCTGTGTACTTGATTTCATTCTCGTACAGTTCCATCAGAAGTTCGTAGGCGTATGCCCTTACCTCTTCCTGGCGTTCTGTAGTCTCCTCGTTAAACGCTTGCTGGAACTTGTAGCCAATGTAGTAACCATGAACAGCCTCGTCACGAATGATAAGTCTAATCAGATCAGCAGTGTTGGTAAGCTTTGCACGGCTTGACCAGTACATTGGCAGGTAGAATCCACTGTAGAACAAGAATGACTCAAGAAGTGTTGAGGCAATCTTACGTTTTAGTGGGTCGTCACCACGGTAATACTTGAGGACAATCTCTGCCTTCTTCTGGAGGTAAGGGTTTTCCTCACTCCATCGGAATGCATCTTCAATCTCCTGTGAAGAAGTTAGAGTAGAGAATACGCTTGAGTATGACTTAGCGTGTACTGACTCCATGAATGCAATGTTGGTAATGACTGCTTCCTCGTGCATTGTTCGTGCATCTGGTAGTAGTGCTGTTGCTCCAACTGTACCCTGGATTGTGTCAAGGAGTGTGAGTCCTGTGAACACACGCATTGTGAGAAGCTTTTCTTCATCTCTCAATGTGGACCATGACGGTACGTCATTGGCTAGTGGAACCTTCTCAGGTAGCCAGAAGTTGGCTGTGAGTCTGTTCCAGACCTCTAGGTCAATTGGATCTTCTAGTTTGTTCCAGTTAACTGGACGTGTAATTGCTTTCATATATCCTCCTATAGCATACAGCTTACACACTCTGAAACGTCAGTGCCTTCTAGAGCCATCTGGCGAATGCGAATGTAGTAAATTGTTTTAATGCCTTTCTTCCATGCATAGATTTGTGCCTTGTTTACATCACGAGTAGTTGCAGTATCCTTAAAGAATAGTGTCAAAGATAGACCCTGGTCTACGTGCTGTGTTGCAGCAGCATAGACATCGATAATCTTCTCTGGACCAATCTCATAGGCATCCTGGAAGTACTGACGGTTGTCATTCGTTAGGTATGGTGCTGGGTAGTAGACACGACCCATCTTACCTTCCTTGCGAATTTCAATCTGTGATGCAATTGGGTGAATCGAACTGGTTGAGTTGTTGATGTAACTAATCGAACCAGTTGGTGGAACAGCCTGTAGGTTCTGGTTGTACAAACCAAAACGCATTACATTCTGTGCCAGGTCTTTCCAGTCGTCCTGTGTAGGAATGTGAATACCTGCATCTGCAAAAAGCTTCTCAACCTTGGCAGTCTGTGGCTTCCATTCCTTACCGATGTACTTGGTAAAGAATGTTCCGTCAGCGTACTTTGACTCCCAGAAAGAATCAAAGGTCTCTGCACGTTCGATTGCAATCTTGTTAGATGCACGTAGAGCGTGGAATAGAACAGTGTAGAAGTAGATGTTGGTGAAGTCGATAGACTCTTCATCACCGTACATCATTTCTTCCTTACCAAAGTAACCGTGTAGGTTCATCTGACCTAGACCAATAGCGTGTGACTTTCTGTTACCGTCAGCAATTGATGGTACAGAGTCAATGTCGCTCAGGTCTGATACTGCTGTCAATGCACGTACTGCTGTCTCAATGGTCTTACCAAAGTCTGGTGAAGCCATAGCGTTAGCAATGTTTAGTGATCCTAGGTTACATGAGATATCTTTTCCAATCTCTGCATAGCTAAGGTCATTGTTGTATGTGCTTGCTGTGTTTACCTGCAAAATCTCTGAACACAGATTTGACATGTTGATACGTCCAGCAATTGGATTAGCATCATTAACAGTATCTTCATACATAATGTATGGGTATCCAGATTCGAACTGGAGTTCTGCAATACGTTCGAACAAGGTACGAGCCTTGATCTTGGTCTTGCGAATCTCTGGATTGTCGACAAGCTCCTGGTACATGTCTGTAACAGAAATGTCGCTCATGTCTTTGTCATACACTCGCTTGATATCGTATGGAGAGAACAGGTACATGTCGTCACCATTCTTAGCAAGCTCAAGAGTGATGTTAGGTACTACTACACCAATGCTGAGTGTCTTGATACGCATCTTTTCATCTGCGTTCTCTCTCTTAGTGTCAAGGAATCGCATGATGTCTGGGTGGTGAGCGTTTAAGTAAACTGCTCCTGCACCCTGGCGAGCACCAAGTTGGTTGGCGTAAGAGAATGCATCCTCAAGCATCTTCATAACTGGGATAACTCCTGAAGACTGGTTTTCAATCTTCTTGATAGGAGCACCAAGTTCACGAAGGTTGGTTAGGTTGAGTGCAACACCTCCACCACGCTTTGACAATTGTAGTGAGGAGTTTACTGCACGAGCAATAGACTCCATGTTGTCTTCAATACGGAGCAGGAAGCAAGAGACATATTCTCCACGCTGCTTCTTACCTGCATTGAGGAATGTTGGTGTGGCTGGCTGGAAACGACCAGAGATGATTTCATCAATTAGGTCTGCCACTAGTTCACGGTTTCCACCTGCAAGCATCAAAGCATTCATCACCACACGATCTTCAAAGCGTTCTAGGTAGCGTTCACCATCGAATGTCTTGAGTGCGTACTGAGTGTAGAACTTGTAAGCACCAACAAATGTTGGGAAACGGAACTTGTATCCGTATGCTCTCTTGAACATCTCCTTGACAAACTCAAAGTCGTACTGGTCAAGGATTGCCTTTTCATAGTATTCATGCTCAACTAAATAGTCAAGCTTCTCTTCCAAACTGTGGAAGAAAACCGTGTTTAGGTTTACGTGGTCAAGGAAATAAGCACGTGCTGCTTCCTTGTCCTTATTGAATTGAATCTGACCATTCTCGTCATAAAGATTCAACATTGCATTTAGCTCGTGATAGCTATACTGTGGTGTCATTTAACATCTCCAGCCTCTCTGTTATTAGTTCTATGTCTTCTTGTGTGCCTAGTATCTCTACCCTGGCGATAATGGGGACACCTGTTTTGGCAGAGATTAGTTCTGCTGCCTTACAATAGTGCTCTCCAAAATTGGTGTTACCAGTTCCGATCACTCCACGAAGAAGTGACCTGTTGTCTGGTACATTTAGGAACGCTCTGACCTGTCTTGGGATTGCTGATTTTTCTGAACCGCCTCCGTAAGTTGGAACAACCAATACAAAAGGGCGATCAACGACAAGAACGTCACTGGTATCAGCAGTATAGTCAATTGGTATTCTCCTTGCGTTGTCAGTCAGCTTTTCTACAAAGCGTTTTGTGTTCCCAGAATAGTTTGAGAAGTACACGATATCCAAAGACACTTGTACTCCTTTCAACAATTTGGGTTAGATATCTATTCTATCACAATGTTTAAACTAAGTCAATGTTGAACTGACGCAAATAGCTGTCAACATCTGCTTTGGGAGCGTGAATAACATTACGAGGATTGTCTTCAGTAAAGTCTTGCTGTGGCTTACGGTCACGGAACTCGTGAATCTCTACCACGTTGTTTCTATCACGAGGTGTATGAGAGATAGCACCGAAGACAGCACCACAGACAGCGTCTGCAAGGTCCTTAGAAAGTTTTCTAGGGTGGTCTACACGGTTCTGCTTTACAATCTTTAGCTCTGTAAGTTCTTCGAACAAAAGTTCGATTGCTGGCATTGCTAGACGGTCTTCATAAATAAGCATGGCAAGGTCTTCGTAGTGCTTCTTGGCAACAGAAACAGTTTCAGTACGAATACCAACAGCCTTCAATTCGTTCTGGATATCAAATGAGTTCCAACGGTCAAAGGACACCATGCCCATATCGAATCCAATGCGACGTAGGTTTTGAATCCACTGCTTTACCTCTGATAGGTTTACAGGACCTTCTTTTCGTGGCTCCCAGTATGCTACAGCATCTACTACTACGATAGGTACAATCTGTTCGTAGTCTTTCATTACCTGGACTGATACCCACTTTTCTACGTGAGCAATAGCAACAGCACACTTGTCGTGCTTCTGTGCAAGGTCAGCATGGACAAAGTACTTTTTATCTGGGTCTGGCTTAAATGTTTCGTCAAAGCGTCTAGCGGAGTCTAGTGGGTTACGGATTGTCATTGCACTGCGAACCTTATCACGGTCCTTGAAGAATGCGTCTGATGCAAATGTAGGGACACATGCAAAACGCTGCATAGCATCACCCATGTCTGTAAAGAACGCAAGCTTGAAGTCGTCGATCTTACGAGTAGGGTTTACAACCCAGGTAGGACGCTTGAGTGCAAACACACCTGGATATTTGTAGTTAAGGATTGTGTCCTCTTCCCACTCAATCTCTAGACTGTTACCCTCAGCCTCTTCTGGTAAGTCTGGATTCAAAATAAACTTATGAGTCTTTAGTACAACATCTTTGTCTGCAATGACTTTGTCGTACTGTGTTGAAATAAAGTCTCCTGGGTAACGAGGGAAGGATAGTAGTGCTACCTTGCCTAGGTCTGGGAAACGAGAGTCTACGGAAGCACGGAAGGCTTTGTAGATGTTGTCTGCAGTCTTACCCTGGTCATTACCTGTTCCAATCTCCTGTGCGAAACCAGAGATCTCGTCAAGGATAGCTAGGATAAGGTTAAGACCCTCGTGAGACTCACGCTCTGAGTGACCAGAATAAACAGTAACAGACTTATCAAACTCAATGCTCTCTGCCTTTGCGTAGTACTTACCAGCAAACCATGGTGAGCGTTCAATCTTGGTCTTGAAACCTTTGAAGAACACGTTCTTAGCCTGTTGAGCGTTAATAGCCACGTTAATAATATCGATAGCGTCACCTGCTGGCTTACCAAAGTAGCGAGCAGGGTCTTTTAGACAAAGTAGTTTATATACCAGGTATGATGTTGCTACGGTTGACGTGAAGTCCTTACCGCTACCCTTGCCAAGTTGCATGATGATTTCGTTCTTGGTGTACTTCTTGTAGTGCTTACGCCCAGCTTCGTCTCCCATGATTTCAATCAGGTCTTCTAGACGATAGATCTGGCTCATTGCCTCTACCAGATCATACTGAACCTCTGAGAGTGGTGGCTGACCAAGAAAGTCTTCACCCTCAACAAAGGTCTTAGCATCTACTGGGATTTCCTCAAAGTGGCTACTTTTAAGTACATCAATAAAATCATCAAACATTGGCGACTACCGTAATGACCTCTCTGTCTTTAGCAATGTCTGACAGTCTTTGCATAATCTTGTTTCTGATTTCTGGATGCTCTGAGGCAATGTCCTGTAGAATACCCTTGAGGATATCCTGCTTACGCTCAATCTCAATCATCTCTTCTGCAAGTTCCTTGTTCTCAAGGAGACCAGCCTTCTGTAGCATATCGATACGCTTTGACTCAATATCAAGAACCAACTTGATTGCAGCGTTCTTTGCAGAAAGGTTTGCAGTTGTAGATGCTTCATCCATAACTTCGTATGCTTTACCAATAAGGTGATTGTAGTGGGTGTCTGCAGCTACTAGGGCTTCTTTGGCACGAGCACGGATTGCAGCATTGTCTGCAGCCATAGCCTTCCACTGATTTAGGTGTGCAACTACCTTTTGACGAGGTAGTGCAAGCACCTTAGAAATTTGTGTTGGGTCTTCACCCTGTAGATACTTTTCTACAACCTTGTTCATTTCGTCAAGGTGTTCTACTGTTAAGTCTTCGATGTTAGACATTCTTCTTTACCGCCTTTTTTGCTCTACGTTTAGGTATACGCTTTACACGATCAAGAGTGAATGACCTGAAAGCACCTGTCTGTCCTCTGTGGACTTCGTGACAGTCTACCCAAGTTGCACCAGTCTTTGTGTTTGTAGTAACACTAACAAACTTAAAACGCATTCCGTATTCTCCTACAATCTTGATAAGGTCTCCCTTTTCAATTGTGAAGTTTCCAGCTTCCATTTCGTACACACGCTCAAACACAACTGGTGGTGGTGTGAGTGGTACGATAGTTGTTACTTTACGTCTAGCCATTAGTTCCCCTTAGCGTGAGGCTTGCTCTCAGCAATGCCTGAACCTGTAATTTGTACATACATACTATTATAGTAGAAATCACGCAGGTTGTCTACGCCTGTGTAAGACATTGCACTTGCAATACCGTTGCGGAAATCATTAATAATATTGTTAACAGAACCACGATATGGTACTGTAGTAGAAACGCCCTCTACGCCTGATACAAAGCCTCGTCCTTCTTTCTGGGCATCGTGTGATGCCATACCACGAAAGACCTTGTAAGAGCCGTCTATCACGTCTCCAGGTGATTCGTCAGTTCCTGCTAACGCTCCACCAAGCATAACAGCCTGAGCACCTGCAGCAAGAGCCTTAGCAGCATCTCCAGGTGTACGAATACCACCGTCAGCAATGATTGCAGGACCATCCTGGAACACGCTACGGATATCCATGATAGATGCAAGAGTAGGAAGACCGTGACCACTTACAATACGAGTGGTACAAACAGATCCGCCACCAATGCCAACACGAACTGAGTCAGCACCAGCATCTGCTAGATAGGCATATCCATTTGCAGTAGCAATGTTACCTGCCATAATGTGTAGGTCATCTCCAAACTCTGCACGGAGAGCCCTTACAGCCCTGATAGCGTAGCTACTGTGACCATTTGCAGTATCCACTAGGATAATCCTGCTACCAGCCTCATAGAGCTTCCTAGCGTCTTCTAGGAAGTCTCCTGTAGCACCGATAGAGGTAGCAACATTGCCACCATGAGTAGAAAGATTAGCAAGCTTAAACATATCTGCTTGCTTTTCTATTGGCATGTATCGATGAATTACCGACATACCACCAAGTTGAGACATGGCAACAGCCATATCAGTTTCTGTGACAGTATCCATAGGAGCTGAAATGATTGGTATGTCAAGATTGAGGTTTCTTAGAGATGTCTTTAGGGATACGTTCTTCCTGCTGGTGATCTCTGAATGTTGTGGGACAAGTAGCACATCGTCAAAGGCGAGTGCCTGGTTTGTCATTAGGTATTGCTTCATTATCTTTTTGATTTCCTTAATCCGAATTTAGCTAAATAAACATAAATGGTTTCAACGCTAGTGCCGCATTCCTTTGCAATCTGCTCTGGAGTTTTCTTGTCTACGTGGTAACGCTTTTTTAACCATGCTTCACTAGTATACAGCTTTGCCATTACTTTGTCAACCTTTCCCAGTTATTAATTGCGTAGTGTCCAATACCGATTGCATCTGCTACGTCATTATCCTTAACTATCTTATCGTACTGGACTTCAATGAAGTGGATAGTCTTTTGCTTTCTCTGTTCTCTAATCTGTGTTTTAATCCAGGAGTCAGACCTGCCAGGGTTTGCCTTTTTAAAGTCTGCTAGTTCTTGCTTACTTGGCTTCTTATTACCAATAAAGTTCTGCCAGGTGATTGGTGCTACTGATCTGATTCTACGTACCCCAGCAGCCCCTAGGATGGCTCCCTGGACTAGTGCAAGGTCTGCAGCAGTCTTAGGACTATTCATAAACACTGTATGTTCAATAACAATAGCATCAATGTTATTTGCGTAGTGTTCAAAGAATGCTTTAATCTTTGCTCCTGCATCAACTACCTTGTCATAGGTCACAGCCCCTACAAAGTTAATCTTTCCAAACTTAATAAGCTTCTTATCAGAAAAGATTGCAAAGGCTAGGCTATTTGTACTAGCATCAATAGACATAATGGTGTTAGGAATGTCTACGAAGTTACTCACCTTCATTCATCAACCTTTTCATTTCACGCAATGCCTTGGCAACATCGGTAGGGTTTTCTGCACATCCAAAACAGATTGGACCTTCATTATATGCAGAAAGAGGACTGCCACAAGATTTGCAAAGTCTCTTCTTTTCGAAACGCTTTTTAACCTGTCTCATAAAGTAGTTTTGCATTATCTTTTCTTTTGTGGCAGCCTCTCTACATTCAGCTGAACAGTATATCTGATAGGATAACTTTGTATTGAAAGAATGGTCACACCATTCACAGTGCTTGTTTATCATCTAACGGCTCCAGAGATTTAATTTTGATCTCTCCAAGCCCAGCATTATCACAAGCTTCTCTAATGGGACAAGTCTTGCAAATTTTTGAATTGCTACGATAGTTCTTAGTAGGAAGCTTTTTGTCTTCCCATGCCTTGCGAACTTCTCGCATCCACTCAAATGCGTTCTCTACCCACTCATACATGTACTGATTTAGTTCAATTGGAAATACCAATAGTTCATGGTTGTTCTTGTTTTCGTAAATCAGGACAGCTTTATTCTTATTGAGAATCTTCATGTAGATAAGCAACTGGATTAGGTGTCCAGTCTTTGGCTTACCTGCAGCCTTGCGATACTCAAATGCCTCGTTAGGCATTGTCTTGATTTCGCCAAGGAGTTCTTTATCTTCCCAATTAAGCATAACGTCACCAAATCCAAAGATAGGTGGATCGTTATAAGTTACTTTGAATTCAGAGTCAACAAGCAGACCAGGAACATTGCCCATGGCTTCCTGGATACGCTCGTGAGACTTAGTTCCTGCAGTCATGTTTGCAGCACCGTAGGCATCTGCATTGTCTGTAAAGTCTGCACCGTTGAAGGCTAGATACCAGTAACGAGGACATTCTCCATGAGAGAATGCAATTGTACTAGGTGCAAATGTCTTCTTGGTTGTGAACTTGGTTACACGATTTACTGTGTACCCTGAATTAATTTTTTCGATTAATGCTTCCTTATCAAGGAATGAAGGCTGGTTGGTTGCATTACTCTCAACCTTCTTAAGCATTACTTGTTGCAATAGGTTTTTAGCCATGATGATACTTAGCGAGTGATGTATTTAAGAGCTGATACTAAGTTGTTAATTGACTCAGCAGCAGTGTAATAAATATTCTTCTTCGCTCTATCTCCTTTTTCTACGTTAGTTAGCCATGTGGCTTTGAAAGACATCTTCGCAGCAATTGCTTGCAGTCGAACGATCTCTACCGTTGCAACATTTAAGGGAATGTCAGGCTTGATAATAAGCTTGGCAATGAATGTGAGTGCTGTCTCCAGCTCCTCGTCTTGCATGTAGTCAGCGATCTCTGCTAGACCGTTAACCATCTCAATTGTAGTTTTTGTTTCTGTTTCCAATTTAAGTCCTTAAATATTGTACTTCTATTATACACTATTCAACGCCGTTAATCAATTGTTCTAGGACAGACATTTCAATGACTGCTAGTCTTGTTTTGATTCCCGACTCACCAATGACGACTACAATAGCAGGGTCATTGCCATTACGAATAGCATCTGTGGTAGCCTTAGCCCATACATCTTTATTAAGGGTAAAGCTTTTGCCAACTTCCTTGAAGTCTACCGTGAAGTTTTCCCAAGAGGCATCCCCCTTGTGAGTTCCACGACCAGAGTTCTTGTGCTGTTTAGCACCAATGCGTTTACTCTCGCTCTTCTCGCTCATACTTCTTCTTTCTGTTGTCAAGGTCTACTTCGCTTAGGTGTTTCTCTGAACACATCCAGGTTAGCTTTTTCTCGTCAGGGTAAGAACGGAGGGTTTTAACCTCCGCCTTACACACGTGACATACGAACTTGCCTTGGTATACGTTATACTTCGCCATTTACCTTTGCCTTAATTGAGTCTTGAAGATCTAGGTCTTCACGTACACGATTAACGAATGCATCTCTACCCTGGACCTTAGAACCGTCTGGTAGGATGTACCAGGCTCCTGTACGCTCTACGATACCCATCATCTCTGCTGTGTCCACAAGATCACCTACAGAGTCGATACCAACGTCTCCACGGAAGTAGAAGTCATACTCACCAGACTGGAAAGCAGGAGAAGTCTTTGAGAATTGAACTTCCCATCTTACTTTGCGTCCAACTTTCTCTTCAATGAGTTTATCTCCCACAGCAATCTTGCCCTTAATTGCTTGGTTGTCCGATTCAGACGAGAAGAGTTTGATAACAGTCGAAGAGTAGAACTTAGTAGCTTGACCACCCGAAGGCTGTTGAGATGTATACATAGCACTAATGTTATTACGAGACTGACTAATGAGGACAAGTAGAGTAGGCTTGACTTTATTATTGGCATAGTTGAGCATCTTCCATGCGTTGCTAAAGTCTCTAGACTCTGCTCCAATTTGCTTTGTGTTTTCCAATTCCTTGAGTTCATCAGTACCCTTTTCAAAATAGATTGCTGGTAGTAGTGACGTGATGGAGTCAACTACAATCAGGTCTACACCTGCGTTCATAAGTGCTGTACCTACGTCCACCATCTCGTTGATGGTACGAGCCTGTGAGACAATCAAGTTGTCTGTATCTACACCAAGAGCCTTAGCCCATTCTTCAGAGTATGACATCTCAGCATCAATCCAGGCACAGAGCTTACCCTCTTCCTGGGCTAGAGCAATCATCTGGAGGCACAGGGATGACTTGGCAGAAGACTTGCTTCCCCAAATCAACACCTGGCGACCATATGGAAGTCCACCATTCAAAGCACGGTTTAGACCGTGGCTAGGAGTAGACTGAAATGTTGTGGTAAACCCTACGCCATTAGATAGACGCTTTCGGATCTTTGGGTCTAAGGCTGCTAGAGCCTCTTCCATGGTAGTCATTAGTCCACCAACCCATTAATCTTGTCTGGGTTAAATCCAGACCACCACTGATCACCAGCGTTTACTACAGGCATAGACTTAAAGCCCTTTTCTACAAGCATCTCAAATGCTTCAGCATCTACAGTAACATCTACTGTGCTGTATGAGACACCAAGCTTGTCTAGGCTTCTCTTGGTTGCATCACACTGTACGCATGATGGCTTTGTGTATACGATTACATTCATTAGAACTTGACTCCATGCTTCTGTGCTCGTAGCTTATTAACGCTAGTCTTGTTTTCAAATGCGTAGTCAAGTGATACGTGTGTGTATCCGTGTTCTACTAGACCTGCGTATAGGTCAAAGGTGCGAATGAGAATGTCTGCCATTTCATCTGCTACCGCCTCTGGTCCGTGAGACTTACGAATAGCCTCCATAACCTCTGTAGCCTCTGATACGATCATCATCAGCTGCTTGGTCATAAAGATATCCGTCTGCTCTTGTGTGGCATCCTGGACTACGTCCCAGAATCCCTTTTCTACTGCTAGTTCATGCAACTCTGTTGCAATATCGTCAAATGTTAAATTAGACATTGTATACCTCTTCCATAATTACTGTGCCGTCCTTGGTCTTTCCAAGGTCGAACTTGTAGACCTTACCCTCGTCAATCTTCATGTAAGCCTTGGAGAAAGCCGTAGGGAATACTGTAACGCTGTGCAGGTCTCTCGCAGCGTCTGCTAGAACCAATGAAGCCATCTTCTTGCCAGCCTTAGTTACACGTGGCTTGAATGATACTACAAATAGTTCATCTTCTTTGTATGGTAGCTGACGGAAGTTTAGGATTTTAATTAGCGAGGATGTGCTATTCCTAATCTCGTCTGCAGGAATTGCAGTAACAATTCGGTTGTCACTGGCAAGAAGAATATAAGTCTTACCAGTCTCAATCGCTGTCTGCTCTTCATCAAAGATACCAACACTACCAGTTCGGTCTAGGATTTCAACACGTGACCATCCCTTACCTCGCTTGATAGCCTTTACCATCCCCATGAGGATGAAGGACCCCTTTTCCTCATACTCCTCAACATCATTGATAAAGGCGTGGTAGTGCTGTGGAACCTGAATGTTGAACTCTGGTAGGTTCAAGTACTCATACAGATTCTCCTTGACTTCCTCGTCATTACGAGGGTTGTCAGGGAATGTGGCTGCTCCGATTACTCGTAGAGCCTGTAGAGCACGTGAGTTTACACCATTCCCCTTGGTAAACGTAAACTCTTCTAGCTCCTTGTAGGACTGGAAAGGACGACCAGCCATGTACTTCTCAGCAATATTATCACTAATAAACTTAATAGCACTTAGACCGAATCGAATACCCTTTCCCTCAATCTTGAAGTCAATGTCTGACTCGTTGATGTGTGGTAGCTTGATTGGAATACCCATACGCTTTGCTTCGATTAGGTATTCTGTACGAGCATCCTTATCACCCTCGTTCTTGAGCAATGAGTACATAAACTCAATTGGGTAATAATACTTAAGCCAAGCAGTCCAGTACGAGACTGTGGAGTATGCTACAGCGTGTGACTTATTGAATGAGTACCCTGCGTGAGCCTCAAAGTCGTGCCATAGTTCTTCTGCAATGTTTGGAGACAGGTAGCGAGAAGCACCCTCTACGAACTTGTCCTGGAACTGCTTGAACTCTTTTGCATCCTTTTTCTTACCAATGATCTTACGGACCTTGTCCGCCTCTGCCATTGTCATGCCACCAAGTTCTGTACAGGCTTGCATAACCTGTTCCTGATAAAGAATACATCCGTATGTCTCTTCAGTAAATGCTTTCATCTTGGTGTGCTTGTAATCAAGGTTTTGCTTACCGTGCTTACGAGCGATGTAGTCCTTACCAATGGTGTTCATAGCACCAGGACGAACTAGAGCGTTCGAAGCAGCAAGCTCTGCAAAGCTTTTGACACCCATCTTCACAAGAAGGTTGGTGTAAGGTGTGGCTTCACACTGGAAGACACCCTTTGTAAGACCGTCAGATAGCATGGCATAGACTTTCTTGTCTTCCATATCAATCTTGTGTAGGTCAATCTTGTCCCCAGTACGTTCCTCAATAATCTTGAGAGTGTCCTGAATAACGGATAGAGTCTTTAGACCCAGAGCATCAATCTTGATCAGACCAATACGCTCTGCTTCTTCCATGTCTACTGCTACTACTGGGATACGTTCTTTGTTCCCTGGCGAAGTGCGAGTCTCCAAAGGTGCGTACTTAAAGATAGGAAGCTTAGAAGTAACAACACCAGCAGCGTGAATACCAGTACCACGAATGCGACCACGTAGCTTTTCACCATACTGCTCAATCTCAGGATACTTCTCACGGAACCATTCAGTTTGTTTCGAAGTGCAATAGTCATCCCAGTCATCTACCACCTTAAGTACCTTGTTAACGTCTGCTAGTGGAACCATCAGAACACGAGCAATGTCACGAACAATACCCTTACCCTTGAACTCAAGGAATGTGGCAATGGATGCAACGTGACGATACTGGCGTACCAGATAGTCCTTAACCTCTTCACGACGGTTATCCTGAATATCGGTATCGATATCTGGGAAGTCGTTACGCTCTGGGTTAATGAATCGGAAGAACAGAAGACCGTGAACAATTGGGTCAATGTCTGTAATGCCTAGAGCATAGCAGAGTAGCGAACCAGCAGCAGAACCACGACCTGGTCCTACCATGATGTCTTCTTTCTTAGCCCAGTTAATCATGTTACGTACAACTAGGAAGTATGGACCAAACTTCTTGTCCTTGATAACCTCTAGTTCTTCGTTAAGACGAGCAATGTAGTCTTCCTTGTCTGCAAGACCCTTTTCTTTTAGACCCTCAATAGCAAGGTCATAAAGCTCCTTGTCTGGGTCCTGGTACTGTGCAGGAAGAAGATCCAGGTGGTCCTGAATGTCATAGTCTTCAATCTTGTCTACAATCTCAAGGGTGTTGTCGTACATGTCCTGACGGTCAATACCCTGGGCTTCCATGGCACGGTGCATCTCTTCATCAGAGAGTAGGTGAATCTCAAAGTCACGGAATGTCATTTGTCGGTCTGCACCATACAGGTAGTCCAGACGGTCCATAAGGTTATCCATCTTAGCTGACTTCTCGTATGAGACATCCTTGACAGTCTTATTTGCGTATGAGTTAAGGATTAGTTTAAGTTCCTGGATTTCACGTTGCTCTGGGTCAGAGTGGTGGCAGTCAGGAGTGACAATAGGCTTTAGACCAAACTCGTCTGCAAGCTCTAGAATAAGCTTGTTGACTTCTGGTGGGTTGTGAGGCATAACCTCAATGTAGTAATCGTCTCCAAACGTATCCTTAGCCCATTGGAGGTGCATTTTGGCAGCAGCAAGATTGTCTGCTTCAATTGCCTTAGCAAGATAGCCAGACAAGCATCCAGAGGTAATTACTAGTCCCTCTTTGTACTCTGCAAGGATTTCCCAGTCCATACGAGGCTTCTTGAAGAAGCCCTCTGTCCAGGCAAGTTCGTTAAGCTTGTTAAGGTTCTCTAGACCCTTTGCATTCTTTGCAAGAATAATCAAGTGGTTGTAGTTAAGGTCTAGTGGGTCGTTCTTGTCTTTCTTGTCTTCGTGGTCGAAGCGGTCTTTGGTAATGTACCCCTCAATTCCAAGAATAGGCTTGATACCCTTTTCCTTGGCAACTCGGTACATCTCACGGTGTCCTGATAGCGAACCGTGGTCTGTGATTGCAATGGCTGGCATCCCAATCTCTACAGCACGATCCACATATTCCTGTGGTGTGGCAATTCCATCGAAAAGCGAGTAGTGGGTGTGAACGTGTAGTCCAGCGTAACTCATTATATCCTTACGTTAATGTTGAAAAGTTTGAAGTGGGCAGTTTATAGAGATGCCCAGCTCTGCGGTTTTACCAGTCTGAATTGCTGGAGGTGATTGACGGAGTGTCGAATCCGAAGTAGAAGTTCTCCTGCTCTGCATAAGCAACTTCACGAACAACCTTCTCAAGGTCGAATGCTTCGATCTCTCCCCATGTGTATGGCTCTGCATCTGGCTTGGTAGGAAGCAAGGTGTAGCTGGTTTCAGTTCCCTGACCGTTACGCTTAATCTTCCACTCAAGGTTTGAGATTGAGCCAGTCTCAAGAGCGTACTCACGAATGGTGTTGAACGCTGACTGCTTTGAGATACCCTGTGACCATACGGCTACATAAGGGTCCTCTGTGCCATCGTCAATAATGACGTTGCAGTAGAAGCGGAGGCGTGAACGCCATCCAGACTTAGGCTCCTTGCGAGCCATCTCACAGCCGTAGCAACGACCCTCTGAATCAATGGTACATGCAGCCTTACGCTTGTAATCCTTTGGATTAGTGTGTTCTGCGATTACTACCGAAAGACCACGGTCTTCCGAATAGTTTGCTGAGTCAGCATCTAGCTCCTCAACGAAACGGATCTTAGCAGACTGTCCATCTGCAAGCTTGACCCAACGGACTTTCTGTCCTGTGCCTTCGAATTTTGGCTTGTCAACAATAGCGTTGATATCTTTAAGCCCTCTAATGATACTCATATTTTGTTTCTCCTAATTTGGTTGGATTATTATTGTAGCATAGACATAATGGTTTTGTCAAATGTTTCGTCAAGATTTTTTATATCTTCATCTGACATGTCACCAATATCTTTATACTTTTTATCTAATGTAATAACGCTAACACGATTGCCAAGCTTTTCAATGAGCCTGTCTTTCATGTTACCGCCAGCTTCATCGTTATCAGCAATAACAATAATGTTATTGAAATACTTCTGAAGCAGGTCTGTTTGAATCTTGGATACGTTTGCACCCAATGTTGCTACAGCAGGAAATCCACACTGGTCAAGGCGAATGGCATCAAATGATGATTCGACAACATAAACCTTTCCAGCAGTCTTTACTCTGTGTAGATTGAACAATACCTTTGACTTTGGTAGTCCAGGTGTGTTCTTGAACTCTTTACCCTCAACGGATCGACCAACAAACCCAATGTCAATTCCGTCTGGTGAGGCTACAGGAATGGTTACCATGTCCTGCCTTTCAGAGTATCCCAAAGCAAACTTCTTTACAGAGTCTTCTGTAATTAGTCTGCCCTGGAAGTATCTCATAGCACGAGGGGACTCTAGTGCTTGATTGTTAAGACGTTTAATCAGAATCTCGTCATAAGGTACATATACCTCTTTGACAATAAGTCGTTGATTGATTTGTTTTTCAATATCTGATTCAGTCTCTTTAGACTTTACAAAGCGTACCGCTTCAAAATAGGTACGACCAGAACTGTGCATTACAAGCTCTGTGAGGTCACATACATGCTGGCAGGAGAAGCAGTAGAAGAAACCAGAACGCTTGTCTACCTCACCTGCAGGTGTACGGTAGTTGTTGTGAAAAGGACAAAAAATCAAGTAGTCTGAGTCTACTTCTGATTCGATGTTGATTCCTGATCCTGTGATAACTCGTTTGATTTGTTCTTCTGTGTAGGAACCAGTGCGGTTCCGTCTATTCCTTGTGTCCATTCTGCCTTTTTTCTTCCAATGTATGTTCCATATACTGATAATATAAATTCAAAGTAATCTTTATCGTGGTTATAGTATATCGTAAAGTTTGGGTCTATGTCAAGTCTTGGTGCATATCCATTTAGCTTCATTTCAATATTTAGCAAACGGATATACTCTTGTCGGAGTCTCCCAATGGAGGCATCATCCCTGATGATACCGTCCAAAGAGAACCTCTTTATTGACTTGTGGTGAGCATATTCCATACATACTATTATACCTAGTTTTCTTCAAAGTCTTTGTACTTGTACCAGCCTTTATCGAAATCTGCCTGGACGATGAACTCACCCATAAATCCGTTACGGTTCTTACGGAATACGCATTCGATAATATCAGAGTTTGTAGCACGACCAAGAGCAAGTACCCAGTCAGCATCGTATGCAATCTGACGTGACCAAGCAGTCTGACCAAGTGTAGGAACAGTATCAAGCTTGTTAACGTCGTCTGGTGTCGCTGACGAGATAGCAATGATTGGCATCTCTTCACCAATAGCCAAAAGCTTTAGTTCACGAGAAAGGTTCTTCATACGGACAGTCTCATTATCTGACTTCTGGTTTGGAGACATAAGCTGCAAGTAGTCTACGATAATAAGGTCTGGCTTGTACTGGTCAATCTTACCTCTAATAACGCTTGGCGTTACTTCTCCACCGCCATCGTTTGAGATGATGTGGAATTCTGGCTTACCCTGCAACTCTTTCTTGTGCCAGCGACGAAGATCTTCTGTCTCAATAGCACCTGACGAAAGTTTACGGTGTGACCACAGACCCTCACCCATGATTGTAAATACACGGTTACGAACTTCAGTCTCACTCATTTCAAGTGAGATAATTAGTGGTGACTTGCCCTGCTTCCATGCCTGTACAGCAAAGTACAGAGCCATCCATGACTTACCGATACCTGGATATGCCAGGAACACGCCTAGCTGACCTGGAGTAATACCAGCAGGTAGGTAGTTGTCAAAACCAGCAAGACCAGTCTTGATGCCTACAGAGCCAATTTCATTCTGTCGCTTTACGTTCTCGTAGTATGCAACAGCATCCTCAATGTCAATAACGTCAATGTCACGGATAACAGAGGTGTTCTTCTTGAGTGCAGATGTTTGTGTAATTAGTTCTTCAAGTGCTTTTACACCCTGCCCAGCCTGTACCTCGCTTGCTGTGCTACGAAGAATGTCCTTGAGGCTGTCATTGAGGAACTCTGCTTGTAGTTCTTCAAGGTGATACTTGGTAGCCCCAACGCCATCGACTGGAGAGAAGTCACGGAACTTGTCTACGACTAGAGATACAGGTGGCACAGTACCATTCATCTCAGAATAATTACGGATGAACTGCCAGATGTCATTGTGGGTACGTAGAATACCGTCCACATTTGCCTGTAGCAGTACGTGTACCTGCTTGTCCTGCAATACTGCAGAGATTAGTTTTGATTCTGTATTACTCATTTAGCCACTCCTTAGCCTTTCTACGGCGTTCAGCTCTCTCCTCTAGATCTTGTTTATATTGTTCACGCTTGTCGATAATCTCGTGAGCGTAGTTTGCGAAGTACTTCCACGTTGGCTTCTGTGCTACTTCAAAGTAGTATTCAAGTAGGTCGTAACAGCCTGGCAGACCATACGACTCAATGAGAGCATCTGCAGCCCATTGTTCAACATTTAGGTTAAGCGTTACTCGTTCTTCGTAATGCTTCGTGTGAAGTTTAGCATATCGACTGAGCAAAGCCATACGGTCTTTGCGTTCAGCCATTAGTTGCCTTCGGCTTCAGACTGTGCTTCACGAACCTTTTCAGAAAGCTTTGCTTCTACAAAGCTGTAGACACGCTCAAAGGCTTCGTTAATGTTTTCGCCATCACGACGAGAATCTACTACGCCAAGATCGATACGTAGTGACTGAAAGTTACCAAGGTTAAGTGTATAACCAAGAGTAACGGTTACTTTAGTGTTTTCGTTTTCCATTGTCTCTCCTTATGGATTATAGTGTTTCGGACCAGACTGGGATAAAACGCCCATCTTCAGTCCTTGTATATGTAAGTATACCATCTCCCATACGTCTTGTCAACTCCTGTTTTGATGGTGTTGTATCGTTGGTAATCAGACCGTCATTACGAGGTCTTCCTTGATGGTATGAAGCTAGTATATCACGAAGTTCACGTACCTGCGATTCAGAGTAGTAACTTCTTACCTGCCAGGCAGTCTTGCCACCCTTCTGTGCTCCTGTGGCTGGAGGGATAACTCCTGCAGCAACAAGTTGTGGCATGTATTTCTTGTGTCTGTTTACTAAGTCTGCAGTCTCTCCAACAGTGTAGGCTCTTTCACGATTCTTTTTAAAATCACTAACAAGACAGCTTTCAATCTGGTCTTTAACAATGTTGTAGACAGACATGATATTGTTTGATCTGTTTAGGTGATGTACCCTGACAAGGTCTCCATTCAGAAACCAAATCTTTTTGCTACCTGGGATAACTGGAGCGTTATTGTAGTCTTCTCGTGTTCTGTAAGCCATTGTGAGACTCCTATGCTGGCATTTCAGGGATGCCGAAGGCAATGATGTTTACACCAATATAAACTTTTCCAGCCTTTGAAGCATTGAATGCAATCCAGCCATCGATTCTTCCCTTTGTAATATTTGAGATTACAACTGAAGCATCTTTACCAGCTTCTGAAGACTTGTTCATAACTGGAGTTGCAGTTACGATTGGTGGATACTTAAAGTTGATGTCTGAGAATGTGTAATAGAATGGTAACTCAGATCCTGCGTTTACGTTAGTTCCATTGGCAACATCAATGTATGCAGCAACAACAGAGAAGTCGTTCATTCTGTGTGACTCTTTTACATTGACGGTAGACTTAGTGTTGTCAAATACTGACTCGCTAAACTTAGAAGTTACCTTTGTAGAAAGCTCATTAAGATTGTTAACAATCTGATAGATGTACTGATAGTCAATTGGTTGACCCTGTTGCGGAATAGGAATGTTTGCCATACGTCAATTATAACACAAACTAGACGATAGAGCCAGCATCATATTGTGCTCTAGTAGAGTGGTTCTCTGAGTAGAATACTAGCGTCTCTACGTCTGTTTCTAGCCTGTCTTTGGATACCGTGGCTAGGTGAACCATAAAGTCTGCAGAGTGCAAGTCGGTTGCTGTTGAAATGTAGCTATCTGGAATTGGAATTGAAAAGCTGTTTGTGGTTGTAGTGACAACAAAATTCCAGTTATCCTCGTCGTCCCACTTAACATAAACGTCTAGTGGCAAGCCATCTATCTGTTCTGGAACTGATGGGGTTATCTTCCAACTAACGTCAAATGACCTACCGTGGGACTTTATTTCCTTCTGGGTGACTTCATACCCACCTACTGTAAATAATGTCTCTATGGACGGTTTGGTGGCTCTATAGACAGGTGACCAAGAAGTAGTGGCATTTCCATCTGCTGTCTTTACTCTATATCTAACAAGATATCTATTCTCTGAGTCAAGGAATGGCAGGGCAGTCTTTGCAACTGTATTGATCTGAATGCCTAAGTCTGGATTTGTCATTATCCAATGCTCACCTGGAACCTAAACTCTAACAAGCTTGTCTTGTCTTTTTCTTTGATGGCAGGAACTGCACCTGGTGTTCCACCGCTAGTTGTGAGGGAGTTCTTGATTACAGTGTATCCTACCAATCCGTATACTGGACTTTCAGAGCCAATGTTGTCTACCCTCATTCCATCTAGTGCAATCAGATAATCAGAATCTGTATTGACAAACACTTTTAGGTATGTAGCATTTGCCCATGAAAAGTTGCTAGTAACAATATCCTTGATTGCAATTTCGTCTGTAAAGTATCTTGATGTGTCGCTTGTAGCGTCTGAGATATCTACAACAAAGGTTGCTCTTGCATATCCACCAGTTCCAATTTCCTGTGTGCTACCAAACTCAACCACAATTGTTGCATTGTCTGCACCAATACCAGTTATTGTGTTTTTAGGAATAACAGAGAATGCAATCTTTAGTTTGTCAATTGGTGAACTTGTACTTAGATCAATACCTGGATTAGCAAGGACCAAATACTTACCGCCAGAAGGTGCTCCAGTTGTAAATGTTGTGAGGTCTCCTGGAACAACGATGGATGTTGCACCATTTCTTGGAATCTCGTTATTCAAGATTCTTGCCTGGTTTGTTAAAACTGTGTCAAGTGAGTTTGCAAATACTGTTGTTGGGGTAGTGGTATTGATCGCCCCTTCTTCAACAACTGTGGATGTGCTTGTAGATGCATCTCTAACAGCCCAAACCTCATTTGTATCAAAATTAGAAAGCATTCTGCTGTCGTTACCTACTGCAACTGGGTTTGAAATTGCTGGAAATACTCCAACCTCTGTGATGCCATATCTGCTTTCTGCTGGAAGTTGTGCTGTAAGGACTAGCTGTGATACGCCATCATTGGTTACGTACCCTCTAGAAATAATTGGAACACGAAGTGTCTCAAAGTCAAGTGATGTTTTGGCAGCCATTGTCTCAATGTCTCCGCCAGTAGTGGTTGTAAACTCGTATGTTGGTAAGACTGGGGCAGGTCCGCATCCAATAGCCAAGTATGATGCGTATGATGGTGTCTGACCAATCATGTATTTTGAAACAATTGCTTTGCCTTTATTAGTAATCATAATAATATTGTACCATTAAACGTCTGTAGAAGAAATCTCAGAGTATGATACAAATTCAACCTCCAGAACCAAATTATTAGATAGATTAATAGTGTTGATAATAACCTCTCCACTATTTTCATCGACATAGACTATCTCTCCACCGTTGCCAGTTCCATAGTTTGGGGTAAAATTGTCTATGTTTAAAGTGAATGTGTCAAAGAAGTCTGCAGAAGTGCTTTGTAGTTTAATAAGCTCATTAGGGTTGAACTGTCTTTGAGTAGATTCTAGATTTTCAATAACGTTATAGGTGACGTTCTGACCATTAAGCAAATCATTTCTAGTAATATTGATAATCTCTTGACCACCAATGTCTTCAATAATAGCGTCTGCCATTTGGTCTGTTTTGTCAATTACCTGCTCTGTGATAAATAGGTTGGACGTGGCAACCTTAACCTTCTGCTTTGCAGAGATGTCCTTACTCTTCTTTTTAGGAATTGCAGGTTTTACGGTTATAACCTTTTTCTTCTTTTTAGCCATTATCTTACCTCACTAAGGTGAATTGTCATTGTAGGACCGTCAGATGCTCTTTGGTACTCAATTGAGTATACTACATATCGTCCTGTTGATGTTGCTGGAACTTGTCCGATACCGTTTCGATCATAGTCAATCTCAACAATGTCTCCTAGCTGAAGGTGTGGCATAGAAAGAATCTCCATTCCGACAGCCTTTCTTGGCTTCATAATCTTACCAGTAAGCCATGACATGAGGTCGCTTGCTGCATCCTGAGTTTGGATGTAAGGAGCATCAATTGTAAACGACTTGTTTCCATTTGCAATCCTGTTCTTCTTAATGTCAAGGTATGCTTCTGAGTACTTCTGGTTATATGCCTTGTTGTCACGATAGTCTGGGTCTGCTAGGTCTCCCTTGTCTGAGAAGAATTCGTCTACCGTTAGGTCGTGTCTTGAGTTCTGCGTGAATGTTACACCCTGGATTCTTAAGTAGTTACCGCTTCCGCTATCCAGGCTTAGAACTGTATCTGTTGTGTTGAATAGCAAGAACTCTGCACCAAACGCATTTGCTGTAAATCCAGAAATTGCGTAGCCCTGGTTGTTGTTGAATGTTGGAGACATCTTTGCAAATAGTGCTGGGTAAGCCTTGTCATACTTTACATTGAAGTATGCACATTCACGCATGATAGTGCCAAACTCTTCAAAGTATACGTTGTACTTAGGTTCGTCTTTTGCAGAGATTGTCTCAAGCACCGTGTTCTTTATAGCACCGCTTAGAGCAAACTTTCTTGCTGCAATTGAAGCATTGCTGTTTTGAATACCAAAGGCAGAGCTGACAGGAGTATTGAGTGCTACTGACTTTCCGTTAGCATAGTTTTGTGCAATTGCAAATAGGTTTTCAAACATAGCTCTTGATGATCCACGAACAAATAATGCCACGTGCTTCTTTTGCTTTAGTCTGTCCTTGTCGGTAGCAGAACCAATCATCTTGTCATTCATGTATAGGTTAAATGTTACTTCTGTTGATGACTTGATGTCAAACTCAATTCCAAGGTCATACACTGTTGGGTTCTTTTCATTTGCCATTCTGCCCTGACCTGTAAATCTTCCATCATCACAAATGATTGGTGTAAGACCAGACCAGAGTACAATTGGAATGGCGACACCGTTGGCATCAGCCTGTATCTTGTAGAAGAATACTGTGTTGATTGCTTGTGCGTTTGCGTTGAATGCATTTACTTCTGTGTCTGTAAGTGCTACAATCTCATAGTAGTACCCACAGTTAGTTAGAGGGTCTACCCAAATTCCTATACCGCCAGAAGAGCCACCAATGTTCTGTCCGTCCACAGTGTAGTATGGTGTACTTCCTACAGGTGTCTGAGTCTTGTCAAGTTCGTTTTCCATTGAACCAATAATTCTCATTCTGGTAGAGAAGTGTGTGAAATTGTCGCTCATGTCTTTGTGTACATATTGTACAAAAGATTGTGGGTTGTATTCTGCTGGATATGTTGGACCGTCAAGAACAAGTGCGGAGCTTTGGATTGTTCCTGGAATGGTTGCGTTCAAGCTGTTTGCCTCTGCTTCTTTGATGTTTCTTGAGCTAAGATGGTTCTTAATTACACCGTTAGTAGTTGCGTACTTAATCTTATTGCGAGTAGCAGAGTTTAGAATACCAGAAGTTCTGTTTTGATATGTTACAGGAATGTCACCACCGTTAAACATCTTTGTGTGGTCCATAAAGATTGTTTGTCTGTTTGCCTTATCTGTCCAGTGTGAGTTTATTCCAGCAGGGTGTGAGGCAATCTTTGTTCCAAACTGAGCACGTCCGTGCTTGGCAACTCTACCTTGCTTCAAGGTGTTTGTTGTAGAGTCGTAGAATGGCTCTGAGTAGATTCTAACAAGACCTGTTGGATAAATCTTTCCACCAAAAGGAATGTTGGCAAAATACTTTTGGTATTCTTCTACATCAGAAATCCATACATTTCCTACACCAGAAACATTGTATTGAACTGCATCAAAACGAATGATTTCTCCGTTGGCATAGAAGTATCCATTGTATCTTGATAGCCAGTATACGGCTTCTCCAAGGTCCATTGTGTTGTTTACTACTACTCCATCTACGACAGTTGGCAAGTCCGTTGATAGATCGGAATCTAGTGGAATTGCTGCAAGTGTGTATGATGATTGTTTGGATGATTCATCATTCCAAGATTTTGTTGCCTCTTCTGGAGATACCTCCCAAAGTAGGACTGGCTTGTAAATCCAAGTCTTGTCTGCGTCAAGGTAGTTTGCTTGTGCTAGAGAGGAGTATGATCTCTGAATATATTTTGTTTCATATACAATTTTTCCGTCGTTATAAACATCATCGTCAACAGACTGGATTTGCATAATGTTGGCAAGTGCAGAGTCGTCTCCAACAAAGGTAAAGTCTGTAGGTCTTACAGTTTCATCTTTTGGCATCATGTATTCTTTTGACATTAGTACCAGGTTGTTGTATTCGTCAAGGAACATTGCGGTCTGGGTGGATATTGCCAAATCTTCTAGAGCCTGTGCAATTGTGGTGTCTGGTCCAACAAAGAAGTATGGGATTGTTGCTTCTTTTGTTTCTCCGTCTGGTCTCTTGAATGTGTAGTTGGAAAAACCAATTGAGTCCATGAGGCATGATACAGCCATGCTTAGTGAGCAGTTTGGAATCAGTAGCTCTGGGGCTTTCATTGATTCGAAATAAAAGAATAGGTCTCTAAGGTTGATTGAAACTGTTCTGTCCTGGCTGTCGATCTCTGGGAAGCCATCTGCGTACAATGTCTTAATTGGAATATTGTATACGATTCCGTTACCAGGGAAAATGCTTTCATAAATCTTTACCTGGAGATTTTTAGAAGATAGTTTTGCAACAATACTGTTTGTATTGTTTTTGTTGAATGATTCGTCATAGTCAAACAGAGTTAGGTCTCCTGTTGACGCTAGTAATTGTCCAACAGGCAGACCGCTTGACCCAAGATCCGATGCATGTTTTGTTACTGAGATGTCCTGTGTCATGTCTGTAATGTCTGCTGCTAGTCTTGGAGACATTTCAATTAAGTCAAAGGTTGCGTCTTCAATTGTCATTGATCGTACAACGATTCTCATACCCTTGATAAAAACAAAGTCACGGTAGTGAGTCTCCCCTGACTCTGAGTATGATGCTGGGTTTGTGAAATCCTTAACAAAGCTACTTGTGTTAGTAGGAATCTCTTCTGTGTTTACGTACCAGGCATATTCTGCGTCAAATGTGTCATAGCCTCCGTCTGCAGTGTATGATACATAGAATGTTCCAGGACCTTCTGTTTCTGTAACTAGGTATGCATATCCAACAGGTGCTGCTATTGGAAGAGCTGCTGTAGAAGCAACCGTACCTGCAATTAAGAATATGTCCCTAAGACCCTCTTCAATGTGTGCTGTGCTGTCTGGAACAACTAAGCCATATGCAAGCTCTACGTGACCGTGAGAAGGAATGTCGAATGGTGTTGTTGCCTCTGGGTCAAAGTGGTATGCGTCTACCCATTCATTATCCTCGTTTAGTATTTGTACAGTCCAGTCTTTTGGAACAGCCTTTACGTCGTTATCTTCTTTTTGAAAGAATGGGTCTTCAAAACTATTTCCGTCTTCGTCAAAGTATGGACCAAGATCGATATCTCCGACCTTTGTCTGCATCTTAACAACTAGTCTATTTGCAGGAACGGTCTCTTTGTAAACAACAAATGGGCTGGCATCATCAATTAAGAACTCGTCACCTTCTCGGTATGAAAGACCTCTGGTGGATGCGTGTGATGATATTACGGTAGCCAAACCTGCAGGAGAAATTGTCTGGGTTGTGGAAGTAATGTCACCTAGAATCTTAATGTAGTTTGAGCTACATGAGTCAATGTAGAACGAAAGGTTGTCTAGTGCTGAAAGTCCAGTACCAGTAAACTTAACTGAGTCACCAGGCTGGAAGCTGTTTGCAATAGCCTTAACCTTAGTAATCTTGTTACCGTTAACTGTTTCTGTTGCGTATACCTTTGTGACTACTGCTTCAAGTGTTAGTTCTCTACCCTCAGTTCTGTAGGATGTCCAGTACTTGAACCTATCGTCTACAGATGGAAAATAAAATCTTGGCTGTCTTGCCATGTCTGGGTGAACTCTGTTTAGGTACTTTCCATCAAAGAACATTACCTTGTTGATACCTGAGCGTGGTCTAAAACGACCAAGGCAATCTTCAAGGGAGAACAACGCCTTCATTTTTTTGTTGGTTGTAGTAAAGATTAGTGGGTCGTCGTTTTCATCAAAACCTCCGTCTACTACAACGTCAGCGTTTGTAGCATTGTAGTATTCTCTATTACCAGGTGCAGAGGCTGTTTCACGAACGAACGATGGTGCAATTGATGCATAATCAAAGTCTGGGTCTCCAGAAATGCTGTTAGGACGATATCTGTAGTTTCCAATTTCGTCAACATTGTCAATATTGTTTAAGTTCCACTCGGCAGTAACAAGTGAGCGTGATCTAATTGTTGACTCTGTTGCTAGGTAGTCTTCTACTACGTTATCTACGCTACTCCACATTTTAAGCCTCTTCTAGAGTAATTGATACGTCCCACATGTCATACAGGGTTCCACGCTTCTTCACATTGTGCGAAAAGTCTGAGACGTACATTTCAATTACCTGGTTGTATTGGTGCATGTGTCCATAGGCTGCAGCATCTGTTCCGAATACTGGATACTTGTCATAAGCAAGGTATACCCAAAATGAACCAACATGTTCCTCATACCATTTTAGCAGATCATTGCCACCTGCACCAGCATCAACTGTGTAAGGCTCAATGTTTGGCTTTCCATTAGAGTCAAATGTAGGTGCAATTGCAAAAGCACGTGATGGAAGATTGTCCCAAGACATTGTAAGTTTTAGCTTGTCTGCAACGTGGTAAGAACGCATACGACCATTTACCATACGCTCACGCTTTTCAATACGCTCTGGAGTAAAGTCTAGAGTAGATCGGTTGTGGTCAGAGATAACTAGGAAATCTTCAAACTCGTCACCTTCTGGCATAAACGATACGCTACCTGTTTTAAATGTTACAGAGCCGTTTGTAGCGTGGGCAACCGATACTGTTATTGTTGAAAGCTCTGTGTCAACAGCAGAGACAACTGCACCTGTGCCAAAAGCACCAGTGCCAGATGTTTGTGTTATTGTTTGACCTACTATGATTCCTGCAACACCATTCTGAACGAGTACCGTGGTTGAGCCAGCAGACAATGTTGCTGTCTTTCCAGTTGCTGTGTACTTGGCTTGTAGTATTCCAGGGTTAGTAGAAAACAAGACCGCTTGTGGTCTTCTATATTTTACTCTTCCAGCCATGTAGTCTGCTGTTGCCATTATGCCTTGTCTCCTCTCATAGCCTGATCATCAATCTTCTGAATCTTTGTTAGTACTGCATTTGCAATCTGGTCAGCATCTGCATCGGACTTAACGTTAACGCTAATACTATAATTATACACTGAATTGCCTCCAGGAAGTTGTCCATTGTTAATCTTGTTCATAGTACCTGCACCAAGCTTGTCTACTGCTGACTTCTTGACAACAAATTCACCAGGTGTAAGCATAGCAGAGATTGTATCTGTACCCTTTGGCTCTCCGCCAATGCTAAAGTACTGTGTCTTAGGAACCATACCACCAGTTGCAAACTTAAATTTACCAAGAGTTTTTAGGTCTGCTGCGTTTGACTGCTTTGCTTGCCATGCTTCTAGCTGGTCTCTTGACATACCGTTTACACGAAGACCTGCAATTTGTGCATCACGAGCAGATTCCATCTTTTCTCTCTGTGCCTGTAGTGCTGCACTTTGAGCGTTCTCTCTTGCTTGCTGTTGTGCTCTAGCAGCAGCACCAATGTCACCCTTTGATAGTGCATCGGCTAGGTCTAGTTGATCTTTCTTCTGCTGGTTAATCTTATCATTGGCTTGCTGAATCTTGTCAAGTGCCTTTAGTCTTTCGTCATAAGCCTTGTTAATTTTTTCTTCTTTACGACCAAGGATTGAAAGTGCTGCATTTACCTTGTCACTCTTTGTTGGTCCCTTGCCACCAGAAGCATCTGGATCTGTCCCACTTGACTTATCTTTCTTTACGGCTGCTTCAGTTTTTGCAGCAGAAGTTGCAGCATCTTGTGCCATGCTTTCAGCTAGGCTAGTCCAGCTTGCACCAGCCTCAAGTCTGCGGAACAATGCCATATCTCCATACTTACTCTTGTACCAGTCTGCAACTCTCTTTCTACCAGCCTCAGTTCCAGTGTCAATAGTTTCCTTTACTGTCAAATATGCACTTAGTGCTACTTTCTTTTGGTTTTTTGGAAGACCATCAAACCATGCTGCATCCATTTTAACATCTTCAAGACCTTCTGTCTTGGTAATGACTTCCATTGTAATTGGACCTTTGCCAGCAAACAAGGCATCTATTTGGTCGTACTTTGTTTGTAGTTCTGTCAAGCTGTCAACGCTCTTTTCAACACCGATCATGTCTACTGCTAGTGTCAAAGATTGCTGACCACCAAACTTACCAACCTGCTCTAGTGTAGACATCATTGCTGATTGCTGTGTTGGGTCTAGTGCAGCAATTGTTTCAATAGTTGCTGTTTGAGTTTCTTTGTTGCTTCCCATTCCTGCAATTTGTAGCAGTCTGTCTGTTTCTGCAGAGCCAGATTTTAGAATCATGTCTGCAACAACACCAATCTTTTCTTTTCCAAGTAGGTTTATGGCATTTGTCATTGTCTGTGGGTCAATGTCTCCAGATGCTACAGAAGTTTTTAGAATTAGTTCTGCCTCACTTCCATCATCGGTGGCACTTCCAATTTGAGCAATTGTGTCTTCTGCAATTTGCTTCATTGGACCTTCTTGATACAGCTCTTTAATTTGTGTATCAAGTGAGCCAATCACTGAGGATTTCTTAAACGTGTCAAAGTTGGAATATGCTGTTGCTGCACCCTGAATAGCGTCTCCAGTTTGCTTGAGAATGCTTACCCTGCCCTCTTCGTATTCTTTTTGAAGTCTAATTGCTTCTGCTTCGTCTCCAGCTGCCTTGGCATTTGCAATTCTTTGGTCATACTGCAACTGCAACGAGTCTAGCATTTCTTGTGAGTTCTGCTGTGCAATAACTAGGTTAGCTGCAAAAGCACCTGAAGATGGTCCAAGTTGGCTAAAGTAGTTTACTGCATCTATTGTTGCACCAGTAATACCACCCAGAATTGCTCCAACTGCCATGCCTGGAACAGCACCTATTCCACCAGCAAAGGATCCACCAATGCCACCACCGATAGCACCAGCAACCATGCCTTCTGCCATGCCACCCTGGTTCATGGCAAGACTTCCTAGCGAGTCTGCACTACTACTAAGGCTAGAGAAAGATCCACTTTGTAGAATTTTTTGTCTTGTTCCAACAGCGTCTGATTCAAGGGCTTGTCCTGTTGATCCAATCAACTGATCCATTTGTGCAGTTACCTTAATTGCAAATGTGCTGTCTCCAAGTTCTTTTCCAATCTTTTCAACAACTGCCTTGGCATCGATAGCACTGATAGCACCAGATGCTACGGCTGAAGTCATTTGAGAAACCATATTATTAACTGCAGCCTTACCGCCACCAGACTTCATTGCTTCTGTGACAGCACTAATAGACTTCTTTCCTGCTTCAGATGCGACATAACTTTCTGCTGTTGCGTTTTGCTCTTCTGTAAAGTTGAATGCAGACATAGAGTTCTCTCTACGCTTGTCCATTACTTCTCCAGCACTTACCTTGCCAGTTGCTTCTGCAATACCCTTGATTGCTTCAGCACTAGCACCTGTTGCCTTAGCAAAGTCTGCTGCCTTCTTTTGTGACTCGTCAAACGCAGCCTTTAACTGCATAGCACCCATTGCGAGTCCAGCGGTTGCACCAACTGCAATACCAGCAGGACCAGGAATCATCATCATTGCTGATGCTGCTGCGGACACAGGACCCATCAGACCTTGTGCAACTTGACCTACTGCTCCTGGAGCCTGTGTAAGAGCACCCATGCCCATCATTACACCCATACCTGCACCCATACCGCCCATGCCCTTAATTGATCCCATTACGCTAGAACCAATCTTTTTAGCACCACCAACAATCCTTGAGCCAAAGCTTGGGTTCGCAGCCTTAGCAGCATTTGCTCTTCTAGTCTCCCAACCCTTTCTTGCTGCTTCAGAACGAGATGAAGCTGCTGCCACCCTTGCTGAAGATTCTGTGGCTACCTGTTCTTTAATCTGTGCAGCGATTGTTTTTCTACGTGCAGCAATTTCTTGCTCAATGGCTGCTGTGTTAGCACCCATCATTTCTGCTTGCTTCTTCTGAATTGCTAGATTCTGCAAGGTCATGTCGTTCTTGTATGCTGCCTTGGTTCTAGATGCAATAACTGTAGCATCTTGTTGTGCTTGTGTTCTTACAGATGCTCCAATCTTTTTACCAACTGCCTTTGCTTCTTTTCCGCCTTCTTCAATTCCGTCAATGGCTCCAACACCAATATTCTTTCCAGCGTCTTTTGCTTCTTTTGATGGTGATGCTTGGCGAGTAGACTCCTTAATTCCTTCTGTTGTTTCTGAACCAACCTTGAAGCCAATAAGTTCTCCAGCCCTCTTTGCAGCAGCAGTTATTCTTGGATCTTTTAGAACGTCCTTTAGTTTTTGTACTACTGGCTCATAAACGTGACCCATCTGTAGGTCTTGTGCAGACTGACCTGTTCTTCTCTCAAAAAGCTTCTTGGCTCCACCAGAGACAGACATGTATGAACGAATTCCTGTTTGCTTTGGGTCAAAGGCTGCCTTTCTTGCTCTCTCAAGATTCTTGCCACCAGCCCTTCTTGGCATTGTTGGCATTGTTCCAAAGTGGTCTTCATCAAGACCAAATACTTTTCTTACAGCACCTCTGTCGCTATCTAGTTTAATAGCGTTGACTTGCTTTTCTACAGACTGACCTGCTGCTTGCCATGACTTTCTAAATCTTTCATTTTCGTCCTTGATGCTTGCAAAAGTTGTATCGTACTCAAGATTTAGTTTGTCTGTAAATTCTTTTGTGATTGATTCGTATTCTGTAGCAATAGTGTCGAATGCTCCACGGCTAACTTGTGATTGGCTAGGGACAATTCCACGAGACTCTCCAACACGCATTGTAAGTGGTGCTAGAATGTTCTCAAAACTAGGGACGTTTCCAGCTCTTCTTGCCATGTTCTCTGATCCAGACTGAAGTCTTAGTGCCATGTCTGCATACATTCTTACAGATGGGTCTGAAGAGTTGTTCTCTGCATACCCTGGAATGTTAATCTTTTTGCCAGCAAAAAGTGCTGAAATGATTCTTGGGTTTTTCTTGACAGTTTCAGCGTCGATAACTGCTTCACCATTTGAAAGATCTGTTGGGACCAAATCGTCTTTTGGTCCTCCTGGTCCACGAACCATTCCACCATTTGCCATCTTCTTTCTCGGCTTGCCCTTGCCTGGAACAGCATCTGGTGTCCAGCCAAATGCTCTTTGTGCGTTTACTGCTCTTTCAAGTTCTGTTGCAAGTAGTCTAACTGCTCCTGCTTCTGCTGTAAATGTTTGCTTTAGCTTTGAGTGTACCTGATCAAGTGATGCTGCTACTGCAGCTGCTTCCACTTGCTGTGAAGTCATGTAGTCTGTTTGTAGACCTAGGTCTTGAGTACCCTTGCTAACTCCGTTAAGGAATGATTTGATGGTGGCAAATACCTTAATCATGTTAGCAATACCGTTAGCAATAAGACCAATTGTCATAATGATAACTGGACCAAATCCAGCGAGCCACATTGTGATGTTTCCAATTGTGTCTTTGGTTCCGTTTGATAATCCGTTAAATCCAGATAGTAGATTCTTTGCAAATTCTGCAATTGGGGTAACCATCTTGAGGAACTGTTCTCCAAGTGGGATAAGCTCTGTCTTTAGGTCTTCCAATGCTTTTTTGAATTTGAACATTGGAGATTCTTCAATCTTCTGTAATTCTCGTTGTGCCAAAACAGCAGCAGCCTCTGGACCTTGTGCAGCAAGTGCTGAAACCTTGGCAGCCTGGCTGTTGACATCTGTAACGTTTTTGAATAGTGTTGATAGACGTGCAAACTGGAACTTACCAAATAGTTGCTCAATTGCCTGAGCACGTTTTAGTGGATCAAGCTGGTTTAGTGCTTCACCAAACTCTACAACAATTCCTTTTACGTCACCCTTGTTGGCTTTTACGATTCCTTGAATGTTAATTCCCATACCAGCAAGCATGTCTGATGCCTTTTTGGTTGGGTTAATGATAGAAGCAAGACCAGACTTTAGAGCGTTAGCACCTTCTGATGCGTTAATGCCACCTTCCTTCATTGCTGTTAGGAAGAATGCTAGGTCTTCTACGTCACCACCAAGTTGTTCAATAACTGGACCAGCCTTTGGTACAGCGATTGTCAAGTCTTCAATAGAGGTAACTGTTTGGTTTTCTACAACGTTCAAAAAGTTAATCTTGTTTGTAAGATCTTCTGCAGCTACACCAAATGCATTGGTAAGTGAGATAGTGGTTTCTAGTGCTTGTTTCTGGTCTACCCCACCAAGTACAGCAAGTCTTGTTGCTGACTCTACCTGTGCAAGAAGGTCTGCACCCATCTTACCCATAGCAGCAGCGTCTGCAGCCATACCCATTGTATCGGATACGGCAACACCATACTTTGTGAAAGCCTTTGCAAGATTGGTAATCTCAACTGTCATTTCTTTTGTCTGTTGTGCAGTTGTTCCAAAGTCACCATAAACACGCTGGAACTTGATGACCTGTTCTTCCATGTCCATGAATGTCTTGCCAGCAATTTGACCAAGCATTGTAAGTGGAATGGTAAAACCAACCATAAGCTGACGACCAGCCCATTGTGTATTCTTACCCCAGTTAAGCATGTTAGTTGAACCTTGCTTAAGGAGTTGGTTTAGAAGTTGCTGTTTCTGTGCTGCAATCTGAGTCTTTGTACCCATGTCTTCAAGGTCAAGAACAAGCGGTCTAATTGCAATAGACTTCATTGCACCATTAGCGTCACGACCTAGTTTAATGTATTGGGTCTGTAGGTCTTTAACACGCTCACGTGCGACCTTTTCAATTGTGTCAAATTCTTTACCGAATAGTTTTCCAAAGTCTTTTGTGGCTGCTCCAGCATATCTGAAGTATTGCCCCATAGACATTTTGTTCTTTTCCAGTGCTTCTGTAAAAGATTCAGTAGTAGTCTTGATTGTCTTTAGTCTGGCGTCAAATTGACCAGATCTATTTAGGGAGTTCATCAAGCTGTTTTGCAGCTTGGACATCTCGGATGCTGCTAGAGCACCAGAACGAGACATTGATTGGTGGAAGGCTGATATCTGCCCCTGCAATGCTTTTAGGCTTGCTAAAGCATTACTAGTGTCAATATTAACACTAATGTTGGATTGGATATCAGCCATTCATTTACACCTCTTTATTTTTTAGGCTCTAAACAGGTTTTCACCTAGTTTGATGCCTGATGCCTCTTCTACGATTGCGTAGACAGTAGGCAAGTCAAGAATCTCTTCAAGATCCTTTCCTTCAGTTTCGGGAGCATACTGCTTAAGTGCAATTGCTACACACTTTAGAAGTACGTCCAAGGATTTTTCGTTGTCCTCAGCAACATCCGCTATACCATCAAAAGTTTTCATAAACTGCTTTAGCAGAGAAATCTTTAGTGGACGAGCCACAATCTTTGTGCCGTCAAGCAGCATGATTTCTTTTGGTTCGTTAATTGTTGTTGTCAATTGGTTCCTCCTTGTTTTGACTATATTTATTATATCACAAGACTAATCTTTATGAGTCTATCTTTTCATAGGCTAGTCCCATGCCGATGCCGAAGCCAGCCTTCTTTGCTCTTTGCCCCACGAATGAAGTAATGTCGTTTGCACCAGCATTTTCTACACCACTTACCTTAGCAGCAACCCTAGCCTTCATTGCCTCCCATGGGTCTTCCTTCTTGTTTCCTGTTTGTTCGTCAAGGTCGATGCCCTGGATTGCAGCCATAAACTTTTTGTTTTGATAGTCTTCTTCACGCTTGGCTTCTAGTATTGCACTTAGTTCTTGCATACAGAGTGAAGACTCTAACTCTTCGTAGTCTTTCCAGATACCTAGCAGGAATGCCTCTGACTCTAATTTAACTAGGTCTAGCGAATCCCAAGAGTTTTCGTTTTTACTTGGTTTCTTTTCTAGAATGTCCTCTTCTTTTATTTCAGATTTTCTGACATTAATTCCTGCACCATATTCAATAATAAGATATATGGCGTTCATATCAAACAGATCTTCTAGTTGATCAATAGTCTTGATCTCTGGCTTATACTGTTGCATAGCTACCAAACAGCATTTAGCAAGTATTTCAATTGACTCTGCATCACTCTTTGTATTTTTGATTTGATCAAACTCTAACATGAACTGTTTCATGTACTTGATTTTTAATGGAGTGACATACAGTCTTTCTCCATCTATTGTTTCTACGGTAATTGCTTTATATATTTCTGTTGGCATTCTTTAATTATACCGCAAAAAGAAGAACTGCCCCAGCTTTTTGCTAGGGCAGTCCATACTATTTAGTTATTAGAATGTGCGGTCAACAATCTTTCCGTAAACTCCATCTTCATCAGGGAGTAGGCGGAAGTTGACTTCGAACATAGTTGCCTCGTCACGCTTTGCTGATACTGTAACGCTTTCGATTGAAAGTGCTCGGTAAGCAATGTAGACACGCTGTGCTGATGTACCAGTTCCTGCAAGCGAACCTGCTTCTTCTGATGCACCAATAGCGATGATCTGACGCTCAAGTGGGTACTCTCCAAGCTCACCAGACTTGATGTCAACCTCTGAACCTACAACTGCAGGGGTTGAGCCCTCGCTGTGGTCAACTAGGTCGGCATCGTTCTGAGCGATTGCTAGAAGAAGGTTCTCAAGAGTAGCTTCTGCGAAGCTGGTCTTCATGCTTACCTTCATACCTTGCTTGAAAAGCTTTGCAACGTCAAGGAGCTGGTCGACCTGTACTTCACCGAAGTCAGGTTCAAACATTAGCTCAAGACCGTTGCTGGTATAACCAACGTTTCTCCAGTTAGTAGTGTCGTCTGATACTGTTGTCTTGTAGTCTTCGTCTGCAACGAATGCAGGAGCAGCTGCGTTTGCAACCTTTCCAACGAAGAAAGCAGCAGCACCAACGATAATCTGTGCTGAATCTCCACGTGTATATGCCATAATTTAGTCACCTCTTTTTCTTTCTATAGAATAGAGGGGCTTTGTTTCCTCGTTACAATTATAGCATACCTTTATGCTAATTAATATCTTCAATGAGGTGGTACTCAAATTCAACAATTATCTTGTTACCGCCAAAGGTTTTAGCTGATGCAAAGTTCACGATGTCCCTTGCTTCCTGTAGTTGGAAGATTCTAAACTTGTGAAAAATAAAGTTTGACTGAAGAGTTTCTCCATCAACAGTAATGGACTTGCCCTTTTGCCAGTTGTTAATTTCTTCTGCTGATTCGTCTTCACGGTCAAGTAGGCGTAGGACTTGCTCTGTTACCTTTACCATGTTTAGAACTGAGTTCTCTGCGGTAGCGTAGAAGTAGTAAAGTAGCTGCTCTGTCTTGATGTGTGGGAATGGTGATCTGCGTAATCTAATCATTCTATCGTATGTACCCATGACTCCACCTTGTGGGAAGTATTCTGTTAGGTCATTGATTGTAGATGGAGTAGTTGGGAATATAGGAACTGCATCAAAGCCAAGATCAATTAGCTTCTCCTCAAGATAGTGGTTTACCCACAATGCTGGAGTATTGGAAATAGACGTTCTAGTCATTATAGTTTGTCACCTGCTTTCACTATCCAATTATACCCTATTTGTCGTCCTGTTGCTTTACCGCCAGACTTACCTCTAGCCAGGTTCTTTTTAAAGTCTGTTGCATTTTCTAGATGATATGTAAATCCGCTTGCAACTAAATAAGACTGTGTAAGGTATCTGTCAAAGAATATGTTCATGACCTCTTGGAAAGAACCTGCTACTTCAGAGCCTCCAGGGTTTTCAATTTCAATTTCACCCTTAACAAAAACATCTTCTCCACCGTCAGTAAACGCTAGGGCTTTTGCAGTTCTTGGTTTAATGGTTACTGGTATACCATTTTCCATGATGTATGCCTTGTCATAGAATGGGACTGTTGAACCTCTAGCCAATGATTTAGACTGACTAAAAGTTGAAGAGAATGTTAGTCCTGCTCCTGTAACCACGTAATCTATGTCGAATAGACGAGCAGATGCTTGACCTGATTGATACCATTCATATACGTGATGTAGCCTTGCTGGATCTACCCTGGCTTGTGCGTCAATAAACTCTTTAACAACTTCTTTGATTGTTCTACCCATCTTGTTGAGTAGTTGTGGCTTACCTGCCTGAGCACCCTCTAAAAAGCCTTCTGCGTATTTTACAACATTGCTCATTTCTTTGAAGAATGTTGAGTCGTTAAAATTTGTGCTTATCATACATCTACCGCCTGGTTCTCAGAGCGTCTTAGAACAAGCTTGTAGAAATCTGTAACACCCATTGGACCCACTACAGGGACAAATGTTGCTACTTCGAAAACTGTTGCTAGACCAACTCTAGGACCAGACGATTCGTTGTAAATCATGCTTCCATTTCTGTCTTTAATGTTTGTAAGCATAATGTTTGTCAAAGAGTTGTAATCTCCTCTTGATGAAACTGTAATATCTGACCTTGTTCTTCCAACGATTGAAGTGTCAAAAACAATCTTAGCTTCTGGAAGAATGTCCTCTTTGGTCTTACTGGTTGGAGTTGTCAAGTAGCAAGCTACCGTTCTGTCATATACCCAGTTTCTTTTTAGTTCTCCGTATCCCTCTTTGGTAACAATTGGATAGTAGATATCCATTGTTAGTGGGAACATGAAGTCTGTAGAAGTTTCGCAACCAGGCATTAGATCACTCCTGGTTTAATTACATTACCTTTATATCCATCTAGAATCTTGTCGACAATGAGATTACCAGTACCCTTCAAAAATTCTGGGGCATACTTAATGCTGAACTGATCAGTGTTGTACTGTGTAACAAAACGCTTCCAGTATTCGTTATTGCCACACTTTAGGTCATTGATAAGCATTATGGCAGCCTTTTCAACATCTGGCGGAACTGCCTTGTATCCAACGTCAAGAATGAACGTGTAGTCATATCCACGAGGGAACGATGTTCCAGCCCTTCCGTAGTAGTTAAGGTCTCCAGAAGCCACTGGTAGCCTCTGAGGGCTATTTTCAAAGCGGTTGAAGCTTCCATCAATAACCTTAATAATTGCTGAGTTGTTAGCAGCAATAGCAAATTGAATTGTTGTTGCTTCTGCGTCGTCAGCGTCATATACTAGGACGTTGTTTTCGTATACCTTCAAGATACGCTTAGGGTTGTGCCATACTGGGAAGTAGTCTGTGCCTTCTCCTACACCCTGGATAATTAACTTGTGGTTGTAAAAGCCTTCTCCAGTTGCAGAATCATTGCCAAGATATGAGTCCATGATTGCACGAGCAATAATCTCCCAGTGCTTATAGTCCTCTACTTCTGTTGGAGTTGCTCCAAGTTTGTTTGGGTCTACATATGGTCTATAAACTGTCAGGTTTGAGTCTACGACGATTTCGCCATTGATATCTGTATCATGTACTCTAAAAACAAAGTCACGGTCAAACTGTACCTTTGCTCTTGGCAGGGTATAAGTGATTTGAGCACTTGAGTTTGATGTGACTTCAACGGTCTCAATAGAGTGATCCACCACATCCTCAACATAAATTAGGTATGCCTGATTTGCCTCTGGCACATCCCAGGTTGTTACGATTGGATATGGTGGGACTCTAAGAATTTCCATCTGTTACTTTGCCACCTTTGCAGCAATTTCTTCTGGTGTTGCTAGACGGATCTTTAATGATCCTGATAGCCACTTGTCTGCATCTTCTTTGGATACAATGTTGTACCCTGCTTTAAGTGAGCCTACACCAGACCAGCTAATGTTTCTTTCTGCGAAAAGTGCTACAGTCTCTGTTTCGGACTTAACAGCCTTTTCTTTCTTAGGCTTTTCAGCCTTTGGTGCTTCGACAACAGGGGCAGCTTCTTCTGTAATTTCTACAACTGCTTCCTCTTTGATCTCAGCAGGAGCCTCTACAGTTTCTTCTACTGCAAGAACCTCATCATTTGAATCATTGATAATTTCTGACATGATTCCTCCTTGTCTTATTAATTATAGCATTAAATTTAGAAAGAGGGGGCAGGGTATTTAGCCCTACCCCCTCAATGGGTGTCATCTACTTATTAGGAAGCTGACTTGGTTGCGAATGCAACAGCGTCTTGCTCTTCCCAGTTGATTCCGAAGCGGACGAATACAGTGTATTCCACTGTGTCCTTCTTTGGAACGTAGAAGCGGTTGACGGTGATGTCACGCTGGAAGCCCCAGATACGGTTAGCAGGGAATGTAAGGTCTACATAGTCTGCTGGGTAGTAAGGAACTTCAAGAACAGGAACACCAAGAACACGAGTCTGACGTGCTCCACCTACGGTCTGGTCAATACCACCAAGGTATGAACCACGAGCTGCTTCAGTTGAACCGATTGAGTCCCAAACAGTTCCGTTGTTCTTTACAATGTTTGCAAAGGTATCGGTTCCTGCGTAGAACTTAAGACCAGTCTGAAGAGCACGGTAACGACGAGGTAGTGCAAGAATTAGCTTCTGCATGTCCTCAGTTGTCCAGTCTGCTCCAGCTGAAACTACAGCTTCGTGAGCATAACCGTCTTCCTGAATCTTGTTGATGAATCCAGGCATGATGCCTAGGAATGCATCTGATGAACCTGCTGCACCGTTGATAGCGAGATCTTCGATGTCGTTACCGAATGCAGTGGTCATAAGACGCACTAGGTGATCCTCAAGAGCAGCACCTTCGATGTTGTCCTCAAGTGCTTCTGCTGAAACTTCCCAGTCAAGACGTAGCTTCTTAGTAGTAAGCTCCACCTTTGAGAATGTCGCTCCAGCGTTTGTGAATGATGCATCACCCTGGTTGGCTGCACGGACTACACGCTCACCTACGTTAACTTTTTCAAGTTCCATAGTGTTTGCTCGCATAGTTACCTTGCGTCCGTCGTTTGCAAGTGTGGTTGCATCCCAAACATAGTCGATAAAACGGCGAGCCTGTTCAGGACGTAGGATACCAGCACCTGGATAGTTTGGATCTTCGGTAAATGATGGGTTAACTGCGTTAGGACCTGTGGTTAGACCAAAGTTTGCATCTGCTGTGTTCCCAACGTATGCAAAGGCAGGGTCAGTTACGCCACCAATACCACCTGATGCGAATCCACCCTCTGCGTTAGGGTAGGTGTCACCAGGATTGTTTTTTAGAATTTCTTCCGACATTATTTTCACCTCCATGAATTTTTGTTTTTTACTATTTTAGTATATCGGATGTTGTGAGGAAACGTCCGCCCCATACTGATTTTTCAACCATTGCTGGTTCCTGTACGATCTCTCCGAGATCGCCAGACTTACGGAAAGCAGTAGTTGCTTCAACAGCGTCTACTCTCTTTCCAAGATTGTTAAAGTCACCTTCAGCATCAGCGATCTGGGCTGATACGTGTCCGACTGACTTCTTTAGCTCGGCAATTTCAGCAGCTTGTGCCTTAACTACCTCTAGAATTTCGCTAAAGGCTGATGTAATTGAGGTCTTCAAGTCAGCGATTTCGTTTGACTTGTTCATCTCTTCCTCAGAAGACTCTTCCTCTTCGTCTTCTTCTTCTTCACTCTCTACTGAAATTTCAATTTCAGGTGTTGCAGCCTTCTCAACTTCTAAGTCTGCAACTGGAGCTTCGACAACGGCATCTGCCTCTGGAGCGACTTCTTCTACAACAGCGACTTCTTCTACAACTTCTTCAGTTGCAGGAGCGTCAATTACATTTTCTTCTGTCATGTTATCCTCCTGTGTCATCTTAGCAACGCTAATGCCTTTAGCACTATCAACTAAGAACTTAATCATGTCTACTTTGTCAGAATCTGACTTTTCAACAAATCCAATGTTTTGCATTGGAAGACCTGATACTGGGCTTGTTGCTGATTCCTGTTCTGACACGGTTACGAGTCCAGAATCCTTGTCCCAGAAAACATTTTCAATTTCAAGATTTACAGCTTCTCCACTAAGTGTGTCAACACCGTTTACCTTCTGAACAGAAAGGATGCTTGCAAACTGATTTGCTGGGTTATCTACTAGTGACAATTCAAGTAGGTCATAGTCCTTAATGATCTGAACAACCTGATCTAGGTTTTCATCGTAAGCCTTTTCGGTATCATTGGCTCTACCGCCAATTGAGAAGCCTGAGTATGTTCCGTCTAGAACCTTTTCCCAAGCGTCCTGAGCACCCTTTGAGATATATGCAGAGACATAAATACCTGAGTAGAACTTCTTAGTCTCTGGGTCAAAGTACTTGTCTTCCTTGAATGAAACCATCTTACCGATTGCTGATGGCTGGTGCATTTCACGAATGTTACCACGGAATTTCTGGAAAGCCTTTAGAGAGGCTTCTGGGGTTACGATATCGTTCTGCTTGTCTAGATTGTCTAGAGTAGCAAAACCACTGACGATGCGTCTTTCAGCATCGACCTTAGCAAACGGCATAGAAAGACGAACGTTGTCGCCTTCGATGTCGAAGTGTGCCTTAGAAATGTTTACCATGATAATTATATTATAGAGCCTTTTTATAACAAATGTGTTACGTTTTATTATACCACACTTTTTAGTTATTGTGAAGCTCTTCCCTCTCCCTGTGCATTTCTTCCAGTAGTTGTTGCTTCTCCGTCAGACTGGTTTGCTGTACGCTCTGCATCACGAGTTCTGTTCTGTCTTGTGTTTGCATTAGCGTCTGCTGCTTGACGTGATGTTAGTTCAATCATTTCATCTCCACCGTCGATTTGTGGAAGACCAAGCTTCTCACGAATCTCGTTTGGAGTGACAATCTTGTTACGAACGTAACGCTCGTCAATCTGTGACTGTGCAACTTCATCTGTAAGTGTTAGTTCGTTGAACTTGATTTCAAGGATGTCAGTCTTTTCACGAATGATCTTGTTAAGAATCTTCTCAAGCTTTGTCTGCTCTGGACGAGTGACCTGCTCCTTGAATGTACGGTCTTGAGCAATTGCTGCTGCAATAGCAGATGCGTCTCCACCACCAATCTTGGATAGTGGAACCTGGTGAGCAATCAAGATATCGTCACGGTTACGTACACGATAGTCGTTGAATGATGCTTCCTGAACACCTGCCTCAATTGGGTCCATTCTAAACTCAACCTTGTTTGTGTCTGAGTCTCCTGGTAGTGGAATGTAAAGTGTTCTGTGGTTCTGACCCTTTAGACCAGTCTGAAGGAATCTGAACAGCTTGTCTTCTGCGTCAGCAGATAGTTGTGCTCCCTTTAGTGTAACAACATAACGAGGGACAGCCTTGTTCTGGAAGTAGTCGATGTTGTACTGAGCTGCAAGTGAGTCACCAATCAGTGCTGGCATAGCAGCAATAACGTCTGGGACACCGTAGAATGTGTTTAATGGAGAGTACTCCTTAATGTGAATAATCTCATTAGGACGATTGTCTGTGGTGATTGGGTTTGCATTGGTTGCACCAAAATTACGGAAATATGTGACCTTGTTACCAATCATCTGAACGAATCCGTCGTGAAGACGACGTACACGCATTGTGGTAGATGGGATGTGACCTACGTAGCCAATCTCTCCCTTGGTTGTGCGACCAATTTCAATGTATCCGTTTCCAGTTGCATTTACGTCTGTCATTACTTTCTCAAGTACGCTTGTAAAGCTTTCATCTTCGTTTAGGCTCTCTAGCCATTCACGCAACTGTACCTTTAGACGCTCAATCTTTCTACGAGCCTTGTCTAGCTTGTCCTTGTCTTCAACATCTTCAAGCTTCATAAGTGTGCTCTTAGATACCGCAAAGTCATAACCAAGACCAACAGTGTTCTCAACTTTTGCATCAATAGCAGCGTGGTTAGCAAATGACGTGTCGTAGTAGTTTGCAAGTTCGTTTAGGTTGTATGGTGTGGTAATTACATCAAAGAGACCGTAGGCATTTCTGTATACGATTCCAGGGTTAATTGCCTTTGACTTTGCATCTTCTCTACCGCCCTGGATAGCCAGTGCTGAGTCCATGTATCCATCTGTTGCCTGAGCCTTTTCAAATACTCTGTCAGCACGACGCTTGAAGTTTTGCTCAATGCCAGAATACTTTCTTACCTCACTCCACTCTTTGTTAAATGGGTCCAGAGCTTTAAACTCTGCTGAAGGGTCTACAACTTCACTCTTTAGGAATGAGTCGTCCTTAATTGGAATTCTTGTTAATCCACTCATTAGTCCTCACTTCCATACATATTATAAGTATTCTTTGCAGCGATCAAAGCACCTAGGTCGTTTGCAGATGGGATGAATCCTTGTGCCATTCTGTCCTGTTGCTCACTATACTCTTCATCTGAAATCTTGCGAACGTTTGAGAAGAACACTGGCTTGCCTTCTGGCTGTCCGTAGTATGCTGCTGCTTCTGTTAATTCTTTAATCTTGGCGGTATCGTTAATCATTGATTCAATGCTCAATGCGTTACCCTCGCCATCTGTGAAGTACTTTCCTGATGGCAATTGCCATACGTAAATACCTGCATCGGAGAACTTCTCCTCTATAACTCTTACACGAGTCTTACCAAGTGGTCCCTGCATTATCTTATCCATAACCACTAGTATACCATACTATGGTGTGATTGTCACGGAATTTTGCGAAACAGTATCCTTAATGATGTTGTATTCGTATTGTTCTACACTAATGCCTGTCAAATCATTGTCTGCAGTTGCTAGAATACGGTTTGTTCCGTTATAAACTTTAGAAATTTTGTCTGGAGCAAGCTCTGGTCTTACGAATTGCTCTGTTGCTGCAATTTCTGACCAGATAAACTCTGTGTCAATATCTGACCAAATTGATTCTGTGTCATAGTCGTTCCACTCCTGTGGAAGTACTTGTTGTGCCAATTCTTCTGGTCTAAGCTGGTAGTAGGAGATATTGTTTACAAGTACACTACCAACAATCTCTAGTCTGTGATCTGATGTCAATGACATGTCCAATGGGTCTGTGACAAACAGGATACCAAAGTTTGACCACTCTCCAGACTTTATTGTTGGTGATGTTGTGTAGGTTCCGTTAATGTAGAACTCTACGTTGTCAAGACTTGTCCATGTTCCAGAAACATCTTTCTTAATAGATATCTTTGCAATTGATGCATCTGATGTTGCTTCAATCACCACCTTTAGTTTTGAGTAGTGGTTGTCATAAATTTCAAATGCCGTCATCTCTCCTGGGAACTCTCCATCATTGTAAAGAATATATCCAGACATCAAAGATATAAAGTATTGGTCAGAGGCATCCTGGTTAATTGGGATATAGATTCCTCTGTCATTTGTTGTTGAGTATTCTCCAAGAACCTTTACTCCTGTCTTGTTGGTCAAGTACAGGTATGGTGACATGTTTTTTGAAATGGCAACTGGGTTGTAAGCAGATGGGTCAAATCCGCCTTCTGATTCTGAGAACATGTAGATTGATGAAGATTGTGAGCGTGTTCCAATCTTCTTTGCATTGTTAATGTTAAATCTTTCATCGGTGACCCTTGAGAAAGTTTGTGCTGCATATTCTAGTGTTCTAATTTTAATTGGCATTCTTAATGAAGCCTTTGAGTACATCTCAATTAATGTAAACATTACAAGATCACTCTGTGCTTTTCCTGTTGCAAAGTTTTCTTTTGGCATCATTATTACAGTACCGTCGACCACCTCAAATTTTTTGCCACTCCAGGTTGACCTAGCATCAGCTACCTTTGAATATGGCAAATCTGTTTTAGTAAACGAAGAGTCCTTTCCAAAATGTGGAACCGCAGTAGCATAGTCAAAGAATACAAAAGATTTAATATCGTTGTTTGATGAATCTATGTCAGTACCGTCAAGCACTGTTGATTGCTCTGCGTCGATAGATATCTGCAGCATGTCTGTAACATATTGACTTGTTCCAGGTGCTACCTTGGCAAACTTGCTTAGTGGTATGAAGTCTTGGAAGTATGACATTGTTGATATGTCTAAGCAATAAACATTTTCTTCATTAAATGTTTCTCTCTTTAGCCCAAACAAATATGTTGGCTTCTTGGCTATTAATGTTGTCAGACCAGAGACATTTGCTACACCACTTGTAAAGTATGCGGAAAGTCCTTCTTTAGCAAAGTTAATTTGAGAAGACATTCCTATTCCATAAACTTTGCCTCTAAAGGTTGTTGAAATTTCTGAATCTTTTCCAACGTAGTCTCCTGCTACAAACAAGGCGTATCTAGATCTTGCAATCAAGAACCTTCTTACAATGCTGTTCGCAGATGAATAAAGTTGGTTAAAGTCAAAGCCAGCGATGAACTGTGATCCAGAAGAAACAGTCTTGGTTGCTAATGTTCCCTGTGTTCCAGAAATATTGTACACATAAGAAAGAGATGTGCCAGAAAGAATCGCTGATATGCTGTCTAGGTTATCCTTATTCTGTATCTTAAATACTACCTGGTCTATGTCTGTGTGGTCTGCACTTGCCTCTGCAAGAACATAGAATGCCCTTGGGCTTGAAACATTTGGAAGTCTCATTGAGCTTAAGTAGATGTATCCACTTTCACTGTCCCATTGTTCTGCTGGAAGCATTTTTATAAATGGGTAGTCTGCATCTGCCTCATTGGCATCTGCAATGTCTGATTCCCAAACCGATAGGTCTGTATTAGATGACGTAAACGTTTCTGATAAAACTATGTCTGGATTAGTTAGTCTTGGTGTCCCCATGATATCTCTATTGGCATAGACATTCTCTCTTAGTGATGATGTCCATGACTCAATCTTTGGATATGAGTAGTCTGACGAATACCCTGCAAAAGTGTAGTCAATCTGGATCTGTCTTCCAGAGTATGCTGTCTCAATTTCAGAAGGTAGCACTACTGCTTGACCGTACCCAAACCTTCTCTTTGCAATTACTGGTGTAATTCTATATGGGTATATAGCCACACAGTCAAGTTCGATGTGTGAGACATTTCCACCTGCATAAAATCCAAGATAGTCGTTTGTGTCGTCAGGTAGTGTGATTGAAGAAATGTCGATTGCTGTTGCCAGTTCTCCATTCACAAACAATGACATCTTATTTGGAACGTATTCGATATTAATAAGCATTGGTCTGAACCACTCACCAACATAATGAGAAGAAAATTCTCCGTCTGCCTTTATGATCAGATGCTGACCATTTACGTAAAGTCCATCGGTAGACCCTAGTGGACCAAAAATTCTAAATGGCTCTGCTGAAGTATTTCCATCTGTTTTTATTCGCATCCATGCTTCAAAAGATAGTGTTTGATTTCTTCCAGACTCATTCAAAAAGCCCATGCCTGGAACCACAACTGATGGTCCATCTGGATTCTCAACTATCTTTGTAGACGAATCTGAGCCATATACCATTGGAATTGATGAGTTAGTTGCATACATAATCTTAGATGTGCTGTTTCCAATGTACCAGCCATTGTTTTGACCAAGACCATACTCAAAAGCCTGTACTCCATACAGTCCTGATACTGCTGAGGTTAGCTGAGAGCCTACTGACTGAGTTCCATAAAGATTTTGACCAGCACCAATTGAAAATCCATTAAAGAATATTTCAGTTGATCCAGCAACATCAATGCTGATGACAAAGTTTTCCGATGAAACTGGGGACTCAAAGATGTGACCAAGATACACCCATGTGTCTTCTATTCCAGACATGTCAAATTCTTTTGTTAATGTCCCAACTGTGAACGTTATAGAGTTGATTGCTGTTTGTGGATTTACCCACATACCTGCTGAAAAAACAGACGAAGATGAAAATGTGTTTGGTGACGTAAGTGTTACATCTTCTGATGTTATTAACTCGCAGAAGTTTGCGTCATATATTTTGGGGTATGGGTCTGTGTTTTCTGGAACGCTGTTGAGAGAGGTTCCTCCAGAGCGAGTCCAAGTGTTTAGTGCAAGATTTGAGGTCGAAAAGTATGAGCCAAAGTTGCAGTCGTCGTCTAACGACCACAGGGCTATTGGCTGTTCTGCGTAGATTTTTTCTGCGTATAAGTTTGATGGACTAGACAAATTTCTTCACCTAGTCCATTTTAGCACATAACTGCCTAATTTATTTGATATTGTCTAGCTCTTGCTGATATGCGTTAAGTGCTGACATTACCGCAGCCATATTGGCATCTAGCATAGCCAGGGCATCCTGGTTATTTTCAAGCTTTTCTACCGCAAGCTTGTTAATCTGTAACTGGTAGCCCTCTACTGCTAGTTGCTGAATCTTACCCTCCAGCAGGGCTGTCTTCTGCTCTACTGTTAGCAGATCTCCGAAATTGATTGACATTTACACTCCTTTGTTTGTGTATAACAATTATAGCAAAAAACTGGAAATAGTCAAGAAATAATGCTATAATTGTAGAACGACTTCCGAAAGGGAGTCATTTGTTCTAAGAGGAACATAGTGACAAGCAGAGTAACAACAAAGTGACATCACTGGGAGACTCAAGGAGATATTCTACAACCTGAAGAATATTGTCTGCCAGGGTAACCGTAAATCGGTTGCCGTAACAACATAAAAATAAGGAGGTAGCAATGAATAAAAAATTTGCTGCTGCAAGTATGGTGTCTTTAATGATAATATCACTTGCAACCTGCTCTGGCAGTCCTGCTGCTAGTGCAGAACAATTTAATAAACAAGAAGTAATTTCTCAAATTACCCACAAAGAATCTGTTGGTTCTGCTCTAAAAGAATTGATCCAACGAACTCGTGAAATGGAGAAAAGGCGAAATGCTGAACTTAAAGTAATAGAGAATACTGAAAAACTAAACAAAACAATTAAACAATTGAAGTCACATGTAAACAAAACATGGTATGTCTTTGGTGGAGCGACTCCTGGTGGCTGGGATTGTTCTGGACTTGTTTTATGGACATACAAACAATTAAATATTGATCTATACCACAGAGCTAGTGTTCAAAAGAATGCTGGTGATTTTGTTAAGGCATCAGAAGCCAAGCCAGGAGATATTGTTGCTTTTGGATGGAAGGGCTGGAGTGGTGCTGGACATGTTGGTATCTATATTGGCGATGGAAAGATGATTCACTCACCTGCCCCTGGCAGAAGAACAGTTATTGAGAGCGTTCAGTCATTTGCCAAATATTACTCTAAAGTTACATATACACGAATAGTGGAAACAAATTAAGAATACCCCCAGTGAAATATCTGGGGGTATTTTTTAACCTGTTAGGTTTGTCCATCCACCTGCGGACCCACGTTTTACGTTTGCAATCTTTGTCCAACCAGTGTAGGTAACTCCCTCAACTACTACAGAATCTCCAGAGTTACCAGTGTAGCGAGAAGCATATCGAATGTCTGTTGTTGCTGTTGTGCTTGTGAAACGCTTTCCGTATCCTAGAGTTGAAATGATGTCTGATACTGTGCTTGGGCTACCTGCGTGAGCAGCAGTGTCTTTAAAGTTTGTTGAGTGTGCTTCAGATACAGCGTTGATTGCAGATACCTGGAAATAGTAGTCAGTTGCTGGAGAAAGTGGTGTCAGAGTGGTTGCTGATGATGTTGCGTAATACCCAGAAACTGTGAGATCAATAGTGCCAGAAGTATTTGTATAAGAAGTAATCTTGTCTGTAGAGTACCACGTTGCCTGATCGGTAGAGACTAAGACACGGTATGAAGTTATCGAAGAACCACCGTTATCTGCTGGTTCTGTAAATGATAGATTTACATAGTTTGAGCCTGGCTCTCCAGATGGCTTACCTGGTGCTGCTGGTACAGAAGCATATCTAATTTCACCATAAATAGCAGTTGTGTCCCAAGATGCATAAGAGGTTCCATCAATATAGATTCCGTTTGGGTTTCTAGTATTGTCGGAGTTATCTCCACGATAAAAGTTTAATGTCCCTGTTCCTGGAGCAACATAGAAACCATAGTAGACCGTACTTCCAGTAAATGATGCAACATTTGGATTAAAAGATTTTGTTCCATATGTTGTTTGCTTTACAGTATCATTTGAACCACCAGACCCAGAAGCTCCTGTGGCAAGCTGTAGATAGTAATCTGCTTCTGATGTTCCTCCAGTACCGCTAGAAGCAGTGGTGATTTCAAGGTATGTATAAAGGATTGGCTTGCTAGAGTCATTAAGAGCACCTGTAACGTTACCTAGTGATGGAGTAAACCTTGAAAGAACGTCTTTGTTAGATCCTGTAGATCCTGCAGACTCTATGAATGGCTGTAATGAGTTTCCACCTAGTGGATTGAATATGTATAGACCATTATTACTGTGTGTAGTATTGTCAGCCATCTACTACCACATCCAAATGTCGCCAATTTGTACTGAGCCTGAATCTGGTGCGACGCTTCCGACAAAGATTCTGTTTGCTGGTGTTGATGGGTATGTTGAGCTTGCTGCAGAGTATGCTACAGCTTTTGTTGCACTACCAGCATTTCCTGTTGTAGGTGCAGCAATGGTTGCTGTAGAGTCTGTAGTTACCAGAGTCTTTGATGTTGGAATAGATGTTCCATTGATGCTGGTTGCAGTCGCTGCCCCAAGTACTGGAGTTACAAGTGTTGGAGTATTTGCAAAGACCAAAGCACCAGAACCAGTTTCATCTGAAATTATGCTTGCTAATTCTGATGAAGATGTTGATGCAAGGACATTTATCTTGTCAGTTGTAACTACTAAAGTCTTAGATGTTGGAATTGTTGTTGAGTTAATTGTTGTAATTCCAGCAAGAGTTGTAGATGATGCACCAAGGGCAATTGAAGTAGTTCCAACAGTAACTGAGCTATTTGAAAGTTTGGCATTTGCAATCGAACCTGCAAGCATGTCGTTTGTTACTTTTCCAGTACCAATTGTGGTGGTTAGTGCTCCAGTTCCGCCAGTAGCAGATACGTCTCCAGTCAGGGAGATGGTTTGGTCTCCTGTATTTGTTCCAGATACAGATGCGTTTGCACCCACTGTTAGGGTTCTGCTTGTTGTACCGCCAGCAATTGTGAATCCTGTTGTTGCTGCGGTAAGCGTAAGTCCGTTAAATGTTGTTCCAACAAATCCAGTAGAAGTAAGAATTCCAGTTGAAGGAACAAATGAAAGTTTTGTAGATGTAACCTTTTGTGGAAGGTTTCCTGTGTTTGCCGTTACCCATGTTGGATAAACTGAAGAAGATGTTGATGTGTCATTTGTGATTGCTGTGTTTGTAGCATTAGCAGCAGTAGTTGCATTTTCAATTGTTCCAGGTAGTTCGCTAACTGGTTGCCAAACAATTCCATTTGTAGAATCGTATGAAATGACATAGCCATCAGATGGTGATGAAGATGTAGCAATTACAGTTGAATCAATTGATACTGTTTTTGATGCCGAACCATTGTATCCACCAGATAATGTTATACCAGTTCCAGCGGTTAGTGAGTTGAGGTCACTTCCAAGAGATACCCCAGAAATTGTTGAGTTTACAAGTTTTGCGTTTGCAATAGATCCAGCAAGCATTGTGTTTGTTACTGTTCCAGTGTCATCAGTTGTGACCAAAGTTTTGCTTGTTGGGATTGTGGTTCCATTAATGCTGGTTGCTAAAGCTACTCCAAGTGTTGGTGTAACTAGAGTTGGGCTTGTAGCAAATACAAGAGCACCTGTTCCAGTTTCGTCTGAGATCACACCTCTAAGCTCTGAAGATGTGGTTGATGCAAATACACTAAGTTTGTCTGTATAGTTTGCTTTATCTACGAAAAGTTTCTTTAAGTACCCTCCAACAGAAATAGGTTCGTTATATAGGTCCGTGCCAGTAGTAGTTCCAGAAGATGCGTCTAGGTCTCCGTAGTAAAAACTCTTAAAAGCCTGTTGAATATTGGCAGGGTCGCTGAGTTCTGGAATCGTAATTGGTAACAGTGCATCCAAGCCTGTACCTGAAGGGAATTGTTCTGGCATACCTAAATTATATCACAATAACTATTTAGATATTGTCCATATTAAACAAGCACTTCTTGGACATCTCCAGAGATTTCTTCAATGCCAAGCGACTCTTTAAGTTCGTCAATAGCCTTGTCTGAGTCTTCAGCATCCACAAAATGCTGTTCTCCTGTTTCGGCTATTGTTATCATGTATATTGTCATAGTAATAGTTTACCTTATTTTAGATATTTCCAGCCAGAAACGTTGTATGGATCTGTTCCATCATAAACTCTCATTGTTCCGTCAGCAAATGATGTTCCATTCCAAACCTTTACAGAACCCCTAGTTGATGGAGTAGCTCCTTCTGAAGGCGATACTAGAGGACCAAGTCCTTTGATCGTAATTGTTTGAGAAGATGTTGTTACAGTTCCAGAGTCAAGGTTAGTCGCTCTCACAGTAAACGTATATGTTCCAGCCACAACTGGTGTTCCAGAAATTTCTCCTGTTGATGTGTTTAGGCTTAAACCAGATCCAGTTAATGACCCAGAAGCTAGGTCATAGGTTAGAGTTGTTGCAACTGCTCCACCACCAGCAGCCTGTGACCATGTAACATTGGAAGAATATGCAACATTGACATTTGCGGTAGATGTGTATGATCCAGATGTTGTTGGGTTTGCAAGTTTTGTTCTGTAGGTGGTTCCTGAAACTGTTAGGTTTGTTCCAACGTGATCTGCTATAGCTGTATAGTTTCCATAGGACCTAGTTCCAGTTGTAGGAGATGTTGAAACAATTGATGTTGATGCTCCATTGTGTCTATCGGTTACAAGGTTTAGTCCTGCAACTTTAAAGTCATACCTTGTGTTTGAAGCAAGACCAGTGACTTCCTGATAAGCTCCAGTTGTTGTAAATACGTTGCTTGATGAAGGTGTTGCTACTGGTGGAGTAGTTGTATAGTTGTATGCCGAAGTACCCTGGGTATACTGACAGCCAGATGGTGAACCAGATGTCCCTGATCCAAAAACTTGATAAGTTGAATCGTCTGCTCCAAAAACTTTGTACAAAATTCTGTAACCATACAAACCACCAAATGAAAGTGAGTCTGTGATTCCATCATCGGTTGGGTGGGTCCATCTAAGTGCTATAGAGCTAGATGTATTTGAAACTAAAACTGGAGATGTTGGTGCATTTGGTACGTGATACCAACCAATACGTCCAGCAAGTACACGACCTGAGAATGCTGTGTCAACTGTTCCGTCTCTCCAAATGTTGTTTGGGTTGACCACAGTGTCCGTTGATGCACTAGTGTTAAAACGTACACGGCTTGCGTCATTTTTTTGAAGACCGTAGTAATATGAAACGTTTGTTCCTGCAGAGTTTACGGAAAATGCTGCATATTGCAATGGACCAAATGCTGCCGAGTCGATGACGTTCCAGTCTGGGTCGTTGTCTGAACCAGCAATAGATGCAGACTGTACACCACCAGATGCATCTGCTGCTGTTGCTATCTGAAGGTCAAGTGCTCCAACGCTTGTTGTTGTGTTATATATCTGAAGATACCTAAACATGATTGGTCTTGAGTTGGTATCGCCAATTGCACCAGTTAGTGGTGCTGCATAATCATCAAATGGGTCGTAGCGAGATACGTAGTCTGTGTTTGCACCAAAATCGGAAAAGGAATCGTTTGTCTGAGCACCAAGGGTTGTTAATACTGAAGCCATCTAATCCTCCTACCAGCTAATCCAAACATCTCCAGCAACAAGGTTGTCACCATTTGGACGTTTGGTTGGTGGAGAGTACCCTGTGGCTGCTGCAGTCATAATTACTCCTACACCGCTAGAGGCTGTTCCTGCTGAAGGCATCAGGGATGCTACTGTCATATTCTTTGCTGCTGCACCTGTGATACCGCCATTTGCTGTAAGTACACCAGATACGGTTGTAGCACCTTCTGCTGTAATTGTGTCACCACGAAGATTAATTTGTGAAACATTCGCTGATGAAGATGTTCTACCAAGAATAATTCTTCCTGTTGTATCTGCTGAATCTACACCACCCTGAACATACAAGATGTTTCCAGAACCAATAATTCTACCAACTCTTGAGTCTACGTCGTTGATATCGATACCGACGTTATTCATAACAATAGTGCCAGTAAATGTTGCACCTGACAAAGCAGCATAACTTGTTGATGCCTGTGTTGCCATAGTTCCCAAGCCAAGTGACGCTCTACCTGTTGCTGCGTCTAGACCAGTTGAGCCACCATCCCACTTTAGTCTATCTGTATAGGCAGTGTTCCAGTTTGAAGAATCGTCTGTAATGAGTGTCCAGGTGTCTGTGCCTGTACGCTTTAATATTCCTGTAGATGTACGTGCTGCAATTGCTGTAAGGTCTGAATCTAGTGGCTGCTTTAGAGCTAGAGCGTCTGTAACTGTTGTAGCGAAGTTTGCGTCGTCTCCAAGTGCAGCAGCCAATTCGTTCAAGGTATCAAGAGTAGTTGGTGCTGAGTCTACAAGATTTGCAATAGCAGTAGTAATGTCTGATGGTGTTGCAAGTCCTGCTTCTGATGCCGTTTGATTTTTCCACAAACCAGATGTAGAGTCGTATGCCAAGACTTCGTTGTCTGCAGGTGTGTCGATTGCAACGTTATGCAACTCTTCAAGTTCCCAGCCATTACTAATGTGAACAAAGATTTCACCAGTATTTGTGTTTGCACGAGTAACAACACCCAGATAAACTAAGTGGTCTGGTGCTGACGGCTTATTGCTAGAACCAGTAACAAATGCACCAGCAGTATCTGGAGAAAGCCATACTGGGTCACCAGCAGTTGCTCCATTTGTGTTGATGTTTGTGACAAGACCGTTGTTAATACAATAACCAGTTGCATTGGCTTCAAGATCTGATTCTAGGAAACCAAGGACTTGTGATGAAAATTGATCATTAGTTGCTATGGCTTTGTCAACTAGAATATTAGTTCCGTTTGCACTCTTGGTATATACTACCGTTCCTTTTGTGAGGGTAACTCCAGAATCATTTTTTACAAGATGCTTAACAGTAGATGTTTGAATAGATGTTTGATCTACCCAGGTAGCATTGTAGTCCGTTCCATCTATTTTTGAGAGGAGTTGACCTGTTGTTCCTCCAGCTGGAAGAAGACCGTCTGCAGTTCCTCCAACGTAATCTAGAACTCCCCAAAGACTTTCACCATTACCGACCTTAATTCCAAGAACTGTGTCTGGGGTTGTTGTGGTGTCTAGTTCAACACCAATCTCTCCAGCCTCAAGAATGTATGACGAAGCAGCCCACTCAGCTGTGGTTCCTCTTCTATGCTGAATAACAGTCATTAAGGCGTTCCTCCGTCAATATTGTCTAAGCTAAATTGCCCAGTAGTATTATTATACACTATAGGGCTTACTGCTGAAAGTGCTGTTAGTTGTATGCCGTCGGCTCCATTGGTTCCGTTAGTACCTGCAGGACCTTGGGAACCTGTTGGACCTATACGACCAGCAAGTTCAATCATTGTAAGAACTGGTCCATCTGTTTCTCCGAAGTTCATTGTTCCTGTTGCAACTGCAGACACGGTCTTAAGAGCATATACGTATGTTCCTGCAGATGGTGTGTCGATAACAGTCAGTGCATATGGAACGTTTTCGGACCCTGCGGACATTTCAACGTGAACAACTTTTCCAATTGGTGTTGAGTCACGGTATAGCTGAAGTTTTACCCACGCACCAGCAGCAGAGTTTTCAGCATCTCCAGTTACAACAACTTGAACAGGATATCCATTTGTAGTAAATGCTCGGCTGACGATTGTTGCACCAGAAGCAGAAACGTTAGAGACTTTTCCAGACTGCTGTTGTTCATAGTTCATAGCACCAGTAGTGCCACTTAATAAGTTTGTTCCTACACTAGATGATGTAGATGTGATATCAAGATACGCTCCACGATTTGGAGAGTCTTTTTCAAAAAATCTTAGCTTGTTGTCGTATATGTCAATAACTACACTGCTACCATTGGTACTTCCATTTGGTGCTTTTGCAAGTTCAATTTGACCACCTTCTGAACCGCTTGCACCATTTACAAGTATTGCTCCAGATGTAGAGATATCTCCAGTCGCATTGAGCGAACCAGAGATAGTCTCATTGGCTATTCGTTTTGGCATAAATCAATTATAGCACTAACCGATAGCTGTTAGTCTATAAGTTCCTGAAGAAACTGTTGAAGAAGCATTCCAGGTAATTGTGATTGCACCTGTTGAGTCATTGATTACGACATCTGCCTCAACTACAGCACCAGAAGAAACTTCCTTCATTTGAACAATAATTGACCCAATCGATCCTAGACCGTGTGTTGATGCGTTAATTGTCCAGGTAGCAATTCCTCCAGAAGGAGTGATTGAACCATTTGTTGCTGTGTACTTCTTTAGAAGTGTTAGGGCAGAGATTGCAGAAGATACCGCTCCTGCTGGCTCGTAGTTTGATGCTAGACCATCTGCGTAGTCTTCAGCGTTTGACTGAGCAGTTGCAGCTGCACCATAAGCGTCGTATGTGTTTGATGTTACTGAGATTGTGTCAGAAGAGATTGTAATTCCAGTCCCTGCTGTCAGAGTATTCTGCTTGTTTCCAATCTGTGTAGCAAGGGTAGCTGAGAATGAAGCATCGTCATTAATAGCAGCAGCAAGCTCATTAAGTGTGTCAAGAAGTGCTGGAGCACCACCGACAATGTTTGATACTGCTGTATCTGTGTAACTGTTTGCATTTGCTTCTGCTGTTGCTGCAGCACCTGCTGCGTCGTAGTTTGAAGCAAGACCATCTGCATATGACTTTGCATTGTTTTCTGCTGTAAGAGCAACTCCGTCTGCATATCCCTCTGCTGCTGTCTGTGCTGCAGATGCTGAACCAGCTAAGTCGTATGCTGACGCTGTTGCATCAAGTGCTCTTTGGTTTGTAAAGTATAAGTTTGTGCCTTCTTCAATGTCTGATGTTGTGAGGGCATCAATAGCAGCATCAATGAGTGAAGATACGTCTCCACCCTGGGCTAGTGTTACCCATGCTGAACCATTGTAAAAATTTAAAGCCTGGTCTACAGTGTTGTAGTAAATCTGTCCAGCAACAGGCGAGGCTGGAGCAGTTGCTAAGTTCTGAATGGCTGCATTCTGCAACTCATTTTTGTTCAGATCAATAGCTGTAAGATATTTTCTTGCCATTATAAACTCCTATGATAAGTACGCCTTGCCAGAGATTCCGTGAGAAAGTCTAACTTCAAGACTGTTAGTATTATTGTACCACAGTTCTGCTTCAACGATTGACCCACCAGAGTCCATGACTGTGACATTTGGGTTGTATCCAAGGTTGTGATTGATCACCCAAGTGCTTGATACTGCTGACTGGTTGTGTTCATATGTTCCACCAACGTCTCCCTTTTCTCCCTGAATACCCTGCTCACCCTGGTCACCTTTATCACCTTTGTCTCCCTTTAGTCCTTGAATACCCTGGATACCCTGAATACCCTGTGGACCAGTGTCTCCCTTATCTCCCTTGTCTCCTTTGTATCCTCTAGGACCAGTATCTCCAGTCTCTCCCTTTTCACCAGTAAATCCTTGAATACCTCGTTCACCCTGAAGACCTCTTGGACCAGTCTCTCCCTGTGGACCAGGAACACCCTGTGGACCTATACTTCCTTGTGGTCCTCTCGGACCAACGTCACCTTGCTCTCCCTTTGGACCAACTGAACCAGTTTCACCTTTAGGACCCTGTGGTCCTTGTATTCCCTGAAGACCTCTTGGTCCATCTTCACCTTGAAGACCTTGCTCTCCACGAAGACCCTGATCTCCCTTTTCTCCTTTATCTCCCTGGTCGCCCTTATCTCCCTTAAGTCCTCTTGGACCCTGAATTCCTTGTGGTCCTCTTTCACCTTGAGGACCTTGTGGACCATCTTCTCCTTGCAAACCTCTTGGACCAGCAGGACCTTGAACTCCAGCAGGACCCTGCGGACCAGCAGGACCAGTTTCACCTTGAGGACCAGTTTCACCTTGAGGACCTTCTGGACCTTCTGGACCCTGTGGTCCAACAATGTATGAGTCTGCAACAGGTACGATTTTTATTGAGTCAACGTTGTCTGGTTTTACAATGCGAATTGTGGTAGGTTCTGCCTGTACAATCTTTACAATGATGTCTGGTTGTTCGGGATCAATAAAGTCTGTCATGTGATCCCCTACTCAATCCCTGTGATTATTCCATTCGTTACGGTTATGGTCTTACCGTCAGCAGATGTAAAACTTCCTGTAGCACCAGTGGGAAGCTGGCTAACTGTTGCAATCTGGTTTCCTGGCTCTACAGAGTTTAGGTACTCTCCGCCATCTCCGTTAAGCGTAATTTTTCCATCTTGGAACGTAGAAAGAACAATGCTTCCGCCACCCATGGCATTTCCGCTAGAACCAGCATTAATGCTTACGCTTCCTCCATACTGTTCCATGTCGACAGAGTTATTTCCAGCATTAATTGTAACGCTTCCGCCAGGACCATTGTAAGAACTTCCAGCATCAATTTCAATAAATCCGCCCTCTGAGTCTTGTGAGTATCCTCCACGAACCTTGACGTACCCACCTTGACCACCAGGAGCACCATTGCCACCATCAATCTTGATATCTCCACCATTGCCAGCGGTTCCTCCGCCACTACCAGCCCATAGATAGATGTCTCCACCTTCTCCGTCATATCCGTCTCCAGCAGCACCGTCTTGTCCTGCAACAACTAATCTGTTTGCTGTTGGGTTTGTGGTAGTCGCTGGTGGTCCAGTAATAATTGACTGATCAAATGAGGATGCAAAACGTAAAACATCTCCATAGCCTGTTCTGTCGTTAGATGGTCCATATGGGAAATGGATGCCACCAGCCATGTCAAAATTCCAAGAAGAGGTTCCAGCTACGAGAGAAACATATGCTTTTGGCTGTGTTACGTTTCCAGTAATTACAAGTGGATATGTTTCTTCGAATGTCTTGGTAATAGCACCAGACCACTGAAAAACCATTGCAGCAGTACCCTGACTGGTTGCATCGTAGATAGCAGCAGTTTGAACAGAAGTAGAGTCTGCAAAAGTAATTGTTGCAGAGCTGTAGGTGTTGTTAGAGAACCACTGGGTATCTTCATTTACAGGTAGATATACTGCTTCGCTATTATTAATTCCATTAGTGCTGTCTGCATAGTCAGCATAAAAAATTGCAGTTCGACTGTCGGTAATAATGGTTCCGTCAAAACCGCTACCAATTGCTGCATTGGCAGAAGGAAGAGATAGGTCTCCGTTTTGTTTGAATGCCCATTCGTGCTCTCCATCGTTTGTGTAAATTCTTACATCGTCTGTAACTGATGTGAGTTCTATTGTGTCGTTTGCGGTAATCCAAACATCATCTGCAGAGTTGATGTCAATATCTGAATCTTCGTTAGCATCACGAGTGGTTTGGATACGCATATCGTGATTGTGAATGGTAATGCTGCTTTGACCATCGCCATCATTTTCAAAAACAAAATCAGCAATGTCTGCTGAACCTGTTCCACTTGGACCAGGCATAGGAACGATTTTAATAATTGGCATTAGACACCAACTCCTGTCACGTCACCAAGGACTGCAATTGTTCCAATCAATGGTGTCCATACTGTATCTAAGTCGATTACAACTTGTAGATCAAATGATAGTTCTGCAACAATGGCTCTTGAGCCTGTACCCCAAGTTGCTGTAACTTCTGGGGCAGCGGTAATATCAACATATCCAACTCCTGGGGTAACTGTAAGAGCATAAGAAGTATCAGCCTTAGAATCATAGGCAGTTGACGAAAAGGTCCATGTTGATGTATCATATGAACTCTCATCATTATTCAAGAACTCAACACGAATTCTTGCAGTGTCACCACGGACAACTGTCCATTTAACTGATGCTGGTGAAGCACCAAAAGAGTCGGGAATTGATGAAGTCATAGTACTTAGATTATATCATAGATTAGACAAACAAAAAGGCTAGACCTGAAAGGTGGGTATGAGAGAGACATTCAGATCTAGCCACTAATAGTATACCATAAAACAGTGTAAAGTCAACGTTACAAAATTGTTATAAAATATTTATCAAAAAAGTACTTGACAAAAGTTCGGCGTGTGGTATTATATATAAATATGGGGGTAGGGGGCAAAAGACTATATATAAATATATAAGATATAAGATATATAACTTATATAATTTATAAATAATATATAAATAATAATAATCGGGGTTTTAGTTCTTTTTAGTCTGATTGGAAACGTACTCTACAAACATCTGAGTTAGATTATCAATTTTATTATCTAATCTATCGTGAGCTTGTTCTCCTCTAAAGTTTTCATTCTTGATATCCAAGATATCTTGTTCCATTCTGTTTACCTGATCTTTTAGAGATTGTCCACTATTAGGTTTTAGCTCGTGCTTGATGTCATCAAAGTAATGACGGACTAACCATCTAACTCCTACAGCCAAGCTTGATAGGATAGTTGTAATACTAACAACAATTGCTATGATGGTTTCTGCAGCAGTCATAATATAACAATTATAACAGATTATTTATATTGACATTAAAGCACGGCGTAAAAAACTCGGCGGTAAAGAGGTCGGCGTGATATAGAGAATCCCAAATCCAAACAAGAGTGTAAACACTCTATACGGATAAACAAACATACAAATCCAGTATCCCATTTTCCCCAATAGCCCCAAATAAAAAACATAGCCCAGAAAGCCCCAGAATGCCCCTAGAAGCGATTTGTATCCTATGCCCCTAATCTAAGTATGGTCCCAAATTGAAAATAGTAATTTATACCGAACTTATATGTATTTACACTGGTTGTAAATGACCAAATCAAGAGAGGCTGTGCCTCTTGTGTACCCCAAAATTTTATGCTATACTGTAAATCTACCATTGGAGAGACGTGGAGTTCATCTTTATCTTACTTTTAGTGTTTTTTATTACACTTTTTTACATATTACCTGCTGTTCTAGGTGCATTTTTGCTATTTATCACATTTCAGTACATCAGAGGAAAGCTTTCTACGCATGGAGACCCAAATGACTTCGAAGAAGTATGTTCTATCTGTCAAGATAGTTGGTGTAAGCATGATCCGTAAACTTGTTATTGTGGCTATTGGGTTATTATCTGTTGTTGCTTGGATGGCATTGTTTATGTCTACCGTCAAATTTTTACTAGGAGAATAATGAAACAGTTTGGTGTCACACACCTGGAAAAACAATTTTGTAAGTGTTGTGTCCTTATGGCTAATCCTAGAGCTAAGGTCAAGAAGCAGACTGAAAAGATTATCAAAGAGCAGATGGATGGCTACCGTCCAAAATCTGAAAAATCTGAAAAAATTTGAATTTGACAAAATCTGAATATTTTTAGTAAGTGTATGATGCATACTTTGATATGGCAAAATCGATCTCAACAGTGAGCACACTACACACCCCCCTCAAATGTAACAGTTTGGTAACAACATCGCAAAACACCCTCAAATGTCCCTAAAATGTCGTAGGGTCGTGCTACTGTATAAGTAGATAGAAAGAAGGAATAAATGAGTAACGGAATCGAATGGGTAGTATCAGGCAAGACCGAGGACGGCACTGTGTATCGTGGCGTTCAGGTGGCTAGGTATGGACACCCTGCCATTGACTTCTTCGCAAAGAAGAATGGTGTAAAGTTTGTTTCTGCTATGGCAGAGAAGAAGATTCACTTTGACCGCTTCTTAGCAGAGGGACACCGCAAGCCCCTATAATGTCCTAGGTGTCTGCTAAAATAAAACTAACAAAGAAAAGGAAAACAATGACCACTCAACAGAAGATTCGATACAACGAACTAATGCGAATTGCTAAGGGAGACGAATATATGTCTATGGCAGAATTCGAAGAACTAGCAATGCTAATCAAACTGAACGGATACAAGTAAATGCAGGTTGAGGTAATCCTAAAAAGCGGTGAGTCTATCTACCCTATCTATGACCCTAGCAGTGTAAGCAGGGAGCAACTTAGAGAATTCTATTCTGCTAGGTTTGCAGAGGGGCTTATCATTGGTTGGGGGTTTGTAGACTAATGGAAGCAGTCCTATTGGTTGGGATCATGTTAGCGTTGTGGATGATGGTCCAATAAATACCCTTCAAGTTTCTGGGCGTGTCGACTTGACAAACCTGGAAATTTGGGGTCGGCTCCTTTCTTGATCTTTGTCAAGTTATGTATGATAACAATTTTCCCCAAAATCGTTACATTTATTTTGCGTATTTGGTAATAAATGTCTGCGGTATGGTATAGACTGATAGCAAGAAGAAGGAGAAACAAGATGTATGGTTTTCTAGGTGTAGCACTAGCAGTAGTTACAGGAGTAGCAGTAGCACTAGGTCTACTATGGGCTTCAGGAGTAATCAAGTAAATAAATGTCTGACCCTAGTGTTAGACTACAAACATAAAGAAAGGAAAATAAATGTTTGAATTCAAAACTCTAATCGTTACCAAAAGGGGCTTCCGTGCTCCACGCAATGAAGGTGGTGAAGTCTTAGTTCCGTTCTCGGTTCACAAGTTTGCTATCACTTCTGAGCAGGATGTAGAAAAGATTCTTGCTCACCCTTCTATCGCAGGATGGAAGTATGGTTACTCAATCGGATACTCTAGGGAATCACTCTAGAGTGTCAGCTTGACATACCGCTAAAAATGGGGTCGGCTCTTTTTTCGATCTTTGTCAAGTCCAACACGCTTAAGAATTATAACGATTTCCCCGAAATTTGTTATAAAAAAATGTCAAATAAACTTGACAAAATGTCGGTGGGTGTTGTTATAATGGTAGTAGAAAGAAAGGAAATAGAAATGAACAAAGTTGCGAGAATTCAAAAGGCAAACGGCTTCACTGCCCTAAACTGCGAGGACGGCTTCCGCAAGGATAACCGCCTCTGGTTTGGTGAGTGTAGCGAGTGTGGTGAGCGTATCACCAACTCTGCCCTAAAGGGTGTGTGGGAACACACAATCTACTTTGAGCGTGGTTGGTTCTCTAACCAAGAATGGTTTGAAATGAGAATAATGCCAAACTACTCTTCTTCCAAGAATGTAGACTACTGCCCTAAAGTAGAGGGTAAAGAGGTTATCCCTACCGATTGGATAATGGTAGACGGAGAAAAGGTATACGCCTAACGGCGTGTCGCCTTGACTTTTGTCAAAAAATCGGGTCGGCTCCAAATGTAACGATTTGGTAACAACACTACGACACACCCTAAAAAACCCCCAAAATCTCCCTAAAATGTCGGTGGTTCGTGATACCTTATAGGTAGATGAAAGAAAGGAGATAACTCAATGCCAGTTATCAAACTAACCCCAACCGAAGGCAAGGCTAACCCCTGTGTCTTTCACCCTAACCGCCCTAGCGTGGTTGTCGTTGTTCGCAAGGTAGCGGAGAACGCTTGGCTATGCTCCCTCTGTAACTCCACTGGCGTTCGCTAAAATGTCTGTGGCTAGTGGTAAAATCTAATCAAGAAAAGAAAAGGAAATCAAAATGAAAATCTCTAAGTTTGCTCGCCAGAACTACATTCTCTTTGCTCTCTCTGGCATCTTCGCTTTGTTTGCTAAGTTTGGCGTTGATGATGTTGCCAAGAATAACATTGAGGGTTTTGGAGTGTTCTTCATTCTCATTGGTGGTTTGGCTACCCTCGGTTTCTTGACTGCCCTTGTGGTTCGTCTTTGGGAAATGGAGTAAAATGTCTGTGGTCTTTGCTACCATAATCTTAGTAATCATTCTCGCAAATCAGTAAAGGAACAAAATGACCATAGAACAGAAACTACGCTACAAGGAACTCATGTGGATTGCGAAAGAGGGTGACTACATGAGCCAAGCGGAGTTTGATGAACTCTCAATGCTTATCAAACTCAACGGCTACAAGTAGCCCCTGCCCCCTGGGGGATCTCCCTGTGAGTTATCCACAGAGTTATCCACAGGGGTCGGCTCTTTTGCAAGATTCTTGCGTCTTTTTACGTTCTACGCATTATTTTCCCATTTTGGCGTTTTTTGGTAGTTTCGTGGGGTAGGTCTGTGTTAGGCTGAAGCCATAGAAAGAAACAAAGAAAAGAGATAGAAATGACTAACACAGTAGAAACACTCCAAGCAAAGTTTACCGAACTTGTGATGAACCGAGAGGTGGCAGACTTGGAAACTGTCAAGGCTCTCTACTCAGAGGCTCTGGCTCTTGTCCCTGAGCGTTTGATGCCTTGGGTAAACCCTCGTTTCACAGGTACTATCGAAAGCGTAACTGCTAAGAGTGATGAATACAATGCCTATGTCACAGTAGGCTACCGTATCACTCACCTCATCACAGATACCCTCGGACTCCGTGACTAGGAGCTGTTGATAAGTTATCCACAGGGTCGGCTCGTTCGAACAGATGTTCGATTTTACGTAGAGATGATCCGATCCCCGAATTGTAACGAAATGGTAACAAAGCTAAATAATAGCTAAAATACGGCGTGTCGCTACCTAAAATGTCGTAGGTATGCCTTATAATATAGGTATCAGGAAGAAAAGGAAACCAATGCCACGCAAGCCACGAATGACCAAAGCCGAAAAAGCGTTTATGGATGAACTACGCCCTATCATCTGGCACGAGGGAGCAAGAAGCCTTGCTGAGAGCAAGACCTACAAGCAACTACCCGAACACATCCAAAAGGAATACATCCGCCTAATCGTTACCAAGACACGCTAAAATGTCGTAGGGTAATGCTAAACTAATCTTAGAAAGAAAAGGAAACAAATGAACGAAAAGCAACTGAAAGCAATGATGGCTCAAATTGTTAGGGCTAATGCTCAAAAGTTAGAGGCTGAGAAGAAAGAGGCTAAGTAATGGAAATTCCACGCAAAGATATTGAACGCATGATTGAAGAAAACACGGCAGACGCTAAGTATTGGGAAGAGCGTGGCAATGTTGAAATGTCTAATTGGCATGAGGGCAGGGCTTCCATGCTTCGTCTAATCATAAGTCTTTGGGGGTAAGGTTTGAACGAAATTATTTTCTACAATGGATTCAATCTTCTTTTGGATATTGTTTTTGTCTATGTTGCTTATCGTATTGGTAAGGCAGTAGGATACCGCCAGGGATACTGGCAAGCGGAAGACGACAACATACCCTTCTAGTTATCCACAGCTGATCGAAAGTTATCCACAGGGGGTCGGCGTTTTTTTATAACAAAATGGTAACAGATTTACGTAAGAGCTTAAAAAACCCCATTTTGAGGGGTTAAATGTCGGTGGTCACCCTTATAATGGAAGAAGAAGAAAGGAAAACAGAATGTATCCAGACAGCGAATTGACCCCTTGCCCAGAGTGTAACTCTCTTGGAATGACTGCCCCTAACATTTGGGGAAAAATGGAGTTTGTTCATAAAATCCCTAGCCCTCGTTTGGAAGGCTACTTCACATTTACCGAGGAACACCAAGGTTAAATGTCTGACCCCCCTGCTATAATGTAGGTACAAGGAAAACAAAAACAAAACAAATGGGAATGAGCCTCAGCAAATAATCCGCAAGGTGAGCCTGAGCAAATAAGTCCCCTAACTGAAAGGAAATAAAATGAACCTCATTGGTCTCACTATCAAAACTCACGACAACAAGTATGTTGGCAAGGTCGTCGAACAGGTCGAAGCACCTGTGGGCTACAAGGCTCGTCTGGGTCAGGGTATCCAGCCTAACGAAGCCTATGTCGCTTACGCTGTTCGTCTGGAAGACGGAAAGCCTGAAGAGTGGTCGCACGTTATCGCTCGCCCTGAAGAGGTTGCTACTAAGTATGTAGTAGCCTAACAGGTGTGGCTAGGGGGGGTAGTTATCCACACTACCCTCCCAAGTTATCCACAGGAGCCGACCCTCGTTACCAAAACGTTATTAAGTGAAAGGTTTAAGATCTCCCTAAAATGTCTGTGGGTCTTGCTATAATGGATGTATCGAAAGGAAAAGATGAACGACAAAATCGAAATGCTAACCAGAGAAGTTGAGCGTTGGGCTATCATCTGTGATTTGCAAAAGTCCATCTCCACCTGTAACGAAGACCCAGATAGAGATTGTGATGTGTGCGTTGGTATGCAGTATGCAATCGACATCATCAAGCGTAGGCTAGAAAACGAATAGAAGGGCAATCCCTATGGATGACGACAACTACGAAGAGTATGACGAACTCTATGAGTGGGCAGGTGACTTCTACTCGCAAGAGTAGGGGAGCCGACCCCCAGGATCTGGATCAGGTTACGACAGCATTAAAAAAGCTCCCGAATGTTTCCCAAAATAATAAATGTCTGTGGTTAGGTGTATAATGGTCTTATCAGCGAAAGGAAACCCTATGTCCCAATTCATTCACGAAACCTGTGGCGAGCAGTATGCCTACTGCGGTTGCCAGAACGACCAGCCTACCCCTGAAATGCTGGCTGAGGAATGCTCTGCCCTGATGGACGAGATGGAAGCCGTTCTCAAAGGTGGAGAAGCGTCTAGCGAAGACACCAACGCTGACCCTCGTATGATTCGCATTAGCGAAATCGCTACCCTGCTTGCTTACTTCCGCCCAGACCTGCTTGACCCTAGGTTCTCATAATGTCTGTGGCTACTGCTATACTTGTATCATCAACGAAAGGAAACCCTATGACCACCCCATCTTTTGGACAACTTGTTGAGCAGGTCAAGACCACTCACAACTACACCAACGACCAGGCTTACGCCTACCTCGCTTCTGCGTTCTTCACTCTTGCTAGTGATAAAGATGTCGTTCGTGTGAGCGAAACCATTGGACTTTCCAAAAAGGTTTCATAACCTCACCCCTTCGGGGGTCGGCTCGCTCCAAGATCCAGGCTATTACAAAGACCAAAAAATGTTCCCCAAAATAATAAATGTCGTAGGTGTCCTGTATAATGTAAGTATGAAGAAGAGAAAGAAACCACTAGGCAAGGCAAACGAGGCTACTCGTAAGGCTCACTCTAAGGAGTTGTTCAAGAGCCTATTGCTCACTAAGCACACTGTCGTTACCCCTGAACACCGCAAGGGTAGTCGTTCAGCAAACATTCGCAAGGCAATCAAGGAGAGTTACTAATGGTAGCAGTAGAGAAACTGATCGAACTAGGCGTTATGCGTAAGTCTATGTTTTATAGAGAGGATAACCAATGGTATGTCCTCTATACCGAAACAGGTCCTATCGACATCAACCTTACTGAACTTACCGCAGAATAAATGTCTGTGGCTCACGCTATAATGTAACTAAGAGAAAAGGAATCCAATGCTAAAAGAAACCCTAACCGCAAGCGTAACTACTGACTGCCTATGCGAGAACGAAGACGGAACACCTAGCGAAGAATGTTTTGACTGCTACGAATGGCAGAAAGACTGGGTATTTGAGTTGCTGGGAATGTGGCAACTTGCCAATGGCGTAACCGAAGACGACACCATTCTTGTAAAGGGAACAGGTATGACTTGGCAACGACTAAGTGGCTGGAAGACTACGGACATTCTGGAACTCCACTCTGCCCTATCGCTTGACGGCGACTTCCGTATTGAATGGTATTTGGAAGACGGCAAGACCCTCACGGCTCGCAGATGGTCGCACGACGAGCCAACAGGCACAGGGCTATTCACCTTTGAGATAATGAAAGGTGAAGAAGAGTAGGGCTTAGGCTCTGCCCCTTCGGGGGAGCCGACCCCTCAGCTGCAGATCGACTTACGAAGGCTTTACGTAGTCTCCATAAAATGTCGTAGGTCAGATGTATAATAGGAGTATCAAGAAAAGGAAACCAAATGCTCATTCGTTCTAAAGACCGTAAAGTTGCTAACGCTGTAAATAAGTCTGGCACTCAAGCCTCTATCGCTAACACTTTTGGTTTGCCTAGTGGCAAGGCTTTTAGTTGCCCTGGGGCTACCTCGGTTTGCGAGACTATCTGCTACGCTGGCAAACTTGAAAAGGTATTCAAGGGTGTTCGTCAAGTTTTGGTTTCAAACTATGAGCAACTTCTTGCTACTGATACCCTCGGAATGATTGCTCTGATTGACGAAATGATTCAAGACTTCAAGGCAGATTGCGAAAAGCGTAATGCGGATAAGTTATTCCGTATTCACTGGGACGGAGACTTCTTTAGTGAGGAATACGCTAGGGCTTGGGCATTTGTGATTCGTCTAAATCCTGATGTTCAATTCTGGGCATACACTCGCTCTGACTTTGCTGTTCCAATTCTAATCGACATTGAAAACCTTGCTCTGTATTTCTCTGCTGATTCTGCTAACAAGGTTCTTGCTTGGGAATTGAAGCGTAAGTATGGCGTAAAGTTAGCCTATCTTGCTAAGGACTTTGCTACTGGCAAGGCTGACTTCAATGAGCAACAGGAAAAGTCTGCTGTGCCTTGCCCTGAAAACAACAAGAAGATTCCTATGATTAGCGAACAGGGTTCTGCTTGTGTTCGTTGCTCACAGTGTGTCTTTGCTCGTAACGACATTCTGTTTAGTGCTAGTAAAAAGTAGCCCTTTGGCTACCCCTTCGGGGAGCCGACCCCAGATCCCAGGGGGTAGTTACGATATTACAAAGCTGTTCCCGAATCCCTATAATGTCGTAGGGTGCTTGTATAATGGAAGCATAAGGAAAGGAAACCAATGAAACTCTTTGAGGATGTTATTGACCAAGATGTTCTGGACACACTACCAGAATCAACCCTAGATGAACTACTAGACATTTTTGAGAAAGCAGGATACTAATGTATGATTTTCACAGCCGTAAGGCATACGTTTCGGCAGATGGTTCTTGGTCTGCCTGTGAGGATACTATCACCTTTGATACTGATGCCCTGACCGAAAAGCAATGGGAGATTGTTGATGGTTTGACTGACTATCTAAAGATGGAATACGTTATTGCTGTTCTTGATGGTGATGACGAGTATGTAAAAGAAATCGAAAGCGAGTTTGAGTAATGGAACGCAAGGTAACTGTTAGTCTTAGTTTTGATTTCTACCCTGACGGAGAACACGAAGACTTGTTTGATGAAAATGAAACCATTGAACAAATCGTAGAAGCGTGTAAGCGTATGACCACAGAAGACATCTACACACTAAGCGACAATGGAGACATTTATCGTCAACTATCAGTAGACGTGACCACAGAATAAAATGTCGTAGGTCACTTGTATAATAGATTTATCAACGAAAGGAAAACAAAATGGGAACTCGTAATCTTACTAAGGTGATTGACCGTGAGGGCGTTGTTCGTGTTGCACAATACGGACAGTTTGACGGATACCCTAGCGGACAGGGTGTAAACGCTCTGCTTCACGCTTACAACCACAAGCAAATCGAAAAGGGTCTTGCTAAGGTTCGTTGGGCTACCGAAGAAGAGGTTGAGGAAATCATCAACACATTTCCACAGGCTAACTACTTTGGAACTGACGACCAGAAGAACTTTGACCTTTACTATCCAAACCTTATCCGTGAAACTTGTGCGGACATTCTTGGTGTAGTTGCTTGGTCTGTTGGTGAGGTTATTCTTGTGGATAACTCTGACTTTGAGCAAGATGAACTTTTCTGCGAGGGTGTCTACACAGTAGATTTCCAAAAGGGTAAGTTTATCTCTTGGTATGGTGGCAAGACAGTTGAGTTTGATTTAGATAATCTTCCTTATCAGTATGACTACCTGAACGCTTGGCAGGAGTAGGGCTTAGGCTCTACCCTCGCCAGGGCGAGCCGACCCCCAAATGTAACGATCAGGTTACGAAGCTTACGAAACGTTCCCCAAATCCATAAAATGTCTGTGGTCACCTGTATAATAGAACTATCAACAAACGAAAGGAAAAACTATGTTGGACATCGCATTTGGAATGAAGCAGGTTGCTAACGAGGCTTGCGACAACCCCTTTACCGCTATGATGGCTAGTGGCTTAGACGCTATGCGAACCGAGGTGGATAGCGATGAGTTTCTTCACGCTCTCGCTCAGTTTGCTATGGCTATCTCTGCTCAGGCAGTATCGGGAACTATCTGCCTTACCCTTGACGAAACCGAACAGGCAGAGTTGGTAAAGACCATTGAGGAACTTGAGGCTATCGCAAAAGACAACGAGTAAAATGTCTGTGGTATCCCTTATAATAGAAACACAACCCAATCGAAAGGAAAAATAAATGGCTTATGACGAAAACGGAAATCTTGTTCCTGACCCTATTCCTGCTTCTCTGGTTCTTGGTGAGGCAATGAACAACTACAACCCTGAAACAAATGAGTTTGAGGCACAAAGCACTCACCCTGTTCTTGCTCAACTCAAGGAGCAGATTGAGACCCTGACTGGACAACGTGACAGTTGGAAGCAAGACCACGACATTATGCGTGACCGCTGGGTGAATGCCAAAGCAGCAACCGAAGCATTGAAGAGCAACGTCAAGGAACTTATCGTTGATAACATTGACAGCCTTGACAAGGACTTTGCGGAAGCATTGGCAGAAGCAATGGGTATCGAACTCACTAAGACTGTGGCTATCTCTGGAACTATCAACTTCTCTGGAACTGTTGAGGTTTCTATCTTTGACGAAGAGGCTTTGGATGACGTTCGTTACAACACTAACGTTTCAGACCTTAGCGTTGAGTTCAATGGGGACTACTTGGACAGCCTTGAGTATGATACTGAGGACGTAGAGTGGTCTGACTACTAGTACGCATGTTTGGATAAGACACCTGCAGGTCTTAATTCCTTTCTTTCCTGCAGGGGTCCTGAGCATGACGGTAAAAGGCTCCTTCTCCATACCCTCGGAGCCGACCCCACCCAAGATCGAAGCTTTTACGATTACGTTACGAAGCTCCCTTTCCCAAAAATTAAATGTCGGTGGTGTCCGTTATAATAGATACATACAGCAAAAGAGCAACAACGCAAGACCACCGAAAAAAATAAACAAAAAAGTTTGAGAATGTGCTTGACTTTCTGCTCTTGACCCTGTATAATAGATGTATCAGCAAAAGTTGATACTAAACACAAGTAGAAAGAAGCAATAATGAACATCACTGTTGGCTCACAGTTCACCACCGCAAAGTCTGGCGTTTCTGGCACTGTTCAGGAAATCGTCAAGAACGCAAGTGGTTCGCAGCGTGTCCGTCTGGAACTCGCAAACGGCGACACTCGCTGGACTACTGTAAAGTAGTTACTTGTGCTGGGCATCACTAAAAACTGCCCACAACACAAACCCCAATAAATAAAATGTCGTAGGCTACCGCTATAATGGTATTACCTACCAAACGAAAGGAAATAAAAATGGCTCGTGCTATTTCTGTAAAAATCCCAACCGCAAAAGTAATTGAGATGATTGAGAGCAAGATTGCTGAAATCACTAGCGAGATTGCTACTTATCCTGCTCGCAAGGCTCAGTATCAGGCTGACTACAAGGCATACACCGAACAGGTTGTTGCTCGTCTTGGTCAGTTGATTTCCCAGAATGGTTCTGCTCTGCTCGCTGAGGACAACACAGACAAGGGCATTCGTGTTAGCACCAACTACCGCAATGCTGTGGAAATCACCATTGGCAAGGAACTGCTTGACTTGGAGAAGCCTGTTGAGCCTACTGACCCAGAGCCTAAGAACTACTATGGTCGTTCTTACAGCACCAAGCGTGAGGAATTGGAAAAGACCCTGCGTTTGCTCAAAATGAGTGAGCAGGAAACTATCACCTCGTCTGCTTACAACAGCGTTCTGGAACTGCTGTAAAGCATTGGGAGTTCTTGCGAAGTTATAGGCAAGTAATCCCAAACAACCTAAGCAAGTTGTAAAAAGGCTTCCCAAATTGGGGTAACGGCTAGATGGGTAAAAGAAACTCCGTTATTTCCTGAGCAAGAAATCGTAAACTGCTCACCATAAGTTTATAGTTTTCCCCTAGCAGGTTGATGGGTTTTCCTTTCTTTCTTTTCTCTACTCCTCCCTGCTAGGGGATTTCCTTTACCCTGGCAAGCTGGGGTCGGCTGCCCCCTTCGATCCTGGTTTACGAAAGCTTATTAAGATTTCCCAAAATATTTTCCCAAATAGTATTGACAATGTCCGTGGTCTCCTGTATAATTAGACTATCAACAAAAAACCCACTATTGAAAGGAAGCCCCTATGGCTCACGAACTAGAAATTGGACAGAACGGCGAAGTGGCTTTTGCTTCTTTGCGTGAACCTGCTTGGCACAAGTTGGGAACTGTCTTTGAGGAAGAAGTCAATACCCAGAAAATGCTTGAACTCGCACACCTTGACAACTGGAATGTTCGTCTTGAAGATGTCGCTGTTCCTGACACTTTCAAGAGCGACAAGGACTATTTCTTTGTTACTCGCACTAACCCATTCGACAACGAGCAGAACGACATTCTGGGCGTAGTTGGTGAGCGTTACAAGGTCTTACAGAATGAGGACTTGTTCTCGTTTGGAGACAACCTGCTAGACGGTGGTGGTCGTTGGGAGACTGCTGGCTCTATCAAGAATGGTCGCCAAGTCTTTGGTTCTATCGCTCTGGCTGATAGCATTACCCTAGACCCTAATGGTCGTGCTGACAAGATTGACAACTATCTTCTTATCAACACCTCTCACGATGGTTCAGTAGCAATTCAGGCTAGTATCACGCCTGTTCGTGTTGTCTGTGCTAACACCCTCAACCTTGCTCTCTCGCAAACTCGTGGCAAGAACGCCCCTAAGCAGTCGTTCAAAATTCGCCACACTCAAACTGCTGAGGGTAAGATTGCTGTCGCTCGTGAAGCGTTGGGATTGGCTAAGACTTACATTGACGAATTCTCCTCTATGGCTAACGCTATGATTGAGACTGAAATCACTAAGGCACAGTTTGATAAGATTGTTGAACTTGCCTACCCTGCCCCTGAAAAAGATGCTAAGGGTTCGTTCAAGAAATACGACACCAAGATTGAGTTGCTAAACGACATCTATGTTGGACAATACAACGACACCATTAGCGGAACTGCTTGGGGTGCTTACAACGCATTGACGGAACGCCTAGACTGGTATCGCTCTGCTCGTGGTGGTTCAAGCGAAAGCATTTACGCTTCTGCTTCTGGCTTTGACCCTGTAATCAACGCTGAGAAGAACCGCTTGATGAAAGTCGTTCAAGGCGTAATGGCTGGGGTCTAATCCCTAACTGCTGGGCAACAGTATAAACTGCCCTCCCCTTGGGGATCGATCTGGGACTTGACAAAGCTGCACAAAAGTGCCGACCCCATCTTACATAATATTATTAAGCACCAAAATTCGATTACGAAGAAGCTAAAATTTTCCCAATTCATCATTGACTTTATGGTCCCCATGCCTTATAATAGATATATCAACCCAAACAAAGGAAAAACATGTCTAGAGAGACTGATATTGTCGTACACGTTATTGATACCACTAAGGCTACTGCTTTTATCAAGGAACGTTTGAATGCCCCTGCAGATTCGAACATTGAGGCAGACCGCATGGCTGTTGTCAATGGACGTAATGGCTTGGCTACCGTGCTGACTGAGGGTGTTGGATGGTTCGCTGACAAGAATGGTGGCATCCCAATCAACTACTACAGTGGGAACTATGGTTCTGGTGGTTACATAGACATTACGGAAGACGAATTACGTTCCCTGATTGCTGATGAAACTGTCAATCTTGCTGACCACATTCGCACTTTTGGTGACCGCTTGGAAACCAACTTCTATGTCTGGAGGCAGTATGCTCTGGGCTACCCACAGGATAAAATGTCGTTGGTCAATGCTACAATGGTAGCCTAACCCCGAAAGGAACAAAGTGGCAACTTACTATGTAAAGACAATCGTAGAGTTTTCTGCTGAAGTAGAAGCAGATAGCGAAGCGGAAGCAGAAGCAATTGGTTGGAAGTGGGAAGACGAACTTCATTACGACGGTGTCTATTCCATTGATGTAGAATTGCTTGACGACGAGGAAGAAGAGGAAGATGAGTAAGCCTATTAGTGAACTACACACTATCCCACCTATTGAGTGGGACAAGACTGCTATTCATTACGCAGACCCTATTGGTTTGTGTAATCGCCTTATTGAGGAACTTCACGAACTTGGTGATGAACTTGAGAAGCGTGACCCTAATGACCATGACTATGACTTTATTGAGGGTATGATTTCTGCTCATACGGCTACCCTGACTATGCTAGGAGTAGATAACATTCCAGTAGTAGGGAGCAATTGTTGAGTGAAAGTTGGAATCCTAATAAGTTTGTTACTTATCGCTTCATATCTGATTTCGCAATAATCTCGTTCAACGTTCCTGGTATGGAAGATTGGACTGAGGAGATGTGGGATATGGCTGCGGAAGATGATTTGAAATCATATGTAACAGAACCAGAAGCATACTATATGGACGACTGTTGGAAGAACGAATAATGTCGTAGGTCACTGCTATAATTATTACCTACCCCGAAAGGAACAAATGAAATCATACGAAGTAACCTATGTAGCAACCTACTATGTAAATGCTACTAATGAAGACGAAGCCATTGAGTTGGCTATTGAGCAGAGCCAGAAGTTGCCTGACGGACAATGGGAAGCAATCCTTGACCCATACGACAGCAACAACTTCAATACGCTAGGTGAGAAGTAATGTGTAATCATACTAGGATTGTTTGCCCTACCCACGAGGGTAGTTTTGACTGTAATTCTTTTTGTGCTATTTGTGAGGGCTTTCAAGAGTATTGCCCAGAGGGATGTGAGGTAGAAGACTTTGAGTAGAGCATTTGAGAACCTAGCCTTTGATAAGGAAAACTTTGAGAGTTGGGTAGACGAAAGTCTAAACACTCGCCTCACAGATGAACAATGGGAAAAGGTCAGAGATGAACTTGACGGACGTTGTGAGAACTTCCTTGACGAGATGATTTATAATGTTGTTTTAGATTATCGTGAGGGTGTGTTTGATGAATGAGTATGATAAGGGCTACCAGGCTGCTATCGATCAGTTTGTACAGATGATTGATAATACTTTAGCTAATGATGAAGTTATGACTACCCTGCCAGCCAAATGGATTTTAGGAATTCTTCGTGTGTCGCTATTGACAAACGACGAAGCATAGCGTATAATTTATATATAACCCCAAACAAAGGAAGAACATGCACGTATTACAATGGGTAGCAGTCAAGGCTTCTAGCAAAGAAGACAGCCTAGACATTGCTAAACGACAACTTGAAGGTATCATGGGCGAGGAAGGCTCTGGTGCTACTTGGTATGACTGGTTTGTCGCAGGTGGTGGACGTTGGAACCCTAACGAGAGCAGCCAGTATGATGACAGCGATTACAGCATGGTTATCTCTGCCTATGAAGCAGGTAACGATGTAATCATTGATAAGATAAATACATGTCTTGCTAGTCGTATCCGAGAGTTCAATGACTATCGTGAGAGTTTCAACAAGGCTGAGATTGACCTCAATGCTAAACTAGATAGTTACACTGGTAACACGGATTACTCATTCGAACTCTACCCCCTCAAGAAGATGATTGATATGCTTCAGGGTGAGTGGGACTTCAACTCTTACTTCTTTGACTTGGAGACTTGGTCAACCAACCCTAAGTATATCCTTGATGAGATTGAGAAAGATAACAAAGAAATCTATCTCGTCCCTATTGACTTCCACTTCTAAAACTGGTATAATTTATACCTACCCCACGAAAGGAAATAATGGCTACATTCACAGCAGTTATCACCTACCACTTCGACACAGAGTATGAGGTCGAAGCAGGTAGTTACGAAGAAGCAGAACAACGAGCATTGGAAGAAGCAACCGAGTGGCTTCCATACTCTTCTGTAAAGGGCTACACCCACGATTGGTATCAGGTTGAGGTTGAGGTATCGCACCTTGACGGAGAGTTGGATGAAGACTAATGTATAAGTATCTTACTTATGACGAGTTTTGTGACCACTACAAGCCAATCGACAACCACCTTGTTGGCTATGACCAGAAGCACTTTGAAACCTACGGTGAAGAGCAGGATTTCGTCTTTGCCCAAGACCCCAAGTATGTGTGGACTGAGGTCGATGGTGATGGTGGTGCTTTCATCGTTGCTGGCAGGGCATTCGTAAATCGTTACCAATACTATGTAACCGAAGTACCTTGGGATAGCGAAGACCAAGAAGTCTATGTTCAGTTGTACAAGGAATGTGACACTTGCGGTTGCTATGGTGGTTATGGTACAATGGATAACGGTGATGAATGCCCCACCTGTACAGTTGATACAGACGAATTCAACATCTACCCCGAAACACGAAAAGAACTAGCAGAAATTATTGGAGAGGAACAAGCAAATGAGCAAGTCTAGTTATCTAACTAACGAGGAACTCTTGGAGAATATCGCAAGGGACCTCAAGGAAATGCACATTGAGACTGGTATTGATTTGGCATACTGGGACACAGCCCTAGAGATTGTCCGCCGTTTCTACAAAGTAAACGTACATGTTGACATTGAAGAGGAGTTGTTCTAATGATAAAGGAATGGGACCTAAACATCTTCTTCGAAGAAGTGTGGGATGACCACCAAGACGAGTACGTACCTGACAACGTCCTCACTATCAACCCTGTAGTGTGGACCAAAGAAGATGACGGATGCACCAACACTAACTACACTGACATGATTATCAAGACAACGTTTGCAGAGGCTCGTTACCTACGTAGCCAATATCCTGAGAAGGACTACGGCTATGACTGGACTGACACGTTAGAGAACTTCATGGCTCTTGCTCCTGTACGTATCAAGTCATTGCTAGAGACATTGCCTCCTGCACATGAATATAGGACTCCTCGTCGAGATTACTCCGAGGATAGGTATACATCGATCCGCTAAGGGGTTGGCGGAGTATACCTAGGGGTAGGTTGAGAGAGTTTTTTCCTTTCACTCTTGACCTACCCCACTAAATTTGATACAATTGATAGATAACAGAAAAGAGTAACAATGCCAAGAAAACTAACGGAAGAAGAAAAGGTAGCGAAGAAACTAATTGATACAGTAAACGACCTAAGCCTAGACTTGGAAGAGGTTGGAGAAATCATTGGAAGCACATACCGCAATGTATCAGTAAATAGACTAGTTGTTATTGCTGAGAGTGCGGAATTCACAAAGAACAATCGCTGGGACATCAGACAGTAAAATGTCTGGGGTATGGAGTATAATATAACTATGAACGAAACTACATTTGATAACAAGACACAGATACTCGCTGACCTATGGCTCAACTATCGTAACGAGGGAGACTTCGTAGATTTTATTGAGTATAACGATTTGGGTCTGCCGTTAGCATACGCTATTAGTGCTGGTATTGTTCCTGCTACTGATAGGGCTAGGGAGTTTATTGAGGAAACTTTTGCTCTCTTGCTTGCTAGTCTAGACATTGAGGAAGATACAGGGTTTGATAATCTTGATGACCTCCTCCAACTGGATGAATAGATAAATAGATTAGCTCCTCCTTCATGGGGGAGCTTTTCTTTTTGCCTGGATGGAGCCGACCACACTTAGATCAAATTGTCAATAGCCAAACATTACGAAAGGATTACGATTTTCCCAAAATTTTCCAGATTCACCGATATCAAACAATATTATCAAACATAAAAAGACATTACGAACCATCAAATATTTTTCCAGATTCATGGCATATTAAATGTCAGAGGTATGTGGTATAGATATATATGGTGTTTGTATATATAGGGATATTACGATCCTTCTTTACTTACCCCCGAAGGGCTGGCGGTAGCCAGGGTATCCCAATTAATACCAAATATCCCCTATATAACATACAATAAATACCCTATATAAAAACATTACGAAAACATAAGCTTTTTCCTGATTTATGGTCAATATCTAGTTATTTTGTTTGATATTTGATCAAAATGAGAATGATTTTCAATAAGAATTTTATAACAATTTGGCATAAATACTTGACAAATTGGGCTATATATGCATACTTGACAAATGGGGATATGTGTGATATGGGGATTTGGGGGCATACATCTTGTGTCAAGGATTACGAACGCCCCCTATATATGGGCTCCATTACTCATATCAAATCCCAAACATCTTCTTATTGAGAAAAGTTATCAACAACAGTAAGATAATCTGTGGATAACTCTGCCATAAAACATACTCTAATCAGCCTCAGAATCGATTTTGAGGGGGTATTCGAAGAATCTTGATATGAGATATCCCTGTAGTAGATCACGCCCTGTAACCTCTTCTATGACTCCTTTGACTTCAATCAAATAGATCTTATCAGGGAATATGTGATATCTAAAATTATCGTCCATTGCTCTTTCCAATCAGGTATATCAGGCATATCCAGATCATCCACAACATCCATTCTTGATTCATATAGTTCCTATAGGTGTATTTGTTATATAGGTAAGATTAGACATTCTTTATACCGTCGAAGATTGGAGCATGAATATCTACCTTCTCAAATTGAGATGTATAGATAGTCCTGTACATTCCATTCTCTTTGAACATAGTCTTATTAGCTCTTGCCATTGCAACTACTTCTAGATCTTCCTCTACCGCCTGTTTTACGGATAGCTTTAGCACATGCTGTGCTGCTGTGATTTCATCCAATTCAGGAACTACATCCCAAATCCATCCAGTCTTCTTTGAATCCTTGTCTTGGAACATGACTGAATATTCTACTAGGTTTTCTACTTCTCCCAACCTACGAACTCCGTTTCTGGTTTATGGTCTTTAACTACCTTTACGATCTCTCTTGCTGTTAACATGTCTTCCTTGAGCCAATCAATACCGTGGACATGTTCGGTTACAGTGTCAACAATCTGGTTGTGTCTTTCAACCATACCTGCTTCGTAACCGTGTTGCCAGCCAAGGTCATAACCTTTCTGGACTAGACGTACTCTCCACTTGAAGAGATTTAAAAACTTATCCATTAGAACGGTGTGTCGTCCCATGCAGAAGTGTCGTGGTCTGGTTCGTTCTTAGCTTCTTCGATAGCAGCCTGAACCATCTTTACGATTCGCTCTGCTTCTTCAAGAGAGAAGTCTAGGTGAGTCCAGTGTTCTCCGTCATTGGTAATGACTTGTACCCTAGGCTCGTTCGGTCCCCAGGTCTTGTATCCAGAAGACTGGAATGCTTTGTATTCTTTGATAATTGCGTCGTTCATTTGTTTCTCCTTAGTTGTTTATGCTACTTGTTCGTGTGCTACCCAGTAATACTTGCAAGGTTCTTTGCGATTAGGGCAACATGGATTGCTCTCTGCTACTGAGCTGTGAAAGTCAAAGTAGTAGATAGGGTCTTTCTTGTATAGGTTTGCTTTGTGTGTAGTGGTAAGACGCTTCATGGTAAGGTCATTGGTGTACCACTCTGGAGTGTCAAAGCTCCAGTCAATACCGTGGACATTAAGAAGGTTGGTAAGATTTTCCATATTCTTGTCAGTCTTAATGCCACGTACATTTGCTTCTTTAACCATAGCCATGGTGTAGTCAAACAGGTTGTGCTCAAAGCCACGCCACATCTTTACTGCTGGGTGGTTACGCCATCCTGCACGAGGATCTGGATTAGACAGAACCTTAAGGATTTGGTAACACTCTAGGATTTGCTTGTTAAGACGCTTAGAGTCTAGGGCTTGTGCAGACTTGTCGAAGTCTTTGTA
>JACCDI010794612.1_pt1 | contig 87221 bp, 74 predicted proteins | sample 7442791 | NCBI WGS metagenome assembly JACCDI01 (sample SAMN15323434, study PRJNA562643) | freshwater metagenome | isolation source: river surface water | place: USA:Blue River Watershed | collected 2017-08-15
AAACGACAAAAACTTCCTTAATGAGCATTACGGTCAGTCAATAGGCAAAGCTAAAATCACTGGCTATTGCATCAAATTTAAAAGTTTAAAAGACATAAGTATGGATGTCTTATCTCATCTTATTCAATCTCATTTAAAGAAATAAGATGAGACATTTAAACAATGTTTCGTCGCCTAAGCTAATCTACCAATCGAAACTTGCCTAAATACTATAGCATGAGAAGATAAAACATCTTATCATTGCCTTCATGTCAACCTTAAAACCTCTGCTATACTATGGATTTATACTGATGGGTCTCGTCCAGGTATTTGTATATAAAAACTACGTGCAGGCCTCTTCGCTTTTGCTGCTGGCATTTTTGTTCTATCCTTATAACATTAAACAATGGAGACAAATAAAGCTGCGGGCAAAAGCTATAAGTATTGCTCATCTAATGGCTTTAATAATTGTATCTGGATTACTAGTGTCTAGCATCTTCTCTTTTTTATAATATTATTAATAGAGATTATTTAAATTGCTAACCCTTTATGATGTATAATACAAAAATGAAAATCGCAACTCTCACCATTATTTTAACCTGTATTAATTCCATTTTATGGGCTCAGGAAACAGCTGGTAATTATATTGCCGATAATAAAACCGGCACAAAAGTATGGTTCAAACACAATTTCGAAGAAGACAGTATTACCTGGTCGGGCTCTGCCAAAGGCGGACTGGCTGAAGGCTTTGGCACAATGACTGGATTCACCCAAGGGAAAGCTACTAGCAGTTATGTTGGTTTTATGTCTGAAGGCAAACCGAATGGATATGGAAGTTTCACCTTCTGGGGCGATAGAAAACTTGAAGGTAATTTCTTTCAGGGTGAACCGCTTTTTCTCGAAAACGCATTGATTAAACGACTGAACAAACATGTTGTATCAGAAACAGATTCTTTCTCAACTTATGTAGGAGACAATGCCCAAACTCAATTATACTATCATGCTATAGTTCCAGAGAAAGCAATTAAAGGTGTGGTCGTTTTAATGCCCAGCACCTGGGAAACTACCGAACATGTTCTTAGTAGTATGAGCACTTTTTGCACTCTGGCAAACATGAACCAATTAGCCATTATAGTGCCATCTATTAATCAAAGACTCACCCTAACAGACCATTCCATTCAACTCATGAATACCATGTTTGCTCATGCCATTAAACAATACAAATTACCGAAAGATAAATTCGTCATTGGTGGTTTTTCAATGGGTGGCATTTTCAGCATGCGGTATACAGAGCTATCGGTTGAACGACCTGACGCCACCAGCATTCATCCACTTGCTGTATTTAACTGTGATGGTCCTTGCGACCTGGCCAATATTTACAACAACTTCAAGAGAAAACAATTTAAAAACCCTGGTCAGGGCGAACCCTTCTACGGTATGAGAGAACTGGAATTTTATTGTGGTGGATCACCTGATACTGCAGCAGCTAAATATCAATATTATTCGCCTTTTACTTTCGATGATTCCAAAGGTGGAAATGCACAGTATTTATTAAATATTCCAATCAGAATTTACGGGGATGTTGATCCGGTTTGGTGGATGAAAAACAGACATGTCGATATGTATGACTTAAACGCACTCGATCAAACTGCCATGATTCAATTTCTCAATGATAATGGCAACACAAAAGCCGAATTCATCAACGCTTATGGCAAGGGGTATCGCCTGGAAGGCAACAGACATCCACATTCATGGAGTATTATAGATAGCAATGATTGTATTGACTGGATCAATACATATATTCATTAAATTTGAAATTACTGGTTAGAAGGTGTTAAATATTCCCAGGCTATATACAGCAATCCAACTGTCAGAATAACTAAATAAATCTTTTCAATTATCTTTTCAAGGTTCGTTTTATTATCTGAATCAGATTTTGAAGCAAATTCACCATTCGAATTTCTAATTAAAATAGAGGCTTTTTTATCACCTTTCTCTAAAGAATCTACATTCTGAGGATTGATTTTGGGATGTTCTTTGTTTGGTGGTGGAGTATCTTTACTCAATAAAACATGATAAATAATCGGTCTGCTATTTTCATCGCTTGTTCTGATCTGATTATAGTCCTTAAAAGTGCTAACAGTTACTAAACCCCTATCATAATTACCTGAAGATTCCCTGATATCAATGCTTATGGGCGACTTTGATGTCTTACAAGCTGATAGCAACAGTAAACAAATAATAATCCATTTCATGCTACAATAATTTTTAAAAATAGCTTGAATTGAAAACTACTTTCCGCAACTCATATATCTTTTATTATTGTTTTTCATGACCAGGTATAAACAAGAAAGTCCCGCTTGCGCGGGACCTTCATTACAACTAATTATTCCTAAACTCTATTTCTTAATATCAAATCTGTCGAGGTTCATTACCTTTACCCAAGCTTGTACAAAATCATTTACAAATTTTTGCTTGGCATCGGCGCTGGCATATACTTCAGCTAATGCTCTTAACTCCGAATTTGAACCGAAAATTAAATCCACTCTGCTGGCGGTATATTTTAATTCACCTGTCTTTCTGTCCTTTCCTTCAAAAGTCTCTTTAGCATCAGAAGTTGGTGTCCAAACAGTACTCATATCTAAAAGATTTACAAAGAAATCGTTGCTCAATACTCCTGGACGATTGGTAAATACCCCCATTTTGCTGCCTTTGTAATTAGCATCTAATACACGCATACCTCCAACAAGAACTGTCATTTCAGGTGCAGTTAATGTTAATAGTTGTGCTTTATCAACCAGCAATTCTTCTGCAGAAACAGTGTAATAAGATTTACTATAATTACGGAATCCATCTGCCATTGGCTCAAGTAGCGCCATGTTTTTTATGTCGGTCTGCTCTTGCTTGGCATCCATTCTACCTGGAGTAAACGGAACCTGAACGACAGTGCCAGCATCTTTTGCCGCTTTCTCAATAGCAGCACTTCCACCCAATACAATCAAATCGGCTAAAGAAACTTTCTTTGTCTTAGATTTAGCATTAAAGTCGCTTTGAATTTTACTCAATACTTTCAAAACACTGTCCAACTGGCCTGGCTCGTTCACTGCCCAACCCTTCATTGGCATTAAGTTAATTCTTGCTCCATTGGCACCACCTCTTCTGTCTGAACCCCTGAAAGTTGAAGCAGATGACCAAGCTGTATATACAAGATCACTTACTTTCAATCCAGAAGATAGAATTTGAGTTTTTAAAATCTCAATGTCTTTTGCGTCAATTAAAACATGATTCACTGCAGGAATAGGATCTTGCCAGTTTAATGCTTCTTTTGGCACCTCAGGACCTAAATACAAGCTACTGGGACCCATATCTCTGTGCGTCAATTTAAACCACGCACGAGCGAAAGCTTCGTCAAATGCCTTTGGATCATTCATGAATTTCCTTGAAATCTTCTCGTAAGCAGTGTCGAATCTTAATGATAAGTCAGTAGTCAACATCATTGGTTTGTGAAACTTTGTGCTGTCAAAGGCATCTGGAATAACATCCCCAGCTTCTTTCGCTACCCATTGATGTGCTCCTGCCGGACTCTTGGTCAATTCCCACTCATATTTAAACAAATTTCTAAAAAAAGTATGACTCCACTCAACAGGTGTACTAGTCCACGTTACCTCCAAACCAGAAGTAATTGCATCAGCACCCTTACCACTTTTATATGAACTCTTCCAACCAAAACCCTGCTCTTCAATAGAGGCAGCTTCAGGTTCATGACCAACATGGTGGGCCGGACCAGCTCCATGGGTTTTACCCAATGTATGACCACCAGCAATCAAGGCTACTGTCTCTTCGTCGTTCATACCCATACGACCAAAAGTTTCTCTGATATCGCGAGCAGCTAAAACTGGATCAGGGTTGCCGTTAGGACCTTCAGGATTCACATATATCAAGCCCATCTGTACAGCAGCAAGTGGATTCTCCAATTGTCTGTCGCCAGAATAACGCTTATCTTCCAACCATTTCTTTTCTTTACCCCAGTATACATCCAACTCTGGCTCCCAAACGTCAGCACGTCCGCCTGCAAAACCAAAAGTTTTAAAACCCATAGACTCTAATGACACGTTACCAGCCAGAACCATTAAATCAGCCCACGAAATTTTATTGCCATATTTTTGTTTGATTGGCCATAACAAACGACGAGCTTTGTCTAGGTTACCGTTATCAGGCCAGCTGTTAAGTGGAGCAAAACGTTGCTGACCAGCAGTAGCACCCCCTCTTCCATCACCTGTGCGGTAAGTGCCGGCACTGTGCCATGCCATACGGATAAATAAGGGACCATAATTACCGAAATCCGCTGGCCACCAGTCTTGCGACTTAGTTAAAACAGCTTTGATATCTGCCTTAAGCGCGAAATAATCTAAACTTTGAAATGCTTTAGCATAGTTAAAATTTGGATCCATTGGATTGGACAAAGTTGAATTCTGTCTCAGCAAATTCAGATTTAACTGATTAGGCCACCAGTCTTTATTGCTTGTGCCTAAACTCTGCCCTGGAATTTCTTCGATCTTCGGTGCACTTGAACTTGCCTGAACATCCTCAACCTGCATAGAACCATTGTGAAAAGGACACTTTGAAAGATCCTCCTTCACCGACTGTGCTCTGCCTGTTACTGTAACAAACAAGCCAAGAGTAAGTATTAATTGTTTCATAAGCTATAAATATTTTATGGTACAAAAGTAGAAACATAATAACCAGAGAAATATCTATAATATCAATCCACCATTGATAAAAACTATAAAACATAATTATTCTATAGTTTTTACAGATAGCCCAGCCATTATCAATCCTTCTCGAAGTACATGTGGTTATAGTAAGGTGAGTATAAGACGATGGTAAATCCCCAGCGATTTCTGACAATAAGCGGCTGTTCAGTAAATATATGGTGAACGGGAGGCTGCATATCGAATGTTACACGCGCTGAAGCATAAGCATTGCTAACAATCATTTTACCCTTGTGTACAGATCTAATGGAATCGCCTGCCATGACATAGAAAAAGAGCGAATCATCTGGTCTTATGGTAAATTTATAATGTTCATATTGCCATTGAGCATCTGGTCCGGGGAAAAAATCTCTGTTAATGACATAATCGCCATAAAAATCACTTTTACTCAGCTTAACATCGCTATTCAGCCACCTGACTAATAATAGTACTCCGATCAACAAAAATGAAGAAGCAACAACTTTCAAAAAAAGATACCAATACTCTACTTTTCGTGTCACCATAAAAGCTAAACCCGAATAGATACTAAGGATTAATACAACGAGGACAATTATGATAAAAATTGAAAAAAATATCATGGATTTCTACAAATATCGGTCAGTTTATCCAACTTGTGTAATCTATGTCACATTAAAATTATTTACTATCATATAATTTCGAATATATGAAACATCTAACCACAGTACTATTGCTGTTTTGCACCCAGGTGATTAACGCTCAAAATACCCCATTTAATATTTCATTGGAATCGATAAATATTACCGGACTTGGAGGACTGCAATCTTATGCATGGGGGCAATATAATGACAAATGGCTGATAGTAGGTGGCAGATTGGACGGCTTACACAGAAGACAGCCCTTTGCATCATTTGATGTGGCTGGAAATAACAACAAAATACTGGTAGTTGACCCCGTTTCACAACAACAATGGTCATCTTCTATTAGCAGTTTGCCAGTATCTATACAGGAACAAATTAGCTCCACCAACATGGAATTTCACCAAGATGGAAATTATCTTTATTTAATTGGTGGATATGGCTATAACAGTGCCACAGCATCAAGAAAAACATTTGGAAACTTAACAGCAGTTAATGTCCCGGGCTTAATAAATGCTATAATATTACAATCGGATATTACAAGTTACTTCAGACAAATAACAGACACTAAACTTGCGGTAACAGGTGGACATTTAGAAAAAATAGGACAAGTCTACTATCTGGTTGGTGGTAATAAATTCGATGGAAATTATAATCCAATGGGTAACCCAACCTATACACAAGTGTATACAGATGCTATTCAGAAATTCACATTAGTTGATAACGATACAAATATCACTATTAATTACTTGAATAAATGGACAGATGCTGATCTTTTACACAGACGTGATTATAATGCTGTACCTCAGATTTTACCAGACGGAAATGAGGGTATAACAGCATTCTCAGGTGTATTTCAAAAAAATATAAACCTCCCATTTCTGCACAGTGTAACAATAGACAGCAATCACTTCGCTTTGGATTCTGGATTCCAACAATACTATAACCATTACCACTGCGCGGTTGTTCCATTGTATTCAACAGATAAGAATGCAATGCACACCTTATTTTTTGGCGGCATTGCTCAATATTACGATAGTGCGGGCATTTTAGTTCAAGATAATAATGTCCCATTTGTAAAAACTATTGCAAGAGTTACCCGAAATTCTGAAGGGAAAATGTCTGAATTTAAAATGCCAATCGAAATGCCGGAATTACTTGGATCTGGGTCTGAGTTTATCCCAGTTAGCTCAGTTCCAAAATACCCCAATGATGTAATCAAACTTGATAGTTTAGAAAATGATAGCACCCTGATTGGCTATATTTTCGGTGGTATCAATAGTACTGCCCCAAATATATTTTTTACCAATACAGGTACACAGAGTTCAGCTAGCAATAAAATATTTAAAGTGTATTTGCACAAAGACAAATCCAGCTCAATTCATCAGATCAACACAGAAAGCAATAACTCTTTGGAAATGGAAGTCTTACCTAATCCAAGTGAAGGCGATTTTAAAATTAAGTTTCAATTAAAGGCGAAATCGGATATCACCATATGCATCTACAATAACGAAGGTAAACTAATAGAAAAGTCGATTCTAACAGAGACAAATTCCGGCGAGAATATTTTTAATAGCCGCATTAGTTCTGGTCAACCTGGGGCAATCTATTTTATAAGTGTTGAGACTCCTGATGAAAAATCTGTAAGAAAAATCATTCTAAAGAGATAGTCTCATCAACCAATCTGTTTGTGCTTCCTTGCCAAATTGAAATACATGATCACCAAATACTTCAAAGCCATTCTTTTTATAGAAAGAGACAGCTCTGTGATTATGTTCCCAAACACCTAACCATATAAAAGAAGCGCCACTCTGTTTGGCTATTTCAATTGCTTTGTCTAATAGCAACTGCCCATAGCCATTTCCATAATGTTCTTTTAAAATATAGATCCGCTCAAGTTCAACGGCTTCATCACTTATAGATTCTGTCTGAGCTGAACCCATATTTAGCTTCACATAACCAAGTCTGCGACCAGCATCGACAATAAAATAAAATTGAGAAAGTGGGTTAGATAATTCTTCCTGAAGTTTTCTTAAAGAAAAACGCTCCTTAAGATACCGTTGCATCTGTTCTGCAGAATTCCCCTCTGAAAAAGTAGATTCAAATGTTTGAGAAGCTATTTCCTGAAGACAATAAAGATCTGCTATATCAAGCTTATGCAAATACATGCAACAAGATTAATAAAACTAATCTATAAAACCCAAACAGACTATGCTACTTTTCTGATAAAAGGATAGAAAAACTCGCACAAACTTCCACCAAATCTCGGGTTTATCTCGAAAATTTTTGGAATGCCATTTTGTTCTTTGTAATTGACACAACATAAACCTTCATATTGCATTTCGCTCAGGATATTTTCGAATATGTCCAGATGTTTATTCTCACACACAACCCTACAGATATAATTATCCTTACCTTTAACATAGCAATCTTTTTTGAAGATGTAAACAATAGTAAGGGCGTTAACAATTTTTCCGTTTTTCACAATCACATGAGTGGCATATTCTTTTTTGCCTGGAATAATGTTTTGAGTAAAGTAATCCAAACTATCGAATTGCTCCTTGTATATCTCCATATCCCTCATATTTTTAATAATAAAAGTATTCTCGCCACCCTCATCTGTAATTTTTTTCAGCATGAATGGAAACTGCTCTGCAACCAATTCACCTGGAACATAATCCGAAAAATTATGAGACAACATAAAATCGTTGAATAAGCGCTTATCGTGACAAATCATAAAGCTTTCCTGACACGGAAAAGGAATCTTGTTTTGCGATATTTCTGTGCGCCTCTCCATACAAATTTCAAGATCTGGTATTGTTAGTGGAACGACTAAATCAAAATCATTAAAACTACTGTTTCTAAACTCAGAAAATGATACATTAAAGTGTTTGGCAAATGGTCCCCTCTGCAATAGCTTGTCCCACCATTCTTTTTCACTGTATAAGATTGATCTTTTCTTGCGAGCTTTAAATAAACTGATAAAATAAGACTTGTAAATATAAAAATTGTTTGCTGCAATAGCATAAATCTTTAAAGGATAATATTTCAAAATAGAAATCATAATAGAGAAAGAAAAGGCTGATAGCACGAAATTATTACTTAAAATTCGTTCTGTGTAATGACCAAGCTGATATAACAATGTATTCTGCATTTATTCTCTTGAAAGTAAATAAAAATTATTTTACATAAGTCCTTATCTGATATTGAAAAAATAAAGCCATCCAAGGATGGCTTCATCTTATACAAAACAAATAAATACTTAATTTTAAATTATTGAACGATAAGTTTTACAACCTCTTTAGTTTCATCGTTGCTCATCACAACAAAATACAAACCTTTAGAAAGCTCACTCACCATAGCCGTTTGATCAATGATTCCTTCAGACACTAATACTCCAGTCTGGATATTGTATACCTGATAATTATTGAAAATTGAAGAATTAATGGTTACCTGTCCATTGCTAGGGTTTGGATAAACAGACAATGCATTTTCAGACACTACATTAGCGACAAAACAAACTTTTGAATAACTAATCTTACCATTGATATCAACTTGTTCCAATTTGTAATAGTTTTTTGCAACTGGCATTTCATCACTGAATGTATAAACAGATACATTTGGTGTATTATTAGCAGCAACTGATCCGATTGAATTCCAGTTTGCACCATCTTCACTTTTTAGGACATTGAAATGACTGCTTCCTTCTTCTTGTATGGTTTTCCATTTAACAAGTATTGCACCACCATTGAATTCTGCTTTGAAGTCTAATAATGTTAATGGCAATGGCACAAGTACGTTAGCTGTCATGTTCAGTTTGTTACTCATAAATGAACCTTGAAGAATACTGAATGTGAAAGCTCTTGCACCGGCGGTAGGACTGCAGTCGGTACTCAAATAACCAAATGCATTTAATAAACTCTCTGATTGCGCAACAGTTACTTTAGCAGCACTTCTATAAAAAACAAGAGTACTGATAGAGCCAGATACTCTAGGAATAACTCTGTAAGTAACACCTTTGAACACCAGGTTAGTTAAAGTTGTAGAGTTGGTGAAATTCAATCTGATGGTGTCGCCTGCAGTTGCAGAATCAATTACAAGTCTTTCGCTGGCACCGTCTACAATATCTGCAGTGTTGAAAGAGAAATACACAGAGTCAATAGTAGATGTTGTTGTAACATTAGAGGTATTTAAAGCAAGTTCCTTTACAATGTTACAGTTAGTAACATTAGTGGTATTCACATAGTTGGTGTCACCATTGTATAGCTCGATTTTTGGAGCGGTAATTACAGAGGGAGCACTTGTCCATGCTGGACCAAAACCGAAGTCTAAGAAATAATAAGCAGCACCTGAACCACCAGCACCAACCGCAATTTCAAAATCACTGATAGATGCGTAGTATACTCTGATTCTGGTTTTGTCGTCTACCACATTAACACTATTGTTATTGGTGTTAGATCTAAAAGTTGTTTTTCCATCTGAAACATTGTAGGTAGTTTGAATATATCCACCAGTTGTTGTTTGATACTGTGAAGAGGTGAAACCACCAAATGCAGCAAACTGGTTAGAGTTTGTTCCACCGTTTCCGTCGATATCATATGTATTGATATAAACGTTTTTCAAAATAACAGCTGTTCCTTTTTTAGTAGAATTGTTAAATGAACCACCGGCAATAAACTCAAATCTGAATTTTGCACTACCACCAGTTGAATTCCAGTTAAATGTAGGGGAAAAGAAACTGTCTTCGTTTGAGGTCATCGCAGTTCCTGAAGTAGAACTGTAGTCAAATGGAATAGTACCACTCGGTGCACTTCCAGGTAATGTAAATGAACCACCTGTTAAACTTACTGTAGTTACAATACAGTCGATGTTTTGAGTACCAACTTTAACGACGTTGGTGTAAAGAGTTTTGTCACCAACGCTCTGACCATTTGTACCTACTTTGTGGCTTTTGTTGGCTGCTAAAAAACTAATAGTTTTAGCATTAACGTTGTAAGAAGTCTGCGCCATCAAAGACGCGCCTAGCTGAGCCATTAATATAATGGCTAATAATTTTGATTTCATGTATTTGTGTATAAGTGTAAATAGGCTGCAAAGATAATAGGTATTTTTACACAGGATTTTCACAAACTCTGTATTTAAAGGTATTTTTCTTGAATATGCCTTTTTTTCTTTCAAATGGCAATTTTGAACCAAACTCATATAGGTTTTTTTACCTAATCTAATTGAATTTGTACACAAAATTGGTGAATTGCTATTCTAGTAAAATCTATTTTATTATACACTTTTATAGAAAAAATCAATGTACAGTATCGTTGAAATACAACGACATAAGGCATCGAAACCTAAAAATTATTAAAATTAATTTGACGTTTATTGTAAAATAACCCCAAAAAAAGGCCGGTTTTTTTACTCAAAAAGAATAGAAAAAATGATTTTCTAGTATTTCACCAGGCTTAGAACCTCAATTCCAGTCTCTTCTATTTTTTGACGTCCTCCAAGAAATTCCAACTCTGCTATGAAACTGCAAGAAACTGGTGTTGCTCCAGCTCTTTTTATCAAATTACAGGCAGCTATCGCAGTACCTCCAGTTGCTAATACGTCATCAATCACTATTACCCTGGCTCTGGCTTGCAAAGCATCACGATGCATCTCAATAGTAGCAGTGCCATATTCTAAATCATAAGTCTCCTGATAGGTTGCTGAAGGCAGCTTACCTGCCTTCCGAATCATGACAAATGGTAATTGCATGTGAGCTGCAATGGCTGCGCCTAATAAAAACCCTCTGCTCTCTATCCCAGCTATGGCATCTGCCTTATATGCCGAAAGTGCCTTTGCACTTGCTTCTATCATTTGTTTGACCAAATCTGGCCTAAGAAACAAAGTTGAAATATCTTTATACTGTATGCCTGGCTCTGGAAAATCAGGTACTGTCCTTACTGCCGATAAAATTTGATCACTTAATGTCATACTATTGATGCAATCTTTCTATTACTTCCGCTTGCTGAGGAAACATTTCCAAAAGTACCTCCTTATTATATAGATTAAAATCAGCAAAGTCAAACCCAGGCGATACCATACAAGCAGATAATGCAAAAGTGTCCACACCCAAAACTTCTGCTCCAAATAATGTACCTGCTGGAATTAAAACCTGTAATTGCTGACCCTCTTCTATGTCACTCCCTAGTATATCTGTTTGCAATGTTCCATCATTTAATAACTGGTGAATTGCAACAGGTGCTCCCAGATGATACAACCATAATTCATCAGATGCTATTTTGTGAAATTTGGAATATCTCCCGGATGGCAATAAGAAATAAATCAAGGTACTAAGCGATCTTAAAGGCCCACCACTTGTTTGATGCAACTGCTCACTCCTGTATGTCTCTCTGTAATATCCACCTTCTACATGTGGCAGAAGTTGTAGTTTATTGATGATGCTTTGTATATCCTGCATTTTAATAAGGCGAATTAACTATAATATGTTGTATAACTGCTACCGAGTTTTCCGCAACCTCAGGAAGAAATGCCTCAAAACTTTCAGGCGCCTCATTATTGGCTTTGTCTGAAATGGTGCGAACAAGTATGAATGGAATTTGATGCTTCTGACTAACATACGCGACAGCTGCACCCTCCATGTCAACGCAATCGCCATGAAATTCTTCTTGCATATACATAAATGCCTCCTGCTCTTTATTGGTAATAAACTGATCTCCTGTTAGTATCCTTCCTTCATGTATTCTGTGCCTGCAATCTGTTCCATTTGCCAAATTCAGTAAATCTGTATCTGAATTAAAATACCTAATGCCTGCATAAGGCACCTCTCCTCTTTTGAAACCTAATCCGCGACCATCTATATCGTGCTGAACACAATCTTTGGCAACGACAATATCTCCGATCTCATACTCTGGATTAAGCGCACCACCAACACCCGTAAATATTACTGCTTTCGGTGAATATACTTCCATTAATAACTGTGAAGTAAATGCTGCTGCTACTTTTCCAACACCACTCATCGCGGCTACACAGTGTCTTCCGAAAATTGTTCCCTCCACTATTGTAATTCCGTATTTCTCATATTGATGATGCTCTGACATATTCTGAACAACTGCATCAAGTTCCTGTTGCATTGCACTTAACAAAAGAAATGGCTTGCCTTTATTTAACATTGGAGGCAAAGATACATTTTAAACTAAACTGAAAAATTTACTTACCCGTTTTTTCAAGTGCAATCCTCAGTGTTAATACAAACATCACAATCGCTACTGGCAAAAACAAAGCGCGCTCTGTATCAGACTTTGAGGCAGCATTGCCTAAAATTCCCAGAAAATTTAAGAATGGCAAAACCCAAATTAACACATTCACGAATTTTTTGTATTGAGAAAAAATATAGCCTCCCTTTATTGCAACTAAAAATCCACTAAATACATTCAACACAATTGATACTAATTCAAAAACTCTCATTTCTTCAACTGTTTTCAACCTTCCTCCCCATACAATATCATATGGAACAAAGCCAAGAAAAACACTCAAATTAAACAAGCTAATCACTAATAATATGAAAAGCGAGCATTTAATGGAAAAATCAAAAGGCAATCTTCGCATGTTGAAACATTTAATTTCTACAAATATATCAATACTCCCAACTAAAAAAGTGATAACACCACTTTTTAGTCAAATTATAAATTTTATTTACGAAATATAAAAACAAAACAATCTATCAACTGTTAGTGGTCTGCATGAACACCAATCAAACACCAAAGAAATGGAAACTAATGCTTATAAGCTGGCTATTCGTTTACCCAGTGATAAACATAATGTTTGCAGTTATATTTCCACTGGTTACCAATCTGCCTCAATTACTAAAAACTTTGGTTTTTACAATTATACTAGTACCCTTAATGGGCATTTGTATTCCAATGCTTCATAAAAAGTTTTGGAAATGGATCTGCAAATAAGCCTTAAGCAAACAGCTCTAACCAGGCTGATATGTGCAGGTAAACCACCCAAACCAGCATTACAATTATACATATTTCAAATAGTCTGGCTTTCATACTTATTTAGACGAAATAATAGTCCGATATGTGGCACTCTAGCACATTTTCTGAACGAAAAATGACATTCATTTTTATAAGCTACTGATAAACAATCTTAAATTTTTTTTAATGATTGGGACACCTGTTGAGAAAGCCAAGGGAACAATCTTCTTTTATTTAATTTTTTTCTCCTTATTTTGCATCAATGAATAAGCAAATTGTTGAATGCGTTCCTAACTTTAGTGAAGGCAATGATCCAAATATTATTAAACAAATAACCAATGCCATTGAAAGTGTTGAAGGTGTTATGCTCCTCCACGTCGACATGGGTAAAGCAACCAACAGAACTGTTGTTACATTTGCTGGAGAACCAGAAAAAGTAACAGAAGCTGCTTTTCTTGCTATTCAAAAAGCTGCCGAATTAATTGATATGCGTCAGCACAAAGGCGAGCATCCACGTATGGGTGCTACCGATGTTTGTCCGTTTGTGCCTGTATCTGGCATTTCAATGGAAGAATGTGCTCAGTGGTCTATAAAGCTCGCTGAACGTGTTGGTAAAGAACTTAAAATCCCTGTTTATTTATACGAGGACGCTCAACCGAATAAAAATCGTTCTAACCTTTCCGTAATTCGCGGTGGTGAATACGAGGGCTTTGCAGAGAAAATAAAATTACCTGAATGGAAACCAGATTTCGGTCCTACCGAGTTACCCCTGAAACACGGAGCAACAGTTATCGGAGCGCGCGATTTCTTAATTGCCTATAACATCAACCTCAATACCAAATCTACACGTATCGCCAATAGAATTGCATTCGATGTTAGAGAAGCTGGTAGAGTAAAAAGAGAAGGCAACCCTATCACGGGTAAAATTGTTGTTGACGAGTCTGGTGAACCAGTTAGAATTCCAGGCACTCTTAAATCTGTAAAAGCTATTGGCTGGTTCATTGAAGAATATGGTATGGCGCAGATCAGTATGAACCTTACCAATTATAAAATCACTTCTGTTCACAAAGCCTTCGACGAGGTTTGTATCAAAGCGGATGAAAGAGGTGTGCGTGTTACGGGTAGCGAATTAGTTGGTCTGGTGCCTCTTCAGCCTTTGTTAGATGCTGGTAAACATTACCTCGATAAACAAGGTCGTAGCAGAGGTGTTAGCGATGCAGAATTAATCGAAATCGCGATTCAGTCTTTGGGCCTCGATCAATTAGGAAAATTTAATCCTGAAGAACGTATCATAGAATATGTCCTAAGAGACAAATCTAAAAAACGTCTGGTTGATTTAAGTATCACTGGATTTATCAACGAAACCGCGAGTGATAGCCCTGCTCCCGGTGGAGGCTCTGTTAGTGCTTTAAGCGCCGCATTAGGTGTTGGTCTGGGTGCCATGGTGGCAAATCTTAGTGCCGATAAACGTGGCTGGGAAAGCAAAACTGCCATGTTCAGCGAATGGGCTGAAAAAGCACAAATTATCAAAGAAGAACTTATCTATTTGATTGACGAAGATACTAATGCTTTCAATGGCATTATGAATGCCCTTCAAATGCCAAAAGGTACCCCTGAAGAAAAAGCTTTAAGATCAGAAGCCCTTGAATTAGCCTCTATTTATGCTACCGAAATCCCTCTTAAAACGATGCAGGTTGCTTATAAAGGCATCGACATTCTGAAAGAAATGGTTGAACAAGGTAATCCAAACAGTATTACCGATGCTGGTGTTGGTCTGCTTTGTATAAAAACTGCTGTAAGAGGCGCCTATTTCAACGTGATGGTAAATGCTAAAGGTTTAAACAGTAAAGATAAAGCAAAAGCGATGGCAGATGAAGCAAAGGCTCTATTGGCAGATAATCACGCGAGAATAGATGCCATTCTTCAAAAAGTTGAAGATGCTGTTACCTTTTAATTATGTCTAAATTAGTCCTGAAATCTATTGAAGGTGAGTTTGGCTCATCCTTAATGGATATTGATGTCACCGATGGCTATTTCCTCAATATTGAAATGGAAATTGGCGAAGAAGGCAAGAATGGTGCAGAGGTATTTTCTTTCAATATATGCGACGAAAAAGGTCTGCTAAGAACTGTCTGGCAAGACCCCGAATTCAAAGAAAAACAAATCACCAATTTTTCAGGCTATCACGTCTTCGTGATGAAACGGTATGATCTGGAATCACTTCTTCGTTATATCAATGATATCTTGAATAGTATCCCTGAAAATATTCCCTGGAAACAAAAGGGATTATTGTTAAGTCGCTATTTTTATTGGGAATATTACAATGAAACTGTAGAAAACGTCTAGAAGTATTTAAAACTAAATCAAATTTAGATTGTCTTTACTTTAATATGGCAATCTATCAAATTCAAACAGTACAAAAACTTCCAATAAGTCTCGAAAAAGCCTGGGAATTCTTATCGTCTCCATATAATTTGAAAGTTATTACCCCACCAAACATGGGATTTGAAATTCTTAATGGAGTTAAAGAAACAGATAAAATGTTTGCAGGTCAGATTATCGTATACAACATCACACCACTGCCACTATACAAAACTGAGTGGGTGACAGAAATTACACATGTAAAGGAAGGCGAATATTTTATTGACGAACAACGCTTCGGTCCTTATGCCCTTTGGCACCACAAACACCATTTAACTGCTATTGAAGGAGGTGTTCTGATGACCGATACGATTCATTACAAACTACCATTTGGATGGCTCGGCCAGATAGCTAATACCCTTATGGTTAAAAAACAACTCAAGAAGATCTTTGATTTCAGACATACTACGCTGGAAAAGCTCTTTGGAAAGATGGACTAAATGTTCTTACTTTGAATGATCATTTCATTCAAACTATGAACATAGAACAGTTCAGAGAATATTGTCTGCACTTTCCGGCTGTGACCGAAGAAACGCCATTCGGACCAGACAATCTGGTATATAAAGTGAAAGGTAAAATGTTTGCCCTTTGTGGCATTGACGACTTCGGTAGTGTTAATCTGAAATGTGACCCTGAACGCTCTATTGAATTACGCGAACAATACCCCCAAATTACACCTGGCTACCACATGAATAAAACCCACTGGAACTCAGTACTCGTAGAAAATTTACCAGATAAATTTGTGAAAGAATTGATTCGACTTAGTTACGAACTTGTGAGATCCAGTTTGCCCAAAAAAGTGCAGGCAGAAATTGAACTTGGTAATTAATCATCAAACACTTAAAATTGAACTTTATTTGACAATCATATTATGAGCAAAAAAGCATATGTATTTCCAGGCCAGGGTGCCCAGTTTGTAGGTATGGGTAAGGACCTATACGATCAGTTTGAAATCGCAAGAGACATGTTTGCTAAAGCCGATGAAATCTTAGGCTTCAGCATCAGTAACGAAATGTTCAATGGCACTGATGAAGGTTTGAGACAAACTAAAATCACACAGCCTGCTATATTTCTCCATTCAGTTATTGCTGCCAAATGTTTAGGTGCCGATTTTACACCTGATATGGTTGCTGGTCATAGCTTAGGCGAATTCTCTGCTTTAGTAGCCAATGGTACTCTAAACTTTGAAGATGGTTTAAAACTCGTTTACCAACGTGCTATGGCCATGCAGGAAGCCTGCGAAATGAAACCCTCTACAATGGCGGCTGTACTCGGATTAGAAGATGCTAAAGTGGAAGAAATTTGCGCTTCTATTACCTCTGGTGTGGTTGTTCCAGCGAATTACAATTGCCCTGGTCAGTTAGTGATTTCCGGCGATATTGAAGCCATCAACGAAGCCTGTGAGAAATTAAAAGCAGCAGGTGCTAAAAGAGCTTTGGTGCTACAGGTTGGAGGAGCATTCCACTCTCCATTAATGAAACCAGCTGAAGAAAAATTAGCAAGTGCTATCGAAAATACCCATTTCAATACACCTTCTTGCCCGGTATATCAAAATGTTTCTGCTCAGGCTGAAACAGACCCACAAACTATTAAAGCTAACTTACTGAAACAATTAACCGCTCCGGTTAAATGGACTCAGTGCGTTCAGTCTATGGTAACAGATGGGGCTACAAATTTTGTAGAACTCGGTCCAGGAAAAGTGCTACAAGGTTTGGTGAAGAAAATTGCTCCAGGCGCTGAACTGGCTTAATACTAAAAAGTACTTAACCACTCCTTTGCCTTGTCAATATCTGTAAAAGATTTGGCAGGATAGCTCTTTTGAATGTACTTCAGATATATATTCGTTATCATCTTCTGAGTAAAACTATGCACTACCAGGGCTTCTGCTATGACAGAATCTTTTAACCTTTCATTTTCTTTTAATCCATACTGTCGAGCCTCTTTAGTAATATCAGTCTTTTTACCACATAATACTAATCGCTTGAGTTTTTTACCGCCAATGTAGGCCTCCGTTTCTTTATAAGAAGATTGAATGCCTTCTAAATCGAATGTTATGTCGTCTTTGAATTCTATTAATACAGTTTGATCATCTAACATGCTGATCGACTTCAATACCCCCATTTGTGCTTTAAATTTTTAATTTTGTATATTTGATTCAAATTTAAATCCAAAAAAATCATTTTATTGTCATTTTTTAAGTTAACACTGACAATCAACTAAATAAAATTAATACTATGTTGAAATTTTTGAACTTAACCCTTTTCCTAGCATTTTCCCTGACTTCATTAAAGTCGCAATCACTTACAAATGGCGAAGTTTACGATGTAACCATAGGCGATAAATTAGCTTACACTGAATATATCTATCAAGGCACTTACGGTCCTCCTTTATATGTATTCAAAAAAGTCTTAGACAAAGAAATCTTCGGACGCGATAGCATGCACCTCACCTACTATGTAGGGACTTATGGCTACGAATATCCAAGTTGGGTAAACCGCAGTTACATCGAAACGCTTAATATTCACGACTTAGATTCACCCTACTTCAAGAACTTTGGAAAACAAGATACTTTTTATCAATTCTATGGCCAATTTGATACACTTAAACAACGTCCATATGGCTATGCTGAATTTAAAGACAGCAGCAATCAAGACACGTGCGGTACATTGTTCAATGTCAGGTATAGCTACAGTATGGCGATGCTAAGCGGACATTCAATGCATAGCAGTAATGCCTACAAAAACATTGGAGTTTTGAATTCCAATACCTGGTCGGATGGTGGTAATTTCTATGGATCAGAAAAACGCATCAATTACTATTATCACAACAATCAATATTGCGGCAGCAAATTCTTTCCTGTGAATTTGGAACAACCTATTTGGTTGCAATTGTCAATCAGTCCCAACCCTGCCAGTAGCGAACTAAACATAGAACTACCACTTACTGGTCGATATAGCATTAAAAATGCACTTGGACAAGAATGTCAGTCGGGTTACCTAAACGGCGACAGCAGTAATCAAAAAATTGACATTTCCGAAATCGATTCTGGTGTTTATACCATTGTGCTTCAATCAGCTCAACAGCATTACACAGCCAGATTTATCAAACAGTAATTACTTTTTGCTTTCTGCATCCAAAACAGCTACCGCTACCATGTTCACGATCTCGCGAACGGTACTCCCAAGTTGTAGGAAGTGTACAGATTTATTGAAGCCTAATAGAACCGGACCCATACTTTCTGCACCTGCAAAACTCTGAGCAAACTTATAAGCAATATTTCCAGCTGCCAGATTAGGGAAAATGAAGGTATTAACTTCTTTATCTACCAATCTGCTGAATGGGAAATTCTCCTTAAGCATATCGTTATTCATGGCAAAATTGGCTTGAATATCCCCATCGACAACAATTTCAGGATGGTTTTTATGCAAATATGAAACAGCGTTAGAAACCTTCTCAGGAACTTCACCTTTAGCACTGCCAAAATTGCTGTAACTCAACATGGCAATATTAGGCTTAACACCCAATTTAAGCACCTCTGCATGGGTCATCTTAGTTATCTCAACCAATTCAGCTTCGGTAGGATCTATGTTGACTGTTGTATCAGCAAAGAAAAATGGACCTTTTTTAGTCATGATTATATACATTCCCGCTACTTTGGATATGCCCGTTTCACGACCAATGATCTGCATAGCAGGCTTCAAAGATTTTGGGTAATTCTTGGTTAAACCAGAAATGAAAGCATCACATTCACCTTCGTTCACCATCATGCAACCATAGTAGTTTCTATCACGCATCAACTTTACAGATTCGTATATATTGATACCTTTTCGCTGACGTGCTGCAAAAAATTTAGCACCATATTCTTCTCTCTTAGTATCTTCTGTCAAAGGATCAATGATTGTTACATTCCCTAAATCAATACCATTCTCTTCAAGCATCTCTTTAATCTTGGCAACATTACCGAGTAAAACAGGTATAGCAATACCTTCTTCCTTAACAATCTGAGCAGCTTTAAGAATCTTGATATTATCCGCCTCGGCAAACACCACCTGTTTAGGGTGTTGTCTGGCCTGAGTCATCATACGCCTGATGAACTTATTGTCTAAACCTAGTCTGTTTCTTAACTCCAATCTGTAGGCATCCCAGTCTTCAATAACACGTTTGGCTACACCACTGTCTATGGCAGCCTTGGCTACGGCCGGACTTACAGTTTCAATTAATCTTGGATCTATTGGTTTTGGAATGATATAGTTTCTGCCAAACTCTAAGGCGGACTCGTTATAGGCACGCATTACTGATTCTGGCACTGGTTCTTTGGCCAGATTAGCAATGGCTTTAACAGCGGCTAACTTCATTTCCTCATTGATCTTAGTCGCTCTAACATCCAATGCTCCCCTAAAGATAAATGGAAAACCAAGCACATTGTTTACCTGATTAGGATGGTCGCTTCTGCCAGTCGCCATAATAATATCCGGACGGGCATCTATGGCTGTCTGATAGGCAATTTCTGGATCAGGATTAGCCATCGCAAATACGATAGGATCATTAGCCATGCTTCTGATCATATCCTGAGATAATATATTGGCTTTAGACAAACCAACAAAAACATCTGCTCCTTTCAGAGCCTCTTCAAGTGTATTAGCGCTGGTAGAGTTTACGAAATACTGTTTGTAATTATCTAAATCAGTTCTTGAAGCATTAAGGGTACCCTTACTATCCAACATAATTAGATTGTCTTTCTTTACACCTAATGCGATAAACAACTTGCTGCAACTCATAGCACTGGCGCCTGCACCATTCACAACCATCTTGATGGTTTCGATAGGTTTATTCACCAGTTCAAGTGCATTTAGCAATGCGGCACCACTAATAATCGCAGTTCCGTGTTGATCATCGTGCATGATAGGAATAGACAATTCATCTCTTAAACGTTGTTCTATTTCAAAACACTCTGGAGCTTTAATGTCTTCCAGATTGATTCCTCCGAAAGTAGGTTCCATTGCCTTAACGCATGCGATAAACGCTTCGACATCTTTGGTATTGAGTTCTATATCAAATACGTCAATATCCGCAAAAATTTTGAATAACACGCCCTTCCCTTCCATCACTGGTTTAGAGGCTTCCGGACCGATATCTCCAAGTCCTAAAACAGCTGTACCATTACTGATAACCGCTACCAGGTTACCCTTGGCAGTATACTTGTAAACATCATCTGTATTTTCAGCGATTTTAAGACAAGGTTCGGCAACACCAGGAGAATAAGCCAAACTAAGATCACGTTTGGTTTGTGTAGGTTTGGTGGATATAACTTCTATCTTTCCAGGTCTGCCCGAACTATGATAGTCTAAAGCATCCTTTTGTAATTTCGAATTTGACATAATCGTCCTGCGAAATAAAGTATATTTTTGAGAAATTCAACCGATAATAAGTTTTCTTTAACCTGAGTCATATCACCTTGGTCGAACTTCGCTGATAAATTTCATATTGTTGAAATGGTTTCAATTTAAATTCATAAATTAGCAATTCGAAATAATGTTATGAAAAATCGACAATTATTAGTCTTTATCCCATTGTTCTTACTAGCACTTAATATTGATAGTCAGACATTTAAGACTAAACTCACAGACCATACAGCCAATGTTGAAGCTGTTGCATTTTCTGCAGACGGTAAATCATTTGCGAGTGGTGGTTGGGACGGTGCTGTTAACTTATACACATTCGACTCGACAGGATTTCCTAAACTTAAACAAACTTTCACTGGTCATCTCGGTGCGGTCATCTCTTTAAATTTTTCTAAAAACGGCAAGTATTTGGTAAGTTGTAGTAAAGATTACTCATCAAGAGTTTGGAACATCGATACTCCTTCCAAAAGTAAAGTATTTAATCTTCATTTGGAGCCAGTTACAGCATCATTCCTGGATCCTACTAATAAATTTTTAATATCATCGAGTCTCGATGGAACTATCAGAACCACCAATCTCAATGATGCAATGAAATCAAAAATATTAAAGTTATCAGGACCAATCATGGACTTACAAGTCAGTAAAGATCTGAAATTTTATTATGTTGCATTCAAAGGTGGAACAATCAAGAAAATCCAAACTACTGGTAAAAATCTAGAAATATCATCATTCGCAGGACATACTGATGACATCAACACAATTGAAATTTCACCGGATGGAAATTTCATGGCCAGCGCTTCTAACGACAAAACCATTATGATTTGGGATTTAAATACCGGTAAATCGTCCAAAATATTATCAGGTTTTGAGTGGAAAGTAACGTCCTTAAAATATAGTAGTGATGGCAAATATATCATAGGAGGTTGTAATAACGGCGTTGCTAAAATATTCGACATCGAGTCTTCCAAAACTGTTTCAGAACTAAAGGATATGGGTAAAAATGTCAGAGATGTTAGCATCAGTCGTGATGGCTCTGTAGCAATTATTGCTACCCACATGGACGCTCAAAACTTCGGTGCAGTTTTGTACAATACAGGTATTATTACCACCCCTATTCCTGAAACCGGAGCAGACGGTAAAGCAAAAAAGACTGTTGCTCCAGCGGCAAGTAAAACAACAAAAACAAAGACAACTGCTAAAAAATAAGATGGAACAAAATAGTATTGAATCAAGCAAAGCACCTGAACCAGTTGGCCTTTATCCTCATGCCAGACGTGTTGGAAACTTATTGTTTTTAAGTGGTGTTGGTCCCAGAGAAAAAGGAACCAAGAAAATTCCTGGTGTAGAATTAGATGAAAACAACAATATCATTTCTTACGATATTGCCACACAATGTCACAGTGTTTTCAGAAACATCCGTTATATCCTCGAAGACTCCGGAAGTAGCTGGGATAAGATTGTTGACGTAACAGTCTTTCTAACCAATATGAAAGATGATTTCCCTACCTATAACAAAATATGGGCTGAGTACTTCAAAGATAATGCACCGTGCAGAACCACAATTGAAATCAATTGTCTTCCAACGCCAATCGCTATCGAATTGAAAGTGATTGCTACGATCTAATTACAACATCAGATAGTAACACATTGCTGTAAATGGCAATGAAATTAATAAAGCGTCAAATCTGTCGAGAATACCGCCATGACCGGGTAAAATATTGCCCGAATCTTTTATCTTGAATTCGCGTTTCAGCATGCTCTCAACCAGATCTCCCAGTGTACCGAAAACTACACTACAAAGTGCGACAACTAGGTTGACTTTATATGGAATTTTGAAATAGTAAGCCAGCAATACAGAAAAAGCAAGGGTTAACAACAATCCACCAAAGAATCCTTCCCAGGTTTTACCCGGCGAAACAGCCTCAAACATTTTATTTTTACCAAGCATCTTTCCACTGACATAAGCAAATGTGTCGCTACACCATATCAAAACAAATAAATTTAAAGCCAACAATGAATGATATACTGTTGAAGGTGACTCATTTGTTGCTTCGAGCTTAAATGAGCTTATAAAGAAAAACAACAGAGGAAATGCAATATAAAACAGACCTGAAAATAGATAGGCTAAAGACTTCCATTCTCTGTTCTTTGAAAATAAAACTATAAAGGCTGCTAATGGGAATATCAATGGCAATAAAAATACTACCCAGTCCTGATACCAGTATTTTAATGTTACAACGCCCAAACCAATTGCTACGAATAAAGCATGTGAATAATGAAATATGCCATTAAAGACAATCTTATAATATTCCAGCATACCAAACAAACAAATGGAACATAAAAGCACGAGAAAACTGAATTCGTTGTATAATGTCAGTCCGCAAATGCCTCCTACAAAGAAAACACCAGTAATGGCTCTCTGCCAGAAATTACTCATGATGATATTTTGATTTTAAGTTTTTAAGTAAATAGAAAGCCATTACCAGAATTGCAGTAAACAATAGCACAATCACAAGAGAAGGTGTATAAGAATCACTAACTAAATCCTTCGCCATCGTAGAAGAATCCTTAAAGTAGTGGACTGAAACAGCTAGTGAATTATTGAAAAAATGTACCGCAATACTACAAAATAAGCTGTTTGTGTAATAAAAAACATAGCCAAGTACCATAGCCAAAAACAACATAGGTATAAACTGAGTTGGATTCATATGAACACCAGCAAACAGGATTGAAGTAATTAATATACCGGCATGTGGATTTCCAGTGGCTTTTTGAAAAACTGTTTGCAATACCCCTCGAAAAAATATCTCCTCAAGTACAGCTGGCACCAATGCTATAAAGAAAATATTGCTTAATAAATCACTAAGACTATTCATTTGTAGCATCTTCTTTAATGCATTTTGAAGTTTTCCAGTGCCAATCTCTGCTTCCAGTTCTTTTAAGAAATGAAACTGATTGCTAATGCTCAAAAGATAGGCTGAAATAAAAATAGAAGATAAAAATATGGCGAGAACTGGCATCCATACAACCCTATGTTTTGGAGGATTCCAGCCGATAAGTGCGCTAAATTGCCATTTTTTAAACATTGCAAAAAACACTGCTGTAAACAACCAGGTTCCTAATGAAGATAACGTGTTATGGACCTTCAAAGCCAAAATCTGATGTTGATCGTCCAAATCAAAAATCATGTGAATCACATCCTGATAATCTAAACCAAATGTCAATGAAACAATTAGTAAACTAAGATAATTGAAGACAGTTGAGCACAAAATCAACATGCCGAACAAAATTAATATGTCGGCAAAATATTGCATTCTGTTTTGTTCAGCGTAATTTTGCAAATTATTTAAATTTTTAAAAACGCAAATTTGGTAAAAATCGCGGACATATCTCTGGGAAATTTTCCCCTACTACTGGCACCAATGGAAGATGTCAGCGACCCACCCTTTCGTTTTGTATGCAAAGAAAGGGGCGCCGACCTTATGTACACTGAGTTTATCAGCTCAGAAGGACTGATTAGAGACGCCGCTAAAAGTGTACAAAAACTCGACATATTTGAATATGAACGCCCCATTGGCATACAGCTTTTTGGTGGAGAAATCGATAGTATGGTTGAAGCTGCTAAAATTGCTACACAGGCTAATCCAAATCTGATAGACATCAATTATGGATGCCCGGTAAAGAAAGTAGTATGTAAAGGTGGAGGAGCCGCAATTCTTCAAGACGTCCCTAAAATGGTAGCGATGACAAAGGCCATCGTTGATTCAACTCACCTACCAGTGACTGTGAAAACCAGATTAGGCTGGGATGAGAAATCCAAAAATATTGAAGAAGTAGCAGAGCGTCTGCAAGATATTGGCATTAAAGCTTTATCAATTCATGGTAGAACCAGAGTGCAGTTGTATAAAGGCGAAGCCGACTGGACGCTGATTGGAAAAGTAAAAAACAATCCAAGAATTCAAATCCCTATTTTTGGTAATGGCGATATTGATTCTGTCGAAAAAGCACTTGAATATAAAAACCGATACGGTGTGGACGGCTTAATGATAGGTAGAGCTAGTATTGGTCACCCCTGGATCTTTAATGAAATAAAACATTACATTAACACTGGTGAGCACCTACCTGCACCCACTCTCGAAGACAGAGTTAATGCCTGCTATACACACCTTGTCAAATCCATCGAATGGAAAAGTGAAATACTTGCCATCAATGAGATGAAACGCCATTACGCCAATTATTTCAAAGGCATCCCGAATTTTAAACCTTACAGAACAGCTTTGGTGATGTCAAATAATCTTAACGAAATTAAAGACTTGCTGAATACCATCAGAAATACTGATTTCTCTACAGCAGGCTTACAACTTTCGTAAAATCATAATACCATCCCTGATAGGCATTAGAAGACTCTCTACCCTGCTATCATCATAGACCTGCTTATTAAAAGCATCCAGCAATTTGGTGTCCTCGTCTTTTTCTAGTGATTTTTGATCTATAATTTTACCACTCCATAATACATTATCAGCCATAATAATGCCTCCTGGTCTTACTTTGTCAATTAATAGATTGTAATATTCCGAATATTGAGACTTTTCGGCATCCAACCAGATAAGATCCCAATGAGGTACCGTCTGATTCAATAGCGCAATAGATTCTAAAGCATCGCCTGTAAGCATCTCTATCTGTGACTGGTAAACAGACCTTTTAATAAAACCAGCAGCGGTATGCATCACTTCTTCATTATTATCCAGCGTGTAGAGCATACCCTCTTTAGTCAACCCTTCCGCAAGACATAGTGCCGAATAACCCGTATAGGTTCCTATATCTAGCACAAATGACGGTTGAACTAAATGACTTATAAAACTAAGAAATCTTCCTTGTAAATGCCCGCTAAGCATACGAGGTTTAAGAACACTTGTATGCGTATAATGATTTAACTCAGCTAAAAGTTCACTTTCAGATTGAGTATGCTGTTCTGAGTAATCAACGATTTTAGAATCTATGAAATCCATCCTTGCAAATTACTATATTTTTCTTCAAAGCATTTTGTATTTTTGAATTTAATGATGAAAGAATTTATATCTGGTGTATGGCATTCAGTTAAAGCATTTGGGTTTATGTTTAAACAGGGTTTATGGCAATACTATTTGTATCCAGCCTTAGTTAGTTTACTTTTTTATTTTTTCTTAATTGGTGCACTAATAAAATATGCCTATGTTCTGGTACAATTAATTTTAAAGCCCTATGTTCCCGATAAACTTCCTGAATTAAATGGATTCTGGGATTTCATGAATGTATTCAGCAATATCTCCATCTACAGTATATCCGCAATTATAGTATCGTTGTTAACCCTATTTCTGGCGTCCAGATTCTCTAAATATATTGTATTGATTATTCTTGCCCCGATATTCTCGGTTCTTAGTGAAAAAATTGACAGCAAACTAACTGGACTGAAGTATGATTTTTCTTTCGCGCAATTTATTCAAGATATGATCAGAGGTATTTCAATAGCGATAAGAAACTTAATGATAGAACTGTTTTGGACAGCACTGTTTACTATTGCGTCGATCTTTTCGGGAGGACTAGCACTAATAGGTACACCTGTTCTATTAATAATTAGTGCCTATTTTTATGGTTTTAGCATGATGGATTACACATGTGAAAGAAGAAAACTATCGATCAGTGAAGGCGTTAAATATGTAAGACGATTTAGATGGTTTGCCATAGGAAATGGGGTGGTTTATATTCTAACTGACATGATACCGGTAGTAGGTGGGATTATCGCACCTGTTAATGGGATTTGCGGAGCAACGACTGGACTACTTGAGTTAGAGAAAAAGTCCATTTAAAGAAATCTGACCAAACTTAGGTTTCACACCTGCTATACAACTTTTTTTTGAATAAAACAAGTTGAATTTTACACTACAAATTCGCCAATATCAACTATAATTGATTTTATCATACATATACAATATAATTATATATATCGGGAATCTACAGACTTATTATAAAAATTCTTTGTTTAATATTTGAGAAATTCAGAAAAAATTGTATTATCTTTGTAATAGAAAATTCCTAAACAACAACAAACATGAGCAATCTAAAGAAAAGAGTACTATTTGTGTCATCGGAAATGACACCATTCTTAAATGAGTCACCAGTAGCTACCGTTTCGAGGTTCCTGCCTCAGGCGATTCAGGAAAAAGACCATGAAATTCGTGTTTTAGTTCCACGTTTTGGTGTTATCAATGAAAGAAGAAACAGGTTACATGAAGTAGTGCGACTTTCAGGTATCAATATTTCTATTGATGACAAAGATAATCCGCTCATGATTAAGGTAGCTTCTATCTCTGAAGCAAGAATGCAGGTGTATTTCCTGGACAACGAAGATTATTTCCACCGTAAGTTTATTTACACTGACGAAAAGAACAAATTTTTTGATGATAATGACGAGCGTGTTATTTTCTTCTGTAAAGGTGTATTAGAAACTGTTAAAAAATTAGGCTGGGCGCCAGACATCATTCATTGCCAAGGCTGGATGACAAGTTTGATTCCGGTATATATGAAAACGCTCTATAAAGATGAGCCTGTTTTCAAAAATGCGAAAGTTGTATACTCTGTTTTTGAAAATGAATTCAAAGAAAACCTAGGTAAAGATTTTGCCCGCAAAGCTTCTCTTAACGAAATTGAAGACAAACATCTGGAAACTTATTCTAATGGAGATAACAAGAGCTTACACATGGGTGGTATTAAAAACGCCGATGCTGTAGTAGATTGTACTTCTAATTTAGATCCTGAATTCGCAAAAATGATTAAAGCTAAACCACACATGACTCACGATAGCGAGAATTTGGGCGAAAAATATGTGGCTTTCTACGATCAGGTGATGACTTCTGCAAAATAATCAGTTATTTTGCGTTCGTGAACCTTCGAATTGTATTTATTCTTCTATTAAGCTTTGTTTTTGTCTCCTCCTGCAGGAAACAAGATGATAATGTTTTCCTGGAAAACGAGACTACTACTGGCTTTGACGGCTATAGCTCCACTGACACACTTATGGTGCAAACCTCTACTGTTAGAGAAGATTCTCTCAAAACTGATAGTTTGAGTCATAATTTAATAGGTGTAATAAACGACCCGGTTTTCGGAAAATACCAAGCCTCTACCTACTTTCAGCTAAAACTGCCACAAGTTGGTAATGTAATAAGCTCGAATACATTAGACTCTGCAGTTCTTTTTCTCCAATTCACATCTAGTACTGCTTATTATGGTGACTTGAACTCAGAAATTAGTTTCAATGTGCATGAGCTTACTGAAAGCATGGGCTCCAGCGTTACACATAGCAATCAGTCATATACCTACGACAATACACCAATTGGTACATTTACTGGAAAGTATCGCGTAAGTGATAGTTTAGCATATACAAGTCTGGGAACTACTTATAAAGGCGCCCCTGGCATCTCGATTAAATTAAGTTCTGCATTTGCACAAAAAATGTTCAATGCTACTTCAACTGATCTGTCAAGTCAGGCTAATTTTCTAACATTTCTGAAAGGCTTGGTTCTGGTACCAACAAATACACCTCCTTCTGGAAGTGGTGCCATTGCTGCAATAAATCTGAAAGGCGCTTTTACAAGACTCAGAGTATACTACAATGGTAATATGCAAAGTGATTTTAAAGTATTTGACGACTGCGAAAGATTTTCATCATACAGTTTCAGCAATCAGGGAAGCGAAATCACTGGTCAGAAATCACTCAATGGCGCTGTAAACTTTGATACAACCTATGTAATGGCAATGTCTGGAGCAAAAACATATATTAAACTGCCAGAATTGTTTAACATAGTTCCGAATAATGGCAAACTGATTTCTGTCGGAAAAGCTGAAATCGTGTTCAGACCCCTGGCTGGTTCTTATAATGCACCGTTTACTTTACCAAAAAGGATGCTGTTATTTGTAAAAGATAAAGAAACTGGGTTAAATGCTGGTATGATTGATATGTTGGAACCATTCTATGGCGGCACTTATAATGCCTCAAAAAACGAATACAGATTTAATATAACACGTTATGTCCAAAGTTTGTATACTGACTACCAACTAAAAGGCACAAACAACAATTTAGGCCTGTTTTTAGCAATTCCTTCAGACTCTCCGGTTTCACCTAGCAGAATTATAATAGATGCAAGCAAAGGAAATGCAGGAAGTGGCATAGAATTCAAACTAATTTATACAGAACTTTAATACAAAAACTTTGTTACTCATATAATGGAAAACAAAAGGAAACCCTATCAACTGGTATCCAGAGAGTGGAAAAAAGAAAATACAGTTATTAACCTCAAAAACACTAGCATTGGAAATGGTAACATTACCGTAATTGCTGGTCCGTGTGCAGTAGAAAATGAGGATCAGATTTTTACTATCTGTGAATTTCTTGATAAACAAAATGTCAAAATATTAAGAGGCGGCGCCTATAAACCCAGAACTTCTCCATACTCTTTTCAGGGCCTAAAAAAAGATGGATTAATTTTAATGCGTCAGGCTGCAGATAAGTTCAACATGAATGTCATAACTGAAGTGATGGACACCAATCTTGTTGATGAGGTTGCGCAATATGCCGATATTTTGCAGGTGGGCACACGAAATATGCAAAACTATCAGTTATTGAGAGCCCTAAGTAAAATAGACAAACCTGTGATGCTTAAACGTGGCATGAGCAGCACTATGGAAGAATGGTTACTTGCCGCGGAATACATCTTGTCTGGAGGTAATTATAAAGTTATTTTATGCGAAAGAGGGATTAGAACTTTCGAAACAGCAACAAGAAATACACTTGATTTAAGCATAGTACCTTTATTAAAATCTGTTTCACACCTCCCTGTGATAGTAGATCCTAGTCAGGGTACCGGTGTACGCGAGCTGGTAGAACCTATGAGTCTTGCATCTATCGCTGCTGGAGCAGACGGCATCATGGTAGAAGTACATAATCAACCTGAGGAAGCGCTTTCTGATGGTGCACAATCTCTCTATTTTGATCAGTTTTCAGGATTAATCAATAAACTGAAAGCGAGCGCAGACGCGTTCGGAAGATCATTAGATGTAGATTCCAAAAAGATTTTATCATAATTTTTTTGATAATTACAAAAATCACTTATCTTTGCACTCCCAAAAACCACACGGTGTGGTAGTTCAGCTGGTTAGAATACTGCCCTGTCACGGCAGGGGTCGCGGGTTCGAATCCCGTCCACACCGCAAGACAAACAAAAACCCATTAGCAAAGCTAATGGGTTTTTTATTTTACAGCCAAAAACCAATTCAAACGCCTGTCTTTTGCGTTTGAAAATTGGATGTGGCTGTAAAATACCCCATTTTACCTTTGGTAAAATGGGGATGTTTATCCTTAGCCTCTTTTCATCGGAATCACCTTTATAATCTCAACTCACAAATCCACTATTGCAGACGCAATAAAAAAATATTTATAACTTACCTGTATAAACAGATTTACAATATTAAAGAACGGAGTAACAGTACATACTTTATTGAGCCTTTTTAAGTCTTTCCAATATTGGACAACTATATTTACACAAACTCTGAATAGTTTCTTCCCCGATTTAAAATACCGACTTATAATTTTGAAAGATACATCTGAATTATACTTTTCGAGTATCTTTGTTTCATGAAGCATTTATTAGTGATGGTTTGCTTGTTCAGCGTTCTGACACCAATGGCACAAATGTGCCCATGTGAATTTGGCAAAGACACAAATTCAAAAATACGCCGTAATGAAATTCTACTCACTGGTATAAATATCCATGAAGACTTAATTAATTTTTACTCAGAAAATGTACTCTATGTATTGGCTCCGGGTTCTGGCATAACCTATAAAAGACACTTTAATAACTTCTCACTAAGATCAGCTTATTCATACGCTCAACACGAATACCAATTTAAATTGGATGACGCCAGCGATTACAACAGAAATGATGGTTATGGATTTAACCATGATATTCGTTTGGGTTTGGAGAAAACCTTTAGCACTTCAAAACTTCAATATTTCGCTGGAGTTGATTTGGTATATAACAAAGGTATATACAATGGGGTCTCAGAAGGTTTCGGCGATTTCAGACCCTACTACAAGTCTTCCTATAGATTCGCCACTACCTCTATTGGATTATCCCCTCTTGTGGGCATAAAATGGCGTTTTTCGAGACTTTTATCTGCAAGCATGGAATCCAGTTTGCAAATGGTGCATTATGCCACTACCGGGTCTGTAGAATACAATGATGAAAAAGGTATAGCATTGATGGTACAGCCCATCAGATCATTAGGCATTAGTTTCCACTTCTAATACGCTCGTATATCAAAAAATCAAACGCATACTGGTGTCTGTCATCTACAGTGTGATGCGATTTTTGTACAAGACGCCAATCTGCATCCTTCCATACCGGAAAAAATGTATCCATGCTTTCAAAACTGTGGTGTATTCGGGTGATATAAAGGCAATCTGCTTGATCTAACATCGATTGATACATTTGGCCACCACCAATGATCATAACTTCTGCAGCATCTGATTCTATCAACTTTAATGCTTCATCAACAGAATATGCATGTGTAAAGCCTTCAATGATATTTTCTGCAGAGGAAGATACCACTATGTTCAATCGTTTTGGCAATGCTCGCCCCAGTGACAACATGGTATTACGCCCCATCACCAAAGGCTTTCCAATGGTATGTTCTTTAAACCATTTGAAATCATCTGGCAAGTGCCAAACCAGTTGGTTTGCCGATCCTATTCCATTCTGGGCATCTAATGCCGCTATCATTGAGACCTTCATAAGTGAAGGCAAAATTACAGCATTAATTAGAAAGTAACGACACCAGAAAGTCTGTAAACCAGAGATTCTTTGCTACCATTTTTGAAATAAGAACAATCCGTTTGCAGTTTCAAATTGTGCTTGAAGAAGTATCTGGAGAATCCTAAAACATACTCTTCTTGTGTTTTAAACAAGGAAATAATCTTCTGAGAAGGGTCAATTCTGGCATATCTGACAGCAATTTCGCTTCGTTTAGAAATAAATATCCCAGATTGAACCATCATTGTTCTTCCACTAATCATATAATTCTTCAATGTAGAGTCTTTAGAGTTTGTAATGATGCCTTTATCACTTTCACGATTGTATAACTCAGCCTCCAAAGAGAAGCCTTTGTATTTGAATATCAAATCTCCACCATAATAAGTTAAGTTGGCATGCTGATTATTGTATAGATACTCACCTAACTGTCCCATGGTTCTGCTTGCTGCAGAATTGTAGCTATATACACCGGCAATAGCTAGTCTAGGTGCCGCCTCTCGCTCTTGAGAAGCTTCTATGTAGTCGCCATTCCCTGCAAACTCACCAAATGGAAAAACCTCTACGCGACCGCTATAACACAACTCTCCATTCTTATCAGAATTAATTCTACCATCACCAGTTGAAATTGCAAAAGTTGATTTGACAACCGATTTGTTCAACTTGAAATTATTAAACATCCAAATGCCTTTATCCCTGTCTAATGTAAAATTGTTATTAGCTATAGAACGTTCAACTAATTGTAAATTTGCTGAAGACACCTGTCTTTGGCGATTGCCAGGTAATTTTGTCTGACCAAAACCAAATTTTAACCATTTCTTAGGCGCATAGTACAACATCGCGTCCCTTAAAATAAGATTGTTCTGGGCGGCGGTGTTATCAGCAGTAATATCACGCTGAGCAAAACCTAATTGAATTCTGTATGTAAATGATGGATGAAATGCCGTTCCCTGAAGGTTCAAACGACATCTTCTTACAAAGAAATCTGCAGTTGTGGTCTCACTGTTTAACTCATGCTTAACTTCTGCCATACTTTGAATCCTTCCAGAGAGTGCCAGAGTAAATGAACTGTCTGCTGATGCAAATCCAATACCTTTACCGAATGAAGCTTTTGTATAAGTACTTGGCTTCTGTGCACTTAATCCCGCACTGATAAAAAGAACATATAAAGAAAATACCTTTAAATTTTTCATGTTGTTATAAGTTGTTTGAGTGTTATGATGTTTTTTATTGTTAAGTTTAAATTTAGCATTTAACTTAAGTTGATGCAAGTTGAATTTAGAGGAGAATTAGTGTTAAATTATAATGTTGTGAAAACTATGACATAACCTAAAATTCGCTTTTTCATTGTTATTTTTTAATGATTATTTAACATATAAGGCCCTAAAAATGCCCGTTTTCAGGGCATTTTTAAGAAATTATTTTTAATTTTTTCTATGGTTTAATTACAGAAATAATTGAAGTAAATAGTAGAAACCACCAGCTAATACCATAGTCACAGGCAGTGTCAAGATCCATGCAATAGCAATACTCTTAATAGTATCTGGCTGAAGATTCTTAACACCTTTAGATGCGGTCATTGCACCAGCAACACCTGATGATAAAACGTGTGTGGTTGAAACTGGTAATCCAAATCCAGAACTTAATCCGATTGTGGCTGCAGCGGTCAATTCAGCCGTTGCACCCTCTGCATAGGTCATGTGTCGTTTACCAATTTTCTCACCAATGGTTACCGCAATACGTTTCCAACCAATCATGGTACCTAAACCTAAACACAGAGCAATCATAATGGTTACCCATCTTGGTGAATATTCAATATCGTTTTTAAGAAAACTTAATTCTTTTTTAATAGCTTTCATTTTGTCTTTTGACTCCATGAAACTTGGATTCTTAAGCTCATTTCCAACTTTCTTAGATAACTTGGTAATAGCCGTTCTTACACCAATTGTAGCTAATTTCTTGTCCTCAATTTTAGCTGAATCATTAGCCATTGTTACTTTATAACTATCAATAGTCTCTTTTGTTTTTTGAGTTAGTATCACCAAATCAGCTTTATTTTCAGAAGCTAGGTTGCTTTCTATCTTGTTTAAAGAATTAAGCGTTAAATCAGCATTGAATGAGTCATTCAATGCAAACTTTACTGGCATAAATGTAATCAATATAATCAACATCAATCCAATACCTTTCTGTCCGTCATTGTTACCATGAAAGAAACTCACCAAGGTACAGGTAGTGATCAAAATTGCTCTGATCCACATTGGAGGTTTTGATCCAGGTTCAGGCTCTTTAAATATCTGCTTCTTTGTTTTTGTTACCCTTCTTAGTATGTACATTAATAAGATGGTTACGGAGAAACCAAATAAAGGTGAAACCAATAAAGATAAACCAATATCTGCTGCCTTTCCCCAATTGACACCATCACCTCCATGTAACCAGAAAAACACTAATCCGGCACCCAGAATTGAACCTATCAATGTGTGTGATGAACTACATGGGATACCAAAATACCAGGTACCAATGTTCCATAATATACCCGAAATCAACATACCTAAAACCAAAGAGACACTCTCACCAGTTGTTAAGGTTACAAGATCGGCTAATGGAAGTAAATTAACAATTCCCATGGCTACTTTGTAACCCCAGAAACTGCTTAAAAATAAACCTATGAAATTCCACAAACCAGACCAAACCACTGCATAAGTAGGTTTTAATGAGCCTGTGTAAATGACGGTTGCTACTGCGTTGGCTGTATCGTGGAAGCCGTTGGCAAACTCGAAAATGCAAACTGCCAATACGCAAATAATGAATAAAACTGCTATACCTGAATCTAATCCAAACATGATGCTGCAAAATTGGGTTGGCTATGTTACCAAATTGTTAAGCCTGTGACATTAATTTGTTACCATAAGATTTTCTAAATAATCTATTCATAATCTTTGATTTAAAAATGATTTTTTTTGAATGTCTATTTTTTGGTACAATACTTGAATAGCTTTCGCCGAAGCCGTATTTAATTTGCTTCACCATTGTTACATTAAACCCAATTAACTATGCAACTAAACATTACAAGACTACTTTTTCTTCTCATCGCTCTTAATTCTGCCTCAGCAGTTAAAGCCCAGCAATGGTTGGGAAGAACAACAGGCAATTATTCTGGCACCTATGGTGTATATAATAATGCCTCTTCTATCTCCGACTCCAAATACAGATTCTATTTTAACTTTTGGGGCAGAGGTGTCAATTTCTATAATAATTACCTGACTTATAATGCACCAATCAAAATCAACCATTGGGCTAATAATAACTATAGCTGGAATTACAAAAAATTCGATGGCACAGTCGATTATCAAAAAGACTGGCTTTTAGAAGACCTCAATGGTAAAGACAAACAATTCAGCTTTAATCAGGATATTTTCGGCCCTTCTTTCATGTTCCCGGTTTCTAAATACTGGAATATGTCCATTAATACTCGTCAACGTTCTGGAATGCAAATGTTTGGTATTAGCGAATCAGCTGCACGTCTGGCCTTTAACAAAATCGATTCTGGATCAAGGGCATCCATTAATAAGGGATTTGGCATCAATGCCCAAACTTTCCAGGAACTGAGCTTTACTCTTGGTGGTGTTCTGGCTAAGAATGACAGAAATGAATTTAATGGGGGTTTAACTTTTAAATTAATTCGCGGACTTGGAGCAGCTTACCTTAAAGGCAATAGTCTGGACATCAACGCAACCGGCACAAATAGTGCTTTGGTTAGTGGTGATATGCAATTTGCCTACACCGACGATAAATCACTGGTAGACCCTTTCAATCAGCCATATGGTTTATTTGCCCTCAACTCAAGAGGTATCGGTGCAGGTGTGGATGTTGGTTTAAGTTATACCCACAAGGCCAGAAAAACCAAATATTCAACCAGCAAGTACTGTGATTACAATGATAAAAGAAGTGATCACGACTTCAAACTTGCTTTAGCATTAAACGATGTAGGTGGTATCAGATTTAACAGAATGAGCAGCCAGTACACTTACAGCTCAAATGTTTATACAACTGCTGCTGCCTCTAACAATATTTTAGACCCATTCCACTACTCAAATGTCAATGCATTTGATTCTATTGGTGAAAATATCTTTAAACCAATGGGCGCCACCAAATCCCGCGGATTTAGTACAGCTCTACCAACTGCCATCAACTTGCAAATGGACTTCAGAATGTCTAAAAACTTCTATACATCCATTTTTTGGAACCAAAGCTTAAAAGGTTATAATTCTACTGGACTTAGAAGTACTTCAATGCTATCTGTCATTCCAAGATTTGAATCAAGAGGCTTTGAATTCAGCATGCCTGTTACATTAAGTGAGAATTACCGCAACTTCTATATAGGTGCTTACACACGTATCGGACCAGTGTTCTTTGGTAGCGATAACCTTGGTGGTTTGTTAAATGTGGCTTCTGCCAGTCAGTTTAGAGGTGCTGATATATACGGTGGTATCTCATTTGGCCTGGGCTATTGCCATAGTACATGGTACAAATCCAATGTTGATCCGGTTTATATGGACAGCACCAGAACCGATTCACTAAGAACTGAACTGAGAGATACCGTTAAGATTACTCAGAAAGACACCATCATCATCAAGGATACTGTAATCGTTGAAAAAACCATTACCAACAAAACATTGATTGAAAAAGAAACTGAACTTAAAAAGAAAGAGGAAGAGTTAAACAAACGTAAAGTCCTGCTGGATGCCAGAGAAAAAGAAATAGCCAGAAAGCAAAACGGCACACAAAACGAAAGTGAAGAGCTCAGAAAATGTAAAGATCAAAGCATAATCCTGGTGAATGAAAACACTACTCTAAAAGATAAAGCCAAAACGCAAAACGACGCCAGTATTGCAGCCAATAAGAAAATTGCTGATCTTGAAAAAGAACTGACAGCTTGCAAAACTGGTAATGGCACTAAAAACAATGCCGACGTAGTTAAACTTCAGAAAAAAGTAGAGAGTCTGAATGTCCTCCTTGCCTTTACACGCACTGAATTTGACAACTGTAAGAAAAACAGCAATACAACCAATGCTGATGTGGTTAAAATGGGCAAGAAAATTGACAGTTTGAATATCTTACTGGCATACACCAGAACTGAATATGACAACTGCAAAAAGAACAGCACCATGAGTTCTGCAGAGATTGTTAAAAAAGCTGAAAACGATCGCAGAAAAGCAGAAAATGATGCCAGATTGGCCAACAAGAGAGCTGATAGTTTGGCAATTATTCTGGCAGGCAGAACTGCTGATCTGGATTTATGCAAAAAGAACAGCACCCTCAACAATGCTGAAATTGTTAAAAAAGCCGAAAATGACAGAGCCAAAGCTGAAAACGATGCACGTGTCGCTAAGAGACAAGCAGATAGTTTGAAAGTTGTTTTGGCAAAACGTGAAGTAGAATTAAATAACTGCAAAAAGAATACACTGCAGACGGATGCAGATGTGGTAAAGAAATTAGAAGCTGATAAAGCCAAGGCTGAAAATGATGCACGTATTGCTAAAAAGCAAACCGATAGCTTGACCGTGCTATTGGTTCAAAAGACTGCCGAATACGACAACTGCAAAAAAAATAGCACTTTAAGCAATGCCGAAGTGGTTAAGAAATTGGAATCTGAAAAAGCCAAAGCTGAAAACGATGCCAAAGTCGCCAAAAAACAATCAGATAGTTTAGCCATTATACTGGCTCAGAGAACAACTGATCTTGACAATTGCAAGAAGAACAGTACCCAAAACAATGCTGAAGTCGAAAAACTGAAAAAATGTGAAGACAATAATGCTCTGTTAAAAGCTGAAATGGCCGAAATGACCAAAACCATCAGTCGATTAAATGGCAAAAACTACAACCTAGGCATCCAGGTGGACAGTTTGGTAAACGAACTTAAAAACTGCTGCAAGAATTGTGGTTCAGGTAGCAATAACGACGTTGAATTGCTTAAAAAATGTCAAAGCAATAATGCCGAACTCAGTGCCGAAATCAGTCAACTAAAATCAGTCATTAGCGCCAAAGACAAGAGTATCGATAGTTTGAAACTGGTGGTTAACAACCAAAACAAGAAACAGGTTGAATTGACCGCTTCTATTACTAAACTGGAAGCCGATATCAACGACTTAAAAAGCAAAGGCAGTAACTGTGACGATTTGCAGAAACAATTGGATGCAAAAACTGCTGAAGCAAATAAATTAAAATCTGATAATACTACGCTGCAAAACCAGATCAATACTATCACTGCACAATTGAACGAGTATAAGACAGAATACCAGTTCATGGTTAAACAGAACAATAAATGCGCTATGCAACTGGACAGCTGTAAACGTGGCCTATACAACAATGATACCCATAATGGTGGTACTGGAGGTGGTCCGATGGCACCAGATATGAATCAAGGTAACAGCGATAACGATGACGAAGTTTATAGCAGTTCAGATATTAATGCGGTTGAAACTGAAGAAACCGAAACTGTAAGAACCAAAAAATCTGGTCAGGGTTTAAACATAGGTGCCAGAATTATTGGTGCCATACTTGAAGAAGCTATTAACAACAATAATAGTAACAATAGTAACAACAATAATAATACATACGACCGCGGTAATTCTGGCAGCACCACCGAGCATGAGCGCACCGGAAACAATGGCGGAACCGTTACTAGAGACAATAGTGGCTCTGGCAATAATAATACTGGTAAAAGTTCAACTATTTTTACCTCAGGTAACTCTGGCAACAGCAGCACAGCAGGTGGCTCCAAAACCAGCTCACCAACTGTAAATACCAAACCGGCAGCGGATCCAAATGCAGCGGGTGGCAATACCGGAAGCAATGCCAACAGAGGTGGATTGGGCGGTAGTAATAATACTGGCGCTACAGTCAACCGAAGATAATTTGGAAATTTTCCAAACATCACGTATATTTGCACCATACTTACTTAAATCATTTAATGAGGGGCCCTAAAAGCCCCTCACTTGTTATATATGAGCGTACAGAATCAATTAGAAGCTATAGTGGCCAAAGTGTTGGAAGAACATCCTGGTATCTTCCTGGTAGAATCTATTCATGGCAATCAAATACATGAGTTCATTATCGACGGAGATCAACCGCTTGGCATTTACGACATTTCCGAAATCGGGCGTGCCGTCAATCATTTAGCAGATGAAGCAATGCCAGAAGAAAACTACACATTAGATGTAGGATCACCAGGTGCTGACAGCGACCTCAAATTATTAAGACAATATCCTAAACATGTTGGTCGCTCATTCAATATCCTTCTAAAAGACGGTACCGAAATGACAGGTAAACTTGTGTCTGTCGAAGGCGAAAACTTAAACTTTGAATACTTCGAAAACCCAAAACCAAAACGCCACGAAAAACCAGTGGTGAAAGACATTCCATTTAATAACATTCAAAAAGCAAATATCATTTTATCATTCAAATGACAACTCCACAAATATTAACCGTTAGGGGATTGGTTGATTCCTTCTCGGAATTTAAAGAATTCAAAAACATTGACAGGACTACCCTGATGCGTGTACTTGAGGAAGTATTCCGCAACATGTTAAAAAAGCGTTACGGTGATGATGCCAACTTCGATATCATTATCAATACCGACCAAGGTGATTTAGAAATCTATAGAAACCGTCTCATCGTTGATGATGGTGAAGTAGAAGACGAAAACACCCAAATCAGTGTGACTGATGCCCGTAAAATCGAGCCTGACTACGAGATTGGTGAAGAAGCTATCGATCAGGTACCAATGGATTTCTTCGGCAGAAGAAACATCCTGGCGGCCCGTCAAACGCTCATGACCAAAGTTTTGGAACTTGAGAAAGACGAGTTATTTAGAAAATACTCTGACAGAATCGGTGAAATCGTTTCTGGTGAGGTATACCAAATATGGAAAAAAGAAATCATGGTATTAGACGACGAAGGCAACGAGTTGATTTTACCAAAACAGGAAATGATTCCTGCCGATTTCTATAAGAAAGGTGAAACTTTAAAAGCCATCGTTCATGAAGTAAGCATGATTAATGGTGCACCAAAAATCATCTTATCCAGAACATCTCCTGTTTTCCTTGAGAAACTCATGGAACTTGAGGTACCTGAAATTTTAGATGGTTTAATCACTATCAAGAAAATTGTTAGAGAGCCAGGCGAAAGAGCTAAAATTGCAGTTGAAAGTTACGATGACAGAATCGATCCTGTAGGTGCATGTGTGGGTATGAAAGGTAGCAGAATTCATGGTATTGTTCGCGAATTAAGAAACGAAAATATCGACGTGATCAACTTCACTACCAATATTTCTCTCTTCATTCAAAGAGCGCTTAATCCTGCAAAAATTTCTTCTATCAGCTTAGACGATAATACCAGAAAAGCCAATGTATTCTTAAGTCCTGACCAAGTGAGTTTAGCCATCGGTAAAGGTGGATTCAATATCCGTCTTGCCAGCAGATTGGTTGGTTATGATATTGAAGTCTACAGAGAAGATGTTGAATTTGACGATTCAGATATCGATCTGGAAGAGTTTGCAGACGAAATCGACAGCTGGATCATCGACGAGTTAAAAGCTATTGGTTTAGATACTGCCAAAGCAGTATTAGATATTCCAAACGAAGAGCTCGTTAGCAGAACCGAACTGGAAGAAGAAACAGTGATCGAAATCAAAAAGATTCTTCAAGCTGAATTCGAATAATTCAACTAAATATACCAATAAAAAAGCCCGAATTAATGTTCGGGCTTTTTTTATGATCTTAAGTTAATCCAAAAGGATAAAGTGGTAATCTGTTCTCAAGTATTTTCCAGTATTTTTCTGACATTGGTGTATGGTTGAAATGGCTGGCAAGCACAAACATGTAACCATAAATGATGTACTTGTGTATGGAGGTTTCCTTAAACAATACATTACTCGCATCCAGTTCACTGATAAAAGCTCTTACATCTTTTTCCAAATCTTCCATGCTTCCTGATAAAGTCAAGAGGTTTTGGTCGCTGCTAATTGAATCATATGATAATTTCAATCTAACAATCGTTTGGATCAGTTTATTATCCGGTAAATTTTTGTAAAAATCTACCACTTGCTCTTTTGTGCCATACCATTTTGGCTGCACAACTTCAGAAAAATGTATATAAGCCCAAAGGTGGTTTTTATCCAATTGTATGGCCTTTCTAAAATAAGAATCGGCTACTTCAAGTCCATCGCCCAAACCCATGCTTACACGAATCATTCGGGCATTAACTTCAGCACCATATTTAGAATGTTGAGCCAAATCCTCCAATGAAGTAGCAGATAGATTAAGCATTTCCATGAATTGATTAGCGGTATCCTCACTAATGGTGATACCTTGACCACGACCCCTTATTTTCCATGCCTCATGGCCATAAAAAACACCTAATATTAAACTAGATAATGCTTTATTAACTGCAATATCTTGGTATTTTTTTATGCCTTTCTCCGTCAAGCCGAGTGCCAAACAATCTAAAGCCTGGGTTAAGTCATCAGAATTGAAGGCATTGATAGTCTGATCAACTTGCGTGTGGTTTCCAGATTTAACCCATTTAATGAGGTTTTTAAAATCATTGCGACCAAAGGAAAAATCAACTTTTGGAAGTTTATGTACAAAAAAGAATCTATAAAGACCCCAAATAATTAGGGCCAGAATGACTAGAATAATAAAGTTTGCCATTATAATTTGAATTAAAGAAGTCCTTTGATGATGTCATCAACACTGATACCTTCAGCCTCAGCCTTGTAGTTCTTTACTAAACGATGTCTGAGCACGCTTACTGCAATGGCTTTCACATCTTCTATATCCGGAGACAATTTTCCATTCAACAAGGCATGGCATTTTGCACCAAGTACTAAGAATTGTCCGGCACGCGGACCGGCACCATAGCTAATCAACTCGTTAACACGTGCGTTGGCTCTTGGTGTTCCTGGACGGGTTTTACTTACAAGATCAACCGCATACTCAACCACATTGTCTGCAATTGGTGCTTTTCTAACTAAAGCTTGAAAATCTGCAATATCCTGAGCATTCAGGACCTTTTTAGGTTGAGCTGATTTGTTAGCTGTTGTATTTTTTACAATTTGTAACTCATCCTCAAAGCTTGGATAATCTAAAACCAGATTAAACATGAATCGGTCTAATTGGGCTTCTGGCAATGGGTAAGTACCCTCTTGTTCGATTGGATTTTGAGTGGCCAACACGAAGAATGGTGACTCTAAAGGATAAGCTTTACCACTTACAGTAACATTGCGCTCCTGCATCGCTTCCAAAAGTGCCGCTTGTGTTTTAGGTGGTGTTCTATTGATCTCATCCGCTAAAACAATATTGGCAAAGAGCGGACCCTTAATAAACTTAAAGCTTCTGTTTTCATCCAGAATTTCGTTACCGGTAATATCACCAGGCATTAAGTCTGGTGTGAACTGTATGCGGTTAAATTTCAGATCCAGTACTTCTGAAATTGTTTTAATCAACAAGGTTTTAGCCAAACCAGGCACACCCACTAAAAGTGCGTGACTATTGCAAAACAAAGCCATTAATACACCATTGACAGCCTCATTCTGACCAACTATGACAGTGGAAATTTCTGATTGTATCTCTTTATATTTCTGATTAAACTTTTCAGCAGTTGTTACATCACTCATGAGTTTTATTTCTTTTTAGTTATCCATTCACCAAAGTAACCGCAATTTAAATAATATGGTGAAATATAAATATAGGTTTCCCTTCTTTTTTTCTCAGCCCATATATCCAATTCGGCTTCCTTCTTTTCGTCAAGTGCCATCGATTGTATGCGCTGCCAGTCAAGTTCAAGATTGGCAACGTGTGGCTTTGTCTCAAGCTTCAAATAAAAAATCCTAAAATAAGGTGTGCCATCTTGGGCATATGCTAACTGAGGTTCACTGTATGTACCAGGCTTCATATTTCCAATTGCAGAGGCCATATCTTTCTCCAGATATTCATAAGGGATACGCTGGGAGCCGATATTAGGATCAGTAAAAAAACCACAATTTGGCTTGGTCTCATCATCTTCTGAGAATTCCTTAACTGCATTGCAAAAAGATATTTTGCCATCTCTAAGATTCATTAAAATGGTATCCATCTTAAGCTTAGCCATACTGAGATCGTTATCAATTAACTTCGGACGAATCAAAATGTGTCGTACTATTACTTTTTCGCCACGCTTATCAATCAGCTTTAGAATATGATAGCCATACTTCGTTTCTACAACCTCTGAAACACTGTCTTTCTTCATCATAAAGGCCATTCTTTCAAATTCTGGCACCATATCACCCCTGCCAAATTCCGGAAGCAATCCTCCTTGGATTTTACTACCTGGGTCTTCAGAATATATGCCTGCTAACTTCGTAAAACTTTCCCCATCCAATATTCTGTTACGTAATTCAGACAACTGCTCATAAGCCATCTCCTTTGCTTCTTTGGAGTAGGCAGGTTTTACAACTATTTGAGCTACTTCAACCTCAGATGACATGAAAGGCAAGCTATCGGCAGGTATACGGTTATAATAATCTCTAACTTCTTTTGGAGTAATTTTAATTTCACTTTGTACCTTCTGTTGCATCTTATCCCTCAACATCTGTGCACGCACCTTTGGATAAATCTGCTTTTTATATTCGGCGACAGTCATGCCCAAATACCTTTCAATATTGGCTCTGCTGTTCATCTGACGTTCAAAAAAACGAATGTTGTTATCTATTCTGTCGTTAACTTCATCTTCGGTGATAGCCAAACTATCAATTTCAGCCTGATGTAACAGCATCTTATCAATCAAAAGTTTCTGCAAAATCTCACATTTTAATTCTTCTGTTACAGAAATTTCCGGATCCAATTGAGACACGAGTACATCTAACTCCGAGCGTAAAACGGGTGTATTGCCGACAACAGCGATCACTTCATCAATCACCTTATTAGGCTGTGCCTTTGCTACTGAAACAATACTTAGTGTAAACAGAAGGAAAAGCTGAATTTTTTTTCGAAACATTACTTTTTAAAATGGTATTTAATAGCGCCTGAACTGACTGCTTTGTCAAATAGTTTTTTCTGATTGTCTTTCAAAAACCCCAGTTTGCGTTTATATATTATAATATCTTTGATTTTATCCCTCTCAAATTCCAGTGGTGACACTGCATTCTTAATTCTAAAATCAATGATGTAAAGCAGATAGAGCATATTGTTCTCCTCAATCTGAATGAACTTATTATTGGCTAAAAATCTTTGTTGGTTGTAATTTTCATCCAAGGGAATCTCTTTTGTGATATCATCCAAATACAACCAATTAGAGTCCAGATAAAAGTTTTCGGCATTAGTTTCTGCCAATCCCAGCAATATCTTATCGTTTTCAGGTGTTGGAGTCTGCATTAACTTACGCAACTTATTTTGATCGGCTTTTTGCTTCAGAATTTTAACATAACGGATTTTAACAATGTTTTTTCTCAGCAAGAAAGTCGGACTGTTTTCGTTATAAAACGCAATAATCTCCTGTTCTGTTACAGCAGTATCTAAATTTTCTTTCATGAGTTTTTGTTGGTACTCATAAATCAGTAAAGAATTGCGGTAATCTTCTATTAATTTTTCCTTGTTTTTTTCCTCGTCACTTAGCTTCTCTTCAGCCATCGCTACCATGACCTGATTCTCCAACCACTTGTCAATAAACGACTTTAACAATCCCGTACTATCCCCTCCTACCTTAAATTTCTTTAAAATGTCTTCAGGTATATCGGTTTTGTAAAGAAACTTACCGTTGTATTCAGCCAATACCTCTTCATTGCTGCCACCTGCACTTTTCTTGCATGCAGAAAAAGCAATACTCAATAAAACGATATAAACCAAAAACGATCTCAAAAACTATTTATTGCTAATCATTTTTTGCTTGATGGCCGCAAATGCTGCATTATCAACCACTATAGGATATTTCTGCATCAACTCATTTAACCATGCCTTTTCTAAGTAAGTTTGGTAATCACTCATTATTGTGCCTCTGGCCTCATTAAGGGTTTTCTTGCCTGCCGGAATGAATTTGTGCACCTGAATAACCGCGTAACCTCCAGGGATTTTTGGGTCTTCTACAATGCTGTACTTGGCTGTATTGGCTTGGTTCACGAATAAATAATCAGCATAGACATTTGCACCTTTCTCAAATTTACCGGTTAAGGGATTCGCCACATTAAGTGGGTTAATTCTGTTGTATTTTCTCGTGATAGAATCGATGGTGATGCCATTCTCCAAATCCTTTTTCAAATCATCTGCTACAGTCTTAGTTGCACAACGGAAAATTGTTGCATCAAAACGGTCCTTAAAATAGTACTTTTCAGCGTTTTGCTCATAGAAATTCTTCAAGCCTACGGTATCTTCAACACTCTTACTCCAAACCTTTTTATCGGTTAAAGTGAAAAGCAAAATTCCTTCTTTGTATTCTTTGTATAAAGAAGCAAACTTCTCGCTGGTATTGTCCAAATCCTGCTCATAGAAATCCATCACCATCTGTAGTCTGTATCCTTCGTAATAATTCATGGTGATTCCAGACAAAGCTAAAGAAGAAGATGGTTTTTGCACCTTGCTCAACCATTTTGCAAAGCTATCCAGCGTATAAACTTTCTTTACTTTTGTTAATGTAAACAAAGGAGTAGCGGCCAACTTTGCTGCTCTCTTGCGAGCAGTATCACTGTCAAATTCTCCTTGCAATAAAGAACTGTCTACATACTTCTTTAACAAATCAGCATATTTGCCATTTTCCTTGAATTTGTACATTGCTTTAGCTTTGTTGTACACAGCTAGGGTATTGCGGTATTGTCTGCTATCGCGACTGATTTTACTGATGATGCTGTTTTTGATTTTGTGGAGTGAATCCAAAGGCTTTAATCTAACGCGTTGCAAGATATGGAAACCAGATGCGGTTTGAACCGGTTCAGAGAAATCGCCATTGTTAGCCAAACTAAAGGCCGTGTATTTAAAGTTTTCAGGGTATCTCACACTGGTCATAGTAAACGGTGGCAATTCGCCGTTCTTTAAGACACTTGAAGCATCTTCCGAATATTGTTGAACAAGAATATTAAACTGTTCACCATTCTGAAGCTTTTTATATACCTCATTAATTTTAGCTTGAGCTTCGGCTATCTCATCAGAGCTTGGGTGTGGATTCAGTTCAATTTTTATTTGCTTTACAGTAACTTCACCTTTGCTGTTTCTCTTATCGTAAACTTTAACAATGTGGTAACCAAACTCCGTGCGGAAAACCTTGGACACTTTACCAACAGGTGTGTTGTAGGCCTGACTTTCAAATTCGTAAATCATTTGAAATGCAGTAAAGTAACCGAGATTACCACTATTCTCACCAGCTGATGGATCTTCGCTGTAGTTTAATGCAGCATTTTCGAATGTGATAGAATCGGCATCAATTTTTCTTTTGATGTCAAGAATTTTCTTGTAAGCAGCTAAAGTATCTGCCGGAGCAGCATCAGGACGGGCAAAAATCAAAATATGACTTGCTTTGATCTCATACTTCATTCTTTCGTAGGCTTCATGCACCAATTTCTCATTGACCGCAGTATCCATCAAAAACTGTTTGGCAATTTGCTTGCGATAAGTGGCCAACTCAGTTTTAAAGCCTTCGGTGGTATCTAAACCCATATCGTAGGCATCCTGAACCTTTAATCTAAACTTTTTGTACAATTCCAGGTATTCGTCCACTTCTGATGGGCGGGTCACAGAGTCCTTATGTTTGTTTTTAGTGAAACCTCTGTAAAATTCCCTGGTGGTAACTTTCTTGTTTCCATAAGTGAAAAGGGTTGTGTCTTTAGGGGTTTTTCCAGCCTGAGCTAAAACAGCAAGTCCTAATAAGAAAGTGAGCAAAACAAAACGTTTCATATATCCTCGTATAATTTTTATAAGCTTACAAAAATAGGATATTTTTATATTAATTTTGCAATCTTTAATTTGCCATGACACCACTGAAAATATACGACACGTACAGCAGGGAAACCCGCCCATTTGAGCCACTTAACGCTCCTTTTGTCGGAATCTATGTCTGTGGTCCAACCGTTTATGGTCACCCTCACCTGGGTCACGCTCGCGGACCCGTGGTATTTGACGTTTTACACCGATTTTTAGTGCACAAGGGCTACAAAGTTCGTTTTGTAAGAAATGTGACCGATGTCGGCCACCTGGTGAACGATGCCGATGAAGGCGAAGATAAAATTGCTAAAAAAGCAAAGGTTGAAAAACTGGAGCCTATGGAAATTGCTCAGTTTTACACCGACAGCTACCATCAGATGCTCCTGGCTATGAATGTCAAACCTGCTTCTATTGAACCAAGAGCCAGCGGTCATATCATCGAGCAAATTGAAATGATCAAAACCATCATTGATAAAGGTTTTGCATACGAATCCAATGGTTCCGTGTATTTTGATGTTTTAAGCTACAGCAAAACCAATGATTACGGTAAATTATCCGGAAGAGTGATTGAAGACCTAATTGCAGGTGCTGGTAACGAAGCACGAGAACTGGAAGGTCAGGATGAAAAAAAGAACCCGAATGATTTTGCACTATGGAAAAAAGCCGGACCAGAACATATCATGCAATGGCCTAGTCCATGGAGCAGTGGCTTTCCTGGCTGGCACATCGAATGCTCGGCTATGAGCAGAAAATACCTTGGCGATACTTTTGATATTCACGGTGGTGGTATGGATTTGTTATTCCCTCACCACGAATCTGAAATAGCGCAATCTATGGCCTGCACAGGACATCAACCTGCCAGATATTGGATGCACCATAACATGATCACTGTAAACGGTCAGAAGATGGCGAAATCGCTCAATAATGGCATTTCTATTGAAGAATTTTTCTCTGGTAATCACCCATTGTTAGACAAAGCTTATTCACCGATGACGCTTAAGTTCTTCATTCTTCAGGCCCACTATAGAGGTACTTTAGATTTTAGCAATGCCGCTCTACAAGCATCCGAAAAAGGTCTAAACCGTCTTTTAACAGCTGAAGAAACCTTGAAATCTATTAAAGTTTCAGACACTTCTGATTTCAGTGTTGCAGACGTGGCCAAAGCCCTTGAAAATGCGTTAAATGAAGATTTAAATACCCCGATTTTGATTGCAGAACTATTTGATGTGGTGACTAAAATCAATCAATTAGCTACTGCCCAGTTGCACCTCAATGCATCAGATCTGGAAAGCTTGAAGAACCTCTACCATACCTATGTATTTGATATTCTCGGTTTGAAAAAAGAAGCAGAAGCGTCTTCAGAAAAAATCCAAGGTATCATGCAATTGCTGATTGAATTAAGACATGAAGCCAAGCAAGATAAAAACTATACACTGTCTGACACCATCCGCAAAAAACTATCTGACATTGGAATCGAATTAAAGGATGGCAAAGAAGGCACAAGCTTTACGATCAATTGATCATTTCTTTACCAAGGCTTTAAATTCGTTTTTTAATCCGCTATAGGTAGTAATATCTACCTTTACAGAGCCCACCATAATTTTGGCTTTCACTCTGATGGGAATTTTATTGTCATCATCACTCACCCAAACGGTCATGTCATCTTGATCCTTGAATACACGATCGACAACCAGTGTAGGGATAAACTTGATACACTTTACTTTTCCGATATCTGTAGAAATGGTTTCTTTACCGGCATATTTAAATCCAAGGTTGTAAATCTTGTTGTCCAGATATACATCCAAAGGAAACTTATCACCAACCTTAGATTTGCTGAAGTCGAGGTTCCTTACATAATACAAAGCAGAGATAATATCGTGTGTATACACTGGCATATCCAGAATACCTTTTACACCGTATAGCTTCTTTTTATTGTGCTTAAAAACCACCAGATCATTATCGGTATAAGAATCTTCCTGAACATTTTTGTTGTAAGAAATTGGCGCAATGGCTTCATTATCAATGTATGTTTCGAATTTATCACGCACTTTATAAGCCCAATCAAATGATTTAAGCGTACGGCCATCAGCTTTAATATTATAACATTTGCGTTCATTTTTCTCTACCAAAGCAGCTCCTACTTCCAATGTAACAGTTGCTGCATTAATTACACCATAATGGACACGATAAGACAATTTTTCATTGAATGTAAAGGCGGTGTTCACCATCTTACGGTATTTAAACTCCTCTTCTTTGGGTTGAACAGTCGCGTCAGTTTGAATAAAAGTAAAAGCACCCAAACCTACTATTAAGGCCATCAAAGCCATATACAACTTGCCTTTAGAGAATAATTTTAACATTGCTTTACTGATTTTTAAAACCAAGATTCAATAATCGTTCCAAATTAGTACATTTGAAAGCTCAAGTATGTCTGTTCGATTGAAATTTAAAAACATCGCACTAATTGCCTGTGTGATGGCCACTCAGGTTGGGTATGCCCAATTAGAAAACCGTATTTTCCAGCAAAATGATTCGGTTCTGCAAAATGACACACAAAGCGTCAGACTAAATGTTGAAATGCTGAATTATCTGCGCAATACAGAGTATTTCGACTTAATAGAGAAAGGACAAACATTGTTCGGGGCTATGTTACAAGCGCAATTATTGTATCAGCCATATAAAAACTTTTTGATCAAAGGAGGATTTCAAACGCGTCAGGACTTTGGTAGCACCCGTTATGTAGAAGTACAACCTGTTGTTACTATTTCGTTTTTCAAACACAAATGGCGTTACAATTTTGGCGCTATGCAAGGCACTGCCAACTATGGTTTCATAGAACCCATGTATAACATCGACAGAGCCATTACCAATCGCATTGAGAATGGTATTCAGGGCATTTATAAAAGCGATAAATTCTACTTCAATAATTTCCTGGTATGGAACGAACCTACCTATAGAACCACACAAAATCAGGAGCGTTTTACCACTGGTTTTGTAGCGAACCGACGCATCACAGATTCCAAATCCTGGTATGTATCCTTTCCATTCCAAGGCACTTTGGCCCATCGTGGCGGACAGTTAAATAACAACCCCAATCCTATTTTTACAAGAATTAATCTTGCACTCGGATTAAAACTCCATTACAAAGCTGACAACGGATTAAGAATACGCACCGAAAACCATTGGTTGGCTAGCGGCGACTTCTCTCCTACAATCACACAACCTTACAAAAACGGATTTGCTTCGTGGCATACTTTAGCCTGCAATTACAAAGGGTTTGAATTTATGCTCAACTATTGGGCAGGCCGCGAATGGCAATCGCCGGTAGGGACACAGATTTACAACAACTATAATCTTTACAGCGTAAGCGACCATCGTCAGGTAAGGCATATGCTGATGTCGCGCATTATGTATACCCAAAATCTGAACAAACAGGTGATGCTTGACTTAAGACTAGAACCTTTCTATGATTACGAATATGGCAGAGTACAATACAGTTATTCTGTTTATTTGAAATTAAATCTCGAAAAACACCTTGGCAAAATATGAAAAAGTTTAATTTACTGCTGATCAGTTTTTGTTTTACAATTGGCCAACTGAACGCCCAAACCAAGGTGCATTACCTGTTCTCTAACGAAGTGATACATGCAGGAGACTCTGTCAAAATAACACCTGTATTGGTTGATGCCATGCCCAATTCTCAAGTTGAAATGCGGATTAGTGATTTTGAGCTTGAAGTGTCAAAAAACAAGATTGAGCCTTTCATTTTTAGCTCAGGTCATTCAGGAAAAAACGTCTTACGAGTTTGCTTAACTTTAAGCGCCAACAACAAAACATATTTCGTCGACACCCAATTGCTAACCTTTAATGTATTTCCCCTTAAGGCCAATATTTACAGTGTTCTAAACCCATTGATCATATTTATTGGTGTAGATAATCCAATTGAGCTGGATGTACCGGGTACACTTCGCAACGATATTATGATAAGCGCTCAGGGGGTAATGATCAAATACAATGGTGATAAAGGCTATATTGCCACAAGCAATGGCAATCAGGAAGGCAAAGGCTTTATTTCAGTTGCCATTAAGAAAAATGACCACTATGTTAATGTCAGTGAAATTCCAATCATTATTAAATCTGCACCCACACCTTCAATACTTGCCAGGATATCCCAAAAAGACTCCTGTATATATTTGAATTCGGTGTTAAATGATCAGTTCATTTATAACTTCAAAAGTGGTGTTGATTCGTTTACACTTGTTTATGAGAAAGAGGGTAAAAAAACTACTAAACAGTTTTCAGGCAATAAAATAGATTCTAACACGTACCTCGAAATAATGTCACTGCCCAAAAACACGTGGATTTATTTTGAAAACATTCAACATTGGATAGGTCTTTGGGGACCGAAAAAGCGAAGTGTTTCCAATTTTGCCATTAAAATGTAAAGATTATTCGGTGTCTAAAATATACTGACGCAATTCGGCAATCAATCTATAAATTCCTTTAAAAAACTGGTTCCTTTGCTTCTCAGCTACTGTGCTGATTAAAGTGCTTCTAGATATAAGGTTTTCCATCCATTGTTCGTTCTGCCAGTTAAAATCAACATTGTTGGTATACATGAAATTGAATGTACTATAGCTGATGTAAGAAGATTTAAAGTCTTCGGCCTTTACCAGTATACTGTTCGTTCCTATCATTACATCACTGACAAACAGTTTGTATTTTGCATTGGTCATGGTACCATCGTAAAACATATTGCCAGTTTCAGCCTGCCTTTGAATATTTCTTATACACTTCTCCAATTCGTCAACAACCTCGGTGGCTTCGCTGGCGGCTCCAAAGAAACCAGCATCCCAATAAAATCGGATTTGTTTTAGGGTACTTAAAACAGTTTCACTGGTCCATATTTCGGTTGAATGGATTTTTGTAAAATGCTTATAGATGGATTTGGCGGTATCAATTAAATCCTGTGGCAAGTTAATATTACCATAAGAAACATTTTGGAACTCGGGGACCAACAACAATGATTTCAGCCAATAGGTAATCTTAAACTTCATTAGGGTGTCATTACTGTAGTGGTAGAAAACTGGAATATCCTCGGCGCCAAAAAACAACTCAGGTGTTTCAAACCCGGCTAATCTTTTAACATTGCTCAGCATATTTTCCAGATAATTCTTATAAGAAGACACTTCATTCGTTAGTGTGTTGATCCTGAAACTAACCATGGCATGCCTTTCATTGTTGAGCGCCTCTAAGGGAATATTAAAATGGTTGGCTAACTTGGCAGCTTCATTCAAGGTATATTCTGTCTCATTGCGCATACGACGATAAGCACTATCCAAACTAATATCCAACAACTCGCTGATTTCACGGGCCAAAGAGATGTTTTCAGGAGCATGTTTCTGCAAAATTTCATTCCATGTTTGTTGGAAATTATTTGCGATATTTAATTTACTAGGCATTTTTAAATAGTATTATTCACAAATATAGCATTATTCTAACTTAATTTTTCATAATAATACCCTAATAATATTTATCAAAACTCACTATTTAGTAATTTTTGCAACATAAATTAAATCCCTATTATTATTTAATAATATTATGCGAATCAGGTGTTGCTACTTTGCATCATCAAATTAATTAAAAAACATCATGAAAAAATTCATCATTTCCGCAGTACTTACCATTATTAGCATTTTTAGCAACAGCAATTTGCTTGCTCAAACAAATGGAAAAGCCAAACTGGCCATTGTAGAAATTGACACCAGAGGTTTACAGGAAGTACAAAACTTTAACGCTGTAGACATGCCAGTTACAGCCATAACACGTCTCGAATTAGAAAAAATTGGCATCTATTCTATGATTGATAAATACGATTTAGAATACCTTGCTAAACGCGATTCATTAAAATTAGACAAATGTTTTAGCACTTATTGCATCTCTGAAATTGCAGCCAAACTTAAATGCGACAAAATGTTTACTGGCAGTATTAGTAAGGTCGCCGACCGACTGGTTATTAGTTTTAAAATATACGACACCAATGCCAAAGACTTCGAACGTGTATTGGTGAAGGAGTTCCTGGATTTACCTCAATCTATTCCATCGATGATCAGAATTACACTTAACGAAATGTTTTCATTACCTAACAATGTGGATGAAGTCAATACCCTAACTCGTAATTTTATCTTTGATGAGGCCAGAAATAACCCGTTCACCAACCGTTTAAGAGCTGATGGTCCGCGTATGGGACTAACTTATTTCACCGGTTCATCTGCCACCTTACTTGCTAAACCCAAAAAAGATGGCGGATTCAACGCCATGCCTATGATGTTCCAATTCGGTTACCAATTCGAAAAACAATATCTAAACCAAGGTAATTTCCAGGCTCTGTTTGAAGTAGTTCCTATGATAACAGGACTTGATCAAGGTTTATTTATTCCAAGTTTAACACTGATGAATGGCATGCGTAATAACCAGAATGGTTGGGAGTTTGCCTTCGGACCATCAATATCCATCACAAAAAAATCGAATGGTTATTTTGACGACCTTAATCAATGGCATTTAGCCAGCGATACTGTTGGATTAAAAACCAAACCATTTATGGAAAGTCGTATCGACAGTCGCGGTGAATGGGCCTTACACCCTTCCTTTATCTTTGTTCTGGGTAAAACCTTTAAATCCGGAAAATTAAACATCCCTGTTAACGCCTATTTTGTTCCAAGCAGTGAAGGTTACCGCTTCGGATTATCCTTCGGCTTTAACAGCAGAGCGCGTTACGAAACTGCTACTATTAAAAACTAAAACTGCTTTAGCACTTTCATTCGTATTGACAAAAATGGGTCATTGCACTTGGGCGTGCATGACCCATTTTTATATTAAAACCACTTGGGTTTACGAAATATCCGACATATTTGATTTAGAACTCCATAGCTTTCCATTTAAAAATTCGAAAACTCAGCAAAAATTGATTCTTACTGTTTAACTTTGAACTTTAGACCTTACAAATTGTCTAATTTCAAAGATGTATCAATATCTGTAATAAAATGTATGCTTTGTTACAAATCAAAAATCATAAAACTATTGGTTTTAAGCACCATCAGCTTTATCAGCTTATCATTACATCAAGCCTTCGCTCAGACAAATCAATTAAATGATACGTTTAAAATAGAAAAAGAAAATGCTCTTTACCCATCCATTTCAATAGGTAGGTGTTTTAACACCAATGACTTCAAAACAGGCATTAATTTGATCATGTACAATGAGATAACAAAGTACAAAAAGAACCACGATACTTTTAATCTGATTTATCACATTCCTAAGCACCTCGGCTACATCCCTAATAAGAAACAAGAGTGGTCCCATCACCGTAGCTTAGAATTCATTTCTGTGTTTACTTTAAATCATCATTTTATCAAGGATAACAATAATAAAACCATTAATAGTCAATCTTTTGAATATGCCATTTTTTGCGAGAATGTTCTAAATAATTTAGTTGGTATAGGCCTGCAAATCAAACATTACAATTTTGAAACATTTAGTTTCTCCCCACAAATAAAATTACTTCCTCCATTTATCAATTTAAACGCACAAATGAACTTCCATCCGCAAACTCATTTAAATATTCCAAAATATGAATTTGGTATAGAATTCAATCCAAGGTTGCTGTATGAAATTGGAAAATACCTTTTAAAAGATTAGACTGAAATAGTTCTTAAAAAAGACTATCCATTCAGTCATATTTCAATTTTCATTTAAACTATATCGACTGACTTATCACCCATGCCTCACTCCAGGCAGCCTGAAAATTAAAACCTCCGGTGAGTGCATCGATGTTGAGCACCTCTCCTGCTAGAAACAATCCGGGAACGATTTTACTTTCCATGGTCTTAAAATCAACTTCTTTCAAGTCGACGCCACCAGCCGTAACAAACTCATCTTTAAAAGTACTTTTCCCATCAACATCCAATTCATAGGCACAAAGATGTTGAGCCAAGCGGTTCAGATCATTTTTAGAGATATCCGACCAGGTGATATAAGTATTGTTAAATGTCAAAGCGTGAAGACGCTGCCACCAGCGAGCCGGAATATCAAACAAAGGTGTATTGATAATTTGCTTACGGGTATTCTGAGATTTAAAGTTCTGAAGAAATAGGAATGTTTCCTCCTGTTTTAGTCGACTAAAATTAATTTGAATTCGAAAACGATAATTCAAATGATGCAGCAATCTGGCGCCTACAGCTGATAATTTTAAGATAGCGGGACCGCTTAAACCCCAATGTGTAATCAGCAAGGGACCGCTTTGAGTGCAATCTGCCTCAGACAATTTAAATTGCTTTAGAACTGACTTATCAATGGCGAGTTTTACAGCTGCATTGGGCACGCTTAATCCTGGAAGATCTTCAATCAAATCATTCTTAATATTGAATGTAAACAAGGATGGTACAGGCGGCACAATCGTCTGTCCCAGCCCGGCGAGCATGTTCCAGAACACTTCACTGCTGCCACTGCTAACAACTACCTTTTTTGCCTGAATAATGGCCTGCTCGGTGTGCAGTTCGAAATAAGTATCTTTTTTAAAAATAGATTTAATACCACATCGAGTCTGTACAACTATTTTTCTTGCCTTGCAGATATCCATGAAACAATCAATGATGGTTTGAGAATCATCTGTTACCGGAAACATTCTGCCATCCGACTCAGTTTTCAGTTTTACCCCATGGGTTTCGAACCAGGCAATGGTATGACTGGGATTGAATCGGTTAAAGATAGAGATGAGTTCTTTCTGACCTCTTGGATAGTATTTTGATAAAGCAACAGGATCGAAGCAGTGATGGGTCACATTGCATCTGCCTCCCCCGCTAATTTTAACTTTACCGAGGCAGGTACTGCTTTTTTCAAAGATTTGCACCTTCTTATCAGGGTGCGTCAGATTGATATTGATGGCTGCAAAAAAACCGGCGGCACCGCCCCCAATGACAGCTACATCAAGCATTTTCAGTTAATCAGAGCGCTTTAACGCGGATGGTGTAACTTTCCATAACCAGGTTAGCCAATAATCTTTTGCTGGCATCTTCAGCCTGGGCGTATGCTTCACTTTCTGAAGCCGCTGTGGTTTCATAAGTGATGCATTTACCAACTCTAACATTGTCAATAGCGGTAAAACCTATATTGTGTAAACCGTTGGTAACGGCTTTTCCCTGAGGATCCAGCAACTCTTTACGAGGCATAACTTCTATTTCTACTGAAAATTTCATTTTCTATTTTTTTGGTGCAAAATTAATTAGAATAGATGACAAAACATAAGCAGTGTAAAATATTGGAATGCATAACCACCCAAAAAACAGGAGTGAAACAATGCCTATGACCAATAAAATCAAATGTTGCGTATATTGAGAACTATTTCCTTTTTTAAATTTTAGACTTGGCATTTTTATCTCGCTAACCAAGAGTAAAGATACCAAAATACAGTATAAAACAAACACCCATTGGTTATCAAAGATGAAGTCTATTACCTGTCCATCTATGATGCCCCATGAGATACAGGTTAAACCTGTTATTGGGGTTGGCACACCAATAAAACTGGTTGTTTGTCTGGTATCAATATTAAACTTTGCCAGTCTGTAAGCCGAAAAAACAGCTAATAAAATAAAACTATATCTGGCATAACCATTGATCATTTCGGCGTTGGCATACAACATAAAAGATGGCGCAACGCCAAATGTGACCAAATCCGCCAAAGAATCCAATTGTTTTCCAAGTTCACCGCTCACTTTTAATAATCTGGCCAGAAAACCATCAAAAAAATCGAGTATGGCGGCCAATATCACCAGATAAACCGCAGTCTCCTGTTGATCGTTAAATATAGACAAAATAGCCAACACACCACAACTCAGGTTCCCCAAAGTAAACAGATTCGGTATTTGTTTTTGTATGCGTAGATACATAGGGCAAAGTAACAGATTAATCTCTAAATAATAAAATACTCAGACCTGCACTAAGACCATAGTTAAACATAGAAGTTTTAGGCGATTTATTATCGATTGGATTTGATGCACCCTCTACTCTTCTCCAATATTTTTGTGATGGATCTGATAGAACTTGTGCTTTAACATTCAATCCAATGATCTTGGTAATATTAAATCTTACATCCAAACCCAATCCTAGTGTGAAAGCACTATTCACATAACGCAATTTGTTAACTGTAGAGAAAGCGGGACTGATGGCATTTTTAAACGAATCATTTTCCACCTTTAAGCTTGTTCTTGAATAACCCAGCAATACGTATGGAGAAATTGCCAGGTACTTAGAAAATCCGGGATTGTACCCAATACCTTCCAGAATAGAATACCCATTCATTGTATAACGAATACTTCCATTGCGAATTCTTTGTGGTTGCATGATTCTAACATCAAACACATTTACAGCTCTGTCTGTAGAACTAAACATGGTAAAATTGTAATATTTTACCACATTGTTGAAGCCGGGTATTGTATCACCTGTCAAAGCAGTATTCAGGCCCTTGAAGTTATATTGCGTTTGCCCGTAGTTAATATCCAAAGCTATAAAATCATGCAAATTTTTACTTTCTTGTACTTCACAGTCGTAAGTACAGGTATTTACCAATAAAATATAGTTGTACAGGGGACTTAACAAACTGTCTGTTGATTGGATTTTAATCAATTTATAATCATCATTTAAAGACGAATCGACATAATTTTGAACAGCAGCATTCAAATCACCATCGTTAAAATTGGTTCTGTAATAGATGGCTCCCTCCTTATCCTTATAGAAGATTCCAATACTGGCAATTTGATTTTTATACTGAGATTCATTTAAACGTTTGGCCAATGCACTATTGTCCCACCAATCACATTCGTTTTCAAGTTTCCTCTGTGACACATGGCACCTTCCGAATTGACCGTAGAATTTCGAGGTAGAATCAGATTGCAGCAATTGCATCATATTTCTATACATATACCTTTCACGATATACATACTGATGCGGCATTCTGTTGTACTTGAGATAAGTTCTGTAATCCTGCATCGACTGTATGGTTGATTTAAACACAGTTGAATCTGCCCCCAAATATTGGTGAATGGCGAATTTTAATACTTGATATTCTGCCAGCAAAGAATCAATCACTTTATTGTCCATGAAAGTATTCTCATCGATATAGAAGCCATCATCAATCTCTTTGTCTTCGTCCTCATCCTGGTAATAGTAATTAGAATATCTATCTTTAGAATAAGCGGCATAAGAATGTATTACCTCCGTAAGAAACTCAATGGATTCAGGTAATTTCTGATCTTTTTTGAGCAGGTGGCTCAATAAAATTGGGGCATCATCTGGAAATCTCTCTACATCCACGCCATAGACATGAATGCGTTGATCCAAGGGCAATGACTGATTAAAGGTTCTCAATTCCTGATAGAAATGCAAATACTGGTATGCTGTATTGTTGTCTAAAAGCTTGTAATATGAAGAATCGTCATTAATAAAACGATCTAACAAATAGCCTCTGGCATAACCCAATTCAATTACCAAATTTCGAACACCCTTATTTTTATGCAGGTATTTCAACATTTTCAACTCAATCGCGTTATTCTCTGACCAATAATTATGATTCTCGCCTCCCATGAAAACCCGAACTGAAGCATTGGAAGAATCTAAATGACTTAAGTTAATAATATTGATATCTGCAGCAACAGAACTATCATTTTCAAGAAAGAGTTCTTGTGCATAAGCTTCATTAACCAATAAAAAGGAAATTAACAGAAAAAAAAGGGGGCGCTTGAGTTTTATCATTCCCCACAAAGGTAGAACTTTTGATCAAATCTTTTTGTTGAAGAAGAGGTGTAAAAGTACAATTAGGAATGCGACAACAACATAAAAATAATATGATTTTGACATTAAATTATTCTAATAACTGAAAATCAATTTGATAATTAGATATATTTTTATTTAATTTTGCCACTATGCGCAAAATTATACTTTCACTATTCTTGCTCACACTCTTGGATTTTGGCGTTATGGCACAAAAAACTAAAGCTAAAAGTGATGAACCCGACAACAAAAACATTGAAAAATACCTGAACGATGGTCGTAAAGGTAATTCAAGTAACCTTATCAGACTTCGATTAGCTCCCAGCTTAAGCGGCTATTATGGCGCCAGCTATGAGCGCAAATTAACCGACCGCATTGGTGTAGAAGGTGGTTTGTATGCCAATATAGGCAGCAAAGGCTTTTTCGAAAAAATTCGCTCAGTCGATTTTATTGAAGTTGGCGACAAAGAAGAAGCTTTCAAAGTGAAATCAGGTGTTGGTTTTAGCTTGTACCCCAAATTTTATTATCACCGCAATAAATACTTAAACAATGGGTATTTTTTAGGACTTAGATATACAATGAACAATTTTTCAGTCGAATCAGAATATTACACTTCTAATGTAACATCTGCCAAACAAATTGTTAAAGCCACTTATAATTCTTTCGCCTTTACGAATGGCACCCATACTCAGATTGCTTCCAACATCACCTTGGGCACTGAATGGGGTTTTATCATTTGGTTTGATAAATACAAAGATGTCAAATACTCAATGACAGATTACAGCACAGGATTACCAATAGTGAAAACCGAGACTTTAAAAAGTGGAAATGCTATGTTCTACGCTGATTTATCACTAGGATTTTTATTTTAATAAAACTAAACATGAAGAATTTTATAACCATATGTTTCTTGCTGATGATGTCCTTTTATGCATCAGCCCAGAAAAACAATCAAATAAAAGAAGTAAAAGGAACCGAATTTAAACCAGCTCCTGCAGACAGAACCTCAACATTCCCCAATGCCGTTAAAGTTGGTGATTACTACTATGTGATTGGCAAAAAATACGATTTAATGTTCAGAAACTACCTGATTTGGGGTGTTCCATCTATTGTTAATTCTGATTTCAAAATCTACAAGCTGGATGCTAAAATGAATGTAAAATCGGTAGCCACTGTTCCTGCAGAATTTTATACCAAAGCGGTAAATTCACTCACTTTAAAACGCTTTGGCGACAATCTTTGTGCGATATTTTATTTCAATAATAGAAAGCAGTTAAAGCAGTATCTGTTTGCTCAGATGATCGATTTAAAATCTTTCAAAGCAATTGGCAAACCCTATAAAATCGCAGAATCTGGCATTACCAAAAAGGACAAACGTGTATCAAGCTTATACCAGGTTAGTGTTACTGCAGATTATCAGAAAATGCTGATAACCTCAGACAGAACCAATGTATGGCAGAGCCGTAAAGAACGCAAAGCGGCGGCAGCTCAGAAAAACCATACATTCTCATATTGGTTAATTGATAAAGATTTTACTTTACTAAACGTTGGCAAAAATGTCAAATTTGGCAAAGGCAATACCGAAGTCATTGGTCAGACTTTCGACAACCAGGGCAATATGTGTTTCCTTGGCTTTGAAGAGGCCAGCAATACTAAAAAGAAGAAAAAAATGTTTGGTGATGTTGACAGTGATGAAGAATCTAATTCGTCTAAACTTGTAATGAAAATCATCAAACCTGATGGCGAGAGTACCGACCTCACCTTTGCTAATGGCGAATATTTCTATTCTGCTACTTTGCGCTTAAATCCCAATACAGGTAATGTTGCTGTTATAGGTTTACTTGGCAGTGGCAGATATGGTTCAAAGGGGATTTTCTCACAACAGGTTAACCTTGCAACAGCTGAAGTATTGACTGAAAACAAACAGGAGTTTGGCGAAGAATTGGTAAAACAGATAAACGAATTAAAGCCACCAGCTACAAAAGATAAAAAACCTGCCAAAGAAAAACCAGCGAAAACTATCAAGTCCAACAAATCAAAAGCAAGCAGCAAACCTGCAAAAGCCATCAAACAAGATTTCATATATAGGTTTGTAAATCTTGGTGCTGTTCATTACAATGATAGTAACGAGCTTGTAGTAGTTGGTCAGAAATACTATACTTACACCGTTACCTACACCACCACCAACTCTAAAGGTCAAACCACTACCAGAACAGTTACCTATTACGTATACAGTGATATTCTTGCTTTTAAACTAAACGCAGAAGGTCAAATTGAAAACTTTGGTTATTTGTTCCATCATTATGAAACCACTATACCAATTAGTAAAGATTACTCATCCTTATATGCTAACGATAAATTGTATGTTATCACCAAAACCGGCGGAGGACAAATTAAGTTAGACAATAAAGTCAGTTCTATTTCTGCTTTTAAAGAAGCTGATACATACCGCAAACGCAAATATCTGTTTGCCGATTTTGTACCTGTAACTGACAACGAATTGGTGCATATTCTGGCAAACAGGCGTAAAATATTGTTTTCGTTGATGTCTGTAAAGTTGGAAGACTAATTTTAGGCTCCGCTTAATTTAATTTTTTTAATTAGAGTCATTAGGTTATCTTTGCACCGCAAATAACAAATCTATTATTTGCATGGCAAAGTCCACTAAAAACTCCATTGATTTTAAGAACAAGATTGCAGGTGACAGCCTGACCTTTGATGATGTCCTTGTATTACCTCGCTACAGCGAGATCTTACCAAGGGATGTCGTTACAAAAACCAAACTGACCAGAAATATCACGATCAACATTCCGATCATTTCTGCAGCTATGGATACAGTAACAGGCAGCAATATGGCTATTGCCATGGCCAGAGAAGGTGGTATTGGCATCATTCATAAAAACATGACCATTGCCCAACAGGCAAAAGAAGTGATGAAGGTGAAACGCAGCGAGAGTGGTATGATTCAACACCCAATCACTCTGACAGGCGAGGCTACTTTGAAAGATGCATTGCGTCTAATGAAGGAAAATCACATCGGCGGTATTCCTATTGTTGATTCTAAAGGCAGTCTAACAGGTATTATCACTAACCGTGATTTGCGTTTCGAAAAGAATACGGCTAAAAAAATCAAAGAGGTTATGACCAAAAAATCTTTGGTTACCAGCGAAATTGGCACCGACCTTATCAAAGCTGAGGCCATCCTTCAGAAACACAAAATCGAAAAACTGCCTATTGTTGATAAAAAAGGCATGTTAATGGGTTTGATTACCTACAAAGATATTCAAAAAGTAAAAAGTCACCCTAAAGCCTGCAAAGACAAGTATGGTCGCTTATTAGTGGGCGCAGCAGTAGGTATTACCGCAGATACTTTGGATAGAGTGAAAGCCCTTGTTGACGCAGAAGTAGATGTGATTACTCTAGATACCGCTCACGGTCACTCAAAAGGCGTGGTAACAGAATTGAAAAAAATTAAAAAAGCTTTCCCTAAACTCGACGTAATAGTAGGTAATGTTGCCACCGGAGCAGCTGCCAAAGCTTTGGTGGACGCTGGTGCTGATGCTGTAAAAGTAGGTGTTGGTCCGGGTAGTATATGCACCACCAGAATCATTGCTGGTATCGGTGTGCCTCAGTTATCAGCAGTTATGGATGCAGCAGCAGCTATTCAAGGTACCGGTGTGCCTGTTATCGCTGATGGTGGTATTAGATATAGCGGCGACCTAGTAAAAGCCATCGTAGCAGGCGCCAGTTCAATTATGGCAGGTAGCCTTTTTGCAGGCACCGAAGAAAGTCCCGGCGAAACCAGCATATACGAAGGCCGTATGGTTAAATCTTACAGAGGTATGGGCAGTATCGAAGCCATGAAAGAAGGTTCTAAAGACCGTTACTTCCAAGATGCAGAAGAAGAAATTGCCAAACTCGTTCCGGAAGGTATCGTAGGTACTGTGCCTTTCAAAGGTAAAGTTGGAGAGGTTTTGTATCAATATGTCGGTGGTTTGAGAGCCGGTATGGGTTATTGTGGTGCCGCAACCATAGAAGCATTGCAAACGGCACAGTTTGTAAGAATCAGTAATGCAGGTATCAAAGAGAGTCACCCTCACGATATCAAAATCACCAAAGAAGCGCCAAATTACAGCAGATAATTGCAGCATGTTAGCTATGCCACTTGTCTAATGACTACTTTTAGTAATGAATAAAAAAACCATTTTCCTTCTCGCCGCCTTACTTGGCGTTATTGCAGTATTCTTTTTATTAAGAAGAAACAATGGCAATACCCTTACGGGCAACGACCATGATTTCGGTTTCAAATCAACAGATAAAATCGACAAAATTTTTATCTCTAATAAACTAACCGGAAAGTATGTCATATTAACGAAGCAAGATACGGCTACATGGCTATTAAACGATACCTTTAATGTCAATATTCACCAGGTAAATTCGCTCTTGGATGTGTTTAAGAAACTGCAAATCAAACGTCCGGTTTCCAATAAAGAAATCAATATTGTCAAAAAAGATATTGCCATTAGTGGCACAAAAGTAGAGGTATACGAAAACGGTAGTTTATCTAAAGTCTATTATGTCGGAAACAATACCCATGATGAAATGGGCACTTACTTTCTGATGGATAAAGCAGAAGAGCCCTATGTTTGCCATATACCGGGTTTCAATGGTTATATTGGTGCTAAATACCACTACCAACCTGTTGCATGGCGCAGCAAAGATATTTTTAGAGCCAGAGATACTGAAATTAAAACTTTACAAGTTGATTGGTTTGCTCAGGCACAGAATTCTTTTGTGATCAATAACGAAGGTGCTACCCCGGTATTTAGCAGTAATAATAAAGTGTTTGTTAACAACAAAGACATCAATTTAAACATTGTTAAATCGTATCTTAAACTTTGGGAAAATTTATCGTTCGAAGGTTTTCCGGTTGATCTGAATGCTCACAAGATAGACTCGATAGCTAAAACAACGCCTTTACTTACATTGACACTTACAGACAAAAAAGGCAAAATCACCAAATTGCGTATCCATAAAAAAGGTATTAAACGCGACAGCAATATCCAAATGGACGAACAAGGCAATCCACTTCAATTTGACATTGAGAACTTTTATGCGTTCATCAATGATAACAATAAAGAAGTAGTGCAGATTCAGGACTATGTCTTTGGCAAAGTCATGAAAACGACGGCTGATTTTATATTGAAACCATGAGGATATTCCTTGCTTTTATCCTGGCATTAGGCATACTTTCCTGCAATAATGGCAAAGTTCGCAAAGATCAGAAGTTTTCTGTTTTAAAAGGCAAATACGATGGGTACAAATACGAAATAGCCTACGACGACAGTGCGAATCTTAAACCAGCAATTCATCAGCTATTCTCTCTTTACACCAAATTACTTAATGCTGACAGCAATTTTTCGCTGCTATATGCATTCAATAATGGCAAAACATTAAACACCGAACAAACGCGATTATATCAAGCATCTATAAGCATCCTCCAAGATGCCGATAGCTTGTGTTTGAAAATGAACATCAACACTGCAGGCCATTTTAATTCTGGCATGCACAAACTCCTTCAAATTTGGGGTTTTACAGCTGGAAGTATCCATCCAGAGCAAGTGAGAGAATCTCAAATAGACTCATTGCGCAAAACTTCTAATATTGTGCCGCTCAAATTTGATCATGGAGTACCAGTAAAATCCATTGAAGGAACTACAATTAACTATCAGGTAGTTTTAAAAGGCTTAATGGCCGATGCCATAGCTACCATGTTCGATTCTGTTTACCATATTAAAAACTACTACATCAATTTAGGTGGTGATATCCGGGCAAAAGGCAATAATGGCAATAGTTCTTATTGGCCGATAAGCATTGAAAAACCAATGTTCAACACCCTAAAATCAATTGAATTCTGTAAGCTTCCCCTTAAAAACTACAGTTTAGCCACCGAAAACAGCTATAAAAACTTCTTCTTCTACAAAGGCAAACGCTTTAGTCAGAACATTCACCCATTAACAGGCTTTCCAGCCAGAAACGAACTTTTAAGTGCTACTATTCTAGCCAAATCAGCAGCCGAGGCAAAAGCCTATGCTTCAGCCTGTATGACGATGGGATTGGAGAAATCACTGGTATTTATCAGTCAGCATCCGGAGCTAAAGGCATTTCTAATTTTTGAAAAAGACCAGCAAATTCAATATTGGGCCAGTAGTAACTTGGCAGTTGAACTCTCCAAACAGGAGTAGTCATTTGTCTTTTTTTTAACTTTTTTTCATTTCTATGTCACCTTAGGGTCAATTTTGTCGTCTACACAGATAACGAAGAAAATAATCTTTTATCTTGCAGCAATTCTAAAAAATAAATTGTCTAAAACTAAAAAGCGCTATGAAACTGTTAAAATTCCCAACACATATTGTTCACGCAACTTTTCTTATTGCGTCCATCCTATTAAGTATTAGCGCAAATGCCGGTGTTATTCAATCCCCAAAAGATGTTTGTTTGGGCAATTTGGCATATTTTGATGTAAAAAGCAATCAGGCCTTCAGCTCTAGTCGATGGGATTTTGGAGATGGATATACATCCATGAGTAAAGCGCCTTTTCACCTTTACAAAAGCTCTGGTGTCTTTAAAGTTAAAGTAGAACTAAAATTGAACGCAGGAGGAACATTAACGGATTCTATTCAGTTAATTGTCCATCAGTTACCAAAAGCAAAATTGTATTTAATGCCTGATGCAGACACCTGTTTATACACCAACCGCTTTAACTTTAAAGATTCTTCTACTGCAGCTTCAGGCAATTCGATAATTAAGCGATTGATGGTTTGGGGCGATGGCGACTTTGATATTGATAATACACCATTTTTAGGTGAGGCATTCTCTCATCATTACAAGATGAAGGACGTATACAAAATAAAGATGGAAATCACAGATGATAAGGGTTGTAAAAACTCAGCCATCACCAATGTAAAAGTTATCAATGGCACAAAAGCCAAAATTGACAAAGAAATTACTTATCCAAGTTGTGGAGAGGCCCAGGTTTGCTTTAAAAATGCATCTGAATCTTCCAATTCAAATCAAACATACCTTTGGAACATAGACAGTACCGGTTGGCAATCGCTTAATTTCAACAATGTAAGTTGTATTAAAACCAATAAAACCCGTAAAGTATATGCACAACTCATACTAAGCAATCCTGACAATACTTGTATGACTAAGGATAGTGTTGAAGTTAAACTAAATGCCGACAGTATTGATAATACCATCAGCATCAATGACAGTGTATTTTGTTATGGATCAGGAATGCGCCTTGACGTTAAAAACTCTGGCGGAAGTAACTATCAATACTCCTGGCATTTAGATGGCAGAAACTTATTTTACAACTCTTCCGACCTAATCACACTGCCAAAGGGTATATCGGCAGGACCAGGCAAACACGAACTGATTTGTAATATAGAAAAAGGTCCTTGTTCGGTGAGTTATACCTTAAATTTCAGAGTAAAAGGTCCGGTTGCGCGCATGCAGATTTACAATCAGAAACAATGCGGCATAGACAAGAAAGTATTCTTTATTGACACATCAATAAACCTCAACAGAAAACATGCTTTGTATAATTGGACTGTAATAGACCCTGATGGCGACAATTGCATCATCAACCGCGCCCTCAATCAAAACAAATACAAAAACTGTAATTACGGTCGCGATTGGTTCGGCAAACACAATTACACCACACCAAGAGGAGCTAATCCGATCAGACTGACAGTTTCTGACACATCGGTCGGATGTTCAGATAGCACTGTTAGCAATATGGAACATTTTCATTGCCGACTATGTGTAAGAGGTGGCGGGACGATTTCAATTTGCCAGGGCGATACTTTCTTACCACTTAAAGACAAAGAAATTGGTCCGAAATATTTCTCTTTAGACACTGGCAAAACATGGATGAAATTTCCATCTCAAATCAACAAACCATACAAAGGATTATATGGCGTCAGTTTCATTTTTGAAAACAGAGAACCTGAGCGCGCAGAGGACTTTGGTGATGACTCCATCAAAATTTACAGAAGTGATAGTACCTGGATGGATACAGTATTTGTAGATAATTTCTTATGGGTAAACGAAACCATGGACACAGCGCTAAGATTAAAAATTAACAATATTTGCAATCCATTTGAAGCTGAAATCGAATTTGTAAACCCTAACTTTATCATGGGAGACAAAATCAATATCGATTGGAAAGATGGGCAATCAACAGAAATATTCTTTGAAAAAGATTCTGTGTTAAACTCAATAAAACATATTTACAGGTTAGTTGGATTAGATACAGCATTAACATTATCATTTACTTCTCATGAAGGGTGTGTTAGAAATAGAAAATTAAAAATTCGCTTTGGCAAAGGATTGCGAATTGTAAGACATGGCAAAGAATGTATACGAGAGACTATTTGTTTCAGTAGTGAGATTGACAATTTCAACATCGACACCAACTACAATCAACTAAAATCTCAAACCTGGTTAAGCGCATACCCTAACTCTGGATATAAAGGCGATTTATACTGTGAGAAATTCATAAATAACGATAGCACACAAGTAGTATTGGTGGCAGAAGACAAATATGGCTGTGTAGATACCCTCAGACATGATTTGTTTATAAGAGAGCTTAAAGCCGGTATTTTAGGTGATTCAAGAATCTCATTTTGCAGTGAATTAAAACAGCTGTTTGATTCATCTTACTACATCAAAAGGAAGATAACAGATCGAATTACCGACTATTTCTGGGATTTTGGATCTGGCATGTATACCACTATGGAGCAAAACCCATTTAGATCCTTTGATTTAGAAGATAGCATTATCAAAACACTGCATATCATCGAAGATAACAATGGTTGCCGGGACACAGTTCAGTTTGACATCAAAGTCATTGGCTCAATTCCAAAATTTACACTTACAGACACTATTGGTTGTGCACCTTTAAAAGTCAAGTTCACAAATTTGTCTAAGCGTTGTTCCAGCTATATTTGGGAGTTTGGTGATTGGGATAATACCACCATGGAAGACAGAGTGAAGAAAGACCAAACTTTTATCTATTTAAAACCAGGTAAATATTATCCAAAGCTCATTGGTATCGATACTTTTTACAACCCATATACAGGAGCTGTTTACTATTGCCATGAAAGTTTTGACCCCAAAAATGGTGTCACTGTTTTTGATACTAAATTCGCCCGATTTAACGGACCTGACACTATCTGCGTAGGACAAACTGCCACTTTCACTTGCGAAAGCAATGTAAACAATGTCAAATGGGATTTTGGCGACAAACCAGCCTCCATACAGAGCTTTATTTCCAGCGTCAAACATACCTACAACAAAAAAGGCAACTTTGTCATTTCTTACAAACCTGTTTACACTTTCGGAACCAATGAACCAGCTTGTGTAGATTCTAGTGTTAGAACCATTACTGTTCTTGGTGTCAATGCCGATTTTGAAATCAAATCAGATAGTAAAGCGCCTATCTTCAAATTCAAAAATCTGTCAGACCCCTCTTATGCCGACCTCAAATGGGATTTCGGTGATCCTGCTTCAGGCAGTAAAAATAGCTCTACAGAACAGAATCCAATTCATAATTTTGAAAAGAGAAATGGAAGATTTACCGTATGTCTGACTGCCTCAATTTTCAATAAATGTAAAGATAGTATCTGCAAACCAATATATAATGATTACAAAGAATTTGTGACACTTTACAATGTCTTTACACCTGAAACTTCGACAGGATTTAACGACGACTATGAAGTAAGTATTGAAGGAGAAGACCAATATCATTTAACCATATACGACCGTTGGGGCGTGTTGGTATATGAAAGTTTTGAAGATGCCGAGCCTGGCGATGGCAACAATTGGAATGGAAAAGTAAATAACACCGGAGCTACATGTTCGGATGGCACTTATTACTACATATTCGAGTACAGCTTTGCCATTGCGCCAGATACCAAATTCAAAACAAATGGTACAATTACATTGATCAGGAAGTAATTCGATAAGGCTTGGATATTGACCGTTGATCATTCTGAGCGTCAAATCACCATCTTTTCAAAAAAAAGTGTAGGTTTGCCAATGAATACTGAATGGACTTATCGGTTATTATCGTCAACTACAATGTAAAAGCTTTACTGGAGCAAACCCTACTCTCAGTGTATAAAGCCATACAACACTTAAAAGTTGAGGTAATTGTCGTAGATAACCACTCTGCAGACGACTCCTGCAGCATGGTAAAGGCCAAATTTCCACAGGCAATTCTTATCGACAATCAGGAAAATCTGGGTTTTAGCAAGGCCAATAACCAAGGTATCCGAAGGTCAAAAGGCAGGCATGTTCTTTTGTTAAATCCCGATACTGTCATTAGCGAGGACACATTAGTTAAATGTGTTGAATTTATGGATACCCATCCAAATGCCGGCGCATTAGGAGTGCATATGATTGACGGCAGAGGTGATTTTCTTCCAGAATCTAAACGTGGACTTCCAACCCCGGCCGTAGCCTTTTACAAGATGAGCGGCTTGGCCAGACTATTCCCGAAATCCAAAACATTCGGTGCTTATCATCTGGGTTATTTAAGCGAGCATGAGACCAATAAAGTCGATATTTTAAGTGGTGCCTTCATGTTTATTCGTAAAAAAGCTTTGGATGAAGTGGGCTTATTGGATGAGTCTTTCTTTATGTATGGCGAGGACATCGATTTAAGTTACAGAATCGTCAAAGGTGGTTATGATAACTACTATTTTGCCGATACCACCATTATCCATTACAAAGGAGAAAGCACCAAAAAACACAGCGTCAATTACGTCAAGATTTTCTATCAGGCAATGGCCAAATTTGCCAAGAAACACTTTTCGAAACAACAAGGTTGGTGGTTCTCTGCTTGCATCAATACCGCCATATTCGGTCGCGCAAGCATTGCTCTGTGTATCCGACTTTTTAATGCTTTAAAACTCTTTCTGTTTGATTTCCTACTCATATTCATTGGCTATTATGGTCTGATGCGTTATTGGGAAATTTATAACAAGTTTGTAGTGGGTGGTTTCTATCCTGATGAATACATTCAATTTCATGTTCCTGCATATATTTTACTTTGGCAAGCCGGTATTTGGCTAAGCGGTGGCTATGCAGAACCATTCAAATTTAACAAGACCGGACGAGGTGTTATACTTGGAAGTATTGTACTGCTGGCAATATATGCCTTACTCCCTGAGAATATGCGCTTTTCAAGAGCTTTGATATTATTGGGAGCAGTATGGGCTATGATGATTACCATCGCTGTAAGAATGCTTTTCCATTTGCTTAAATATAAGCATTTGGACACTGCTGCTTCGAGCAAATCTCAGGTGCTTATTGTTGGCAGTCATCCAGAATGTTTAAGGGTAAGAGAAATTCTGATGAACTATCCATCCAGATTCAAATTGCTAGGATTTATCAAACCTAATTCTCAAATAGAAGGCAACGACTGGATTGGCAGTTTGGATAATCTGCCATTGTTGACAGAATTATATAAAGCCAATGAGATCATATTTTGCGCTGCCGATGTCAGCAGTGCAGATATTATGTCCATCATGGGAAAAGCCGGAAAAACAGGTGTTAAGTACAAAATAATGCCAGAAAAAGGTGCTTACATCATTGGAAGCAATTCTAAAAACACCACTGGCGAATTCTACAGTGTTGATATCACACCTGCACTAAGTAATGCCAAAGTGCTCACTCAAAAACGTTGGGTGGATGTCATTATTAGTTTGACCTTAATTCCCATTCTGCCATTTTTGATCATTAAATGGCAATTTCTGAAAACCGTAACGACGAATATTTTGCCTTGTTTATTGGGCAAAAAAACATGGGTCAGTTACAATAACAGGGTTGAAACAGGACAATTACCATCCTTAAAACCTGGTGTTTTTATGATAGGTCAGATGGTAAGTAACAGTATATCAGACCCTCAGCTTCTTCAAAATCTGAATCATATGTATGCTTCCAGTTATCAATGGCAGAATGATTTGGATTGTCTTGTAAAAGCATTTTTTTCTAATAACTTCGCAACATCAAAGTAATTAAAATGGCAATTAAAGATCCTGAATTTGGTTCCTTGCACGAATTTCTCCTCAACAGCGCGTATAAGATCCATACCCCAGAACATACCTTCCTTATGGAAAAGGAAGGCAACTCTTATAAATCCATCAGCTATAAGACCACCTTTGAAAATATTGAAAAATGGGCCGCGTATCTGCACAGTATCGGCATAAAGAAAGGTGATAAACTGGCTATTGTTCTGGAAAACTGTCCGGAGTTTATTTATTTTGATCAGGCACTTCAAAAGTTGGGCGCCGTTAACGTTTCTATTTACCCAACTTTAACACCAGATGAAACTGCATTTATTTTAAATGACAGCGAGAGTAAAGCCGTTTTAGTAGGAAATCCATTTCTCTTAAAGAAGTTTCAAAAAGTGGAAGCTAATTGCCCTGGCATCAAACATGTATTTATGGCCTTCGATTCCAAAATCGAAGATGAAAAATTCATAAAAGTAGATACGCTTAAAGTTAAAGGTGCTGAGTTATGGCAACAACATAAAGAAGAGATTGAAGCCATACTCCCAAGTATTCAGCGCGATGACCTCGCTGCATTGATTTACACCAGCGGCACAACTGGTGTGCCGAAAGGCACCATGCTCAGTCATTATAATTTTATGAGCAATTGTTACGATGCTATCGACCTATGTTCAAGCATCAACAAAGAAGATCGATTTCTCTCATTCCTGCCGCTCAGTCACGTATACGAGAGAATGGCAGGGTACTATTTGCCTACATATATCGGGGCACAAATAGCCTTTGCAGAAAGCATAGAAAAAATTGCTCAGAATTTCATGGAGGCTCAACCGAGTATCATGACTTGCGTACCTCGACTTCTGGAACGTTTGGAAGGTAGAATTCGCGCTAATGCAGAAGCAAAAGGTGGTATCAGCGCAAAAATCTTTTTCTGGAGTTTAAAAGTAGGCGAACAATACCGTTTGCGCAAAGACGAGAAAAAAATGATCGGACCATGGTTGGCGATTAAACATGCCATTGCTGAAAAACTGGTATTCAGTAAAATAAAAGCCAAACTGGGAGGCAAATTAAAACTTCTGGTATCTGGCGGTGGTGCTTTGCCACAACATATTGGTGAGTTCTTTGGCAATGTAGGTATTCGTTGTCAACAAGGCTATGGATTAACTGAAACTTCACCTTTTGTAACTGTCAATGAGTTTGAGAGACAAGTACATGGCACCAGTGGCAGGGTTGCTCCGCGCCAACAAGTAGCCATTCAAGACATTGAAACTAAAAAATTGATTACGATCCAGACTTATGATAGTTTTAAACCGGATTTTGAATCTTCTGAAGGTGAGATTCTTTGTAAGGGACCGAATATCATGAAAGGATATTACAACAACCCGGCAGAAACCGCTTTAGTGATGGATGAAGAAGGTTGGTTCCATACTGGCGATATTGGAAAATTTGAAAAAGGGTATTTAAAAATCACCGACAGGTATAAGAACATGCTCAAAACCAGTCTCGGCAAAAACATCTACCCTACGCCTATTGAAAACACCTATTTACAAAGTGACAAGATTGAACAAATCTTTATAATTGGTGACAAAAAAGAATATGTCACCGCCATTATCATTCCGAAAGAAGAGCATTTGAAAGATTTCTTTGCATTAAATAAAGACTTTTTTGAATCGGATGAAGACGTGATTATTGATGAAAAAATTAAGAATTGGATAGAAGAGGATGTTAAAAAATTGTCGCAATCACTTTCTAATTATGCACGAATTCGTGATTTTATTATTAAAAGAAAACCATTTACTATAGAATCAGGAGAATTGACCGTAACTTTGAAGCAAAAAAGAAAACTGATAGAAGAACGCTACCATTACTGGATAGAAAAATTGTATCAAAAAGAAAATGCTTAAATTCTATTATTATTTAATTGCGCCTGTATGTTTTATCATCTTTACGTTGATGTACATCAGAATTGCGCATTTTTATAAAATTTACGACCATCCCGTTGGCAGAAGTTCGCACGTAAACAGAACCATTACCGGTTTTGGTGTATTTGTCTTATTTGGACTCCTACTTTATAGCATCGCGTTTCCTTATACCCTAAAGTCCTTTTTCATTATCGGATTATTGATGATATCCACCATCAGTTATATTGACGATTTGGTGTTTGTCAAACACTTTATACGGCTGGTGTTTCAGATTTTTGCACTTACATTAATGGCCATTGAATTGCCATTCAATTACATGATGGACTTTGAAAAACTGCCACTGATCATCGCCATTGTTATCCTAGGAATTGGTGTATTGAACGCCTTTAACTTTATGGATGGCATTAATGGAATGCTAGGTCTTACCAACCTGGTAATATTGTTAAGTTTTCTTTGGTTAAATTCAAATTCTGTTGATATCAATGGCAATCCAATTAGTTTTATCCGAAACGAGTTTCTTTATACATACATCATTGGTGTCTCAATCTTTTTAGGTTTAAATCTAAGGCGAAAAGCAATTGTATTTGCAGGAGACACAGGCAGTATCGCATTGGCATTCATCATCCTTTACCTGATGCTGAATTTAATCTTTAAAACAGGTAACTATGCATACTTCCTATTGTTTGCTGTATTTGGTATAGATGCTGGATTAACGGTTATCTTTAAACTGCTTTTAAGAGAAAACATTTTCGTACCTCATCGCGATTTTCTTTTTAAGAAACTCGTGCATGTTGGCAAATACAAACATGTCAATATTTCAGTGATTTATGCCTCTTTGCAAGCTTTGATTAATGTCATAGTAATTGCATTGCCTTTGCAGGGCAGATTATCTGCACAATTAAGTATACTCTTTATATTTACCATTACTCTTTGCGCGGTTTATATCTTCATCAGAAATAAATACACCAAGAAAAGGGTCATCAGAATTAGAGAATCTGAGGAAATCGAATAATTCGGTAGTTCCCTAAGAAAAGTGAATGAATTCTATGATTAGAACTCAGGGAATCTTGCTGGCGCGTAATCGTGCATCATGTTGTAGATGGCGATAAAGATATCCTCTGCATTTGGCTTAGAGAAATAATCACCATCAGTACCATAGGCTGGTCTATGCGCTTTAGCTGTAATTGTCAATGGTTTAGCATCCAGATAATTGTAACCATTTTGCTCCTCCAATACCTTCTGCATCATAAATGATGTGGCCCCACCTGGTACATCCTCATCTATAAATACCACTTTATTGGTTTTCTTCAGCGACTCTACAATGCTGTGCTTGGAATCAAATGGCAATAGAGTTTGCACGTCTATTAACTCGCAAGAAATACCAATAGCGCTTAATTTCTTTATAGCATCTTGAATCACCCTTAGAGTACTGCCATAACTAACGATGGTAACATCACTACCTTCCTGTAATATTTCAGGTTGTCCAAGTGGTACTGTAAACTCGCCAATATTGCTTGGCATTTTCTCTTTCAAACGGTAGCCATTCAAACACTCAACTACTAATGCCGGTTCATCAGCTTTGAGTAATAAGTTGTACATACCTGCTGCCTGTGTCATATTACGCGGCACACAAACGTGCATGCCTCTTACGGCATGAATAATCATACCCATTGGAGATCCACTGTGCCAGATACCTTCCAGTCTGTGACCACGGGTTCTGATAATGATTGGCGCTTTTTGACCACCTTTGGTGCGGTATTGCAAAGTGGCAATATCATCACTCATAATTTGGATGGCATACAACAAATAATCCAGGTACTGAATTTCAGCAATCGGACGGAGACCACGCATAGCAGCGCCAATACCCTGACCAATGATACTTAATTCGCGAATACCAGTATCAGATACTCTGATCTCACCATATTTTTCTTGCATACCAGCGAAGCCCTGATTAACATCGCCTATGGTTCCAACATCTTCTCCAAATGCAAATACTCTAGGATCGCGACCTAGGGCGGCATCAAAACAAGCTAAAACGACTTCTCTTCCATCCACCATTTTGTCTTCATTAAACTCGGCCTTTATTTCAGCAACCGCATCTACACTGTTGGAAGATTGGCTATGCAAATGAGACGAATATCTCTCGAAATTCTTATTTAAGAAATTGCTGTAATAATTTTTTAATGCTTGCCTTTCCGGTGAATCTTCACCTATGGTCGCAATTAGTACTTTATTGATGGCCATTCCTATGTCTTTACGAATGGCATCTTTGGTAGATTTCAGGTCGTTGATGGCTTCCTGAGCAGAAGTATGACTAAACTGTTCTAAGACACTGATAACCTCGGCAATGTCCTGCTTAAGTGGTGCCAAATACGCTTCCCAAGCTTTCTTCTTGCTATCATTAACAAATTGAATAGCATCTGACTCAATTTTGTCTAGTTCTTCAGCATTGGCCAGTTTATTCTCTTCAATCCACTCACGCATTTTTTTGATGCAGTCGAAATCGGTTTCCCATTGCAAACGTTCTTTGCTTTTGTATCTTTCGTGTGAGCCTGAGGTACTGTGACCCTGAGGTTGGGTTACTTCATTAACATGAATTAAAACAGGACGGTGATTGGTTCTTGAATGCTCAACTGCCTCCTGATACACTCTGCAGAGTTCTGCATAATCCCAACCTTTTGCGTTGTATATATCAACACCAACACCATTTTCATCAGAATTAAATCCCTTTAAAATCGTACTGATATTTTCTTTGGTTGTTTGGTATTTAGCAGGCACAGAGATTCCGTAACCATCGTCCCAAACACTCATCACCATTGGGACTTGCAATACTCCTGCGGCATTAATTACTTCCCAAAAACCACCTTCACTGGTGGAAGCATTACCGATAGTACCAAATGCTACTTCGTTACCCTTATTTGAAAAATCTGTATACTGATGAAGTTCCGGATTTTGTCTGTACAACTTAGAAGCCAGTGCTAAACCCAACAATCTAGGCATCTGACCGGCAGTTGGAGAAATATCTGAAGATGAATTAAAACGGTCAGTTTGAGGCAACCAGTTACCGTTTTCATCCAGCAATCTTGAACCAAAGTGGCCATTCATGCTTCTGCCACCGCTATTTGGTTCAGCTTCAACATCTGTATGGGCATATAGTTGAGCAAAAAACTGTTGAACAGTATTCATGCCTGTTGCAAACATAAAAGTTTGATCTCTGTAATAGCCACTTCTGGTGTCACCATGCTTGAAAGCTTTGGCCATAGCAATTTGAGCAACCTCTTTGCCATCGCCAAAAATACCAAACTTGGCTTTTCCTGTAAGCACTTCTTTTCTACCTAATAAACTGGCCTGACGACTTTCAAATGCTATTTTGTAATCGTTTAATACCTCTGATTTGAATGCCTCAAAATCCATACTTTTCAGATCTTTTGCCGTTGATAAAGACATAGTGCAAAAGTACATATAACTACCCATTTGTCAAAGTCGATTTTAATCGTCGTTCATATGCCCTGATTTCTTTAAAATTATCCTACTTTTGCATGGTGTTTGAGCATTTTGACAACATAGATAGTCCCAATCAACTAAAAAAGCTTCCTGTAACAGAACTGAAAGCTTATTCAGACTGGTTAAGACAGTTTCTAATTGGGCAGATTTCTGAGACAGGTGGTCACTTTGCAGCCAATCTTGGTGTTATAGAACTCTCTGTTGCCTTGCATTATTGCTACAATGCGCCAAAAGACATTTTGGTATGGGATGTTGGCCATCAGGCCTATGCCCATAAAATTCTTACCGGCAGAAAACACAACTTTAATTCGCTCAGGCAAAAAGAAGGTATCAGTGGTTTCCCAAAAATGGATGAAAGTATTTATGATCCGTTTGGTACGGCCCATTCTTCTACCTCCATTTCAGCCGTACTCGGATATGCTCAGGCTGCAGTCTTACAAAACATCGACAGACAACATATTGCAGTTATAGGTGATGGCGCCATGAGTGCCGGGCAGGCCTTCGAAGCCCTCAACAATGCTGGTGTCAGCAACACCAATATCACCATCATCATTAATGATAACCATATCGGCATCGACCCAAGTCAAGGTGCCCTTGGCGAATATCTGGAACATCTTCGAGACAAGCCTAACAATCTCTTTACAGATTTTGGCTTCCAATATTTCGGTCCCATTGACGGACATAACACAGAAACTTTGGTTACACTATTCAACGAAGTTAGTCAGATACAGGCTCCAAAAGTCATCCATGTAAAAACGGTAAAAGGCAAGGGCTATGCACCTGCCGAGGCCGAACAAACAAAATGGCATAGTACATCCAAATTCGATAAACTCTCTGGAAAGAATACACTTGAAACAGATAAAAACGTCAAGTTTCAGGATATTTTCGGCAAAACACTTCTTGAATTAGCGGAACAAAATGACAAAATTGTTGCTGTTACTCCTGCGATGATATCTGGCAGTTCGCTGCACTTTATGCAAGAAAAATTTCCTGAGCGTGTATTTGATGTTGGCATCGCAGAACAGCATGCAGTAACGTTTTCTGCTGGATTGGCGGCGTCGGGTCTCATACCGGTTTGCTGCGTTTACTCAACATTTTTACAGCGCGGATATGACCAACTGATACATGATGTTGCCTTACAGAATTTACCTGTCATTTTCGCCATCGACCGCGCTGGATTGGTCGGCGAAGACGGTCCTACCCACCACGGTGTTTTTGATATTGCATTCCTTCAAACCATCCCTAATATTAGCATTATTTCTCCAGCCAATCAGGAGGATTTGAGAAACAGTTTGTATACAGCAGTTCAGGAACTAAATGGACCGATTGTAATTCGATACCCAAGAGGCAAAGCAAATGAAGAATTTAAGGCAACTAAGTTGACTAAAATAGACCTCTGCAGAACACAAGCTATAATCGCCCAAGGCAAAAAATTGGCTATTATCAGTGTGGGCACTATTCAGGAAGAATGCAAAAAGGCAATAACGAACAAAGCAGTTACTTTGTTTGATGCATTTTGTTTAAAGCCATTGGACAGAACACTACTTGCTGAAATTTTTGAGCAATTTTCTGCAGTATTAGTAGTGGAAGAAGCGCAAGAAATTGGGGGCTATGGAAGTGCGGTGATGCAATTAGCCAATGAATTGGGTTATAAGGGCATTATAAAAACCATGGGTATCCCGGATACTTTCATTGGGCATGCCAGCATTGCTGAACAACGCCAATATTCTGGCATTGACAGCTTATCCATCCAATCAGAAATTGAAATCATTCTGAACACTATCAATTAATTCGATAGCTGAAAATTAGTTTTATACAACAATAGTTATAATTTTGCCTCAAAATCCAATATTATGTATCAATTTATTCAAAGTACCCACTCACATACCAGATGGTTGGTTTTATTAACCGCCGCCATTGCTATCATTATGCCTTTTATCAATAGCACTGTCAGCAAAAAGTCTAAACTTCCGGGACTGGCTTTTATGATCATGTGTGATATTCAATTATTGATGGGCTTAACTCTTTATTTCGCATTGAGTCCGCTTGGCCTTCAGGCATTCGATCAAGGTATGGGCTTTGTGATGAAAACAGCCGATGTCAGAAAAATAGCTGTTGAACATTTCGTATTAATGCTGGCTGCCATTACTTTGGTGCATATTGGTTATTCAAAAGTAAAGAAAGCCACTGATGCCGCAGTAGTTAAAAAGACCAGTTTGATATTTTTTGGTATTGCATTGGTATTGATTTTGGCCGGTATTCCTTGGGCTAAACTCTAAAAATTATCGCATAAAAAAAGCCCCGTTTTACAACGGGGCTTTTTTGTTTTATAGTTACTAATAGCCAAATATTTCTTCTAAAGTAAGGATCTTTAATTCGCCGTATTTCTTAAGATCGGCTTCCTTGATTTTCTCTCTAGAACCAAGAACAGAAATGGCCCATTTCTTACCTTTGATGTTTTGCTCCTGGAAGGCCTTAACATCTGCAAAACTAATCTTCTGTACTGCTTCAAATAATTGCTTGCGGTAGTCGTAATCAACACCCATTTTATTAGCATCTAAATAAGAGAAGAATACTTCCTCATCATTGATACGTTCAGCTTCTAATCCACTTAAAATAGATTGTTTGGCCTGATTGAAGCTTTCTTCGTTCAATGGCATGTTGTTTAACAACTCATTCATTGCTGTTACAGCATCATTCAGTTTATCGGCTTGGGTTCCAACATAGGCTACTAAAACATCATTTTTACCTTTCTCCATTGCCTGGTTGTATACCGCATAGGTAGAGTATGCCAAAGCTCTGGATTCTCTGATTTCCTGGAATACCACACTGCTCATACCTCCTCCAAAGTATTCGTTAAAAGCTCTAATGCTGGCTGTCTTATTGATATCGAAAGTTGGGGCAGCACTTCTCCAGTTGATCTCAGCCTGTACCATATCATGATGGGCAAAGAAAACCGTATTGGTGTTGTAAACAACAGGTTTGAATTCGAAAGCAGCAGGAGCAGTTAAAAAGCTTTCCGGCATTTTATGTTTCGCAACTAATATTTTTTCGATATTGGCTTTAGTCTCCGGACCGAAATACATGATCTGATGTTTATATTGATGTAAGCCTTTAATAATTCCGACTAATTCAGACGCGTTTAAAGCCTGAAGTTCGACGTTGTTTAATGTGTATGTTCTTGGATTGACTTTTCCATACAAAGCATAAGTGCTTAAAGCAGAAGATATAGAACGCTTATTGAGCTTTGCATCGGCTCTTGATTTTAATATACGACCTGTGTAATCTTTCAATACAGCCGCATCTGGTTTGGCATTGGCCAGCAACTCTTCGAACAGACTCAAAGCTTCCTCAAAGTTTTGTTGCGGACCGCTGAGGTAGACATAACTTTGTTTATCGCCGGTAGATATTCCAAAATTACAAGCCATTTTATAAAACTTCATGCTGAGTTCTGAGGCTGAATATTTATCCGTACCAATGTACTGTAGATATTCTAATGCGAATGGCAATTTCTTATTGTTAAGTTTTCCCATATCTACCACATAATACAGGGTAAACAATTGGTTCTTATCGTTGAGTTTATATAATAAATCTGTTTTACCACATTTACCACGTTCGAAGTCTTTGTTGTAGTCGAGAAAAACAGGGTGGATAGAATCAGTTTCTTCTTCAAGCACATCCATTACAAACTGAGATGACTTGTCTCTGTTAAGCGATACTTCTGTGATTTGAGGTTTCTCTATCTTATCTTGCTTGGTATCCTCACCGGTTCTTTTATAGACGATAGAATAGCCATTAGTGTAATATTCATTGGCAAAATCGACAATTTCCTTTTTGGTGATTTTACTCATTTCATAATTGATATTCAATACATCGCGCCATTTACGATCAGTAACAAAAGCATCGAGTAAAGAGTATGCAAGACCATTGTAACTATCAAAGTTCTTGATGTCATCTACCATAGCATTGGCAATAATGCCTTTGAGAAGTTCTTCATCAAATTCACCTTTTTTAATTTTTTCAATTTGCTCCAGTAAAAGCTCGCGTAACTCTTCGAGACTCTGTCCTTCTTTAGGTTTGCCCTGTAACAGATGCACACTGTAGTCTTTCATGAAATCTGGAGAAGAAGTTGCAGATAATACTTTTTGTTGTTTCACCAGGTTTAAATCTATTAAACCGGCTTTGCTATTGCTTAAAATCAAATCGATCAAACGCACCATTAAAGCTTCTTTGCTGGATACTCCATCAAAACGCCATGCCATCATTAAGCTGGCGGCATCTGGTCCCACAACATTGATACTATCTGGGCGGCCACGAGGATATTCTATAGGGAAAGTAAATTTAGGCAATGGCTTAGTTGTCATGTAAGAAAAATGCTTATCAATCATTTCAATGGCATCGTCCGGATTAAAATCACCCACCATAATGATGGCCATATTGTTTGGCACATAGTAGGTGTTAAAATAGTTTCTAATTTTGATAAGCGATGGATTTTTAAGATGCTCTACGGTACCGATAGTGGTTTGGGTTCCGTAAGGATGTTGTCTGAAAAGACTGGCGTACAATTTCTCGTAGGCTTCGCTGCCATCATTATCCAAAGAAATATTTTTTTCTTCGTATACCGCTTCCAGTTCGGTATGGAACAATCTTAAAACAGGATTGCGGTATCTTTCTGATTCAATTTCAATCCATTGGTGTAAACGGTTAGATGGAATATCATTCACATACACAGTTTGCTCAACACTGGTAAAAGCATTGGTACCCTGAGCACCAATACCCTGACACATTTTATCAAACTCATTGGCAATGCTATATTTAGAGGCAATACCACTTACACTGTCAATTTGACGATAGATGGCTTTGCGTTGATTCTCATCTTTGGTTTTGTTGTACTTTTCGTACAAAGCGTCAATCTGGTCGAGATACACTTTTTCTTTTGCATAATCTTGTGTACCAAATTTATCGGTACCCTTAAAGAGCATGTGTTCCAGATAATGTGCCAAACCGGTATTGTCTGCCGGATCGTTTTTGCTTCCCGCTTTGGTAGCCACCAAGGTCTGAATTCTTGGCTGGTCTTTGTTAACGGATAAAATTACAGTTAATCCATTTGGCAGAGTGTACCATCTGGATTGTGTTGGATCACCTGATACTGAGGTATAGGTGTATTTTCCGGATGTTTTGGTACCGAATGTACCATAGTAAACCTGAGCATGCAGCGAGCCGGTAATTAAAACCAGCGCAAATAGCAATCTTTTCATCATATTGGTTGTAAAAAAGTAGGCTAAATTAAAGCAAAAAGTGAGAAACCCCACAAAAATTTAGATGAAATACCCCAAACGGGGCATCATTAGAAGATGGTTATACCAAACCTGAAACCCGTTCTGAAGGTAAAATACGGACCCGTGTAATTGGTCTGTACATAACGTTTATCATAAAACACGGTTTTATCTTTATCTGCCAGTGTTTCTTGAGTAAATATAGAATTTCCATATGTTAACTCTCTCATACCGGCACCAAAACCGTAATAAACTGTTCCAGATAGATGAGATTTCCAGGAAAATGAAGTATAACTAAAAGTCACCAATGCTTCATAGCGTTGAATAATCGGTCGCATAGTTAAAGACAAATTAACATTGTTTACTGTAGCCTGAACATCCTGCTCAGGATCTGTTGTAAACTTACCATAAATAACATTTAATCCCACTCCTGCACTGTTAACAGTTTTGCTGTATGAACGGTAATCATTTTTGGCAATTATAAACGAGTAGCCATAATCAGCACCTTTCAAATTTTTCCAACCAGCGTTTAAATTGACATCATTTTCTGTGATTTTTCCGGCAACAAATCTATTTTTAGCATCAAATCCAAAAAATGGATTGTATCTAAACTCGTGCACAATACCTTTGGTTCTTAGCGCCGCAGACATAGGGAGATATTTGAAGAATCCACCATTACCACTGATATTTAAACCTGCGAACGGATTGCATTGAATAGCCAGGTTAAGGGCTCTTGAACTACCACCACTATTATATTTCTTCTTATTGTCTTTTTCCTTCTTTGCCTCAGCTTGCTTTTCTCTTTTCAGAGCTTTATCATATTCTGATTGGGCCTTGCTACAGTCGAATTCAGGAGCCAATGCAGCGCAATATTTGATGTAATTAGTTAAATCGGCACTACTCATTTCGCTATGTCGGCCGTATAAAATCTTCATGGCAATGCGCAAATGTTCTTTATTAACATCATCGTTATAGGCCGCTTCAGCGTATTTCAATCCAAAAGCCAGTCCGGTACCAACCTTATTTTTGTAACCGTTATCTGCAATTTTAACTGAATTGTTATAGTCCCTAAGCGATAAAGTAGCATCAAGAGCTCTATTCAAATCAGCTTCAGATCCAGGCACAGAGGCTGAAAGTGTTTTCATTACGTTGCGCATGTAATCTATATTCAAATCTTTATCTATCTGAGACAAGAACTTATAGTTCTCGACTGATTTAACATAATACAGATACTGACTGGCAGGTTCCTTTCTAAATTTGTGATATACTGCCACCATAGAGTATAAGATACATTTATTAATATTATCGATATTGGCTTCATTGTTATTAATACAGTCTATACGAGGTTTTTCAAGATATGCCAAATAAGATTCTGATTTGGATTTATCTGAATTTAATGTTGTGAGATACATGTAATCAACACGCCAGAATGTTTTATAGAACTGTTCTTCTGTTTTTGAAACATATTCACTCAAACCGTTTTTGTTAATCGATTCAGGGTATGGTCGTAATAAGTAATACGTATTAAAAAACGGCAATACCTCAAAGTAATTATAAGACAGTGTCTTGTTCTTGTATAACACATTGAACATCTTCTCAGCGGCGCTTTTGATATATGAAGACATGATATAGCGGTATACTTGATTCATTTCAGGATACTTCATCGTCATGTATTCGTATATACCCTGGAGTGAATCCAGTTTTTTAAGCATGGCTTTTTTGTCATTATCCCCGTAGCGCATAAAACTATCTGTAGTTTCAATTTTGTAAAATCGATCGATAATACCCCAAGCAAATTTTCTGACTTCTTTTTCAGATTTACTGTCAAGCGAAGTTCGATCATACATGAGAAGAAAATCAAAATCGGTGAGATAAATTTCACCATTTCTTTCAAGAGCGATTAAGCCAAAATTTTTAAGGTAATAAGATTTGACAATTTTGTTGTCTTCTTTAGTTTCAAGAACCAAAATGCGTTTGTCGCTACCAAGGATGGTCATCGTTTTAAAATAAGAACTGGCTTCAACCGTTTTACCTGTTTCAGGATTGGTATATGTCCATTCTACCGTTTGATAACTTTCTACAGGAACTTTACAAAATACTGTTGAACTGACATCTTTATAGGATTCATCGTTAACAAATTGAAGAAACGAATATGCATCTGCAATGAGGTATTTACTGTGACCAACGAGTGAGGCTGTATTGGCAGAGAATTTTAAGAAATACGCATAATCTTCATCTGAAAACAAACCTTCAGAATGATGGATAAATTTATAGGAAACTGAACCATCTGGATTATAGTGTGATTGAAAGGTTCTTTTAAACGAAGAAAAACCAAGTTCAAGTTCGGTTAACTCACCTTTCAAAGCACTGCCTTCAATATTGTAAAAATTGCGTTCAGAGCTACAAATTGGCACCATGTAATCAAAAGCATTTTCTTGCGAATAAATGTTAAATGATACACTTATAGCCAAAATAAATGTCAGTATTTTCATGGTCGAAAATTACTGCCATTTTCGTTAAAAAACATACATCAAATGTACTATTTTAACTTTAAGTCTTTTATCATCTTGAAATGAGGAATTCCAACTTCTTCAAACACATCTCCAACCACTTTATAACCATATTTAAGATAAAAATTAAGGGCTGTTTCCCTGGCATGTAGTTCAATTCTTTCAGCGCCCATAGATCTTGCCCAGTTTTCTGCAAATCGAACCATAAATCTACCTGCACCTTGACCTTGATATTGAGGCAAAACTGCTACCTGTCGCATTTTAAAAACTGCATTTGAATCGTTTTCAACTCTTTTAAGAATTAAAACACCCATCAATTTATCAAATAGATAAATAATAAATTGAAACTGGTCTTTTTCTGCGTCAAGTTCTTCCTGGGTAAAATCCAGGCCAAGCGGTTGGCGCAATACTTGGCGTCTAATTTCAATACTATCTAAGTGTTCATCAGAGTTAAATTCGAGTAGTTTACAACGGAATAGCATTCGATTTTTTTTGAAGTTGGTAATATTTTTCGCACTTTTGAACTTTCAAAAATACCATTTAGATCATGAAATTCCTCACCATCATCTTAAGTTTGTCTCTGACTTTAACCCTACAGTCACAGGATACTTTAAGAAACAAAAAAAACGGCGGTTACTTATTTAAAGTCCTTGCCGACAATGATGCCACTTTAGTTCAAAATCAAAATAGAACGAGCACATGCTGGAGTTTTTCCAGTTTGTCATTTTTTGAAAGCGAATTGATACGCATGGGCAAAGGTCAGCATAACCTCAGCGAAATGTTTGTAGTAAGAAATGCTTATATTGGAAAAGCCGATATGTATGTCCGCATGGGTGGCTTACATAATTTCGGTCCTGGCGGCGCTTTCCACGATTTACCATGGGTAATCAGACGCTATGGTGTGATGCCTGAGTCTGTTTACAAAGGATTAAACTATGGCACAGACAAACACAATCACGCCGAATTAGATGCGGTCTTAAAAGGTATAGTAGATGCAGTAAAAAGCAATCCTCAAGGTAAGCTCACCACTTCATGGAAGTCGGCCTTTGCAGGTGCTGTTGATGCCTATCTGGGGGCTGTGCCAAAAACTTTCATGTATGAGAACAAAGAATATACGCCCATGAGTTTCTCTAAACATCTTGGATTAAACATGGACGACTATGTATCATTAACATCGTTTACACACCAACCATACTACACACAATTTGCGCTAGAAGTTCAAGACAATTGGGCCATGATGCAAAGTTACAACATCACCTTAGATGAATTGGAAAATGTGGCAGTGACGGCCTTAACGAAAGGTTATACCTGGGCCTGGGCAGCAGATGTCAGCGAAAAAGGTTTCTCATTTAAGAATGGCGTTGCCATTGTACCGGTACATGATTCATTAATCACACAAACTGGTAAAGACAATAAAGGGTTTAACGACGCAGGTGCCAAAAGAACAGGCTCTGCCTTTGACAAACCAATGGATGAAATTATAGTTACAGACAGTATCCGACAAGCTGCATTTGATAACTATCAGACCACTGATGATCATGGTATGCATGCCACAGGATTGGTAGTTGATCAGAATGGTAAAAAGTACTTTAAGATTAAAAACAGTTGGGGCACTGATAACGATTGTGGTGGATATTTATACTGCTCGCCATCATATTTCAGATACAAAACATTGAATATCTATATTCACAAGAATGCATTACCTAAAGACCTTGCAAAGAAATTAAACATCACACAAAACTAAAATGCTTCAACTAGCCACACCCTCAGATATTGATCATATAGCGACAATTGCCGCACCGGTATGGCATGAGTATTATACACCTATTATCGGTCGGGAACAAGTTGAATACATGCTAAAAAACATGTATTCAACTGCTGCCCTGATCAAGCAAATTGCTGAAGGGCAAAATTTTTATTTCATCTTAGTTGGTAGAGAAAAAGTTGGTTTTATTGCCATCAGTAAAAAGGCTGATGGTCAGTGGTTCATTCACAAATTTTATCTGTCTATGGAACAGCAAAACAAGCAATTGGGAAGTACTGTTATGACAGAGATTGTCAATCATATTCTAAAGAATGACAACAATAAAAATATAGAGATTAGACTCACCGTAAACAGAAAAAATTTTAAATCAATTAACTTCTATTTTAAGAACGGATTTAAGATAGAAACGGTAGAAGATTTTGATATAGGCAATGGATTTTACATGAATGATTTTGTCATGATAAAATCGATCAACAATCAATAACACATTAAAGCGCATGTTTTTCTAAAAAACATGTGTTGATATCTGCGACAAAAAATATCGAAGACAAAATTTTGAATACTAATTTTAGTCAACTGATTTGACTATTTTGAAAAATCTTATTTGATAAGTTGTTAATACATTTCTATTATGTATATCAATAGTTTCCGAAACTTATCTAACTTTGAACCCTTAGATAAAATGACGAAAGAAAGTAATTTAATTAAAAACGATCATTTATTTGTATCCAATGCAGGACACAAAGGAAGGGGTGTGTTTACATCTAAACTTTTAAAGAAAGGAGATCTTATTGAAATTTGTCCAGTGATAGAGGTGAGTTATAAAGATCACCAAAAGATGGTTGGACACATTTTAGAAAACTATACGTTTGTATGGAACACCAAAAAAAGAAGTGCTGCAATCATACTTGGATTTGGATCTTTGTATAATCATTCTGTCAAACCGAATGCAGATTACCTAAAGCGATTGAAAGATGGCGTGATGATTTTCAAAGCACTGAAAAATATCAAACCTGGAGAAGAAATTACAATCGATTATGGCGAGATGCATTCAGATTTAAATTGAAACCCAATTTTAATACATATAAATATGGCAACAACAAAAAAACCAGCTGCAAAAGCAAAAGCAACCAAAGCAGCTCCTAAAGCAAAAGCAAAAGCTAAAGCCGCTCCTAAAGCAAAAGCTAAAGCTGCTCCTAAAGCTAAAGCCGCTCCTAAAGCAAAGGCTAAAGCTGCTCCTAAAAAAGCTGCTGCTCCTAAAGCTAAAGCAAAAGCAAAAAAATCTGGTAAAAAGTAATCAAACACTTTTAACCTCTCTTAAACACAAACCCGTATCAAAAGATGCGGGTTTTGTTTTAACGCAGAAAATCAACTACCTCAATATTTACTCTAGACTAAAGCCTGTT
>JACCDI011753851.1_pt1 | contig 86259 bp, 74 predicted proteins | sample 7442791 | NCBI WGS metagenome assembly JACCDI01 (sample SAMN15323434, study PRJNA562643) | freshwater metagenome | isolation source: river surface water | place: USA:Blue River Watershed | collected 2017-08-15
AATCAAGATAAAATTAATTGGGATAATCTTTCATTAAACCCTAATGCATTTAATTTATTAATTAATCATCCAGATAAGATTAATTGGACAAATTTTAGTAAAAATATCTATTAGAACATCTACTAACTTAATTAAAATTGATTTTTTTTAAGTATAAATGTATTGAGCACCTTAGAACAAAAAATGTATTGGCGCTCTGGATTTGAAAATAAGTGCAGTCGTGCGGGAATTGAACTACCCTATGCAGAAACTCTAGAAGAGATAGATGAGTGTATCAATAATTGGGAAGAACATGGCATCTCTTGGGTCGAATTATCAGCACATCAATATCTTTCTGAAGAGTTTATTGAGCGACATGCTAATAAATTACGCTGGTCTGAACTTGCTGAACATCAAGTGCTTTCCGAAGCATTTATTGAAAAACATATTGAAAAATTTGATGATTATGATTGGGCTAAAGTAGCTCAACATCAAGTGCTCTCTGAAGAGTTTATTGAAAAACATATTGGGCGCTTTGATACATTTACTACACATAATGAATGCAACTGGGATATTATTTGTGAATATCAAGTACTCTCTGAAGTATTCATTGAAAAACATGTTCATCTGATGGATAGTTATACATGGGCAATCATTTGCGCGCGTCAAACACTTTCAGAAGATTTTATTGAACGTTACTTGAGTTTATTCAATGAAAATGCGTTGGATCATATATGTGAGTATCAAGTTCTTTCACAAGATTTCATTGAACAATATATCGATTGGTTCGATCAAGATGCATGGGATATACTCTGCGTACATCAAAGTATCTCTGAAGATGTATTTGAACAATATATGAACTGGACCGATTTGAATACCATTTGTATATATCAATTACTCTCTGAAGAGTTCATTGAAAGGCATATTAATTCAATTAACTGGAACCATATCTGTTGGTATCAGCGGCTTTCCATTGATTTTATTGAAAGATTTAATAACAAGGTTAACTGGGATGGTATAAGTCATACACAATATCTACCGTTGGACTTTATCAAAAAATATGCATATGCGATAGTTCCTTGCAAAAACGTTACTGATTGTATCAAAATAGAAACATTTCTTTTGAATACTATGCTTCCACTAGATATGTCTAGATTGATTGTGTCATTTGTATAAAATTGAAATAATTACATTGTACGACAGCTTTTATAATTGATTTTTTTTATTTTGAAGCATGTGGGCAAGTGTTTCTTTCATCCATGATAATTGGATATAGTAGCATAAAAGTGTTTAGATATGTCGCACATACATGTGCTCCTATATGTGATATATTTTTTTTATATGAGTTTTCCATAGTTTTGGATGCAATATATGCCATCGATCCTATTACTAATACATATAGTTCTGGTTGATCGTATAGTAAATACGAATAGACTATTACAATAATAACCATTACTAATCTATCTAAATATTTAAAATATTTATTGCTAAAGCCATGGTTTAATATCGATGTAATTAAACCTAATGATACTAATATTTTAATTGGTAGTATGGTAGTATTAATTTGTAAGTATTTTATTGATAATGCAGTTGAACATAGAGCTGATAATGTTAATATTAAATTCATATTGTCAACTTTAACAGTATCTAAAATTGCGTTTGTATACTATATAATATATCCCATATAGGAAATACTACTTCAATTATGTCTACTAGAAGCACCAGCTCTGATGAAACTACCCTAGATGATGTAGTTACTTTAGATGGAAATGTTGTTAAATTCAATTTTAGATTTTGCTTTGAAGATATGTATGAGGTTCCTGATGTAGAATTGATTCCAACTCGTAATGATCAATTTATTGAGCTAAGTAAACTTATTGCTCTATCAAAATCAAAAAATTTAGTTGAACTAACTGATGAATGTATTAAAAACTTATATTCATTTGCGGAAGGTGTTCAATTTCTATGGTTACATAAAGAAGAGTTATACCATCGTGGACTATTGATTTATATGTTTGCTTCACCTTTCGTTAACGAGGAAAAACTAATTGAATTGGTATATGATCCATTTATTATCGAAAACTGTAATGATAGCTTTCTAGACTATCTAGCAAACAATCCAAACGTATATGAATAATCTATTATCAATCTATGAATACTTTTATTCAGTAAAATACAAATACTCTACTGAAATTGTTTTTTCCGGTTTAGCAATAATATATGTTTCAACTGATTCAATCAATGAATTCAAACGCTTACTGAATTCTTTTTTTACTACCTTTAGCTCACCACTTTTAGTCAATGAAAATGAACCTTTCATACGTTTATCATTTAATGTATAACTATCTGGATTCAATCGAATGAATACAATTGGACGATGTCCTACATCTTGTGATAATTCCATCGTACGGCGATTATTGCAAGTATCATCGTATGACTTATGTTCATTTTCATCTATTTCAATAATGATTACATGTGTTAATAGATCTAGAAATCCATCAGGTCTACGCCTAGAGCACCCACCATCGATAATTTTATCTAATTTAAATTGTGATAAAAGTGCCGAGCACTCTGGAGAACTTTGCTCTCTCAACTTTTCTAGTAAAGCAGTCATATAAGCTTGCTCTTTAGTTTTATAGTTTCTAATCCGTGGGTCATCTGGATTTAAATAGAAATGACATCTAGAGCAATTAGGATTATATTTTGGATTTATTCTAGTTGAATTACACGTTTCGCATAGTTTATTTACTATATTAATCATACCTTCTAATGCATGCGATTTACAGTATGTGGCTCTTTTATCATCTGGAAACCCAAAATATGGTCGAGTAGTACAATCAGGATCTAAACATCTTTTATTTTTAATATCAATCATACCTTTTAATGCATGTGATTTACAATAGGTAGCTTTTTTATCATCTGGTAATCCATAAGATGGTCCCTTAGCACACTCAAGATCTAAACATCTTTTAGACACAATATCAATCATACCTTCTAATGTATGTTTTTTACAATAGGTAGCAGTCTTATCATTTGGTAATCCATAGAATGGTCTAGTAGTACAATCAATTGCTTTACAATATCGAGGCATCATATAGTTTATATTTTATATCAAAAAAATCAATTTTAATAGCAATATGTAGTTTCGTATATACTATATATACGTGAAATTGGATATAAGTGATAGTAGATTACAATGCCGTACTCATCTACTGAAGTACTTAAACAATTCGTTAAAGCCAGTGGCGATGGTGGAGCTGGGAATAAGTGTAAGAATATTTCTGAAATATATACTTATCTTAATGGAATGACTATTCGGGATGTATTGAAGTTAAATAGTGGAAAAACTGATATTTCTAATGGTCACAAAGTTATCGATGTAATTGCTATTGGTATGGATTTTAATTCACTTCCTGGTCGTAAATTAGATCCCGTAGTGATGTCATTAGACTATTATAAATTTAATGCTTTAAATTTAAAGGCAGATACAACTATAGCTGAAACTAGTAATGATTATTATGGAAACCATCAGCCAATGCATATGAATTTTCATAGAAATTTAAAACTTCCTGGCACCCAAATTAAATTTTCGGAGTTGACCGCGTGTAATTCTTATATATCTGATAAACGTGGATTAGCTTTTTGTGGTCCAGTATCGTGGGCTAATACATCGCACAAAAATAATGATTATTGGAGTGGTATTGAACAGAATCTAGCTAATTATCCTAATAAGAAAGATGATTACGATGCTAGTATGACTGAGTTATCAGCATTGTTTTACACTACTGATATTATTGACCATCTACAAATTCGATTAGGTTATCGAATGCCTGATCATAATGATATGTATCATTGGTCTAATTGGTTAGTAGCTTCAAGTGATGGTAATGGTGGAACCGGCTCTCGCTATTATAAATTAATGTATTTGACTGAATTTGATTATTACATGCACGGTGGTGTTATGGCTGATCCATCTAAATTAGATTCATATTTATGTAAATCTGCTGAATTTTCAGAAATGATTGCTCAAATTATTGACCCTTCATCTCAGAGAGTACTTACTAGTAATGATATGCAGTACTACTGTACTAATACATTAACTAAAGGATCTATTCTTCCAGCAGGTCAATTTATTTACTCCAAGGATTATAAGTTTAAATTACATTTAACTCATGGTGGAAATTTAAATGTATGGGAGTTTCCTATCCTTGATGACGATATAAATAAATGTAAAGCTAAAATGTTAGAGCCAAAATCTTGGGCGGTTCGTCCAGATGTTACTCCTACATGTTATGTTGCTATACAACCAGATGGAAATATTGTAGTTGCTGGAAATCCAAAAAATGCTGGTATGTATGGCGATATTAATTATAAATCAACCTTAGATAGTTTTGGTGATCATAGTAGTGCTCCTCCTAGTTTTCATAAAAGTTGTTCTCAATCAATTTCTAAACCAAATTATATCTTTCAATGCGTTAATTCAAATGGTAATATTAATACATATCCTATTATAAAAGATGAATATTGGACAAATAATAATGGTACTGGTTACATGCGAGATTTGAATGAAAACGGTGCAAATGGCAGATTATATGAAAATTATGGAGATACTGAAAATGACTCTAGAAATACTATCTTTAGATGTAGTACAAATGAAAATGATGATAACAGTTATGGTACCGGGGGAAAAAATACTTGGAAAGCTGTAATTAATTTATCGGCGCCTGCTGGTTATACTAAAGAACCAATGTATTTATGGCGTAACCAAAACGGTCGAAAATTCCTTTACGCTGTTTTTAAAAGAAATGCGCCTACTTTTAAATCGGATGATATTCGTAACAGAGCGATTATTATTAGTAGTAATTTTAGAAATTCATTGTCTCCAAAAAATACAAAGGACTTTTCTGGATTATCTGACCGACAATTGTATGCAATTTTAAATTGCACAACCAATAGAAAGGCAGTAGAGCTTATCAATAGTTATACTAATTCTAGCAATAATGATTTTAATAATGGAGGGCAACAATACTTACCATTTGATATTATTTCTGCTAGTAACACAGCTGGTAACATTTATTTTGCAATGAGTGATTATCGAGTTATTGTCAATAATGGAGGTACTATTATGGCTGTAAATGCTGGTCGTATGGATAAACTTGGTTCCGATCAAGTAGGTTACGTAACTGAAAGTGGCGCTAGTCAATGGAAATATACTGAAAACAAATATGATTTAGAGTGCATCCATGGTTGGAAATATATTAAGACTGATGGTACGGGAATGGTAGACTTAAAGCAAATTGTAGATCTCACTAAACAAGTATCTGAATCTAAAAATTGGTGCTACCGAAATCCATTCCTAATATACACGGATAGTGATGGTACTATGTATAAATTTGGAGCTACTAATATGCAGCAAGTACTTTGGATTATTGGCAATTATCAAAATAATATTGATACAATTTATGAGTTTTTGACATCTAACTTTATGTCAACCGCCAAATCTAAAGGTTATAATAATGTAAACGATAGTAATGATGTTAATGATATGAATAGCGCTAATGGACGATTAATTGCCACCAATTATTGTATGCGTGGTGACCGTTGGTTAAATAACGCTACTTGTAAAACAATGGCATTAAGATCGCAAAATAGTACACTACCAGCATCACTTAAGCGAGTAATTGATTTTGATATCAGAACACGTATTTGTGCAAATCCATCTAATACACCTGAAAGAAATTTATGTGCCGTCGTTAAACCATCTGGATTAAGTGAGGTTGAAACAAGTTTATTAACATTAGACCCAAATTTTGCTTATGCATTTGATGGCGTTGCTACTGGAACTACAGGTAGTGTTAATTATACTGGAGCATATGGAATTACCGAAACCGCCTCTATTAAATCTATTGATACCTTATTCAATACTATTCGCGATACCATTGCTAAAAATGCAAATTCATTAACGGAAGCTCAATTATTATATTTACGTAAATTTTATACTACATCAAACCCTTCATTAGATGGTCAAGTATATGATAATATTCGTACGTTTGCGCATAAAACTGATTATTTATCTGGAGAAGGTGCATTACGATACTCTCCAGATGGAAAATACTATTTAATATTTCAACCAGATGGTAATTTAGTTGCACGTCAAAATATTACCGGCACCCCCGCTGTTTGGAATAGTGCAACTAGTCAAAAACCAAATTCTACATTAGCTATTCAATCTGATGGTAATGTAGTTATCTACCATAATGGCGCTGCTATTTGGAATACTGGTACTAGTGGTTCGACTGATCCAACTGTATTAACAATTGATAATAATGGTATTGTGGTATTACTCAGATTTAATGGAATTTGGAGCCCAGTTTGGACTAGTAATGAATTAAAAAATTATAAAACATTTTCTGGAGCAATTATTACCAATACTAATCGAATTGATAAATCATTATGGTTTCCAATGTACCAACGAGCTGCAAAATTAGACGCACTTACCCCACGTACTGATATTACATACCCATCACCACCATCAATGGGATTAATTTATTATAGAAATAGTAATGGCATCATTATTGGATGGTTACCATCGTTTGATACGAATAAATTAAAAGCTAAAGGTACTCCAAAGGATCCAAAGGATCCAAATACATTTAGTCCTGATAGTAATCTATGGAAATACTTTTTAGGTACACTAGATATTAATTTTCCAAAACAATTGATTCCACTTACTCATGAAGATTTAGTTAAAACTCGAGATCCTACTGATTCAATTCTTCCATTAATTACATCTGCATCGTCGCCATATGAGAGACAAATTTGGACTATGGATAATACAAAACCAGGAAATGTATTAGTATATCGTTTAATTGACGATGCTGCATTAATCAAATATAACCGTGAGCTTAAAAAGACTCTTGCGGACACTGATTTTAAATCGATGTGTGGTAAAAATTTAAATACATGCATTACTGAATACAATGCGTTAGTAGCAACTGATACCTCAGCAGCTTACCCAAATGCCGTTTGCGATGTGGCAATAATTGGATCTGGATTAGATACTATGAAAACCGATGCTAACTATAATAATATTATCAAAGCATATACCACAAGTGGTGGATTTGGTAATAACCGCAATACTGCAAATGTTATTGTTGGAAACTTTATGTCTAAAAATGGTATTGTAGGCAACCCGCAAGGATTTACTGATAGTCAGATCTATGCGATTTTAGTTGGTAATAGTAATCCTAGCGGTGAATTAAATGGTCTATCTGGATTATTTAGTGCTGATAATGCAAAAACTATCGCAGCAACATGTAATAATACTTTTGGGGTTAAAACATGTTCTGATGGAAAGCTACGTTATCCAACAAAATCTTCTTTTAGTAACCATGTTATTGGCGGTAGTAAAAATAAATTTACTTCAAGAGTAGAACTGTTTAGTGGATCCAATTGTTTAGATATTTGTAATAATGTTAATGCTCCTCAAAATATTAAAGATGCATGCAAAACTGGAGCAATTGATTATTGCAGTAAAGCCGAAAATATTTTTGGCCCCGATTGCACTAAAGACTCAACATTAAATCCAACGACAAATACAATTAAATATCCAGAATTGGTAGATATTAGAACTAAATGGTGTACTGATAATCAAAAGCATGCGAATTATTTAAAAAATGGATGCCCACCATTAGTAGAAGTAACCCCAGATAAACCAATACAGACTGGATCTAATCAAGCAGGTCCAGTCGATGCAAATCCAACTGGTCCAAATGGACCTACCCAACAAGCCGCTACCACTGATGATAGTAGTGGTATGGGTATAGGCGCAATTCTTGGAATTATAGTAGCAATTTTATTTGCAATTGTAATGATTGGAATTGGTCTTAATAAAAGAAGAGCAGCGAGCGCTGCTACAAAAACATCATTAGAATTACCGGCGATCAGTACTCCAATGTCTACCGGACCTCCTTTAATGTCTAGCGAACCTTCGATAAGCGCACCATCTCCAATGCCTAGTGGACCTTCGATAAGCACACCATCTCCAATACCCACTGGTCCACCAACAGCTAGTAATTCACCGATGTCTAGTGGGCCACCAACAGCTAGTAATTCACCGATGTCTAGTGGGCCTACAAAATAAAATTAATGTTTAATTAGAGTTGTTTATTGGATTAATATATATCGGAGATATAACAATGGACGCTTTTATCTGTGAAAGAGGTATTGCTTTAGATATTAATAAATTTATTGAGTTATTCGGTAATGAATCATTGCTTAAATTAAAAAAATATTTAACAATTTCAACTGTTGATCGTATCACAAAGATACCACAAAAGACAGCTATATTCAATATTGTAAAAACTAAAAATGGTAATGTTCTAGAGCTACCTAAATTTTGTTTAGATATGTTGAAAGCAAAAAAATATGTAAATAATGTTACTATAGACTTATCTGTAGGTGATCGTATGTATCATAGTTATACTGGAACTAGTAATTCTAATCAACAAGTTGTTGTAAATCATGTAATTGATCTATTTAAAAACAACATCTCTGGATATGCAGGTACGACGTTAAAGGTAATGGCAGGATGTCATGCGAAAGACACTAAAATATTAATGTTTAACGGAACTACTAAACTAGTTCAAAATATTATAATTGGCGATCAATTAATGGGTGATGATAGTACCCCAAGAACAGTGCTAAATTTGGTCAATGGTAATGATGATATGTATCAAATTAGTAATGTAAAAAATGAATCATATGTAGTAAATGGAGATCATATTCTTTGTTTAATTTATACTAATAAAAAAAGATTGTTCTTTGTAGAAGCATTAAATTTATATAGAGTAGTATGGTTTGATAACATAAAAATTGCAACAAAAACTAAAACATTTAAAACATTAGAAACTGCTCAAGATTATTTTAATAACCTGATAGAGAATCTAATAGTTGAGATTTCGGTTAAAGACTATCTAAATTTATCTATTTCATTTAAAAATCATTTAAAGGGTTATAAGGTCGCGGTGGAGTATCCTGAAATTAATTTACCTATTGATCCATATATGATTGGATATTGGTTAGGTGATGGTACTTCTAGTACATCAGCTATAACAACGCAAGATGCTACAATTATCAATTACTTTCAGCATAACTTGAGTCAATATAAATGTTGTTTACAGTTTCAAAATAGATATTGTTATAGAATTAATGGTGAAGGAAATGGGAGAGTAGGTTGTAATCAATTTCAAAATATGTTAAAAACATTTAAACTGTTAAATAATAAACATATTCCGTATATTTATAAATGTAATTCTCGCGAGAATAGACTAAAATTACTTGCTGGATTATTAGATGCTGATGGTTCATTAGATCAAAGATCTAAAAATCAATTTGAATTTAGTCAATGTATTAAACATAAAGTACTTATAAATGATATAATTGATTTATGTAGAAGTTTAGGATTTTCATGCTATAAAAATATAAAACAAACATCATGGACTCATAATGGTATTAAAAAAAAAGGTACTGCTTGGAGAATAATTATTAATGGTAAAGGTATAGAACAAATACCGACATTATGTCCTCGTAAAAAGGCAGTTCCAAGACAGCAAATAAAAGACGTATTAGTATCTGGTATAACTATAACTAAATTAGAACCTAATAATTATTATGGATTTCAATTAGATGGTAATAAAAGATACCTTATGAGTGATTTTATAGTAACTCATAATTGTGGTAAGAGTTTTATTGCTATGGATCTTATAGGTAAAATCAAACGTAAAACATTGGTAGTAGTACCAAATACATATTTACTAAATCAATGGGTTAAAATTTTAACAGAGTACTTTCCTACTGCAACTATTGGTCAGCTATATGGTAAACATAAAGTAGACGGAGATATTATCGTGGGTATCATTAATACTGTTTCTGATTTAACTGAGTTTGAAGTAAAACAAAAGTTGCCTTTGCCAAATATCGGAAAAACTGTTAAGTATATTAAACAATCCACTACTGTGTCGGTAGATGAATTGTTTTCAAAGATAGGATTAACCATCTTTGATGAATCTCAAATGTATGTATCAAAAGAATTTCGGAAGGCATTTAAACGAATACATTCACGTTTTACTATTGGTCTTAGTGCTACTCCTGATATCCGTGAAGATAAATTAGATCGCATCCATACAGCTTGGTTAGGTCCTATTATTGATGCTGATGATTTAGATAACTATTCACCTACTCAAGATGCGTTTCAATCAAAAGCAACATTAATTAAATACCATGGGCATGATGATCATGTGGAATTTAAGATACGCGATGATGGTATGATGGACTATCAATCTATTATTGAGTCTTTGGTAAACGATCCAAATCGAAATCAATTACTAATTAATGAGATTATGAAACTTGCTAAAAATGGTTATTATGTATTTGTTTTTAGTGATCGTCGATCACATTTAGAGCAGTTGTATGATACAATCTTGAATGAACCAAATAGTAATAATGTATGTTTATCGATGCCGGAAGCTGATAAAAAAATCATATTATATGGTGGTTCTACTGATGAAACAATTCAAACTGCAAATGATATTTCAAATATTGTATTTACTACTTATCAGTATAGTTCTACAGGCGTTTCTATTAAAAAAATGGATTGTTTGGTATTAACTACCCCAAGAAGATCCAATATGAAACAAATTATTAATCGTGTATTTCGATTAGGATCTGATCAAACTATTGAGCGTCAAATAATTGATATTATAGATATGAAAATGCCGATTAAAAATCAGCATAAGGAACGCATCAAAGCATATAAAGAAAGAGGAAGTGAAATTGTATATAGAGAGCATATAGTAGTACCCTAATTTATTTTATAAACTATTATATTTTTTTTGATATACATTAATTTTATTTACAACATATCAAAGATGAATATTGCAAATAAAATTGACATTGAATTACGGCTACATGAAAATGAAAAGTTTTTTCCAACCAATAAAAAATTAAAATCAGAAGCACCCCAATATCCAGTTTATTATAAAATTGATACATATGCTTATAAAGGCAAACTATACCATCGAGTTACTTATGAAATCTTTTATGCTGAAAATGGAGCTATTGGATTAAATTCTATATCAATTCGAAATGACAGCCTGGGATACCATCCTAAAGATACTGAGCGAATAATTATTTTACATGATTTAAAAACAGAAAGACCTGAATTTATTTTCTTTTCTGCTCATGCTCAAGAAGGTCTTTGGTATCCTGCAAGAGATTGTGAATTTAATAATAGACGATTAGTTGTTTACGCTAGCTTAAATTCGCATAGTAATCATCCAAAAGCAGGCACTATTTGGCGAGTACTTGGGTTTGCAAATGATTATGCATCATCTAAAGGACCACATTTAAAATTAACGCCCATCTATGATGGTGATATTAATTACTATGCTCAAAATGATGAAGTAATTAATACTGGATATAAACGATTTCTATTACCATTCTATCAAAAATCTATTCCTGATTTAAAAAAACAACAGCGTGAGCAAGAAGCTAAAGATAATGCAAGAGTAAGATTTTAATTGGCTCTAACATTCCATTGGAATAGTGTATTCACATTGCGATTATGATTATGATTTTGCATCATAAGATTATCTATTTCAGCGTATATGGGATCCAATTTGTATAGGTTCTGAAAGTTATCTGGATATCCATCTGCATTCAATATTCCAATATCCTCTAGTGCCATTGTTAAATCATATATTCGGGTAATTGAATATATGGATTGATCTGTGCTACCATTATTCATATGATCATTCATACAATCAGTTAAAGTAATACCGTAATCAATAAAATGGTATGGAACTTGTCGGTTTATAGCTTGGTGGTATATTTGTTCTCTGCAGATAATAATCTCTCCAAAGCACTCTAGAAAGGTTTCTGCGATTATTTCTGGTGAATAGTTACTATGGTAAAAGTATTGAATGATACGATCTGGTTGCGATTCCATTGCATAGTTGTGACCATACTGTTTGGCAAATTTCATAAAAGCGATTCTACTTTCGTCGTCTTTAATCTGATCAAATACTTCAAAAAACTGTTTAGACGACATTATTTGTGTTCAAGTATATTTTATTATCAAAAAAATCAATTTTAAGCAATTAAAGCAACTAATAATTTAATATACTACTATGAAACTATCACTTGAATTTAGCATTAACAATGATAAATATTCATTGTTAATAACTATACAACATAAAAATTTATGTATATTGCGTACAACTTATAATCATTATCTAAATTATGAATCTGCTGATGAGTGTATTAATGAGTTACATTCAAAGCTATCTGAATTATATCTAAAAAATAAACCATGTGAATTGTTTTCCGATAATGATGTTTATTTTGGCTCTAGTCTCTCTATGAGTTTTGCAAAAAATGCATTTCTATATGCGCATAGTATCTTACCTACCAATATGCAAGATGTTACTACTAATCATATTTTTGCACTAACTAATCAGGAGATAATGCAATTTTACTGTGAAATCAATCGACTATTAGAATCAATTATTTCTGTTAAACGTATGCGTATGACTTTATAGATTGCGTAACTTTTTTTGAAAAGCTGAATTTGGTTTTGCATCTGCTTTGATTTTTTTAATATACTCCAAGGCATCGTCAAATGTATAATTATGCTTTTTCATTAAATAGTAAATAATTACAGATACACTTCTAGACTGTCCTTCATTACAATGAATTAAAATGTTTTTATCGGAATTTAACCCAATCAAATTAAATATTTCTTTAGAGTATTGAATGATTTCATTTGCATATAAACAATTGTCTTCTAGTACATAATTATAATAATCGATGTTATTAATAGAAGGAGTCATATTTTCATAGTACTCAACTAGTGGATGCATATCATCTTCAGATAATCTGATAACAATATTAATTTTATTTTTAATAATTAACCCACCATTCAATGCATCTTGTAGATTACTTAAGTAAATATTATCTATAATACGAAACATAATTTATATTTATGACAATTGTAGCTTCCAATAGTCTGTAGAATATCTAGGTAGAAATATCAAAAAAATATAAATCATATGCATGTTTTTTATGCCATCTCTACTCGTTCGTATGTGGCCGGTTTCAATCGAATACGCGCTCCTACAGACATTGCCTGTAATTCATTCAAGAACAGACTACTAGTGTGAGTCGATTTAATTTTGTAAATGCGAGCTTCATCTAAACATTCTAAACATCGATAAATCTGCTGCGCTTCATTAACAGACGCTCGTTGACCACATCGGTTGCAAACATATACATCAATACCATCAGCATGTTTAGTCATCTTTTCATTCAAGAAATTGATACTAGATACACTCATACAACTGGTTTCCATAGAACCTAAACGTACACCACCATTAATCGATTTACCTTGTAAGGCTAGTCGAGTAAGTGCATCAGTTGGACTCCAAGAGTTACTTGCAATTGTATCGGTTGTATACTTTTGTAGCGTTTGATAGTAGATGGGTCCCATGAAAATTTCACAATCAATATATTGACCTGTCATGCCATTGTATAAACGTTCAGTTCCATTACGGTTGAATCCATGTGATGCAAGCATCTCTGCAATATTATCTGTATCAATCTTTTTGAACATGGTCGCTTCGGCTGTAGTTCCTGTATGAGCACTCAATTTTGAAAGCATTCCTTCAAAGATAACCCCTGTTGTCATACGTGTAATAAGCGACAATGGATTAAAGATCATATCAGGTTTGATACCCTCCTTCGTTGTTGGCATATCAGTTTCTGAGTACAGAAACCCAGAAACTCCCTTTTGCATCAATACCTCAAGCTACAGACGTTTGGTCTATAGCTATCAATAACATTCGAGAGTGTTAATCCCTACAGTTATTCCTGCTTTCACAGGGGAATAGACTATCCATTAAGCCTCTCAATTAAGAGACCGACACATTATAGTCGTTGAACCTTCCACATAGTAGTAAACTACCTTAGTGGTTTGGCTGCGGATTTCCTATTGTTCATCTTATGAGTTATTACCATACCTCTGGGCGCTACCCAAAGTGTTTGCAAAGTCTTTCGACAATGAAACGGTATCATAAGCTTTAAGGGGTTCCTGCAATTTAATTGTCTCGCTCCACCAGACATAGTTGATTTTCAACTATAACATATATCTGGCTTCACTAGGTAGTAAGACTCTTTTTATCGAGCTACCTCTTACAGGCCAATAAAGGTTAACCTGCACGATTTGAATTACATGTGATGACAATTTTGCCATTCTTTCTGATTAGAAATTTTCCTGATGATACTGTTGGACAGTACACCTTTCCATTGTATTGGATAATTTCGACTGTTGTACTTTTTGTACTTGGATTGACTAATGCAGTCAAATAATTTGGATGTTGAATAATACTAATTCTGTATTGGTCTGTTTTTCTAGTAGTTTCTTGACCCTTAATAGATAACACTTCACCAGCTTTCTGTTTAATTGTTTTCATAGAACTCCAACCACAATGAATAGTTAATTTTTGTACATCATCTGCTAATTGTTTAGATCCAGTGTAATATTCATATGAATTGTTATAATGATGACCATCTCCACTGAGTAAAGCAAACAATAGAATTTTTGATTGTTTTTCACTTAAATCCCATACAAATTCTGGTAGATACTTTTCAATACCTTTACACAATGGTTCTAAATATTGAGCAAGACTTCTTTGTTTCGTAATATAGTAGTAATCTGGTTCATTTGCATAGATATTGAATGTAAATCCAATTTGTGGCAAAATTTCATTCAATTTATCTTTGATTGCTTGTTTATGAGCTGAAATTCGCACGATATGACTATTATCAATATGACCCTCAGCAATATAAATTCCTAAGAACTCAAGCCATAGATCCATTTTAATCTCTTTTTCTGAATTATTGTAACGCTGATAGCGCTCATTTTTATGTTCAAATGCAGGTAGAGTAAATGTTTTAATATCTGAATGAATGTTTTTTACATTTTTTTTGCAATGGTACTTAGTATCTAATAATTCACTTGCTTCGATACTTTCAAATCGATCAGATTTTAGCGTTTTTGCATAAATTTTATGATTTAAAGTACACGTATATTCAATTGATTTTGTTTTTACTGAATACATATCACCTTCATGGTCAAATACATTCATTGCACTTGGTTTTTCATAAGCAAGATTATCTTCAGCAGTAGCAATAGCTAATGTATGGTCAGTTGATAGTTGATCAATAGTAATCCAACCATTTTCTTTAGTTAGTACCTCATGATCAGGAGAAAGGCAAAACTTACAACCAAGCTCTGTTTGGCGATAGGTTTTGAATACAATCTTTACAATCTCTTTATCGTCATTATTAGATGCTTGAATAACCTTCCAAATATATGCAGGTTCTTTTTTCTTGTATACCATGCTGCGATCAGTGTATATGATATTAGGGTCTTTGACATCACTCTTTGGGAGTTTTGCAATTTTACCTACTAGACAATCACCCTCTTCAACAAAAGTACCTTCTGGAACAATACCATTAACCAATTTTTCATAATTGGTATAACTTTTGATATCTGATGTAGTCGATGGGTCAGGTTTACAAATAATTTCACTCTGTTCACATTCAATCTTATCGAATGTCATATGTACGGCATCAAACATACCACGATCAACTGACCCCTTGTTAATAATAAGCGAATCTTCCTGATTATATCCACCATAGATAGCAATAGCAACAATTGCATTTGTACCCATAGGAGGAATATAATTATAAGCCATAGTTGATACTAATGGATTTTCAGTATATGCTTGTACATACAAATCTTTGTGAGCAGTATGGCACCAATTTTTTAATGGCCAACTATTTGTTTGTTTGACTTGATTTGTTTGGAAAACGATACGAGCAGCTTGATTGTGATTAGCAAACACACTTGTAAGTGCAACTAATCCAATGATTCCCTGTGGAATATCTACATGAGTAAACCGATGTAGTGGATCATTTTCATGCTTTTTGAAATGGTCATGTTCGAATGCAATATATGCATTTTCTTGCTCTTCTGGCGAAATATATTCTACAATACCTTCACGAACTAGATCATCAATATCAATTTTTTTATTTTTGATTTGTTTAACATGCTCTTGAGTGAATCCAATCCATTGTTTAAATTTATCATGAGTGTATCCTGGTTCTCCCATATTGTTATGTACAATCAAAAGTGGGCGCACTAATCGACCAGAGTCGACCCAGAATTGCACTTCATTGGACGTAATATGGTGTGAAACTGTAGTTAAGTAATGAATCTCTCCATCGCGACGCATTTGACGATATCTACGTAGGAACAATTCAAAATCTTCTACACATCCGATCCAATCACCATTAACGAACACTTTATGTAAGTTTTGCTTGGAAATACGAGTCATATCTTTGAACAGTTTTTCAATAGGAATTAATTGTTTATCTTCCAATACCAAATGTTTTAGTACTTCACTTGAAGCTGCAGCTGCAATATCAGCACTTACACTCAACTGTTTACTCATACCAACCTTTACACCAGTATCAGCAGATGTGATACCACAAATGTATCCAGTACCAGTAGGATGGACTTGACGTAATGTAATGGCACGCTCAGATGACTTAGCACTATTACTCTTATTAGGAGTATCAATGCTTTTCAATGTCGTGATCACATTCAATTTATTTTTATGATGCAACTGTTGCGATGAAAGTCGATTTTTGAATGTCAATTTGTTTACAGTAAGTGTTTTATCACCAGATACAATAGCATTCATTAGAGCTTTTTCAAACTCTTCTGGCTTAACTGCATTTTTAAATAGTGACTGTAAGTTAATATCAGCAAATGAATTGTTGCGGAAGTCTTTAATAAACTGACGCTTTAATTTTTGTACCACTGTAAAATTGAATTGTGTTTTGAATACACGTGAATATGACATACCAGCATCATTAATGCGTTTGTTTTTATACGAATCGCGATCAGTAGATGGTAGCACTTCTAAGTGAACTAATAACATTCTATGAATCATATGACCCAAATAAGCAGCTTTCTTTACTCGAGACTCGGCATTGACGCCAATATGAGGCAAGAATTTCAAATCAATATTGATTAATAGCTTAGACATTAGAAATCGTTCAATATTGAGTTCATCTTCTGTTTGTTTATCTGTGGCTGATTTCAATTTGGCTCGATAAGAGTCATAGTACTTAATGCATCTAGTTAACAGACGTAAGACATCATCTTGGTTCAAAATATTATTGACTGATGCACTTGCATTTGTATTAGATGCCTTTTTCATAATTTCATTTTTGAGGACGTTATTAATGTCAGGGTACATATTTGTAAAACTCTTTTTTAAAATATTTAACATCTGTTTTGTGATAATATCACCCTTACTATTAGTTGAATATGTAATAAATTCAGTGATTTCTTTTGTTGACAATACTCCTAACGCTCGAAAGAACACAAAGAATGGAATATCAACTTCTTTAAATCCAGCCATACTCATATTGATTACAATAGATCCATTATCCAAAAGCTTTAGTACTAAATTGTACGAGTTTTCGAATGCATCACCTGGCTTAGAAATAATATCAGCACGACACACTTCATGTTTATGATCATTTACAAACTCACGACTCTCATTGTACTTCATACTTTCCATATTGATAATGATATACTGATTGCCTTTGATTACGAAATAACCACCCATATCGGATGGGTCTTCTTGTAATTGAATTAGCGATTCGCTTGATCTATTATACATATTACACAATTTGCTATTTACCATAGTTGGTAGTTTGCAGATCATCATATTTGGAATAGATAAACGTTCAGTAGTGACTGTGCCATTTTTATGATATGCTTTAGCAATCATAGTAGCATCAATGTATACCCCAGAGCAATATGTTAAATCTTTCAGTAGCGCTTCATTTGGAAATAAAGCAAGCGACTGTTGTAGATTATAATCGTATTTAACTGGTTTTGCAACACGGATGCTGTCGATAGTGATGTCCAATGAATATTTAATAATCGTTGGATCTCTTTCAGATGTATCTTTTGAATCTAACTCAAATTTCATTTCAAACACATCTTGAGCAATCTGGGCAATACCATGTTCAACAAAATGATTAAAACTATTCAAAGTAGCTCCAATGACACTATCCTTATTCAAGACCGATTCAACAATTGGAATAAGATCCGCTTGGTTATCGATTGAATTTGATGTGTTCATGATTTGATTGAAAATTATCCCCTTGGTTACAGTAAGTATATTGGTTGATATATTAAATACACGTAACTATCAATTTTAGATAAAAATAATACTAACCACAGAAGGATATTAGGGATATCTAGAAAGCCCAAAGGACTATAGCAAAAAAAGTAAAGGACCAAAAGGTCTTCTAAAGTTCTTTGAGCATCTTTTCTTAAGCGGTTTTAAGCTGTTTTAATATCGGTTCAATTGTATCACTGTAAGTGAGAACTTGTTTTAACCCAGCATATACTCCACCAGACTCGAAATATTTTTTGTGTTTACCTTGAAAGTATGCCCAGTGTTCGTACGGAATGTATGGGTTTCCTATGAACACTCGATGAAGCGGCTTGATGGTATCATAGGAAATGGAATCGTAACGGTCATGAGAGCAAAGACTATCTCCATAGGAGTAGCAGTTGGCGCATGGATTGCGCTCTTCGCAATCGCATGGATCTTCAAACTCATGTTCATGGCAATACATTCCAACCAAATGGTATCCTTTGTTGATTGATGGAAGTATATCATTGCTGAAACGGTTCTTCCAGTAACCTTGCGCATCCGAAAACTCGTAGATGAGTGCGGTGATAGCTTGTGGGAGAGTAGAGTTCATGGTTGTTACTTGTTGGTAGTAGTATTTATACAGGAAAAAAATCAATTTTAGCATTCAAAGAAAGGAGTTATAAACCTAAGTAACCTTTGGTTTATAACGCAGATACATATTAGATAATTAAACTTGATTATCTCATTGTTCTCTAGTTATTAATTTTTTAATATGATCATCAGTAATATTCCAGATAACACCTAATGATAACATTGTTATAAATACTTGATATAATGATGTTACTCCTTTAGCACTTGGTGTAATAGGACAAATATCACCAAACCCAACGGTACTTGTTAATGTACACCAATAGTATAACCCATTTAATCGATGTTCACTAGGACTTTTACCTATACCATATCCATAACCATAACTTTCTGGACTTTGATCAAACCATATAATAAATGTAATTAAACTTATACACAATATCGCAATGACTACTCGCCATGCCCATATTTTAGAGGGAGATCTTGATGCACGTTGAACAATACGTTCTAGTTCTGTATGATTTAATTGAGATGCTGGTACAGTTTTTATTGAATTATTGGGCATAACTTTGTTAGCGACAATGTTCCAAAGACTACTCATGATTATTGGAATAAATTTATCTATATTAGTTAATTAAAAAAAATATAAATGGGTATTTAAAGAGTTTCTCGGTATGTTGTTTTATTTTTATATATAAAAAATGTATCTTTACTAGAAAATGATTTCCAATCCTAATCCTTATCAGGATATGCTAAAATTAACTGTTCGTAAATATTACCCATTCTATATATGATTTTATTGCTTTTCTATAATCATAAATGAATATAATGAAATATATTCTTTATCAGACTCATCTAATTGGTTATACACTTTTGGATTATTTTTTTTGAATTGGCGAAGCATAGTAGCAAAACTTTCATTAGCTAACATTTTAAATCCATTATCATTAACAACTGTTTCTAAAAACTGCATATTCACAAGATATTCGCGATAGTAACTTCCTCCACTAAATGGCAGGAGTACATCAATTGCTTGATTTAAACTAGTAAGCTCAGTAGATGTATAGGCCTTTTTGATAGAATATTTTTTATTTTCAGTAGACCATTCATCTTTATCTGAAAGTAAATCAAATATAGCTTTACCATCAAAGCAAGTAATTAAGAAGCGTCCATCCGATTTAAGAACATGATTGACTAATTTAAATAAATCATTCATTGGTAAATTTTTATTATGTTCAGTCTTATCATGTGCTAAATAATGAATAGCAAAGTTCATCATACTTGCAGATACATTAGTTGGTAGATTTGTATTAGCGATAATATCTTCATAAGCATTTTCAAAATCAATTTGTCTAATATGAATACTAGCACTCGCATCTTTGGTTTTGATACGTAGATTATATTTACGCTGTAGTAACTCATAGATTGCATCAATATCACGATCAACCATTGTAACTTCAGTAAATCCTACATCAATAACACGAGCCAAATCTTGACCCTTTCCTGCGCCAAAATCAACAATGGACGCTGGTCCTTGTTTAATTAATGGTGCTAGGTATGTAGAAATTAACTCATTTTTTACAAACGAATTAAACGCACGTTGAGCAAAATAATCATCATTACTATTGCTTTGAAAGTAACCACCAATATCACTCATATTCGAACCAAGCATTTCAAATGTCAATGGATGCTTAATAGAATGCCAAATTAATTCAGAGTATCGAAGAGCATTTCCAAAATATTCACCTTTCCGGACATCATTTGTTCGATCATCACGCATACGTGTAATTTCTGGTTTTTTCAACATAGACCCATCTTTATTAACAAATTTAAATTCTGCTACACGCCCACCTAAATCAGTTTCTTTCGATGACCATAGATACATAAATGGTTTATCGTATGGAGCAAATTGAATTGGGAAGTATTGGTATGAATTTTCTGATTCTGGTGCTACATATCCTTCAAAGAACTCTAAGTTTAATTTTTTGAATGTTACAATATCTACTCCAGAGCATAATGCATATAAATTTTCAGATGTATTAGTAACGATACCAGCTTGCTTACGTAACTTTTTAGCATTCTCTGAATCAATCGACATCATATAGAAATCAATTGTGGACTGTTCTACTGGTTTCCATTTAAATGAAATAGTATTATAGTACTCAGTATTAATACGAATCTTTTGTTTAATTGCTTCCCGGTAATGTACCCCAGCTGGAGTAAAAATGATTCCATCGATTTCATATTTACTCGCAAGCGCTTCTTCGTAAAACTTTTCTAATTGTAACTTATAGTTAGTTTTGGACAGCTTAACAAATTTTTTTGTACGGCCTAACTTATAAAAGGATAACATTTCATTAGCTGCTTCAAACTCCTTATAACGAATACTGAATGGCATATTAGATACCTTATGTCCACTAATCATAATTACATCAAATGCGTGGAAAGAAACCTTACCATTCTCAGAAACCATTTCAGTATCCAATAATGTTTTTACTACATCTAGTCCGCGAATAGAACCCTTTGGAGTATATGATTGAATAACATTAATTTCATTTGAAATAGAAACAATTTCAGCGCCAAGTAGTGTCTTCTTTCGCCCATTGCGTTTAAAATATTCAGTAATCTGAAGTACACCTCGAGATCCATCGATTTTGTCTGTAATATAAAACTGATCAATAACAGGTAATACATCTTTGAAATAAATTGTACGACTTAATTCAATTGCACTTGGAATTAACTGTTTAAACCCGGATCGTTCTTTAAATCGATTAGCGGTCATTGGATCTCTATAAATTTCACGAGCGATCGAATAAATCATTTGCTGATAATCGATTTTGTCTTGTTTAACAACAATCTCATCAATATATTTGATAATTTCAATTAAATCCGTTTTTGTAATACTATTACCATTATATTTTAATTCAATCGTGATCATATCATATGCATTATCATCTACTTCAGTAGCAAAATTTTTGTAATCCTTTAGTAATTTATCTTTATATTCCTGCAGTCTAGTAGTAAACTCTTGCGGATTTGTAATCAATTTAGTTGCAATAATATTCAAATTCCATTCGGGATGCTGGAATAATGTATAGCTCATAGTATGAGTTAATATAATATCTTTAACCGCCCCCTCAGAACATTCATTTGTAGTAGAACTAATAATGAAGACATTGTACTCTTTATTGTCTGAAATATTAATTTTCTTTTTTGTGATAGTTTCAGTGCCGCAAATAGTTGGTACTGAAATTTTACTATCATGTATAATCATTTTTGATTTAAATTGGTTTGAATAGTTTAATCTAATGTTTTGCTCAACTGTCAAACCAGAACTAATTTCGGCAATATCATTTAATAATTTTGATAATTCCATTTTAGACAAAATTACAGTAGAAATAGCTACCTTTAAGGTATCATTTTCTGAATTGAAAAATGGAGTCGACATTATTAATATGCGTATCTTAGTCTTGCTTTGGTATATTTACTAATGGATATATCAATTTTCAATGAATACTATTATGAAATTATACACTAAAATCATGCATAATTTCATTTTAAAATACGTTTACTCTCTACAGTAGACCAATATCTTGACAAAGTACCGCCGACTGAAATATTATAATTATAGGCTAAATAGCAACTATAAGTTGCCGGATTTCTTCAAAATCTTCCATGTATAATCTTCCGGTTTAATATATAAAGTTATTAAACTAAACAAAAAAATAACTATGAGTGGTAATATTAGTGGCGGTGCTATAGCACGCGGTTTAAAATTATGGTTATCTACTCATCCTATCATTAATGGAATTCTATCAAATCCTCTAGTTATTAGTATTTTAATTTTGGTAATCATCTGGTTATTAGATTTATTATATGGAAAGAATTTTGAATGCGCTAGCCTTCGAGAAATCATACAACATTTTTCGACTGCATGGTTTGTAATGATTGCTGGTATAATTTTAAATAATTTAGCAGTCAGTTCATCATGTAAACCATTGGAACTATCAGAACCGACAGAAAAAAAAGGAAGAGGTCCATGTGGTTGTGAAACTGATGTTCATGCAACTCCAGTTGGTGCTGGGGTTCCTGTTGAAAAATATGATAGTGTATTATCTCAGTATGTTGAATAATTTATTCATCATCGCCGTATTTTACATCAAATAAACCGTCATAATCGGGCGCATCGGACGAATTAACAGTTAATTCAATAGATGATATATGATCTTCATCAAATGATACCGTTTTATTAACATTCTTATTTAACTGATTAGAACGCTTTTCATCAACATTAGATCTTTTTTTGATATTATTCAATTCTATTTCTTTGTCTTTATACAATGCAATTTGAGATAGTAACATAGTTTGTAGGTCTTTACATTGATCTACTAATGACTTATATTTATTTTGTAAGTCTGTATTTTTAGATTTTAATTTATTTTTGTCATCAAGCGATTGTTTGTATAGACGATTAAGTTTAGTTAGAGTCTTTTGAGTTTTAACAATTTTTGGCAATCCAAGAGACTTTTTAGTAACTGGTTTTGACGTGTCAATTTGTTTTTTATTTGGCTGCTCACATTTAATAAACCTAGAGTAACTAACTTCTCGGTGCTTTACTAGCTCTTTTAGAATGATATCTTGCAATAATGAAATATTGGTAGGGTCTTGGTGTTCATCAATAATCAATGATAAATAATTAGACAATAACTCATTCGAAAATGATTTAATTGTATCCCTAAGTACCATTGATAGAATATCATGCTTTTGCTTTTCTGTTAGCGATTGAATGTATACTTCAGGAATGAATAAACTTGCATATAAATTGATACAATCAATAAAACTTAAATCGCTATAAATAGTTGATACCCGTGTGTAATAGTGGATACTATTAATTAAAGTTTTGTAGAACTCTGGGCTATCGCTAGTTTTAACATATTCAGTGATGGCGGTACAATAGCACGCAGTAATATTGTTTTCAGTTTTTTCCTTCATTGAAATAGCCCTATCATACATATGATTATAGAAGATATCAACGATAGTTGATCCTAACACATCCAATAATGATAAAATCTTTTTCTGCTTTTGCTGATCCATTTCTTATTTATAACTTATTTATTAGTAATCCTGGGGGTGACTTATACTATTTTTATATCAATATCACAATTGAAATATTCATTAGTATTCAATTATAAATTCAATTAATTAGATTTATTGAATATCTTTTTTTATATTTTTGTATTATACTTTTTTGATTCAGATTCATAATACATTATCTAATTCGATTTCGTAGTGGATTTGTATTTTCATCTGCTATCATATAAATAGTAATTTTACACTAATACAATGAATATTTCCGATATGATTAGTACTACTGTACTAAAGGGAAAAGCGATCTATGGAGATCTATTATTAAAAGAAGGGTATAAACGTTATCAAGTAGATGATTTAGCAATTTCTGAATTCATAGGATATGAGCATGAGAGAGTTGGAGAGCCATCAAATCTACATCTACTTGCCATCAAAAAAATTTTATTATATGCAGTACCAGTTATTGCATCTAGTAATGCTACCAATAAACGTGGTATCACATTAACCGCACAGTTTGTTACGGAATGTATTATATATACTACTGCTAAACAGTTACATAAAAAACGATTAGCTATTGGCGATAAATATACATTAATTGGCTTTCAATTTCCGCAAAATCTAATCAATAATTTAGATCTACAAACATTTGAATGGAAATACTACTATCAGTATCCAAAAGAATTTATTACATATGAATTAGATATATCACATCTTGATGGAATTGATGCAATTGATAACAATTTAAACTTGTATTTAATTAAATCATCTTATTATGAGGATGTTGAACTATACAACAAAATATTGTATATATTAAAATTAAAATTGAATGAGTACACTAATATTTGGACGTCAGTTTTACATCAAACTGATGCTACTAATCATATTGATTTTGAAGAATATCGGCAACTACAACAAATTAAACCATTTAATGATAATGCAATTGTATCTAAATTAAATTTAATTTTAGAAAAGCAAATCGACCCGACCTTTACTATATCTTACTATGAAACTTTACAAGCAACTGCTAATTGGCTATTATACAATCAAATTTATTTATATGGATATGATTCGCCGATAGTATCTACATATTTAGATAAATTGGCATATAAAAAATCTGAAAATCATAAGGTGTTTCTACAACTAGCTAAAGAGGAGCAAGCTCAGTTATTACAAACAAGAGCAGAGAAAATTACTAGGGAGCAGTATCCATTCTATTTTAGTACTATTGATCGAAGAGGTATCTTTAAACGGTTTACTCGTTTTAATATTAATAAATTATCTAAGCCACATCAGAATGAAGTTAAAATTTTAATGGACAAGGAGTTAGCATATCAAAGTGCATTAATTAATAATAAGTGTCCACATATGCAAATTATTAAAAAATTAAACAATAGCGATTCGACTGTTCATGATATTGTACAAACATATAATGAGTTAATTCCATTTATCGATATGGATAGAAAATCGGATGATGTTCATACTTATTATTGCAAAAACTGTAAGTATGGATTGTTATGTGAGCATGAAGTAGAAATGTATTCAGAAATTAAAATGATTAAAGATGATCCTACATCTAACGAAGGTACGGATATTTTGTATACAGTACAGCAAATAATTGTCAACCGATATAAACAAACTCAACAGTCTATCGACCACTCAAATATATTTTCATACTGTTGTAAATTTTGCTCTAAAGAGCTAGGTAAGAGTGATGATATTATTCAAGTAGCTCAAAAAGATTACATGAAAAATCAATCTAGTAGCCCAATTCAAGATAATTTTAAAGCTATATCATTTCTTACTCTATCCAGTATTTTATCATTAAATATCGATCCAATTGTACTAGGTATTGATAGAAAAAAAGTACTTAAACTATTAACTCCTATTATCAGAGACCAATTAGAGACTGTCTCATATGTTTTTAAAAAATTAAATGATGAAGATCAGATTGATATCCATACTCGATTATCTGCATTAATTTTATCTTTATGCGCAATGATTTCATTGAATATTAATGTATTAAAAACCGATAAACAATTGCTATTAATCGAGCCTATTAAAAAAATTAAACCATTGCATTCAAAGAAAGAAAAAGATATTGATAGTGATGCTGCTACTGATGAATCTAGTGATGATGAACCTATTCCAGAACAACCATCAGTAACTGGAGGATCAATTAAAACTGAATTTGCTGCAGCCTTTGCTATTATTAAAAATTCAGCGCAGTATAAATTAATCGATGTTAGCGATGATAAACTTAAATCAATGCTATTAGATTATTATCGGCGTATAGCAAAGGATATTGGCGATGTAGTGGATGTATCTACAATCAGTAGAACTAATGAGGAACGATTAACTAATGAAATTATTCAGAGCCCAGTATATGCATATTTGGAGTACATTGTTGCTCGTAATAATAAAAAAGTTATTACTAAGCAGCCATTTAAAAATATTATTGGCACTGAAATTACTAAGGGGTTTACTGGAAATGTATATAAAAATATACCTACGGATACTATTAAGGTAACTAATGACCAATCTAAATATATACATGAATCATTTTTAGGTATTAGAACATTTTTAGTTGATAATAAATATAATGGTACTTCTATTGAACCAGAAGTGTCTGATTTTATTCGTAAATATGAGTTATCTGAAAATGATCGAATTTATAATTTAGTTAAGAACCCAAAGCATATTATACCTGAAAAAAATGCACGAGAAACATCATTCACATTAGAGAATTTAAATTTACTTTATTGCGCTAATCCAGAAGTATTGACTAAACATATATGGAAGAAACAACAAAACTCTAATAAGAATCTAATATGCACCTTATGTAATATTGATTCAACTAAAGCATCTATAACTCATAATAGTGCAATTATTAAATTAATTGATCAAGAGTTAACTAAGGATGCTTTCTTTGAGTTGTATTCAAATAATTGTCCTATTAAAGATATTCATATTTATACTGATGATCATGTTGGTATTAATTCCAAATGCACTCAGTGTGGGATCTCTAAAAAACAATTATTAGACCAGGATTCAAAATATTATAAACAGTATTTATCTAAATTTAATACTTATCGTAAGGATCAACTGGATATGTTGATTGAATCTGCAAAAACTGTAACAAAAGTAGAACCATATATACCATATACTAGTAAACTATTTGATAATATCAAAGTGAGTGAAATTGAAGCTACTAATAATCAAAATCTATTAACGATTTCAAAAATATTTGATATTAATTCAGATTCTATTACAAGTCTATCTTCAATGTATTTAGATTCTTATATCAAGTTAATTTATGAACGGTATGCTTATGCCCAAAATGTATCATTTGATATGTCTAAACACCCAGATATGGAATTTTATGATTTTATTAAATCCAAATTTTTCACTGGCAGTAAACCAATTAAAATTAATATGAAAGATCTACCTAGCTATGACTATCAAGCGTATAGTGATACTATCAAATTATATCACTTAATATCATTACTTCTATTATTTACTAAGAGTGAACATAGTCAGGTAATAGAATTGGGTAAGTATTTAGTCAAAAAAATAATATCCCAAGAAGCTAGACGGGGTGAGTTTAATTTTGCTAAACTAAAAACAATTAAAGCTATCGTAGAAGATGAAAATGAAATGGTTACCATCATAGAAGATTCTGAGGATGAGGAAGAAGAATCTATGTTTATGGCGTATGATATCGATATGGATGATATGGATGATAATATCGACGGAGATTTAGATTAGTATGAGAACTTTACTAACTCCACAGCACTTTTGCATTCTTATCTTATTCTATTTACAATAGTTCTATATTATTTTGTTTTAGATGATATACAATAGTTCTATCCAAATAAGTAATTATGTTCGCCGAATGGACCGACCCCTTTGATATTGATAATTATTACGATGACGTTGGTAAAATTTTTACTAAAGTATCAGCATATGTAGATCCTAGTAACCAAATGAAAACTGTTGTACCATCTACAGTAATAGTACCACAGACACCTACTGCAATTGACTCTGCCCCCAATAAAGTAGATATAGTCGAGTTACCTCCGCCTATTGCGAAATCAAATTTTGAAGTGCAGCCAAATACGATATTTTTAGATGGACATCCAGTTGGTAGCCAACCAGTATATAACATTCTCAGATCTGGTCCGCCAGCCAAAGAAACTTATTTAGAACCACAATACTATCCCCGATATTGTTCACAACCAACGCAATCTACACAATATGATATTATTCAAATATTAAATATCATTTTATTTATGATTATGTTTATGATGATCTGTAATCTAATTCAATTAACTAATAGTATTCGTAAGCAACATAGATGTATTATGAATATGATTGCTAATATAAAAAAATAAAAGCAATATATACGATAGCTTAGCTTTAGCTAGGTAAGCATCTGAATAAACAATTCTGATAATTGACTATAATTAGGTCGATCATCATAATGACTATTTATGATCATACTTGCAATAGCCGAACCAATCGATTCACGATTTCCAGATAATGCGATCAGAAAATTAGTTTTTTCATTAACAATATTTGCATTAGTTGTTAACCCAATCCAAGGTAATTGATTTCCTAATAAATTTATTACCAGAAATAATAATGACTCATAGTCGTCATATCGGCATGGATGTTTTTTTTGATTTAAATTACGTGAGCATAACATTAAATCGTATGTAATATCTGAATCAATACTAGCATCTTCATCAACTGTTTGCCCATGGCGACCTTCCCAGAATAATGCATTTTCTAATGACTTAAAGACTGTTGTCGATATACGTTTAGGTTTTAGTTGTACTAGATTTCGCAATTCGATTGACCCATGTACAATCCTATTATCATGAGATAATTGAATTAACTCAACTAATCGTATAATTAATTTTTTATGGTTATCCATAAGTAATGGATATGAAAGAAGTAATAACTCATAGTACCAATTATTATATTTCCATCCGCGGATCAAACATAGTCGTTGCTGATCTTCTTGTTTATATGATATGATCGGAACACTAATAGGTTTTGTGATGTTTGGCAATATGCTTGCGTAAGTAGATGAAACATTCATTAACTGCTCGATATAAGCAGGAGATTTTGTAATCTTTAGTATATATTTTTGAGTTAAATCATCTCTATCGGCAACTAATAACTCATTAAAATATTTATTTTTTGTTTCTGAAACTACAGTTAGCTTATGGTTATGAGTATAGTAAATATCTCCAAGTATACTACCAATACTATCCTCAGTTATTTGCTGTTGGTATTCAATTTCTTGTAAATTAGGTATATCATCAATAGATTCGTATGTAGTATTCATTTTTAAATTTGATTGAGTTAATGCGTGTTTTTTACAATAGTATTCATTATATTCTTTCAGAAAATACTTAGCTTTAAAAGTGCAATGTTTTTCAGATTTTAATAAAGCTGTACATAGAGTCATTGTGGTTTAATATTGCTTATCGATGTCTTTATATATTTATAAATATTAATAGCAATTTTAGTTATCGAAGAGTAGAGACCAAAGGAAAGTATTCAAATACTCTCTAGAGATCTCTCTCCCATTAGCTATAAAAAAACAAAACTGTATACAAACTTATTAATCGAATACATTATGTATAGAAGATGGAAATCTTCTGTAACCCAATCGCTCATGCCATGATAAGATGAGTTAGGCTAAATTTCGGTACATTAGGGTCCGACAATAGTTTCTGACGAATCCGATTGTTTACCACGGCCATATTGAGTTTTCCTGAATACTTCCACATGAAATGGTCTCCAAATTGTTGTTGACTTGAGATTGATAACCAATTCAAACGATGATCATTGGCAATCATGAACTTCTCACTCAACTGTTGGGCATATGAAATACCAAACCAATTGAGTTCATCTAGATGTTTGTTCATGAATGACTCACTTAGCTTACAGTTCCAACTAATGGATACCCATATCGCGCGCATATCGTACTTGTCGACAGATGTCTTGAGATATACAAGACACTTTTCCATGAAGGACTCTGATAGGTCATGGTGTTCGAAAACCAATTCAAACTGTACCAGATGACGATTCTTCCAAATGAACTCATCGGAGATCTTTTGGAAGGCACTGATCATCGGCCAACTAACATACTCTTCATATACCGTGATGAATGTCTGCGACATTCGTTGGTAGCGAGATGCTTCATCCCAGTCAAGGTGCTTTTTATGCTTACGCATAATCCATTCTGGTAGCTGTTGGAATCGACTAGCAGCCTTCCAATTCAGCTCTTTTGCAAAATGATCAATACATTCATACGAAAGCTTTTGGACGGTACATACCTTCTTCCACACCAGAAACTGTCTGAACTCTTTCATGAACTTGAATCCAAGTTGGTAGTTTCCACAAATCTGATACCAGTCTTGTCCTTCTGGGTTACGACGAATCTCATTGGTAAGAGTACGATTCATTTCAATAAGAGCCATTGTTGTTGGTTAAAGGGTTTGTTTGCTTGAAGTTGTTACTGTGTAGTAGTATTTATACATGAAAAAAATCAATTTTAGAAACTAGGATCTCAGGTATTCGATGGATACGATTAGATGCTAGAATATTATGTAAAAAGCTAAAAGTCATTATCATCAGAGTCATAATGAGTTATAGTCATCTCAGTTAAATTTTTAATAGTGTTGCTACAGTCGTCTCTAATTAGGTTTCTACCGTTTGTTTCAATTAAAAGCTTTTGATTAACATCAAAGAACAGTAGTGCCGGAATAGTTTTAATGTCGAATTCATTTCGTAATAGTTTCCTAAGATCAGCATCTTCATATGGTAGAGACTGCCATGGCTGAGTGTTTCTATATTGATTATACTGTTCAATACTTTTATCAGAAGATACATAAACGATATCAATATTATTATCTAATAGAGTTGGGTATGCATCTACTAAAATTGGAGTAAACTCTTTGCAATATTTGCAGTACTCGCCGGAAAAATACAACCCAATAATATTAGCATTGTTAGTATTAACTTTAGCAAATACTTGATCCATAGTGACTTAGAATATCTATTAATTGGAAAGTTGTTTCGTTAGTTGCACTTTTACAACGACTTATATTATTTATCAAATTTGATCAATTTTAGAAACTAAAGGTAAGAGTACTTTGCACTCTCAAATCCTAATGGGTAAGGTTAGTAAAAAAATATAATATATAATATGAAAATATGAAATGTTGAGTCCTTTTATTCGAGTCTTAACTAACTATGCATAAAGCTTTAATGAAATATCTAATTATTAATTGTCCGTCGGTGATACTGCAGGGGGGTTCAGCTATAGCTACCATTAAGGTATCTATAGTATTTTACCATGTTGCGTGATGCACGATGTAAACGTATAATAATGATTGAAATTTCGGGGGCGCTAGTGTATAATGGGTAGTTCTTTCAAGGGTGGTTTATGGTTCGCATAAACCACCCAATAAAGAAGTATATATTACATTAAGATCTCAATAAATCATGATGTTGGTATATATTGTATGCGAAAAAAATCAATTTTGCTAAAGCTTATATGACCCAATAATTAGTTAAATATAGATATATAATAGATAAACAATATGAGCGATTTGATTTATATCGATAATAAACCATTACCGAAGGTAGATGATAGTAAAAAATACTTTTTAAATGTATTAACTATTTTATTTGGACCGAGTGGGTCTGGTAAGAGTTCATTAATTATGCATATTCTAAACACTCTTAGAGATGTTGTGCCTCTAGGTATGGTATGCTGTCCTACAAATGCAACTAATGGTGATTATAATAATATTATACCAGCAGAATGTATGTATGATGACCTAACTGCTGATTTAATGAAAAAAATATTTATTAGACAGAGTAATGTATTAGCAATGTATGATATGGTTCGTAATATTGAAATATTAAAACCATTATTTGACAAGGTTGCAGATAGTTCATCTACTAATAAGGTATTACAACTAGATCGACTTATTAGAGATAGTATTATCAAAGTAAAATCATCCTATGAGCCAGATGAGATTGAATCAGTTATAGAAGATTTAGAAACCCGCTATAAGAAAAAAGTAGTTAAAATTATGCGCAATTGTATAAAAGAAAATAAATATCGTTTAAGTAACATGCAGTTAACTGAGATGCAACGCAGTATTTTAAGCAATTTAGAAATCAATCCAAATCTATTATTAATTATAGATGATTGCGCAGCATCTATTAAAGAATGGCGCGATTTAGAAGAAACTAAAAAACTATTTTTCCAGGGTAGACATTTTAAAGTAACTACTATTCTTACAATGCAAAATGAATCTATTATTCCAGTACCACTACGATCTAATGCTCATATATCAATATTTACAACTAAAAAAATTGCAACTACTTATTTTGCTAAAGCTAGTTCCGGCGCTGGTACAGAAGAACGTAAACGTATAGAAAAAATTGCAACTATAGTATTTGCAGCAAGCGATGATAGTAAACCTAACTATAAAAAATTAGTTATGTTTAGTAACCTTATTAATACCGAGGATAAGGTTCAATATATAGTTGCAAACCCTAAGCGAAAAAAATTTGGATCACCTGCCGCATGGGAATTATGTACTAGGGTACGTAGAGAAGTTCCAAATGCTATTACCAAAAACTCGTTTACTAAGATGTTTAACTTAAAACCAGTAGCACAATTAGAGTCATAATGATTATATAGCTATTTTCAGCTATATACATTTAAAAATAATTTAATCTTTTTTTGATCCAATTGAGAATACCTATGAAGTGAGTCGATTGCTAATTGTTTTCCTTTAGGAACTTGAACTAAGTATTGCCAAATATTTACATTAAAATCTGGAATTAGTCGATTTATTCGATTAATATATCGCTCGCATGCAAGTATAGCTTGTCTATTATTGTAATAAGTATCGAAATATTTTGACAATAATTGCAATCCATTATCATTATTAATATTAATTAAATCAAATACCCAACCATACACATGATCAATATTATCGTATGGAAATTTAGATGAATATTTACCGTATAATAATACAGCCCAATCATTTACTGTTATTAATTCTAAATAAGAGATATCTTGATCCATTCCTTTGGATAAAATATCTCTTGCATAACTACTTACCCAATAATTATTACTAGCCGCGGTTAGTACTAATTCAGATAGTAACTCTCTATTACATTCTGTTAATGACGCTATAAACCCATCATCATATCGACCAAATACTAAATTTAATTTTTGAATCGAATCAAACATTCAGTATCGGGGGGGGTACGATAAATAGAATACTTATATTATATAACGGAAAGATCAGAGTGCTTTATTGTTTCAAAAAAAAATAAATAATTAGTATTTATAGTTACATTTATACATCTTGTTCAGTATGATAAATGGGCGCAGCTGTATTATTTTGTTCTAATGATTGTTGCAATTTAGCAATACGGTCATATAAAATATCATAGTCATCGTTTTGTTCTACATTTTGTACTAATAGTTCTGGGCTAGGAGTTGATTTAGATACTACTAATGGTGGATCTGGTTGTACATTAACTACATTAGTTTTAACTACAAATGTAGGAATCGGTAACTCTGATGGATTTGGAGACTTAATAGTCTTTTTTTTTGTTAAATCAATTTTTGCTGCTTGATATTTATTAACTGTTTTATTCCATCCTAGAAATACTACTCCAGTTAATTCAAAATAATTTAAAATATCATCATAATCGGTCCATAAAATCATTGCTTCATAATGACGCATTGTTTTAATATGTTCGATAAATTTTTGCTTATCACTGAGATACATTCCTCGCATAAACTTATAAATCATATGAGAAATCTGATTAGTAGTATCAGGAATTGCATTATTCATCGCCTTACCAAATTCTTTTAAATTATCATCGCTAGCAACTTTAGTTACTACCAATTTACAATTGCGAATTGTATCAAAAGATTTTACCAATTGTCGAGGAATTGACATGTTTTTTTATAGCTGACTGTAAGTTGTGAGTGTATTGATTATGTTATATATATATATATCGTGATTCAATTTGACTAACTATTTAATTTTTTATTTACGTTTTGTATCTACATGTTAGATATAATAACATCGAATTCGATTTTCCCATATCCATATCATAATAATGGCCGAAACAACTGTATCCGGAGGAGCTAAAAAAGTCGTCAAGCGCGCGCCTGCTAAAAAACCTGTAAAAAAAGCAGCACCTGCTAAAAAGCCTGTAAAAAAAGCAGCGGCTCCTAAAGCTAAAAAGCCGGCAACCAAGAAAAAAACAACCAAGAAGTAAATTTACTGAGTAAAGTATAAGTACTCTATTAAAATAGTTTTATCAGGAATATGAATCATGTGATGATCGACTGATTCAATTAATGAATTCAATCGCTTATTGAATTCTTTTTTTGATACTTTTAACTCACCAGTCTTTTTAGTTAATGAAAATGAACCTTTCATACGTTTATCATTTAATGTATATCCATCTGGATTCAATCGAATAAATACAATTGGACGATGATCAACATCTTGCGACAATTCCATTGTACGGCGATTATTACAAGTATCATCATATGACTTATGTTCATTTTCATCTATTTCAATAATGATTATATGTGTTAATAGATCTAGAAATCCATCAGGTCTACGCTTAGAGCATCCGCCATTAATAGTCTTATCTAATTTAAATTGCGAAAACTTTTTTAATAAACCAGACATATAAGCTTGCTCTTTAGTTTTATAGTTTCTGATACGCGGATCATTTGGATGTAAACTAAAATGACAAGCAGCGCAATTAGGTTTATATTTTTGATTCATTTGAGTTATTTTACATGTATCGCATCGTTTATTTTTGATATCAACCATATTTTTTGATTTATGTGTTTCACAATATGTAGCATTTTTATCAGTAGATAATCCAAAATATGCTTGGGTAATACAACCATCAGCTTTACATTTTTTATTTTTGATATCAATCATAGCGTTTGATTTATGATCATAACAATATGTGGGACTTTTATCTGTAGATAATCCAAAGTATGCTTGCGTAATGCAACCATCTCGAATACATTTTTTATGGGTAATATCGACCATTCCATCTAGTTTATGCGATCCACAATAAGTTCCATTCTGATCATCTGGATACCCAAATGATGGGCTACTACTAATGCATCCATCAGATTTACATTTTTTAGATTCAATATTAACCATCCCATCTAATTTATGGGCTCCACAATAAGTACCGCGGGTATCATCTGGATACCCGAATGAAGGGCTACTACTACCACATCCATTTGATTTACATTTTTTATTTTTAATATCAACCATACCTTCTAGTTTATGATCATTACAATATGTAGCACTTTTATCGGTTGGTAACCCAAAGTATGCTTGAATCCCGCATCCATTTGATTTACATTTTTTAGAAACAATATTAAGCATATTATTTGACTTATGTGTTTTACAATAACTTGGTTGCGCGTCGGTTAATAACCCAAAATTAGCACGTTTAGTACATCCATCTGCTTTGCAATATTTAGGCATATTTGTATATCGATTATATTAATTATTTTTTGTATCAATTTTTACCAAAAAAAGATACATCATATATCTAATTAATGTCTAAAAGAGCATGTCGAATCATTGCAACGTTTACCTTTCCGACATGCTTTAATAACAATCTTATCACAATGCGTCTCACTACAATAATTATTACGTCCCGCGTGAGGGCATAAGTTTTCAGATAATACATGAAATCTAACACACTCATCATCTGCGCAATCCATATAATTTGCGCAGATTTTAGTACCGCTAGAGAGAGCATCTCTGAAGTCGCGGCGATGAGCAACATACATTTTTTTAGTATTTGATTTATTATCTTTTTTAATAATAGGAATGAATGGTTTAATTTCACATTCATCTTCCTCATCATCGGATGCCCATGATGATGAAAATGGATTAGTTTTAAACGCAAATGTAGTTTTAACTTCAGTAGCCACTGGAGTTAATGGAATTGGAGTATCTTCGTCGGTAGACTCGTTATATACACTATTTTCATAGTGTAGTTCAAGGTCTTCTTCATTAGAATCCGAAAGAACTGCTGCATATCGATTAACTTCTTCTTCATAGTTATATTTAATTTGTTGAGCAACATGATCTTCTGTTAAGCCATAGTTATTCATAATAGAAACAATTAACCCAAGCATATGAGTTTGAACAACATCCAATTCATTTCCATGAGATTGATTCATAATTAACGTATTAATTTGTTCCACTTCAGTTTCATATGTTTGACTCATAATTAAAAGGTTATTTGAAACCTAATAACAAATCTCAATTGGTTATAATTTATACAAAAAAAGATCTAAATAGAATGGTTTCTATTTAAAAGATATCTACGATACCGGTGAAGAAGCCAAAGGCTTCCTAGGTAGAAGGTTCCATTGGAACCCAGGCAATTTTCAATTGCTACTCTACGATACCGGTTCTGTTTTCAAATATTCTTTGTAGAGCATTGAACCTGGGATAATTGGAGCTGCTTCATCAATCGTATACACATCATGTAATACACATACACCACTTGGGTTAAATTTGATAAACTTTTGGATACTTGAATTCAAGAACAGATATTTAAGTTCCTCATTTTTAATTTTGAGTCGCTCACCATTTTCATTACGATAATAGTTTCGGAAGATAGTAAGAAACTCATCCATAGTTTGTACTGGTTTGTTTTCTTTGTAGAACACTCGTTGAACAATGAACCGTTCATAAATGTCTTCTTGTTGGCGGTAAATATCAGTCTCCTCTTTGATAGTTGGGTGTGGTACTTTCAAAATTTGCCCATCATATTCAGAATACAATCTGGTACGATAATGTGTTAAGATTGATAGGAATCCAGCATGAAAACGCTTATCATCTTTAAGCATATTAATAAACTTAGAGTCCTTAGTACGTTCGAATTCATTTTCTGGATCGGGATTCTCTTTGAAAGTCATCTTGAATTTGTACGTTAAGAATCGACGCCATACCGCATGCTCAGTACTTTCAATACGTAAGTGATGATTGGTAGCTAGCAAGTGATTGCAATTTGGTTTGAAATTTTCTTGCTCACCATACAACTGTCGACCAGCCATAGTATCACCACCAGTTAACTCCTTAATTCGTGCAATATTAGCCCGTTCATTGCGTTCACTTTCAGAATAATTAACAAAACGCGCGTACTTCATTTCCATTATTGCAGGATCAGCTGCTGCTGATTTAGTTCGTGTTTGTTCTGTAATAAACGACAGTGGCATTCGTCGCGCATACATCTCTCCAATTGTTTCTCGAAAGAATTCAATCAAAATACTTTTACCATTAGAATTATGATGCACTGTGTAATCGCCAGACATATATCGATGGTTTCCATCGAGTTCAAATCCATAGTAATCACCATCACCAATACTCTTCATAGTAAATCCATTCAATAGTGCATTTTTTTCTTTTGTGCGAGATACTGCTTGTTTACGTGCAATTCTACATGGAATAGTTTCAATACCTTCGCCATAAATCTGCATACGGAAATAGTTTCCAGTGATTGGGCCATCTTTTCCATTTGTGCATATCTTTGTAATACTTTTTTTATATGCAGCAAATCCAAGGGATCTTACAAGATCTAAAACATCATCAAAGAGTGTTTCATCTTTTAAAGTCAACTCATATTGATTCATTGATTTTTGATAGTGTCCATCTGAATCCATAAGACCAGCCAAAATTTCTAAACGTTGAGCGCATGAACTAGTTTTAAAGTCAATTGGGATATGTTTATTTTGCATCAAATTATATTCACGCATACATTCCAACACTCGATTCTTCTGCCCGGTTGGATTATTAATACGATAATATGATGCTTTTCCCTTACTGTGCGATTTTTTTAACACGCAACCTTCTGGCAATTTACTTTCAATATCGGCAACTACTTCCAAATCCATCGTAGTAAACTCTGGAGTACGAGAAGTACCATCACCTAACCAGTAGCCTAAGAAGTATGGATCTAATTTCAAATCTTTTTCTGAATATTGAATAGCAGATGACTTGTACAAAGTTACATTTGATTTTGCGACCCACCATGTAGGCCATTTACGCAAGTCTTGTACTTTGATATCAATCACATCTCCCTTTTTAATCATTTTTTTATTAGTTTTTAGGAGTGTATTCAAATGCAATTGTGCTTCATCGCGGGTATCAAACATTTTTGAATGTGTACTAGGAGTATTAATTCCATTATGTTCATACCAACAAGCGCGATACTTGGGTTCTTTAGCATAATAACCATCCGAACGTTTTGATGTGCAATGCACACTTGTAAATTTCAATGATAGGATATGATTTTTGTTTACTACAAATGGATCTCCTTTGATTGGAATAATCTCAACCATTTCATCAGTACCTCGGAATAGTTCTTGTACATTACGTACAGTGCTGTCATCGCCCATAATCTGGTCACCTACAGCAATATCTTGAACCATTTTTAGTGATCCATCGAACATACGAATAGGAGTATCAATTGCATGGCAACCTTGACCTGTAATAATCAGAAACAGACTTTCCTTAGGATGCCAGTCCAAAGAAGTACTAAGGTAATACATGATAAAATCAAACGCATCCATTTCATTTGCTGGAAACAATGAGTGTAACATTTTGTAAACTGTTTTAATATATTCATTTTCCGGATCATATGGAATATAATCTGTTTCAGTATACATTGTGATTGGATATGAATGATAATGATTCAATAGACGTACCTCAGGTCCATTAAATTCAAGTACGCCGTTTCCAACACCCATGATATGTTTTGTTTTATCCATACGTTTAATTAGCGATGAATCGGCGAATTTATCAGCAGTTGCTTCAATAACATTTCTTTTGAACGGCGTATTGAATATCTGTTTAATTGATCGCAGAAAGGTAGCTTTCAGTGATTTTAAATACTTTTTTCGATCATCATCTTTGGCAGAATTAATTTCTTGAGATAACTCTAAAAGCACTTTTTGAGTAATTTCAGCTAAATCGGAACTAATATATTCACTCAGACTAACTGGATGCGATCCAACAAATTTCCACTTATATAGCTGTCCGGGATCCTGGTTTTTAGTCGATGGTGTAACAAATTCATACCAGCAAGTAGTCTTTCCGACAACTGCAGTAGCAAATACATTTTTAAACATGAATTCCAAATATGCAGCAATATTAGTATGTCCTACACTTCCGCCAGAAATCATACCTTTAACATCACGCAAAAGCATTTGACGCACTTGTTTTTCTAAGAATCGACGCATCTCACTAGGAGAGTCCAGCCCAGCCCAGTATCTCAATGATTTCAAATCATTACGTACATCTTTTTTATTAACCGCATCAAACCAAAGCTGATTGAACTCATCTAAGGTCATTGTCTTACAACGGCTACGACAGAACCACAAAGCAATACAATGATACTTATTTCCACGAGAAGCAAGTGCCGAAATAATATCAGCACGCTGCGATTCATTTGCGATTCGTTCATCTGAGATCATGTCCAATATCTTTTTGAATTGGTCAAACACATCATCATAGATAGATAATTGAGCAATATCTACTAATGCTTGGTCATATGCAATTGCCATTTGTTCATCTGGATTGGTCATTTTGTCTTCAATCATTTTAATGACACTACTACGAGGTAAATATACTCTTTTACGAATAATACCACCATCAGCAGCAGGCATCTCATAATTAAGAGAACATTCATATACTAAATTTTTAAACAACCCAGATGGATTGGAAACAATAGAAATCCCTTCATAAGTAGCGCCATCTTCAATAGCCGCTTTTTGAATACTCATAAGCTCTAGATATGCATTTTCCTTAATTGTACAGCTACCAATAAGACAATTGGGAATACTGCGAGTATTATATTGGAATGCATTTCTGAATGAAACATTAGTTTTTTTCTTGAATAGTTCTCTCAAAGCAGGTGAGTTCCATAGTCTATCAAAGATAAATTTTTTAAGTAGTGAACCTACTTGAATGCTTGGGATAATAATCTTGTATACTTGTTTATATTTGTACAGCGATTCAATGTATTCACTTTTAGGAGAACCTAATAGAATACAATGATGAATATCATGACCAGTTTTTGGCATACGTAGTACCTTGATTAGCACCTCTTCAAACAATATTTTTAGAAATCCAGCAATAGCATCTTCAAACGCAACATTAGCTTCATTGGTAATGAAAGTAAAGTCGAATGCTAATCCAGATCCAGTCTCATATGATGTAGTATTAGGAGACGCTTCCAAGAAGTGTAGCGTAATACCAGCATTATAACATTGAAGTAGATGCTGCATCAATTGCGGAATCCCAGCAGATGGTACATAAAATCTTTTTTTATATTGGTAGTCATTGCAAATTATATTTGTATTTGTCTTTCTATCATCTTTAGCTAGCTCATATTGATTCATGAACCGTTTTAAAGAAACCATAAGAGAATCATTGTTATCCACCAGATCGGAAAAATCAGATGAATATGTGTTTGATTCAGTATTAGTCGCCATATTTGCAAAAATTTTAATAGAATAATGATCCAGTATATATAGTTGCGTATAAAATCAATTTTACATTTACTCAATATAGTAAGAATGCTTAAATAGTCCATATATATGCGTAGGAACTGTTTGGAGGGTATGTAAAAATTAAGTAACTTAATTGGTTAAAATTGATACTTGTATCTATTAAATATAACCAAAGACATCGATACTTTAACCAACAATGAACACGATTAAGTTTTTACAATCGTTTGAAACTGAGAGCAACAAAAGCTTTCCAGCTATTAAATTTAGTAAGATTCGTAAGGAATTGTATGCTAAAGGTGTATGCTGGACTGATTCAGTTAATGGTAATTTCGCTGAAAATGATCACTTTCGAGTAGTTCTCTACTTAAAAAAAAATACACAAGGAATTGATTTTAATAATCCAATTATTACTGAATGTAATGGATTGGTACTTTCATATTTTAATAATGATTGGTCTGCATTAGCAGTACCTCCAGTTAATTGCACTAAATCTAAAATTTCAATGCATCAAATGGATAAATTTTATAAGGAAGGAAAGTATCAAATTTATGAGGTATTAGATGCTACAATGATTACTATGTATTATTATAACAATTGGCGAATTGCCACATGTAAAGGATTTGATGTAACTGACTATGAGTTCATGAATGGTAAGAGCTATATGGATACATTCTTAAATATTGCTAATACTAAGTATCCAGAGTTTTCATTAAATCATTTGGATAGTAAGTATTGTTATACATTTGCATTACGTGAAGCTGAGTTTCATAAGTTTAACGAAACTAAACATGAATTTACTGAAAGTACTCCTGAGTTAGTGTATCAGTCAAATACTTATATTAAGTTGATTAAGGTAGTACAATTAGATTCAATTAATGACATTGATATTAATTGGCTTAACATTAATCTTCCAGTGTACCAACCAGTTGAAGTAAAGAATGCATACTCAGTACCTATATTAATGAATTATGCAAAGCATGCATATGTAAAATATTCAAAGGGGTATGAAACTAATAACTTTAAATTTAAACCCCTTTATGGTTATATTTTGCGTTCAACATCGACTACAGTTCCAAAATCGTATAAAAATATTATGATTAGTAGTTCACTATATGCAACTATTAAAAAGGGTTTATATGCAACAAGCAATGAAAATGATAATCAAATGGTTGTAAACATGTTTATTGATCAAAAACGTAAAATGCAATATAAAGTATTATTTGATCAATATTTACCTGAATTTAATAAATTAGAAGCAATGGTACTTAATGTATGTGAAGATGTAGTATCATTAATTCAAAGTAATACTCATATTACTAGTGATGTAGATGTGCAAAAATTAGCGTATAAAGTATTAGGGCATTATCAAAGAGAACATAATGTCAATCATCAAGATAGCCCGGTCTCGCGAGAAACTACTATTTCCCTTCTATATGATTATATTCATTCATTAGACTATGTCGAAGAGTTAACTCAGTTATTAACTAACTAGGTTATAAACCTATAAAAGCTACATTTGGTAGCCAGCAGAGAGCTAAAAAAATTAGTATTCATAAAATGCAGATATATATCTAATAATAAGAGACTAATAGTCTCTTATTTTTTTATTGCGTGTATTCTATATATCGAAGCATTTTATGTTTCCATACATATTTAGTATAGTACACAATAAATGGATATATAATTAATTTAATTAAAATATTAATTGCTCCGACTATCAAAAATATATGATCATCATAGCTATAGAATTTTGGGAAAACTGATATAACTGATAAGTATAAAATTATCCTATATATTAATAATGTAAATGGACCGATAGTAGTTCCATATATAATACTAACTAAACATAAATATGCTACCCTTTGAATCATATTATAACGACATGTTAATGAGTTTGTATATTCCATAATTATGGTATTGCCTATGCAAGAAATTACATGAGCATAAAGTATTGTGGCAATTGTACTAAAATTAAAATTTATATTAGTAACAGCCATAATCGATACTATAATTTCATCTTTTGAAAGTATTGATAATGTATTATAATATAAAGCAATACTAATGTAAGATCCAATCCCAATAGCCAATATTTGCACCAGCATATACTTTACAACTGTCTTAATTGAATAGTTATAAAGTATCCAATTAATAGGTAAAAAATCAATAGATACATTTATTGAACGATAGGTATCTGCAGTTGTAAACAAATATGATATAATCGATATTATGCTAAAATGGATCATTTTTCTAAAAATATTTAAAAACACATTATCAATATTTTTATCAACTACTAAAAAGATTGTATGGTTAGCACTAATTGAAATTAATAGGCATATTATAAATTCTAATTTATAATACTGCGGTGCAATAGTTTCATTATTGATTTGATTAGGGTGTGATGTTTGTGGGTATTGGTATGCTCGGAAATGATCTCCCAATATTGGAACGTTAAAATTTGGATCCTCTATAAATTCATTTAAATCAGAATCATTTGTAATTGATTCTAATATAGAATCAGAGTATTCTAACACATTTGAATTAATCGATATAACATGATCTCTAGTTCGATTCTGATTAGATCTATTGTTTCTCGGCGTAAAGTTGTCGATATAATTGTCCATTGTAAATAATATTATATTAACACCATCATTGTTATACATATATAGTTTTCTATTAACAATAATTAGATTTGTAGTATGCATGTAACTGGCATATGATCACTACCAGTTACATTACTTAAAATATTACTTTCTAATAACTGATGCTGGATATCGGCAGTTATTAAAATATAGTCTATACGCCATCCAGCATTTCGTTGCCTGGCTTTGGTTCTATAGTCAAAATAAGTATAACCAATCTTATTAGGATGTTGCATTCTCCAAGTATCTAATAAATTACATTCACGTAATAGTTTATCAAAATTGCCTCGCTCTTGATCAGTAAATCCAGATGATCCATGATGCTTTTCTGGATGATTAATATCAATATCCATATGAGCGACATTCATATCGCCCGCAATTACTAATGATTTTTTTGCGCCTAATTGTTTGCATATGTGTAGAAATTGTTTATCCCATTCATTTATTCTATATGGTAAACGTAATAATTTTGCTCCAGAATTAGGAATATAAACACCAATGAGTATAAATTTATTATACTCTATTGCAATTATTCTACCTTCACTATTATCAGTATTGATGGTTAACTGTTTAATAGGTTCTATTTTTGAATATATACTTACTCCAGAGTATCCTTTTTTTTCAGCATGAGTATGATAATGATATGGGTATGATTTAAATAAGGCATTGATTTTATTACATCGTTTATCATCTGATATTTTTGTTTCAGTAAAAACGATAATATCAGCCTTTTGTTTTAATAAATAAGTTTCGAATAATTGTGATTTATATACATTTTTTTTACTAATTGCGCGAATACCATTAATATTCCAGTGCAATATTTTAATAGTAGTTTTCATTTGGATCTTTTATTTTTTAAATCTTTGTTCTATATTGATAAGCCTTTTATCCATGCTACTAATCTTTTTTTCAATCAATACAAATCGTTGTTCAAATAATTTTAAATTCTGCAATATGAATGTAAGCGTCTTATCATTATTGCTAATATGCCTATACATCTTTACTATATTAGCTGGATTTACTGTAAAGTTATAACCTTTATCAGTCGTCATCGATAACCTAGTTGATTGATCTTTAGGACTTTTAACAAAGGCATTAAATTTTGCATTATAAACCCAATTTTTATCAGTTTTTTGGTAAGAGACGATCATATCTCTACTCAATGTTTTAATTTGCGTAATATCTAATGGGATTGTATTTTTAAGTGTATCGTCAGTCTTTGCGCCGCCAGATTTAATAGATGAAAATAATTGTGTAATATTAGATACCTTCTCAGTATAATTCCGTTTATCATGAGTATAGAAACCGATCAATATCGAATCCGCGATAGAATCATATGATTTAAAATATTTATTAATGATCTTCTTTCCAGAGGACTTGATATAAATAATTTTAGCGTTTTTTGGAATATTACAATAATCACTAGGTTGAATTAATTGATTTACTTCTAGATCAATATCTGGATCAACATTATCATTAGATCCAGATACTGGTTCTGGTTTATAATTTGGAATTTTTAATGTAGTTTTGGCTTTTGGTGCGCTACTATAATTATCGCTGTCTTCATCTGATGAAATCAAATCTGATAAGCTAGGTCGTTTAGAATTTGATCCAACTGATAATCGCTGAGTTTTATTCATAGTCAAATGTATAATTATTACTGATACTATATAAGATATCTAGATATCGGAATTCTATAAGAATCAATAAAATGAATCCTTGTAACAAAGGGGCACTAATTCCAAAATTTTATGCTATCCAATATGATAGTATCTATACAATCATCTCTATGCAAATGAATAGTTGTTATTTATTTAAAGTAAATAATGATTGGAAATCAATCAATAGTAAAATAGTAGATAATGCAATTAATAAAATTGATTCAGTTGATAGTATCAAAAAAATGATTCAATCGGCCGATAAAAATGCAATTCAATTACTAATTGTTTCATATCAAATATTTGGTACAATACCATCTATTTTTAACTCATTACTAACCAAACTAAAAGCATTTAAAAGAGAGCAAAGCTCTTTGGATTCCAATGGAATCAAAACTATTAGCGTAGATAGCCAAATAAATAGATTTATTCAATTATCTATTGATGATATCAAATCCATGCATTCAATTGATAAACAACCATGGAAACTAATTTATATTAATAAGTTATTAAAATCACATGGACTACCGACTATCATAGATGATTGGAATATTATTATTGCACCGCAGAAGTATATATTCAATGATAAAAATATTGATGTTAGTATGCGTCTATTGCAGTTACATAATGCCATTAATATGATAAAAGACGATAGTTCCATTGGAGACATCCATAGTATTAGCCAACTATTAGATGATAGTATTGCTAAATATAATTTTAAGTTACCTGATATCTGTATGTGGGTTAAATATTCTTCTAATACCCCAATCGATGTAGAAACAATCTATATGTATGCTCATATGGGTATTATGCAAGCTGATAATGATTTTATATTAGCTAATGTACATGAAACTGCATTTGATTTTGAATATGTACAATCAGTAGTTAGTAAGGTTTATAATACAAAAAAAGCAATCACTACAGATCCTATACTTGCATTTAATTGCTTTACTATGTATAAAGTAATTGAATACTTGATAGAAACTGGATCTAGTAATAAACAAGCTATGATAGATTGTAATAATATTCTAAAGCAAATTTACGATAGTAACCCTACCTTTAAACATAATAACAAACCATATACCGCAATTAATAATATTTATAATAAACACTTTGGTAAACTACCCAGTACAAATAAAATAATTGCATCTAAATCGTATGACCATTATAAATATGAATATCTAACAAAGTACTCATATCAATTCGATTTTAGTAATTAAAATATTTATAGGCGAATATCAAGCATAAATTCAAAATAAAAATCGTTTACCCTCTACAGTAGAGCAAAATTTTGACAAAGTATCGTCGACTGAAATATTACATTTATAAGTGGATATCAAGTATAATAGAATCCCATGCGGATTTCGATAAAAACACAAAGTGTTCGAAAACCTTTGATCTCTCAACTTTGTTATCAATTATTTTAATAACACAATATAATGTTCTAACCATTCGGGCATTTTAGCTAATGGAGTATCTAAATCATATATCCATTTATATTTATCAGATGGTGGTACTACAACTTGTCTACCATTGTTTAATATATCCCATCCGATAACAGTATCATTTAAATGTAATTTTGACGTTGATGGTAGTTTTGGATTATACTTAAAGTAAATGTGTAGCCCTTTACCAGGAGTAGATACTATTGGTGTAATAATGGTTGGGTATAGTTTTTTAATTTTATTCCAATGAGCCATTCCATTATCTTGATAGTCAATATCTAAGACTGTTATTTTAGATGGCTTACCTGTTAGTACTCCCATATTTTTATTGTTAAACACATTCCAGTCCTTTGGTGTATGATCTAGTTCAGTCCACTTTTTGAAAAATGGACGCTTTCCATTGAGTGGAATCGTTATAAATTTATTTTTTTTATAAACATTTAATGCGGTTATCTGATTGTCAGTTATCATAGTTACCTATAGTATTGATACTATTAGTAGCTCTTAATAATTTATTTTCTTCTTTCAAACGTAAGATCTCTTCATTCATTTTTTCAGCATTATATTGCATGTCCGAGATCTTCTTTCTAGCAATATCATGTTCATATTGGATTTTCGAAATCTTATCATGATTCTCTTGCTTTAATTTTTTTAAATCATCTTTGATAGTAGAAAATGACTTACATAAATTACATTTGTTTGCAATTTTTTTAGAATCAATTCTATCGCTATGGTTCATTAATTCTTTTTCTTCATTAATCTCGGCTAATATAATCGCTTTATTATCTTTTCTATCTTTAAATATTTGTAGTTGTTTAGTTAAACATTCATTATCATAGTTGATACTGGAATATTTATATTTTATGTTGTTCATATCCTTTTCTAACTGAATTACTGATTGATATGCTAATGAAAGTGATTCCATAGCTTTATCATAATTATAAGATAAACTTGTTATACCAGTATTGATTTCAACTAACTCTAGAGGTTCTTCTTCATTAGTGCTAGCATAGCTAATAATAATTTTAAGTATCTCTGGAGTTACTCTAAATATAATTTTATTTTTAGTTTTAGATGTCTCTGGGTTTGTTATTATTACCATTTCCGCGTATAAGAACCATTCTTTGGTAATGAATGTAAATATACTAGGGATTAATGTCTTAAAACAACATTCATTAATATACTTTTCGTCATTGTAATTATATACAATTAATGTACCGGATAATGATTTGATGCCATCGACTAATGTCCGTTTTTTTGTTAGCTGTTCACACGGGCAAATCATGATGACCGTATTTATATTAAGATCGATATATAGTCAAAAAAATGATTATTTAGCAAAATTCAAATAATCAATTAAATCAATTTTAGCAATAGTATAAAATATTTTTACTTAGTAAAATACAAATATTCAACTAAAATTGTTTTATCTGGTTCGTTAACTAAATATTTTTTAACTGATTCAATTAATGAATTCAAACGCTTATTAAATTCTTTTTTTACTATCTTTAACTCACCGGTAGCTTTAGTTAATGAAAACGATCCTTTTATACGTTTATCATCCAATGTATATCCATCTGGATTTAATCGAATAAATACAATTGGACGATGGTTAACATCTTGCGACAACTCCATTGTACGTCGATTATTGCAAGTATCATCATATGACTTATGTTCATTTTCATCAATTTCAATAATGATTACATGTGTTAATAGATCTAAAAATCCATCAGGCCGGCGCTTAGAGCATCCACCATCGATAGTTTTATCTAATTTAAATTGCGGAAACTTTTCTAGTAAAGCAGCCATATAAGCTTGCTCTTTAGTTTTATAGTTTCTAATACGCGGGTCATCTGGATTCAAATAGAAATAACATTTAGCGCAATTAGGTTTATACTTTGGATTCATTTGAGTTAGTTTACATGTTTCGCATCTTTTAGATCTAATATTAATCATTCCAGTTATTTTATGTTTTTCACAAAATGTGCCATTTTTATCAGTTGGAAATCCAAATGATGGTTTTTTACTATCGCAGTCAAGTTCTAAGCAACGTTTAGAACTAATATCAATCATTCCAGTTATTTTATGTTTTTCACAAAATGTGCCATTTTTATCAGTTGGAAATCCAAATGTCCTAGATGTGCTATCGCAATCAGGGTCTAAACATTTTTTTGCTCTAATATTAATCATTCCCGATATTTTATGCTTTTCGCAATATGTACCACTTTTATCGATTGAGAATCCAAATGACGGATGTTTACTATCGCAATTTATTTCCAAGCAACGTTTAGAAACAATATCAATCATCCCAGTTATTTTATGTTTTTCACAAAATGTGCCATTTTTATCAGTTAGAAATCCAAATGTCCTAGATGTGCTATCGCAATCAGGGTCTAAACATCTTTTATGAACAATATCAACCATACCATCTAATTTATGTTTTTCACAATAAGTACCACTTTTATCATCCGGAAACCCAAATGATGGTTTTTTACTATCACATTCAAGTTCTAAACAACGTTTAGTAACAATATCAACCATACCATCTAATTTATGTTTATAGCAATAAGTACCACTTTTATCTCTTTTAAATCCAAATAATCTTGATTTATTATCACACCCAAATCCTAAGCAACGTTTAGTAACAATATCAACCATTCCAAGTAATATTCCATGTGGACTACAATAAGTAGCTTTTTCATCGTCTTTAAATCCAAATTTAGCGCGTTTAGAGCAATCAATAGCTTTACAATTTTGAGACATTTTTATATTAATTATACAATTTAATCAATTTTATCAAATAATATAGCCATACTGATATAAACACAAATTAGTAAACCATGAGTACAAGTGATAGTAACTGGAAGTCTAACCTATATAATGGATTAATTAATCCTGAACGAAAATCAGCACCAGTAGCTTCTGGGATGATCACCAAGTCGATGGCAAGTCAACAGGTTCAAGATATGAAACATGATCGTTTCGAAGTAACTAGCGATAATAGCCGCCAACGTAAGCTTAAATTTAATGATAAGTATCGTTACGCCAGTCATCGTGCGGTAAGTTTTATGCCACAGGAATAGATATCAAATATGTTTTTGTAACATATTTTTTTTTATTTTTTTATAGTTCTGAATCAAATTGATAATAAATATATTCCATATTAAAATAAAGTATAATTAAATTTATTTATGAGTGCCGCACCTACAGCAACCGCTACTTCTAGTCAACGGACTAAACGTCCGGTTGGACGTCCAAAAATGATTAAACCACCTCCACAACCAATTCAACGGAATGGAATTATCTCTGAACCAGTGGTATCAACGCATGTATTGGAATTGGTTTACGACGAGCCAATGAATATCAAAAAAATATTTAATCTATTTAAGCTTGTTGATATGCGAGATATTCGCATTGAATTTAAATTATCTGGTGTACGTATCTCAGGGTCAGGTCATTTAAAGCATAATTTTATTGAACTAGATATTGATAGCAACAAGATGACTCAGTACTTTTGCAAACATAATATTATTATGATTATTGACCAACGCAATTTAGAAAAGATTGTACAAAAAATTGATAAGAGTTATAACTCTATTTATTTCATTGCTAAGCAGGATTCGTATATGAAAGAACTTAATATTGTGCTACAAGATCAGAAGCAAGGTATCAAAGAATATCACACAATTTCGTTATTAGAATCATCAGCAAATACTGATGATAATGTAGTATCTTCGTTAGCTTACGAAGAGTACCCTCTTTCATTTACCCTACCTAGTAAATACTTTAAAAAGGTTATTAGTGATATTTCTAAATTCAGTCAGGACTTTACCATTGAGCGTCGTACCGGAGTTCCATTAAGCTTTCCATATGATAGTAACTCAAAGACTATTGAAGTCTCTCATATCTTTACTAATCCAGATGTATTTCAAGTACACTCGACATTAGATGAGCAAGACTTTCTTTCAACTACTGTACGTATTGAATACATTCAAAGCTTAGCTAATGCATTACTTAGCACTCATGTACAAGTGTATGTTGATAAGGAAAACCTAATGGTATTCAAAACTGAATTAGATGATAGCGCTTTTATGTTAATTTTAGCTGTTCGTATTGTTTCATACAAATAAAAAAAATAAGCAGTCATATTCCTTATATATTTTTTTTGATTAACGTACTCAGAGGGTACACGCAACTTTCGATTACTAAAATTGGTTTACAATAAAGTGATAGATCCAAACTAAAACAACCCAGAGTGTATGCGGATTCAAATTAAACATAAAGCAGACATGCAATAGAAATGATGCAAATGTAATTAGTTTCATATAACGAATGAAACTAGAAATATAATATTCAATGTTATTAACAATCAGCCAAGTGTTAATCGTATAATCATCAATACGATTAAGTTTAGTATTATAAAGATCTCGTTGTTCTCTGATACTCTCTGGAATATATTCCTCTGAATCAATACTATCAGACTCACCATCTTCTGAAAGCAATTCAGAATCATTTTCTGAATCATCTTCACTTGTTTCATTATTTTTATTATCATGATCATCTTTTATTGCCTCATATTGCATATAATTAAATAAAGTAGATTGAATGAATGAGTAATATTCACTTAATTTAGATGGGTTAGTTAAACCTACTACCTTAAGAAATGCTTTCCCAGTTAATCCAAATGATTGATCAAGTTGTTCAGTAAAGATAGTTCCAGATACTGGAACTTCAATGAAATCAATATCTTCATCTAATCCAATATCAGTTAATCTTTTTCGCATATATTCAGAACGAGTAGATCGAATAAGATTAAATTCAAATAGCTTATAATCCGGAACACTAAAAGTATCCTTTAATTGAAAGCATTCCATCATATAGCTAAATAACTTTTTATCGTTAGCATCAACATATTTAACCAATAAATCATCCATATATTCACATAAAGTTGATTTTGCTGCATGAATGTAAATCATTTGATTATGCGATTCAATAGTAGTATTGACCATATTTGGATTGTATCTTATCTGTATGTTATATAAATATATATATCAACTATCAATTTTACTAATGGATCTCTAGCTTTATGTTTCTTAAAATTGCATTAATTCTTGTATAAATATACACAAACAAATAGTAAAGTTCAAAGAACTCTGTAAGATCTCCAATCAATATGACTGCTATTACTAAACAAGAGTTTGCTACTTATATGCGATTAATTAACACTCAACGAACGTCTGTTATTAGACATGGATATCATTGGAATGGTCGGATGGAATGGAGTTATATGAAGGAACTTCAAGCAACTGATGCTATACAAAAGTGGAATCAATGCATTCAAAGTCCAGAGCGAATGCAGTTCTATGATGATGTTATGCAACTACCAGAACGTGATAGTAATGGCGATACTATCGAGTTAAATCATTTTCTGATTCAATGCGTTCGTATTCCTACGATAGAAAACGCAAGTCCTCGGAAAATTATGCAAATTGCATTAAACATTGGTCAACTTATATCAGAAGTTGAACTGATTGGCGACCAAATAGATGACCATATTAAACAACTGTATAATCGTTTTCTGGAATTGAATATGGTTGATTTTCATGCATATGTTGAATAAAAAAGTTATTTATGTATGAATTCATCTTTTGTCCCTAAACATGTTTTAAACAGAAATTATACATGATATTCATCCATAATTTTATTTTTTTATACGATTGTACTTAAGTCATTTTTTTGTAAGTATAATTTACTTTTTTAGTCAAATCTAGTTAAAGTATAATTTCATTTTATATTAAAATTATACGCGAATATCATGCATAATTTCATTTTAAAAAGTGTTTATGGTCTAAAGATCGACTGATTTTGGACCAACTTTAACTGACTTTTAAAGCTATCGTAATTACAAAAAAATAAATGTAATTGTTATTTAAAGTATATATTTACTTTTTGGAACGTCTAGGTTTACTAGAGCTCTTAGTTGGTGCAGAACTGGTATTGGCAGTAATCAAATCATCTACCGCTTTATTATTAGCTTCTACAACTGATTGTAGATCTGATTTCCACATGTCCTTTGCAGTCTGTACAATAATTCTATCTAACTCTTCTTGTTTAGAAATCTGTTGTTGTTTAAATTTTTCGGCATTCTCATTAGTAATAGATCTAATAGGCATGTCAATCATGTATGAAAACTCTTTCAATGTAGGATTATCAATTGGTTCGCCATATACTCCATGATCTTGATCAAACTCATTATTGACTAGATATGTAAGCAACGACTTATCATCAATCTTTTGCAATTTAATTTTACCTGCTTTTACATGCTCAATAAACTTTACTTTGTTTGATAGTATCATTAGTTCATATTTGAGTACTGCAATGATTGCATCACGGCGCTTAACATAGAAATCCAATCTGATCAAGTAAAACTCTTTCAGAATCTCATATACATTGTTGTACTTGGTGATAGTTCCTTCATGATTGAATAGATACATGTTTGTACATGATAGCTTACTCGATAATTTGAATTTAGTCAGTAGCTCATCAGTATCCATTTCTCTGATCTTACCATACTCACGTGGATTAATGATAATTTCAATGTTAACAATAACATCGGAGTTACCGTATCGAATGTCTGCAATAGTTGCATCATCTTTATCTGCAAACATAGCTTCAATGAAATCTTTATAATCATCTGTCCATACACCAATAGGTAACTCAGTGATGGTTAATGATCGTTTAATATCATTAAATTGATAACACCCAATTGTTCTATACTTCCCAGATGCTAATCGTTCAATGGAACCATTAAAGCCTCTGTACCATGGTTTTAAATTTTTTACTGGTTTTTTGTCTTCTAATAGAGTACTCAAATAATTGCAAATATCAACTGGATTATATTGAAGTACTTCTGTGCTAAATCCTGATCCAATACCAATTGCACCATTCACCAAAATCATTGGAATAACTGGAGCAAACCATTCTGGTTCAATTGACATACCATCGCTTTCCAAATATTTTAATAGCTGCGAATCGCGTGAATCAAATATTTTTTTTGCAATATCACTTAGTTGTGTGAAAATATAACGAGGACTAGCCGCATCATTACCACCAACAATTCTTGTCCCAAACGCACCTTTAGGTTCTAATAGATTAATATTATTTGAACCGACATATGTTTGTGCCATATTTACAACAGCTCCCATAAGAGAAGCTTCTCCATGATGGTAATCGGTTTTTTCTGCTACCTTTGCACCAAATTGAGCAACTTTCATTTCTGAATTAGTCAAATACTTGATTGCAGTATACAAAATCTTTCTCTGCGATGGTTTTAATCCATCCATTACATTTGGAATAGAACGTTGGTTATCATAGTAGGAAAAGTGAATCAGTTCCTTGTTGATATAATCGCTAATAGTCACATCTTGTACTGTTCTATTAATATTAGCCTTCGGATCATATCTTTCCATTAACCAAAGCTTACGTTCATTTGTTTGTTTTTTGTCAAATGCCAGATTAACTGATTGGTTAACTAGCTCATCTGAATCAAATGTAATAATTTTTGTATCTATATTTTCTAATGCTTCACGCGCTTCTGCTGCAGTACTAGTACCTAACCCTTTGAAATATTTTGTTTTAATTTGTTTGGTAGTGTTCTGTTCTAACCAGGCTTCATAATCATTTAATGTATAAAACGATAGAGTTTCTTTTTTTTGATATACCTTTACAATAGGGGTAGAGCAAAATCCTAAATAACCCATAGCCAATAGCTCTGGCCAAAAGTAATGAAAGATATTTAAAATCAAACTACAAATGTGGTTTCCATCTACATCAGAGTCTGCTAGAGCAATTACTCCACCATAACGCAAAGAAGATATATCAGTATACTTTTCACCATACTTTAGTCCCAAAATTTTGACAATATTACAAATCTCCGCATTAGCAGTTACTTTAGCAATTGCTGTACCACGTACATTTAAAGGCTTACCTTTCAATGGAAAGATACCAAAACGATCTCTTCCAATAACAGTGATAGCACTCATAGCAAATGTTTTTGCTGATAGTCCTTCAGTCAATATAAGTTTTGTTTGAGGTGACTTAGATGTACCTGCAAAATTTGCATCTTCCAATCCCTTAATACCAATCAAACGACTTGTTTTAGTACCACTAGTTTTAGATAAGTCTTTCAACAGTTTTGATTCAGATACATTCATCATTAATTTCAATAGATCTGAATTCAATAGCTTTCGTTTAAAAGTATCGGACATAATGTATTCGCTTCCAAACTTACTCTTTGTCATCTTTAAGCATTCTTTCGTTTGACTATCAAAGATAGGATTAACTATAGTTGATTTCAGAAATACAAACAGCTTGTTTTTCACATCGGATGGCTTGATTTCAATCTTCTTGGTTTTCAGTTTTTCAATAACTTCTTTACTAATAGATGCCATTACATGATCAACATGCGATCCGCCTAATGATGTATGAATTCCATTTACAAATGATGCATGATTAAATCCATTAGAACTTAACATTACTCCTACCGTCCAACGTTCACAAGTACTGTCTACCATAAAGGTATCATATTGTTGCTCATTAGTGCAGTATAGTTTCATATAGTCCTCTGTTTTTTTGATTGTTTTGTTTTCACCATTATAGAATGTTTTGATTTTTGAATGAGATGCAAATCCAATATCAATTAATCGTTTTTCCATTAATGCAATCATATCATCAGTTAATGTTTTGATTTTGAAATATTTTAAATCCGGCTGAAATGTAATAGTAGTATATGGTTTCTTTCGACCTAAAGAAGTAATCTTTGGATCACTTTTTTCAGACATATTATTTTTCCATTCCTGTACGTACAGTTTCTTTCTCTCAGAGTCAGCGGTTTCTAGTGTAAATGTTGTGCTAAATATATTAGCAAGTTTTGCACCTAATCCATTAGTACCACCAGTAATCCGGTCTTCATCGCTATAATTAGAACCACTACGTAGCATTCCAAAGACCATTTCTGGGATATAACAATCCAGCTCCTCTTTGAGTACAATTGGTAATCCTTGTCCATTATTATGAACGATAATAGTATTTGTTTCTTTATCAATATTTACATGAATCTCACTACAATCAGTACCATCTCGAACGGTTTGATCGAATGCATTCAATAAAATCTCCTCATATAATCTCTGCAACGCAGGAATATATTTGATTGATTTTTTTGTAATATTTCCATCTTCAATAATGTACATATCTTCTGTAATCAATTGTGATGACCCAACATACATACCAGGCTTAAGTAAAATGTGTTCAATATCTGAAAGAACTTGATAGTTATCAGAAATAGATGCGCTCATGATGCTTAATTAGGTGTATTAAGGTTAACGTGTATGTTAATATACAAATTAAATCAATTTTAATATCAAAAAAACACGATCTAATCATCAAATATACTCGATACACTTATCGGAGACCTTCCTCGCGAAGCTTCAAAAATGCATTCATCATCTGAATAAGTAGGTCTATTACTAAAACTCAATGATATACTACTATTAGACTCGTGGTTCTGCGAATAGTATAATGGTTGTGGTAAATATACAGCGTCATTAATATCCACGCATAAAAATTCAGTCTTTGGGTTATAGTCTAAAATATGAGTGTTTACCCGTTTTTTTAATTTTTTGTTAATAATAGCATAGGTTAAATTATATTTAACTATTGCATTACGCATACGCATATCTTCTTTTTTTCTAAATAGATTCCTAACATTTCTAAAAAGTCGATTAATTAATTTCATTGCGGGTTATATGCTACTATAAATATTGTATTTAATTGATTAGACAAAAAAACAAAGTCGACTATAGGTTAGCACTCAGTCAGGTACTGGAACCTATATGACAATGTCGAACACGTAAGAGACCCTACTTGCAGTACGCAATCAATGGGAGAAGCGACGAGCCATGACTTTCCAGTCAGGAGCTCCGTGGCGAGCGATCTCGTCGTAGATGCCCATCGTTGGTTGGTACTCAGAATGCTGCTCGACAACAAACTCGTCAAGAGATGGGAATGCTGGGATGCGGGAAGTGCGTGGAGCACGAGCAACCTTTACCCTCATTGGAGCGTCAGGAACCTTCATGCTACGCTTGACGCGTACCGGAGTCTTTACAATCTTTGGAGCCTTTGCTTTTGGCACTCGTGATGGTGGGACCGTTGGGCGCGCTTGCGTTCGCAACCCCATAGCACTAACATCATCAATGATGATTGTGGTGCGGGTAATGCGAGATCCGAATGAACGAATGTTCACCATGTCGTCAGTCTTATGGGTCGCGCAGTAGCGTTCGCTGCGGTTGCATGGGTGAGCAAAGAAGCCATGGGACTTGCAGTCGGAGTTCTCGCACTTCATAGTACTTGGTATAGGTGAGAGGTAATCGCTTGCTTGTTAATAGCTGTTGGAGTATTTATACATAAAAAATATCAATTTTAGAAAACGTGTATTTTAGTATCTATTCACATTTTCGATAAATAAAATAATTAATATACACTGATTGATAAAAGTAAATTAAGTTCCATCGAACATTCTAACTAATAGATATATCTTTCAAATGATGCGATACATTAGTAGGCCAATTTTAACTATACCATGTAAATATAAAAATCAAGCAAGTAAATTTCCAATTGATATTAGGGGTACATTATCTCGATCAGATATTTATTTTAACTACAATGATATTGAAATGTTATTTGGGATAACATTTAGTTTATCTAAAGATACAAATATAGTTTGGATTGAAACTGATATATCTAAAATTAAATATCTATGCTATTCGGAGATGATTAGTCAGTACCAATTTTATAGAAAAGTCATTACGCATAATCGGGTATTTGAATTTGTATCACTAATTAATACAATTTTAGATGATGAAAGTTGTATAGATACTAAAGAAGTAACTGATAATAAGATAACTACTAGAAATTCAATTGATAATAGTGCTTTGCAAGAACCTGCAATTCATGTTAGAGATATTAATTTTTCATCAGAAACCGAAAGCCTTACCGATAGTTTTAGTGAGTATAATTCCAATAGTAGTAGCGCTAATATGGAAAAATCAGAAGAAGTAAATAAATATTTAATACTCGCATATCAACATAAAATTGAAATGCTAACACAGCTAATAAACAATAAAAATACTGAGTTGCAATTAAAAGACAGAGATGTTACTATTGCAAAATTACAAATGGAAATAGAATTAAACAAAAAAAATGATATAATAGATAAATTAACTAAACAAATAGAAATAGAATTAAACAAAAAAAATGAAACCATAGATACACTAAGTAAAAAAATTGAATGCTTAGAACTTAAAGATCATTGGATCTAATCAAAACTTAAATCGCGGATCATAATCATACGATTACGCAATGGTACCTTCTCAGTTGAATAGTCTTCAAACTGTACCTTAGCCATTTTACCTTTGAACTGATCAAAATTCTGAAGACACTGTTGATACAAATCTTTGCGATAATCATATGTACCATTTGGTACAGAATTAAATTCAACACCTTCTTTAGTCTTTAGAACAAAGACAACGCAACCAGTATCTTTACCCTTACCTTCTCCAAATGATACAATCTCAAACTCATCGTCAAATCGTTGCTTACGCTTTAAGTACCATGATGATCGTTTTTCCTTATTAAAAGAGTAATCATATGGTTTATTCATAGACTTATAAATAATACCTTCATATCCATCGGAAATAATGCGATCATAGTATTTATCAGATTCACTTTCACTATTAACACTAATAGTATCATTCAATACTACTAAAGTGGACCTAGTACCTACGAATGATCGTAGTCGTTCAATACGAGTTTCAAATGAGTCAGTAGTTAAATAACCATTGCTATCCTTAATACTAAAGCAATCAAAGACCCAATACTGTAGCGTATCTTTTTCATCCTCGCGGTCAGTTTCAGCACGTACAATACCAGAAATATTCTGTAGATCCATTCCATGTGCATACAACTCTCCATCAAGAATCAAATCTTTATCAGCACTAGCGTCATACAATGACTGCAACTCTTTTTTTAGTTTGTCAAATTTGGGAATATCATGCAAGCGGCGAGTTTTTAACACTACCTTACCTTCATTATCTAGCATAGCAATCATACGAAGTCCATCTAATTTAGGTTGTACATATAGTGGGTATGTCAGTTTATTTTTGAAATCTTTCCAAGGCTTGAGTGCCATTGGAAATGGAAATTGTTCTAAACTTTCAGTTTGCTCTGCAATATCTTCCGAGTAACCAGCCTTAATTTTTAATTTATACTTACTAGAACAGTCATTGTATGCTTGAGTAAGTACATTAGTTTCATTTTTTTTACCCAAGTTTTTACCGGTACTAATAACAGTTGGAGTAGATTCGGTCATTTTCATATCCATTAATCCGTTGGTAGTATAATACTCAGCAGTTGCGTTCTTTGGAATTTTCATATCTAATCCAGTAATAGAAACCTTCTTATGAGAACTATCATACAAATCAATTGTAATCTTCCATGTACGAACCTTATTCTTTTGCTGATTGAAAATCGGACCAAGTACAAGTGATTGCGCCATAATTAATTAACTTTGAGATAGGATATATATTTATATGATTGGATATCAATTTTAGCAACCTCTAAAATTGATTAATATCGCTATTAATATAACAAAACGATCATTACTATGTCTACGTCAAATGAAGAATCATATAACATTACTTTAAAATTGAATCACACTGATGGAATAATTCATAGTGCTCGCATATTAAAAGCCAGATCCAAATTACCAGATGATATTATGAATAAAATTAATGCTCTGTTTTCAGATACCTTTGAACCAGTTAAAACAGAAACAAAAACAACTGTAGCATTGGGTAACATTGGCGAACAAATGATATTAGCACATTTAAATACTATTAGTAAATATAATACAGATTTTATTGTAGAGGATACCTCTAGTTATAAAGATCATGGCGATATCGCAGTTGAATATAAAGGCAATAAGATTTGCATTGAAGTAAAAAATTATACTAAACCTATTCCTGGGAAAGAAATTGATAAGTATCATAGATCATTGGCACTACCCGATTATAATATTGGATTAATGATATCTATTAATGATCATGGTTTTGCCAGAGAGTACAAGATTAGATCACCTATTGATATAAAAATAATTAATGGTAAACCAACTGCTTATCTAAGTGGAATTGATAGTGAAATCATTTATCCAACCATATCTCTATTAATGTCAATGACTAAAGATTATTCTGATACTAATGGTATTCAACTGGAATTAGATAATAAGATTAAAGCACTAATTGATATTCATGATCGAACTAAAGAGATGAAAACTATTATAGAATCACAAAAAAAAAGCTTGTCTAAATTAGAAGCCATGCTAAATGAAATTCAATCAATATCATTAACATAGAAGATATATGTTTATGATCTAGTTATGTTGGAGTTCATACAAACCTTTGATTGCTACTCTACGATGACTTAAATAACTATTATTTTTTTTATTAAAATTGATGATTATTATAATAATATACACCGAGAACAAGTTAATACAACCTTAACAAAAACAATGATTCATTTCGTCACTAAACCAGAGCCTATGCTTACTATTTATGGTAAAACTTACAAAGGTATTTCAATGCTTGAAGTATTAGAAACGATCTTAAATGCGCCTGAGCAACATCAAAATTTACCTTTAAGTAAAGTAGAACAATATTTTGATATTATCGCTCGTTATCATCAACAATCAGTTATTCCATCACTTGGATTTCACTTACAACATCCCGATGCAGTGATGCCAACAAAACGCATCATTGATGTTGGATTTGATTTAACTATCATTGGTGTAGCTAAAAAGATTTCAGATAAGGTTACATTATATGAAACTGGAGTTGCTCTAGACATCCCAATTGGTTACTATGTTGAATTGGTTCCACGTAGTAGTATGAGTAAAACTGGATACATGCTTGCTAATAGTGTTGGAGTAATAGATCCAGCATCACAATTAACAATTAAAGTACCATTAATTAAAGTAGATGATAGTCTACCAAACATTGAGCTACCAATTAAAATTGCGCAGTTAATTTTGAAACCATATGTATTTGCACATGTACATCAAACTGATTATATTTCTAATAGTAGATCTAAACCAATAGATATTCCCAATCGCATAATTAAATTTGGAGAAAATTATGTTTGTAACTATGGAACTCATAAAGACTAAAATTGATAATTTTTTTATATTATATAGAAATAAGCTAATTACCTTAATTGATATAATGTTTTTAACCAATGTAGAAAACTTATCTATTGGTTCTCATGCTAAAGTGCAAGTTGAATGTTTATTCAACTCGTCCGAAAAATGTCAAAATATCGTTGAAAGAGAGTATCGAGATGCTTTAAAAAATATGAATCGAAATAATGGAAAATTTATATGTCTTCCATGTTCTAGACATATAAAAGCATCTGGTAGTAATAATCCAAATTGTAAATACAGATTCGATCATAGTATGTTTAAATCTGTAGATACCGAAGAGAAAGCTTATTTATTAGGGTGGATTGCTAGTGATGGGCATATTAGTAAATCTAACTGGACGATTAGTATTCAAATAAAATATAATGATATTGATTGCTTAAAAAGACTAAAAAATATAGTATGTGATGATATTCCAATAGTTGTATATAAAAAAACAGTAACTATGGTTGGAATTGAAATTAATTCAAAAGAGATGTGTTTAGATGTTTGCCGCTTGCTACAAATCAATAGAGGTAAAAAATCAAATATTGTTAATTTTCCAAATTTAAATGATGATGAATTAACATGGGCATTCATTAGAGGCTATTTTGATGGCGATGGTACTATTCGACATATAAATAGCCATGCTCTATCATGTTCTATTTCATCTAATTCTATTAATATGTTAACTGCTATAAGTAAATTTAGTAATATACCATGTGAAAAAATTACAAATGAGTTGACTTATAATGGTACAAATTGTCTTGACTTTCTTGGTAAATTATATGGAGATGCTTCTAATGAGTTATATTTACTACGAAAATATAACTTGTATTTGCAATGGATGAATTGGAAACCAAGTTTACGTGGATCAGGTTCACAATCTAATATAGGTTTATGTAAAGTATATAAAACTGATAAAAATGCAATACTACCATCTAAATCAAATATAAGTGATGTTGGGTATGATTTGACTATTATTAAAGAAATAAAAAAAAATAATACTAATACAGTTATGTATGATACTGGTATTAAAATCAAATTAGATTATGGATATTATGCAGAAATAGTTCCAAGATCATCTTTATCAAAAAGTGGATATATGTTATCAAATTCTATTGGTATCATAGATAACTCATACCGAGGAAATTTATATATACCATTAACCAAAGTGGAACTAGATGCTCCAGATTTAGAATTACCTTTTAAGTGCTGTCAATTAATTATCAGAGAACAAATTCATATTAATATGATAGAAGTTGCTGAAGATATTATTGATAATACTACTAGAGATAATGGTGGATTTGGTAGCACCAATTCTAATTAGTTTTATAAATCATTCGATTCATTTTTTTAGTTCCGTTGATTAAAGTAGATGATAGTCTACCAAATATTGAACTACCAATTAAAATTGCACAATTGATTCTAAAATCATATGTATTTGCACACGCGCATCAAACTAATTATATTCAACCAACTACTCGCGGATCTGGTGGTTTTGGTAGTACTAATAAGTCTAAACCAATTGATATCCCAAACCGTATACTTAAATTTGCCGGCGATTATGCCTGTAATTATGGGACTCAAATGTAATAGTACTCTTAAGCTTTTATACTAATAGATATTTGATTCATTTTTTTATGATCGGGCATAATAGTCGCTTAATTCCCTATCAAATAATGGAGAGTAACTAATAACTATTCCACAATATGGTTGTTTATCTACTTTATAGTTAACTGGTGTATATATACCTAATTCAACTGCTTCTTGTAAAATGAATTTAAAGTTATTCCAGAATAACTTATCATGACCAAATGTAGTCGTAAAAAGATGTGCCATCTCGTGGATTAAAACAAACTTTAATTCATTCATATCATTAGCCACATCAACTAAATTATTTTTTTTTGGATCGCGTAGACACATGGCAAATACATCACCTTTATCAATTACATATGATGTATCACCTCCAGAACGCTCTGGAATGTTTTCTTTCATATTAGCGGTCTTAAAGTTTTTGGTTAAATCAATAATACCATTAATAACAATATCGCGATATTCCGGTTTAATAATATCTATACCGCGAGAATCATGATTATACTTTTCATTTAATTTTTTGATTAATCTATGTGCATAAGTATTTAAACTATCCATTGTCTCTGCTGCTAATTTTGGATTAATTAGATCTTCATGCACCTTATATGAATTTGACCCAACTTTAATAGATTCAAATGATTCTATCATTTTTTGAGTAAATGCCACTTTTACATAATTGTGATTAGCATCAATAGTAAATGCAATTATTACTACTACTAATAATACAACTAAAGTCCATGGACTAGTTAGAACTAATTTTGTTTTATTTTTCAACCATAGATATGCGCTCATGATTCCGATTAATAACTATTTATTGTTAAATTGAATACTTTATATATTTATTGAAACATATCATTGCTCATATCGATTGTTTTTATTTACTTACATATAGGAGAAATAGATATTAAATATCTGAGCGATTATGACTAAAAATGATACAAGTCATACTAAAATCCCATTGTTTAATTCAATTCCAGTTCGAGTTGATATTCTAAATAGTAGTTTACAATTAACCTCAAGTATATTTTTATTAGGAGACCAGGATAAAAAAATAAAACAAACAATTAATGTAGATGGTATCTACTCAAAAAAGGCAGAAAATCTTTTTGGAAAGCAATTTGTATCTAAGGTAACTCAAATAAAAGGGGGTGATATCGATTGGGAAGAGTTAGATGATGAAGACTTTGAAAATATTATTAACGCAGAACCCGCGCCAGTAATTGAAAATGACACTATTCCTAAAAATGCAACAATAAAAGATATTAAAGCATCTGAAATAATTGACTATGATATTACGATTTTTAAAGAAGATACCATAATGGATGTGCAAAAAAAGATAGCGTTAGTAACTAAAGTAGAACCTATTAAACAATATCTTTCTAAAGATGATAAGTGTCTTACACACTATATCAATTTTCATTCATCATTTGATTCTCATATAGATAATGTAGACCTAGTAGAGTTTTTACAAACATGCGATACTAAAATTAAGGATATTCCTATAGATGAAAACTACTTATTTACTAAAGATAGCTCTACTATTGTAAATACTCAGTATAATAAATTGTCAGATTTTTTAGATCCAAATGAAAGTAGTGTACGAATAATATTAATTTCATTAGATACAGTTATTACAAATAAAAATGCAATTCAGTTTTTACTACGTTCTGATAAGCAATCATTTGAATTAATTTTCGAATCATTTATTGAACGATTCTATATTATGATTACTAGTCAAATTTTTACCAATTACTTAGCGAATGAAACTGATTTTGATATCAGTAAATACAAATCGGTCATAACTAATCAAAGTAAAGTTATTAATAATCTAAATAACATACCAAAAGTAAGCATTAAAGATGATAACTTAACAATAGTAACAAATGCAATCACTCTACGTTCAGAAAGTAATGATACTGCATTGGTAGTGTTACCAAAACTATTTAATAATTTTACTATATCTGATATACCAGATATATTCTATTTAGATTTATTTGTTTCGTCAAACAATCGATTAAATCAATTAAGAAAGGTATCAAAATATGCGTCTCAAGCAATTAATTTAGTAGAAGATATTTCCATGAATATTAGACCACTTGCAGCTAATATTCGCGAATATAGAATTAAAGATAGGTTAGTTATAACTTTACTACCATCAAATAATTTTTCCAAACTGATTATATCAATTGATATCTTTGGTCGTATTGAAATATGTGCATACTCTAATAGAACTGCGGAGATTACTAAAAATTTATTTATTAGTGAGATTTCATCTTTTGTTAAAAACATTATTGATTACTTAAACAAAATAAATGATGCTTATCTATCACCATTAAGGTTAAATGCAAATCTTAATAATTATAAAATGATCAAATCTACTTCTAATTTAATTTTTAATAAACGTATCGACTATGACAATGCAGTTAAGTATATGATTACAGATCTGTCAAATACAGGAATACTAGAAGTAGAGGCAATAAGTAATATTAATATGAAAACTCGGTTATTCAAAATTTATAGCGATAATATTGAAGCAAATAAAATTATTCAGATCTATTCGAATTCAAAGCTAGCAGTGTTTACCTTATTCGATTTGAGCTCAGAAGAAACTGCTTTCTATGTTGATCTTATTGGTCGATTTATTAACTATCGATCTAATGATATTGAAATAAAAATTGGCAATAAAAATAATGCACAAGCATCCGATCCAGTTTTGTATAAATACAAAAGCAAATCTAATATGAATTATAGTCGAGTATGTCAGCGAAAATTTCAACCAATTCTTGCAGATCCAAATGATAAAAAAGCGTACAAATATCATAATTTTACTTTCAACGAGCCGCAGTATTATAAATGCCCTACTAAAGAAAATCCATTTATGGGACTGCTATCAGGATACCACCCAAATGGATTTTGTTTACCATGTTGTCGTAAACAAGAACAGCCAAATTACAAAAATATATTAAATAGTTGTGTTAATGGTGAGCCACTAGATGAGTTACCTAAATTATCCAAAACTACAAATAAATTTTATGTAATCGATTATCCAAATGATTTAATTTCAAATAGTAGATTAGTAGATAGGCTATCTAATGTTCCAGATTTTATTAACAAGATGTTAACAAAAGGATCAAAACTTTTACTTAATGGAGCATCTATTAGTTACTCTGAATCTAATTTGGATATGCAAGTGCTAAACATTTTAGTTAAGTATTTGAATAAAAAAACAGTTCGAGAGCTACTATTGAATATCATAGAGTTTTTAAAAAATAAAAATAATCACCGTAAAGTTATGTCTATGCCAAATATTAGTTATTCATTCACGAGTATTACCGACCTAATCAATAGTCTATCTGCAAAATTTTTAAAACAAACTTTAATCAAAGTATCTCAAAATTGGAATGATATTATAATTGATATCGCAGTCGCTATGAATGTTGGAATAGTATTATTATCTGATAATAGAGTTCGAGCATCAGATTGTGAACATGTAGTTAGTCAAGCAGAAGAGTGTTCTAATGAACCAATAACTACAACTAGTGTATCTATTAAGATGCTCAAATTAGAGTACTTAGATTTGGACAAACCTGTAATAATTTTATTACGCCGAGTAGATACTGAATATTCTAAGATACATAATAATCGTCGATACTTTTACTTTCCAATTAGTTCATCGCTAGTTATTGAACCAAAAATTGAAGCAGCACTACCTACAGTTATATCTCAATTAAAAAAAATTAAATCAATTATTCAGCAACCAATAACTAATATAATCGATAAAAGTTTTGATTATAAAACATTAGAACAATCGATTCGAGATATAGGTAAAATTAAAACTTTATATGGGGATGCTGATAATTATGTTGCGTATGCAGAAGTATCTATTGGGGCATCAAAAACATTATTAATAAGTTTATACCGCACTGCAAATCAACATCAATATGAATTGAAAAAATATAATTTGTCAAGTAACTACACTGGAAGTCTCTCTGATGTAATTAAGCTACTAGAGAATCATAACAAAACCTATATATTAGATGATACTATTACAAGCTTCAAAGATTACCTTTCAGTTAATATTAAATTACTAACAAATCATAATCCAATCACTTTACCAATTAGTAGTAAATATTTACTTAAAATCGATAAATTCATTGTATATAAAGATAAAGTTATTGGTACTAAAATTCTTGCAATTCATGGTAGGACAATTATGCATACCAATATTATTTACCATAAACATACTACTATTTCGGATATTATCAAGCTAATAAAATCTACTCAAAATGAAATAAATGAGTATAAATCAACTATAAGAGATGCTAAAATTATTGCGATTACTGGATTAGATTTAATTAAACGAACCACAAATACAGTTTATAACAAGCAGATTCCATACGAATACAAAGATTACTTTATTGAATATTTAGTTAATCCAATTGATTTAGTTGATAGTATCCCCGAACCTATCGATTATCCAAATAATAATACATTAAAACGAGCACAGTATATGAATAATATTTATAAGATTATGATTAGTACTATGATCAACTATTGGAAAACTAGTAAACCAGTTGAATTACTAGACGCTATAAAAAAATTAATAGAAGGTACAAAACCAGATATATTAAAAAATTTATCTAGTAACTTGATAGAGGATTGGATAGATAAGTTAATAGTAATGTTTGATAATAGGTATCATCCTAATGTAATTAAAGCTGAAATGTATGAGTTTAGTTCATATATCCAAAGCAATATTAGAGTTAAAACAAAAGATTCAATTATAAAAGCGTTATTTGAATCCGATGTATCGTTAAATGACATTGAATTGCATAATATATCATATACTTATAAGACACAGATTAAACAACTTGTAATTGATACTGCAAATAAATGTTTATCCAAAACAGATTCTATTCCTGAAAATAAATATTTGGACTCTAATAAACAAGATACATCGGATATTAGTATATTCGATCAATATCGCGATAAACAAGGTAAACTTTTGATATTAAAATCAATTTATTCAGATTTATTAAATCTCGCCATAGATGACTTATCTAATCCATTTAGGCGTGAATATGTATTAAATAATTGTATGATTAATAGTTTTGTAAATACTGTCAAAATTAAATCACATATCGATGAGCTAATATATATGCAAGAGCTATAAGACATTACAGATAAATATGTCGACCTATGATGATGCGCTACCTTTATGCGCTACTAAAAAGATCAATGAGCAAGTAGTAGAAACTGACACTAAATCCAAAAAGAAAACTTTTCGTAATAAAGAAAAACTACAAGATCCACAAAAATTAAACGATAATGACGATTTTGCTGGACTTATCGTTAATGCAGGTAAGAGTATTAATGTGCGTGAAATGATTATTATCTGGTTATGGTTTCTGATAGTACATTCAGAAATATTTATTATGAAAGGTTTATCTAAGATACCTGGCGCAGTTGATGCAAATCAGAATATGACTTTAAGCGGTACTTTTTATACTTCAATAATTATGATTATTGGTATTGTTCTTATTGATATGATCTATCGATAAGTATCATCAAAAAAAAGATATTACATATCTACTATTTTACTCTTCATAGTAGATAGTAGTGTCCCAACTGTTCATAATCATTTTGACCACATATTCACGAATTTTAGTAGCCTGTTCCATATTATTAACATGGTCGATATTGATCTTACCTGAACGAAACAATTTAACAGTAGTTAATTTCTTTCGATATTTTTTTGACCCTTTAGAATTCTCATGCCATTTCATTTGCATCATCTTAACAATGCGAGTGATTTTATCATCCGAATCGTTGTAAGATGGTTTAGCAACTCGAGAGCGTGTGGCATTTTTATGATAGTATAGCTTTGCCATTTCCATAAATTTATCAAGCTTCTGACTTCCAGTAATTATTTTAGGTGTACTAAATTTAATTAGCATCCCAGAATAACGCTCTGGATTGAAAATCATATTATCAATTGGAAATGGTGGGCGATCCACAGCAGACATTTCAATAATCGCGCGTTCCAGTGTAGTCAAGTCAATAAATGGTACTAACTGATAAGCACCAGTATCATCATGAATAACCCGAACCTCTTTCATACAATCATCTGTAAGCAATGTTAATGCTTTAAAATTTTGCAGAATTGGCGATAGATAATCTACCTCGACTTCATTTTTTTTGTTTAACATCAGCGCATCCGGATACATTTGAATATATGATACCATTACCGATAGTATATCCTCAAGTAACTCATCATTGCCTTTAGATAGCTTACCAATACCTGGAATCTGAACACGTCCATTAGTAAACAATTTTACTTGATATGAATTGTTCTCATCTTTATCAGTAATAATAGTAAATGTAATTTGTGAATTGAAATGCGTGCCAAGACCTTGACTGCGACGAGTTTTAAGCTCACCGCGCTTCTTCTTCTTAGAGATGCGGTCTTTATAGCAGGTCATAGCCTTATATTCATCTGAAATTTTATGACCGAAATTGCATCCAATTTCAACCACTCTTTCAGTTAGTTCCAATGCTTCAATAGCAGTCACTTTATCAAATTTCACATTAGTAATATACCCATCTAACGTCATGGTAGACAGAGTAATATCAGATGATTGTACGACAGCGGACATGATTTTGAATTAATTTGCTAAAGATTTGATTGTAGTTCTCAATTGTATATTATATTGTATAAGCAATCAATTTTGGACCCATTGTTTTTCAATGGAATCGGATAAACATATAAATAACAATGAAAACCATACAGTATATTCTCAAAAATCTTCTAAAAATATAGTTAGAAGACTATCAGTTCCCACTGGAGGCGCTAATGATAATTCAGTACATATAAATACTCCAGAATTAAGGAACCTATTAGCGTTTACTAAACCAAAGCTATTCAAATCAGAAAAAAAAGTAAATAAACCAACATCAGCATTGACTCCAATTCCAGCTCCAGTAAATACTACATCTACTGTAGATCCCCAAATATCTAGTTCAACTATCCCTTCAACTGTTCCTTCAACTGTTCCTTCTACTGAAATCTTTAATATGTTAAATGTATGCGATAACCTTATTGATAAAGATAGTGTAATAGAAACTCGAAAATCATTTATGCTTAAATCAATTGAATCATATGAACAGGCTACTGTGTTACTTGGGTATTTTTCGCAACTACAGGATTTTAAAATGGAACTAGCTCAATTAAATTATAAGCTTACTAACCATCGTAAAAAGATATTAGAGACATATATTGATATAATGTCGCAAGAAACAATCAAATCATTAACCATGCCATCTAATAAAAATAAACTATATCAAAAAGGTATCAACAAGTTTTATAAAGTTAAAAATTACATTTTATATCATTATAAACAAAAATTATACACTGAATTAGAATCAGAACATAAGCAAATAAATAATATTAGAGAAATTGTTTATACTATTACTAGACTTGATAAACATTATGATATTTATAATGAGTTGATTACTGAACTACAGAAAAAAAATAAATCGTTTGATGAAATCATGCGAAAACACTTAACTGAATTTATTTATATCTAAGTCAGAAAGTTGTAATAGAATCTAGGAACCCTTTGATTACTACTCTATATCTTTTTAATTCAACTTAAAACAAGTATCGTGATTTTTAACCGAAGATGTAGCTAATACATCTGCAATATCATTTCCATCGGCGTGTGGTGAACGTTTACCTTTTTGATGCGATCTTACATGCGTTAATACCATTTTAATTTTATTTTGTTCAAACAGTGTTGAATAGTAATGTAATAGTAGTAATATATCCGGATTCTTTTTTTGCATAAGAATACCTTTACGCACCCAGGTAGGCATCCATTTTTCAATAACATTCATCCAAAATAATGAGTCTGTTACAATTTCAAATGTTTGACACTGGGTAGAAATATTTTGGTTTAACTCGTTTAACTCATAGGTTAATTGTAGAGGCGTTTCCTGTTTTAGAAAATTTTCATTTAAATAATCGACTGGATTATTAATAGATTTACCAAAAGCAAATTGCTCCGCATATAGAAACATAGTCGCAGCGATTGCTAATCCTTCCATGCGAATATTTGTAATATAAAACGTATCTTCAGTACCATTAAAATTAATATGCATTGTTTCTCCTTTACAATTAATTTTAATATCTTCTCCAAAGCATGAATGTTTTAAATAGATACCAAATCCGCCAGTAGCTGTAGGTGTACCATTTTTACTACATGCACCATCAGTATAGATCAAATTGCTTGCCATATCGAAATGCTATTAATTCCTATTGATAGCTTATGTTATATAAGTAAAAGTATCAATTTTTCATATCAAAAAAAGATTTTATGTTGCTCCCGAAGACCTATCAGTTCCTAGTTTATTTACATGATGCTATATATTGACTTTGCTTTAACATAAAATTATATACAGCTTCGTGTAAATCATATTTATCAGGATCATCTAGTTCATGAGGGTCTAGTATATCACTAGTCTCACTTTTATTGTCAACTGAAGTAGATGTCTTTTTTACTTTACGTCTACTAATAGTAGTGTATATTAAAATAATAACAATAAATATTAATATCGATGCGTAGAATAATGACATATTTTGATTTTAGATATATGGTAGTTATCTAGTTTATATATTAATTAACTATTGGTTTATCAGAACGTTTATTTATTTACTTTTTTTGTTGCTCTAAAAGTTTTTCTTCTGGAGTCATACGTTCGGTGCGGAAACCAGCTTTAGCTGGAGCAGCTGCCATATTAGTTTCTTGTTGGCTACGCATAGCTTGTTCAGCTAAAGAATCAGTCGAAGCCCAACCGGTATCATCACGGACAACCGATGTAGATGCGCCTAAATATTGAAGATTTTCCTTTTGCGTAAAATCACTTTTAGTAGGAGCTAGGCCATCTTTCCAGACTTTCATTGCTAGCGGAATAATTGTAACGACTACATAAATTGTTAAGAACACAAATAGCCAGTATAGTGCTTGCGCGCACCATCGCGATGATCGCATTAATTTAGCAGCTTGATACCATACTTGAGCTTGAGTACCATCTGGTAAGCTTCGTTCATGTGCCGACCAATCGCGACCTGTTTGTTGTGGACCACCACCTACTGTAAATAATTCAGAATCCATTGTATTTGAAAATATTGATTATGACCGGTTTATCTCTATATACAGATTGACATACTATAAATTGATACTTAAATTAATTAATGGTTTTGAGTTACTAACTAATATTTACATATGTTTACAGCATATTACTGTACTTAGCACGCTTGGTAGACTTATCCATATGTAAATATTCATATTGATCCTCTGGCGATAAGGTTTTAAATAAATTTAATTCATTTACATATGGAATTTGAACAAAATCATTTTTCCCCCCAAAAGTATTTTTGATTGCTGCGGATTTTTCTACTGGTAATAACTCATATTTAAACGTAAGATCGGTTGTACCAATACGAGTACCAATTGCATTTACTTTAGTAATAATTTTTTTAACCGAATCTAAGTTCTTATTAGTCATATTTACTAGTTCTTTATTTTTATCTTGAACCGTTTTTAAGTCTTTCTTAATACTATTAATACTCTTATGATGTAGAATAATAAAAACGATAAGAACTATTAATGCGATTACTAATAGTGCTAGTAGAATCATATATGTATAATTTTTATTATTTGCTTTTAATACTGGAGTATCAGGCTTAACCTCATCACCTTCGCCACCACTCCCATAAAATATATTTGATGCAGTATTTACTGCACCCCCGACGAACGCATTAGATGCGGCATTCATTACAGCGCCAGTAACTAATGAAAATGGATTCATTCTAAACCAAAATTGATAGGAATCTTGTTATTATATATAGGAGAAGAAGCTAGAGTCTACTAAAATAAAATACTGACATTATGAATAATACTAACCAACAGTTATTTGCAATCTATCAGAATATTTCAGTATTCTACAAATATCGCAACCTAATTTCACTTGATGCGGATTTGAGTCAAAGTGATTTTGCCAAAAAAATTCAAAAAGATAAGTATATGCTTTTATCAGCAATTGATAAAGAACATGCCGATAATATTGATTCAGTAACTGAATATATTGAAAATTTCAATGAAAAAAGTACTAACAAAAATATTGAAGTGTTTCATATTTTACTTATATATCCAGGTACCGATTGTGAATCAAAACGTGCGAATATGATGAAATTTATTAATCATATTCGATATCCAAAAGCGGATGTTATGATTATAACATCAATTAAAATTAGTAATAGTGTTATTAAAGGACTATCAGCATTAAGCCATACTAAAGAACATAAACATCATACATTCAATGCATATACATATAATCTACTAACAACTATTGTTCCTGAATATGAATTAGTTCCGCAATATGAAATCTTATCGGATACAGATGGGCAGTCATTTGATCGGGATACTCTTCCAAAGATATTTGAAAATGATCCACAGATGGTTTGGATTGGTGCAAAAATTGGACAAATAATTAAATTTATTTATTTATCTGAAACTACTATCTATGCGATTGGTTATTGCGTCGTAGTCCCAGCTATATATTAATCAAAATTCTAGGTTAATATATTTTTTTATGTATACGTTCTTAATTGTTTTAGTTTTGCTTAATATAAAGGAGCAATATCTACGTAATCATACAAAATGGAAACAACTCAACCTATGAATCTTGCTGTAGGTGGTGAAAACTATAGTAATCCATCGCTAGGATATAATGGAGGCGCCGGTGAAGGTAAGGGAGTACTATATAGAGATGAAGAACCACGAGGATTGTTGTATAGAATTGGTAACTCAGTAGGTAATTTTTTCAAAACCTATGGACAAGCAATGTGGAGCATGTTATTAGTAATTCTATTAGTTGGCGTAATGGTAAGTATGTGGGTTAACACAATTGCTGATATTGAAGTAATCGAATCTAATGCAACCATGGCCGGATCTACCGCTGCATATATGAATGTAATGTATCATCAACGATGCAAGTCTCGAGGAGGGTGTTCAAAAACCTGCCCATTTATTAGTGAGGATGATCCACGAGTAGTCATCTTTAAACAAATGGAAAATATTGATATGCTTTATGGTGAAACCAAACAAGCGGTAGCTGATAATAAAGATAAGGTCATAAATGCATTGTCTACGGAAAAGACCCCAGACTCATTAAAAGTTGAATGGGAAGGTATTATTGCAGTTGGATCTAATGCCACAGATCAAATTCGCGATATTTTAAATCAATTAAAAGATCTAGACAAACAATACTCAGATGCCGATTCAATTAGTATTGAATTAATTAATGCTAAAAATCGTGCAGTTGCTTTAGGAGCTGCCGCAATTATTCAAAAGAATATCCTATTTATTTCCACACTACACTTATATTCTAAAATTATGATGCAATATATTACATCAACATCTCCAGAAAAACAAAAGAAAATTATGGATTATGACGAACGGGTGCGAATTGCAAATATTGCAGCCGGTACTGCGGCAACTAGTGAGAATTCTATCGCTGGTATATATAAAGTTGTCAGTGGAGAAATTGATGGATATGCCGCATCAAAAGCAACTGTATCTAATAAAGATTCAACCGCGCAAGATATTGTTAGCTCCATGTCTAAACTCATGACCAAATCAGAAGACTTTAATAAATTAGCAGTTAGAACCGCACAACAAATTTATAAAGTAGCTGACTTACATTCAACGTGCGAAAATGTACGAGAAGCTTTCAGTAATGACTTACCAGGTAAAATGGATGCTGATAAAGTAACCTCCCTTATTGAAGAAGGTGACTATGAAACTGCAATTATTAAAACTGCATTAGAATCTGATATTGTAGCCAATCATCAGAAATTCGCAAAAGAACGCTCATCGTTTGAAAGTGGTGGTGGTATTCAATCTGTTACTGATCACGATCCTAGTATTGGTAACTGGGTTGGATTATTTGGTCGCCCATCGTACCGTAAATCTGATGGAACTAGTGCTGAAATAAGCAAAGAAGCTCTAAAATCTATCCCATCTGAATACCCATCACAAATGATGAGTAAGTCATCAATTCAATTAGGATCCCGTACATATTAAAAAAATATTTTCACCAAAACATATTATCAAGTCATATAAGATAATATAGATACAGTATTCTTTTTGTTTACTACAAAAAGAATGAAAGAATTTACGGGAGGTACAATAACTGATGGAAATCATGTAAAAATTAATTTATCTATAAAAGGCGGAGCTACTCAATCTAGAGTTTATGATAGTAATGTACAGCTATCGATAGATAAATTAACTATAATTAATCAAGCATTATCTAAAATACCTCTAGAAGATTTAAATGATATTGATTTTTATATTAATCAACTAATCGATTTATTTAAATCAACTGATATTGAGTTATTACCATTAATTGGTCAGTATCAAGTAAAACATAATGTTACCATATTAACAACATACATTAAATCTTGTATTAGCTCGTTTACTGTTGATGAAGCAATTCAATTATTGCAATGTAATAGAATGCAAACTGAATTAAACTCAGATTGCAATAATCAATTAGATTGGAATATAAGGCCATTAAGTCGTCAATTTATAGATGAAATAACTGAAACTAATGAAGAAAGTATAATAGTATTAACTAGACAGTTAAGAAACTTAGTAAATCAATATGTAGCTTTAATTGAAGCAAAAAAAGATAAAATTGAAAAGGCTTATCAAATCATTATTTCAGATATAAATAAACAGCTTAGCTCATAAAAAGCGATTATGAATCAAAGATTACTATTATATGCAGGTAATTGATCTATTAATTTTTTTGTCTATATCGCTGACATAATATATAAAAAATGGGAGCCACTCAAAGTTCAACACAAACATCTACTGATGTAGCTACATCAGTTATATCAGATGTTGTAGTAAAAGTTATTACTAAAGATTCCATTACTGCAAGTGGTAGTAATGAACTAATTTTAGATTGTAGTGAAGGAGTTAATATTGCAGCCACTCAAGCATGTAGTGCAGATACCCAAGCTATAACTAAGTTAATTTCAACATCAACTCCAGAAATTGCAAAAATATTAAGTAACTCATTACCTGCCGCATCTTGTTCAATGACATGTCAAGGAACTGATATTAATATGACCAATAATGTCAATATCAATGTATCATCTATTAATGACAATTCACTTGCTAATAAAATTAAATCTGATTTAACTGCTAAACTAGAACAGATGGTTACTAATAAAACTGAAGGTGGTATTGGATTTACTGATTCGCAAGTAAATGCAATTACTAAACTAAAAACATATGTTGAGACTAATTTTAACACTCAAATTGTAAATGAAACACTAAAAAACTATACGTTTACGCAAACAATTAAAGCAACTAATCAGAAAATCTCTAAAGTAAATATGTCAATTGCAGGTACTGTACTAGGTAGCTCAATGATTGCAAATGCGATAAAAAATGATTCTAATGTACAATCATTGATTGACGCAGCTATTACTACAACTGCCGAAACATCTGGATTTAACTTTTCATTATTTGGCGGGGCTATTGGTGCTTTAGTTTTAATTGCTATATTAATTTATGTCGCTACGCGATTTAATATTTTTAATATTTTTAGTCGTGGTAATAACAACAATGATCAAATACAACAGCAAATATTACAACAGCAAATATTACAACAGCAGATGCTAGAACAACAAATGTTGCAGCAGCAGATGTTACAACCAATGAATTTACAAATACCTAATATGTAGCTAGTTTAACTGCATTTTTTATTTTTAGAATTACATCCAGCGCGCTCTCGTTCATATTTATTTAAAATTGTTTGAAAGGGTGGCGATGGTTTTGTAATTTTAATATGCTTTAATTCAGCTAACTGCTGCTTATATTTTGCACTAGTAATTGTCTTTGCTAACAATTGCTTTTTTAATTTTTTTTGTTCATTGATATAACATTCTTGTTCTTGCGCTATAAGCTTTTGATTTACTTTATCGTGTAATAAATATAACCAATTCATCATGGATAGTCTAGTACCTAAATGGTCTTTCATAGGTAACTCTTTTAAAAATACAGCATATGATTGTCGGCAGTATATGCACGGAAGAGTTTCTTTAAGTGAATTAAATAATTGGACAAAGCCTTTTACTCGTTTTTGATGATCTTTATTTTCGGGAATATATCTAATTGGATAGGTTCCTGCAATTGCACTGAATAAAAAATTCCATGCATGCGGTCCCCAAAATGAGGTTTTAATTCCATTAGTCGACATTATTATTAAATCTATATTATAGAAATCTAATAATGAGTGAATATAATAATTGGCGAGAACCAATTAATTCTAGTATTATTGATCATACAACTATAGTTAAAAACCATAATGTTTATACTCATTTAGGGTGTGTTTTTATTAGATGTATTATCGGTGTTGCAATATTATTATTACAAAATAATAAAAACTTTCAGAATAAATGGATTCGATATGGATTAATTATAGGATGTATTATTACTATGATAGTATTTGCAACTAAACATTTTGTCAAAAAAAATCCATTATGGAAAGTATATTTACGAACAGTAATTGCATATGGAGTGATTGGACTTATGATTCATCAACAAAAATATGATATTGCTGGAACAATAATTATCACAGATGCACTACTTGGATTACAATCTAGACATATGGCACATATTGCATCATATCTTTCACAAAAAAATAACCCATAGGAGTAATAGAGTTTATATCTATGGATAATATTGCGTATAAATGCTTTCAAATGCACTAGCGCGTCCTTCAGGAACGTTTGCTTTAATATGCTGTAAGTAAATCATTGCAGCAGCTTTAGTAGCTTTATCAGTATCTTTTTTCTTTTTGGTAACGTCTTCACTTGCATAGATAGCATTAATTTCATCCTGTGTATATAGAGTATTCATATACTTTTCGTTTTCTTCCATGAAAAGCTTTTTAAAGAAGCTTGGCTTGGTTGGCTTCTTTTCATTTTTTTTATCTGTGATACTTTCCCGCGATTCAAAATCTAAATTTTTGAATAGATCCAATTTAGCATTTAACGTCTTATACATGTCATCAGATTTATGCTCCGCCTGCATGAGAGTATTTAAATTATCTTTGATATTTTCAATATCTTTGCTCATAGCTTTAAGTAGTTTAACAATTTCAGCATTACTCATGATTGTCGATAAATGTCTGGATATATTTATATATATGACTGTCAATTTTAGTCAGATAAATTGACAGATAATTTTAACCAAAATTGATTAACTTTACATATTATATACACTTGTAATTACTAACTCCATAGACCATGAGATTTTGCGAGAAATATAACTGTAATAATGTTCTTCAAAGCATCACTAGAAGTAATGAGTTAATCTATCGTTGTGCTGCATGTTTTGAGGAATATAAATCAGCCCCAGAAGACACCCTAATGATCGATGAGTATCTTCAGGAAAATGATACTACTTATAAGCATCGCAACTACCTAAAAAATGCGCATAATGATACTATATCTGAATTAGAACATAAAAAATGCGTTAACTCTAAATGCAAAGAAACTATTGTAAGAGTTATTAAGGTCAATAAAAATGGACAAGCCTTATATGTTTGCCCTACCTGCAAAACACAATTTGTTTAAACATTTTATTTTTTTATCTCCATGGCTGTTGTTGACCCATTTGATTCATACCCATTTGATTCATACCCATTTGATTCATACCTGGATTCATGCCCATTGGATTCATGCCCATTGGATTCATACCCATTGGATTCATACCCATTGGATTCATACCCATTGGATTCATGCCCATTTGATTCGCTGGCATATTCATTTGATTCATACCCATTGGATTCACTGGCATATTCATTGGTCCTACCGTTTGAACACTTGTCTGATTTATTGGTAAATTTATTGGAGCGGTAATAGCTGGTGCTGGCGCTACTTGTTTTGAGCGCATTGCTACCATTCGTGCTTGAGCAGCTGCTTTCATTCTATCGGCAGTAGCTTTAATTGCAACTCTATTCTTATATGCAGTATAACCACTACCTCCAACAAATAATGCTATAATGATACCGATAATTACCCAAAATATAGTATTAGATAATCCTGGGATAATAGTTTTTTTGGCATCACTACTAGCATCACTGCTACTACTAGCAGAATCTATACTTACAGATGAATATGGATTGGTATAATTTTTTAAACCATTACTAGTCCATATAGGTTTATAAGTAGAGTCTTTATTATATAAAACTGCAATTCCATTATCATCTATTGTTAAAAACATATCCACATTTTTAATTCCAAATGTAACAGAACTCCATAGAGCAGTAGCAAATGTATTATCTTTATATATAACTAAATTACCATCTGGTTGTAATACTAAGACCGCGGAAGTATTTCCCCAGGTACCACTACTCCATGTAGCTGATCCAACAGCATTATATATTACTAAATTGCCATCCTTTTGAAATGTTAAGGTATATTTACGATTAGGGCTATATACTATTTTATCGTTTGCGGGATATGTTTTTCCATATACAGTACCATCTGGAATAGTGGCAAAAATATTTGCCTGTTTGAATGCGATAGATGTCATATTTGCATTATATTATTATTTGATATTTATTGATATAAATAGATTGATATTATCTATTTACATTGGTATCGTTCCTTGCAATGGGACCATATTGTTTTGCATTGGTACCGTTTCTTGCATTGAAACCATATTGTTTTGCATTGGTATCGTTTCTTGCAATGAAGCTATATTGTTTTGCATTGGTATCGTTTCTTGCAATGAAGCCATATTGTTTTGCATTGGTATCGTTTCTTGTATTTGATTTATGTCAAATTGTACTGGAATATCATCAGTAGCATTTGATTTGCGTCTTGCAATAATAATTGCTATTAAAATTAATCCGCATAGTGTCCCAATACCTATCCATAACCAAGTTAAATCAGTATTTGATAACTTGGATAATCTACTATGGCTATATGCTATCGATACATATGGCATATTATATTGAGCAATTCCATTATTCGTCCATACAGGTTTATTATCAATCATATTGATAATAATAGCAGTGCCATAATTATCAATAACTAAAATAGGTTGATTATTTAATTTAGTTGTATTAGATGACCATAAGCTTACTTTTTTAGAGCTATCTTTATATATAGTTACATTTCCATCTTTTTGTATTGATAGTATCATTTCATCAGTTCCTTGAATTTTTTGACTCCAACTAACTATTTTTTTATTCTGTGAATCAATTGTACCTAAAGATAATCCAATTTTAGTAAATTCCAAATAATATTTACCATTAGGTGACTTTTTAATAGTATTATCAGATGCTTTATAATCAGTGTCGTAATAATACATATTATCATCAGTAAATTTAATTGTTTCAGTTAATTTTGGTGGTGGTAAAACCGGATCCATACCTTTAGGATCTGTAGGTTGATTTGTTTTTGTATCGGTAGTTGTTTTTTCATTTACTGTTGCTGTACATTCTTGTTTAATATTATTTGCGAGTTGTAAGTTCTTTAATTCCATATTATTAATACAAATTGATTTTGGACAAGTAGCTCTTGCAGTCATATCAGTTAATCGATGATATCCTTTGTTAATACATGTATTATCAAAACATATTGCGGGAATAGGACTCTTTTGATTAGATATCAATTGTTTACTAGAACCGATTGGATTAATACATGAACAAAAATCGTTCACAGATGTTTGCATCTTTGGATCATCTAAATATTGCTTATCGTAACCATCCGCGCAAATTAATTGCACCGCTGGTTTAATATGTTTTTGAAATGTTAAGTAATTGATATTCTTTTTATTATCGCTGTACTCGGGCGGTTCTTCCATAAACATATTACAATTAATCTGATCAGTAATCATATTCAATCCAGTTGAGCAGTATCTACCTTTAGCAAGACTAATATTTTGCTCATCATATTTATTATCGCCATAGTTAGCAGTAGTACATGCTCTACTAAATGATTGTGGCTGGTTCCATAGATTATTACTCTGTAAACCACTTACAAGATTATAATAAGGAGTGCCGCCATTTTTAGACCACCAGCGCAATTCATGTCCTCCGCGATCATAACCTTTATTAGTATATACTGCGACATAACCATTATCATCGGCTGTTAAAAACGTTGATTTATTATCAGAACCATAAGTACCAGCAGCCCATAAAGCATTTGATTTTGTACTATCACTATAAATAACAACATTTCCATCCTTTTGAATTGATAATACTGCAGATGGATTACCATATGTTTTAGATGACCATTCTGCAGAATCTCTACCAGTAGGATATAATACTAGATTACCATCGGATTGAAATATTAAACAATATTTCATGTTAGGCGAATATTTTCTAATTTCATCGCTGGCTTTATAATCAGTCTGATAAGTAAATGTATTATAGATCTTAATAGTTTTATTATTATCATAACTAGTTTGCTTATCAGCAGTAGAGCGTCTTACAATATTCCAATCATTATCACGGGTATTTAAGATGCCGCCAGCTGAATCTAAATGTAAATAACCACTTTGCCCGATGCCTTCTATAATAATTTTATTATCTGTACTAATTCGTGATAAACTGCTTTTAATTGTTACTTGAACATCATTAGATATTGTAATCACTGGAAATGCGTACTTACTATCAAAAGTTCCACTAGACCACATAACACTACCATCATATTTATAAATAACACAGTTACCATCAGCTTGTATAATAAATTTATATTCAGTATCCGCAGAATAAATGGTTGTTCCAAAATAGTATGTACCTGGATATAATTTAGTATTAGTTGGATATATAGTTGAGCAACTATCATTAACTAAATTAGCGATATTTAGATTACTTATTTTTGCTAAATTTTTAATAGCTGATGGTGGCTCTGGACCTCTAAGAAATGCCATATTCTGAACTAAATCTGGTAACGTTAAATACATAACAATCATAAAATTATTATAATAACTACCAGATTTAGCCGCTTCATATGACATCCAGTTTTGATAATGATTATAATTTTGTGGCTGAAACATCTTATATCCATAATAACCAGCATCGCATATTGCAGTTACCTGATTATATAAAATAAAAAATTCAGTACACTTATCATCACTAGCAGAATCAAATTTTTTACTTAATTCCCAGTTAATTCCACTAAGATTATCCCATCTAGATATTTTATAATTACTGTTACAACAAGTAGTTCCATTATTAGCCCATGCTCCAGCACCTTCATCCATTGCCTTTCTTGATAATTTATTTCCCATAATACTTCTAGGAACCATATGAGCATTAATTGGGTCATGTTCTACAGTACCACAAGTAATTGAATCTGTTACATTTTTTGCATTTGCTGTATATCCACCATATTCCTCTCTAAAAGAATTTGGATTAACACTATAACAAACACCATTCTTTCCTATAAACAAGATATCTATGATATCACCTTTTCCATAAATGGTCTGAGTTGTTGCGCCATAAGTATCAATAGATGCTTTTTTTGGATCAAAATCATTCCCACTTCTATCAACGTATCGAACCATCTTTATAGAATCTATATTTAACAAAAAAAGAATAGATAACAAATCCAAGAAATCAAATATGTCTAAAGTATATTAGATTATAAAATATTCTTGCTTATCATCAAAATTGATTTTTAGATCATTATCAGAATCACTATCTAAAATACCATCGGATTCATCATCGGATAATGATCGTCGTTTAGTTAATGCCATTTTAGCAAATGCATCTAATGCAGAAGTAGCATTATTTAGAGCTTTTTGCATCTTTACTTTATATTGTAACAATTGTAATCCCGCATAGATAGCAGATATCCATGTTATTAAATGTTTATTTCCTTGAACTGTAATTATTTTTTTAAAATGATTTAGATTAATAGTCATTATCTTTGAGCCATCCGGAGATACTAGGTACTTCCAATCTATATCTACTACTCCATTATACGACATAATCATATTAACTGAATCAATTTCATTGCTAATAATTGACCATTGTTTTAATTCAGTTAATGAAATTAAAAAGCTATTAGGAACTTCTAAAATATGAATCAATTTATGAATCATATTAGAATTATAATGAAATAGTTTAAGCTCTTTGATACACGCATCAATAAATTCATTATTAATATAACCAATTGATTTATTTTGATCGACTGGCATATATTGATTGACAAAACCATTTATAATAATAATTGGCTCCATAGCAATGTAACTTCGGTATATTACAGTCGTAAAATATCAATTTTAAAAACCTTTTGATTTCGTGTACTCTACGGATACTTTTATATAGATCAAAAAAAATAAAAGCAAGTTAATTGCTAATCAAGTTTAGAGTAATGGTTTAGTTAGTTCATTAACATGCCAGATTTCTATTTTGCGATTATCAACCTTTCTTGAAATAGAAAGCGGACACTTTTTTTCATCAATTTCTTTAATCGCAATATCACGCGCTTCAGAGATGCCAGTAGCATCTACATATAATGGCGAACCTTCTGAAATATGAGTAGCTCGTGTTCCAATAACCATTGCATATTCGTAGATAGTCATAAACTCAGATGTAATCCTTTGATTGGCATCTACAATAATTACTTCCGAATTTTCTTTCAAAAGTTTTTGTTGTGCTACCTTTTTCATATAGATTCCATTCTCATCATCCTCATTTTCTTCATCATCCTCATTGTCATCTTCTTCATCATCTACATCAACTACAACATCTTTTTCAATAATTTCAGGCTCATCAATGTCCTCATCAACTTGAGATTCTACATCAGAACCAATATCGGATTCGATATCTGATTCAATATCAGATTCCTCCTCAATAATTACCTTCTTTGATTGTGCTTTGCGACTCATAATCGTATGGATATATTATTAGTTAATTAGAATCAATTTTAATAAAGTATATAATACGATCGAAACAATAATGAAAATTAACATTGCCTCAGTCTTACTAAAGACTAAAAGTCTATTCAGTACTTTACAATTATTTCTAGCATACAATTATATTTGCGCAGTATTGGGAGAGTACTGCAAATATTATTATGTATATTTACTACTAAACTTACCTGCGTATATGTTTACTAGATACAATAAAGAAGTTTACTTAAAAACCGATGATGGTCATAAAAATATTTGGATTGTTTCTGTTAAATTAGTTATGGAAACTAAAAAAAAATCATATGAAACTGAGCGTATCTCTGGTACTCAATTATTAGTATTATCGGATGAGTATGGTCGAATTACATTCAATGATCTAAAAACATTCTTTCCAAATTTATATACATTACATATCCAATATCTAGACCTAAATGAGATGACTTTATATCCAGACTCTGATTCAGAAACTTATGCTGGAGAAGGTGTAACATTAGGTATCGTTAATAGAATTATTGATATTGAAAAACGGATTGATATCCGCTCAGCAACTAAATGTAAATTTGGACGCATTCAAATCTAATCAAATTATAATCAGAATAGATTATTTTTTTTGAATACTAAAATTGATACCAACTGTATAAGATTATAAAAGACAAATTGCAACTATTATGAAAGGACTAATTATTGCAATAGAAGGTATCAATGGTAGCGGTAAAAGTACTATAATCATGGAATTAACTAAATACTTCCGTAACATTAGACAACCATATAAAGTGTATAAATTTCCTGATCGCCAGGGATATTATGGTAATAAGATTGATAAATTTCTACGTAAAGAACAAAACTTTGAGTATAAATATGATATGTTTAATGCATTTGCAGCTAATAGATTTGCAGTACGCGAGCAAATGTTACGTGATATGTATGCTGGATTTATTGTTATTTGCGATCGCTATATCTTTAGCGGTATCGCATACCATATCCCAATAAATGCATCTGATCAAAGTATCCAAAACTATCAAAATATTATTGGATACTTTGATAAGGATATGCCCATCCCAGATATGACTTATCTAATATCTGGAAACCATTTACATCTACGTAAAGAAGATGAGCAACGATTCCATGGTGTTAATGCAAATAAACTGTTTAATATTTTCAAAAAAATTATCGCACATAAAACTAATAACTATATGATGCTTCGTAATGAATATGGAAAAATTGATGAGCTTGTTCAATTCATGGTCAATGATATAATCTCAAAGCAATAAAAAAATAAGCAGTTCTTTTTTACTTAAGATAACTTCATTATTTGCATTTCCATCTGCAATAATCTAATATCCTTATCTTTACTTTCAATAACAATATTTTTAATTTCGATTGTTTTATCTTTCAATTGATTTTCATACTCAAGTGTATTAATTTTATTTGTAAACTCTAACTGCATAATTTCAATCTCATGTTGTTTATTAGCTAGTTCTTTTTTTGTTTCATCAACAGTGGTTCTCCAAATATCAATCAAATCTTTACCACTACTAGGATAATCTTTTCCTAATTGCATATATTTAGTTTTGATATATTTGATCGAATCGTTAACAACAATCAACTCCTTATGATCCATACCACTAGCATCTTTGAATTCAAATAATAGATTATTGTTTTTGAAATATCCAGATACGTCATTTTCCGCATCAGCTAATAAATGTTCTGGAATTGGAATAAACCAAGTCAATTCAATTTTATTATTGTACTTTCCATACTTAACTTGACTACAATGTTGCACATAGCGTTTTAGAATATCTCTAGATCGACCAAATTTATATATGATTGCGTTATCATCTGGATATAGTTCTCTTGAGATACTCATCGATTCCCGCAACTCCTTAACCTTTCCAATTTTAATTAAATAGATTCCAGATAGATTAGTTAAACATTTGCTATATAAAGTTAATTCATTCGCAAGTGTTAATCGTTCATCATCTGATCCAAACGCACTTGTAAAAGTAAGACGTACTACCCATGCTAATGCCAATTTTAAATTTTCATTACCAGATAATGAATTCATAATTACTTTAATAAAGCCAATAAAGGTCAAATAAACAGATGACTTCTTAGTTCTTTTAACACCTTCCAACTGTAGGGTATTAAAAGAAGTTATAATAATATAATCCACATTTTCAATATATGTATTACGACTTGATCGAATTATATTTTCAGTTAATCTATCTATTCCAAAGTACTCTTCTACATGCATACATTTTAGAAACAATTTATCTGAATGTCGTTCGCCTCTGACTTCAATTTCAAATATATTTCCATTAAAGTCTTTGAACTGCTCATGATCAGCTAATTGAATTATATTCATGTTAATAGCAGGGGCTTTTTCTTCCGCATTATTAGATTCAATTATAGTTGTTGCTTTATTTTCTTTCTCTACTACCGGCGGATTAATATCCGGTAATGCGGTAATAATTGGTTCTAGCTCATCAATAGTCACGATATCTTCTGGATAGATTTTAATATAGTGGCTACGATGGTTATAATCGTCAATAGATATATTAAGCTTCTTTCCGCTTCTACTGATAATAACATACTTTAATTGATTATCGGTAACAAAATCAATTAAAGTCTTTCTAGAGTTTCCACGGATTTGCTTATAGGTTTTCCAAATTGCACTTCCATCAATTAAACCATTAATACCTGCAATAGTACTAGTTTGAAACTTGTTTAAAACTGTTGAGAGATTCATTATTGTCTTGTTATAGTCGTATTGGTTATACATATAGCAAATGTGATCAATTTTAATAACCGGGATTCGATAAAAAAATAAACAGTTCTTTGAACTCTGTAGAGATCTCTACTTAATAGTATGGATAGATTTTAATCGCATGAATACGAGAATCATATGCGTCGACCGAGATATCTAATTTGTTACCATACCTATCAATAATAGAATATTTAATTTTATTATCCTTGATAAATGCAATCAAATTCGTATTATTAGCATGGGTATATTGCATACATGGCATA
>JACCDI011516036.1_pt1 | contig 85584 bp, 84 predicted proteins | sample 7442791 | NCBI WGS metagenome assembly JACCDI01 (sample SAMN15323434, study PRJNA562643) | freshwater metagenome | isolation source: river surface water | place: USA:Blue River Watershed | collected 2017-08-15
CGGCACATCGCGCCAGCCCAACAACACCTGCCCCTCGGCCTTGATGGCGCGCGCCAACTCTTGTTCACAGGCCAGCCGTGAGGCATGTTCCTTGGGCAAAAACACCATGCCCACGCCGTACTCGCCTTGCGGGGGCAAGGTCACGCCTTGGGCGGCCATGTCGGCGCGGTACAGCGCATCGGGCAATTGGATCAAGATGCCAGCGCCGTCGCCCATCAGCTTGTCAGCACCGACCGCACCCCGGTGGTCCAGGTTTTCCAAAATCTTCAGCGCTTGGCTGACGATGTCATGCGACTTCTGACCTTTGATGTGCGCCACAAAACCCACACCACAGGCATCGTGCTCTTGGTTGGACTGGTACAAACCCTCGGTGAAAGAACGAGGATCGATCGGATGCTGGGCCTGAGACATGGCGCGTTCCTTGGCGGTTCAAATGAAAAAGGAAATGGATCTTAGTGCACCGCAACATCAATGCCAAGAAAATTAATAGGGGTCAGATTCCAATTAATTTCACCGTCAAAATTAGGAAATTAAATTAGGGACAGATAAATTTGATCCGCAAGTTATTGTTTAGCATGGGTATTTTTTAAGCCTCCGACTCCCCCTCGCCCGATTTGGGCGACAAGCGCGGTCGCCCGGGCTTGGATTTTTGCGGTCGGCGGCTGGATTTCTCTTGCAGCGTGGCGATGAAATCGGCCTCACCCAAGGCCCAACCACTGAGCGCCGACTCGGTCAATGCGCTTTGTTGGTTCGCGCTCAGGCCGGCATGCACCAATTCGGCGTATGCGGCCTCGCGCTCAAATGGGGTGTTGCCCAAGTCCCAAAACAAGGGGTGCGGCGTGATCAACCGATCCACCCGACGGCCCAGGTAATGGGCATGGCTGGACCAGGGGTGATCGGCCGCTTGCGCCACCATGCCCGCGCGCACCGGGTTGAGGTCGATGTAGACCATGCAGGCCAGCAAATAGCGCTCGCTTTGCACCAAGGTTGAGCGGTAACGCCCTTCCCACAAAGTGCCACTGCGCCCATGCAGTTGGTTGAACAGCCTGACATAGCTGCGCCCAATGGCTTGCATCATGGTGGACACCGCAGCTTCTTTTTGCGGTGTCAGCAGCAGGTGGAGGTGGTTGTCCATCAACACATAGGCATGCACATGCACCGCTTGGGCCTGGCTGTGTTGCTCGATCAAAGCCAACATGCGTTCGCGGTCGGCGTTGCCTAGGAAGATCGGTTGGCGGTTATTGCCCCGCAAAATGACGTGGTGCGGAAAACCAGTGACGGTCAAACGGGGTAAGCGGGCCATGCGCGCATATTAATTGGAATCTGACCCCCATTAAATCAGGGCAGGGAAACGGCGCGCGCCCCAGTCTTGCAAACCCAATTGCGCCAACAAGTCCTGCAAGCGTTGCTGGGCACTGTGTTTGGAACGGCCCGTGTGCTGGGCCAAGATGAGTTCGTTTTTCATGCTGTGCTCCCATCCCACCAACTCGGTCACGGTGACTTGGTAGCCCTGGGATTCCAAATACAAACAGCGCATCACATTGGTGATTTGGCTGCCCATCTCGCGCGTATGCAAGGGGTGTCGCCACAACTCGGCCAAGGGCGTGCGGGCCAATTGCAGGGCTTTGTCTTGGCGCAGGCAGGCAGCCACCTCGGCCTGACAGCACGGCACCAAGGCCATGTATTTCGCTTGTTTGGCCAAACCGAAAGCAATGGCGTCATCGGTGGCGGTGTCGCAAGCGTGCAGGGCCGTGACCATGTCCACACGATCGGGCAAGCGCTGGTCCGCCGTGGCTTGGCTCACGCTGGCATTGACAAATTGCATGCCCTGCGCGAACCCCAGCTGCTGGGCCAGCAGCTGAGAGGCCGCCACCAATTCGGCGCGGGTTTCAATGCCCAACACCAAGCCCACCTGCCGCCCGTGGGCCAGTGCTTGCGGCTTGAAGAACCAATCGTGGATCATGAAGCCCAAATACGATTTGCCCGCACCGTGATCGGCCAGGGTGATGGGCGCGGTGCTGCCTTGCGCCAAGCGCTGGGTCAGCAGGTCCGTCAAAGGCTTTTCAATGAACTGATACAGGTGATTGACCTGCTTGAGTTTGCGCCGAGAGTCTTGGTTGATCTTGCCCTCGCGGGTGAGGATGTGCAAGGCTTTGAGCAGCTCGATGGATTGGCCGGGGCGCAGGTCGAGTTGATCGCTGGGGGGCGAGCGCTTGGGGTGAGATTTATTTTTTGCTTTATCCATGGCTGGCATCTTGTTCGGTCACCCAACGGATGGCGGTCAGCACATCCACCACCTGAATGCCATCCTTGATGGGGTATGGTTGCTCAACAGGGGCCACCAACAACTTGCGCACTGCGCCCAAGTCCGTTGCAGCTTGGTAAAAGCCTTTTGAAACGCTGGGCGCGCTGGAACGTTTGATTTCAATGACCCAGGTTTGCTGGCTTCGGAAGGTCAACACCAAGTCCACCTCGGCCCCATTGCTGGTTCGGTAAAAACTGGCCTCGGCCTGCGGTGCTGCGTTGATCAACTGCTCGATGACAAAACCCTCCCAGCTTGAACCCGCTACTGGGTGGCCCAGCAACGCGTCCCCATTGGACAAGCCCAACAAGGCATGAACCAAACCACTGTCACGCACATAGACCTTGGGCGAGCGAATCAAGCGTTTGCCCACATTACCGTGCCATGCGGGCAAGCGGCGCACCAGCATCAAATCGCACAGCAAGTCGATGTATCGGCTCACGGTTTGACCGCTGATGGCCAAAGCGGCTGCGAGTTTGGACAGATCCAGCAACTCCCCTTGGAGATGGGCCAACATGGTCCACAAGCGCCGCAAGGTGGTTGAGGGTATGCGCGGGCCCAGTGCTGGGATGTCTTTTTCCAGGTAAGTGGAAATGAAGACCTCGCGCCATGTCATGCTGTCGGTGTCGGTCTTGGCCAACCAGGACATGGGGAAACCGCCCCGCACCCACAGCAAATGGAGGTCTGCGATGCTGGACTGCGCCAAGAAAATTTCTGATGCTTGAAGCGGCGGCAACTCCACATAAGCCACCCGCCCGGCCAAGCTTTCACTGGACTGTTGCATCAACACGCCTGTGGCCGAACCCAGCAACAAGAACTGCCCGCTGGCTTGGCCCATGCGGCGACGCTGATCAATCACGCCACGCAAAATGCCAAACAACTCGGGCATGCGCTGCACCTCATCCAGGATGACCAACTGCTGGGCATGCGCCATCAAAAAAGCTTCGGGGTCATCCAGTTGCCTTTGCGCGGATGGCAGTTCAAGGTCCAAATAAAGTGCGTCCGGGTACAGCGTTTTTTGGGCCAATGCCAATGTGGTTTTGCCCACCTGGCGCGGCCCCAGCAAACCCACTGCTGGAAACTGTTGCAAGCGTTGGATGAGCTTTTGCTGGGATTGGCGCGGATACATCCATGTATTTTAACCAAATATTGGAGAAAATACATGGATTAATGGGTTGGCAAACCGGGTGGGCCGTTATCGCAGCCCTGTAAAAGCACCCACCACCCCGCAAGAGAAAACACGACACGCCCAGTGTGACCCTGGTTCGGCGTGGCTTGACCCTCCCCAAAATCTGTTCAGGCGGTGCCCATCGAAGTGACTATGGATACAGCCTCGCAACCAACTCCAAATTCGCCCACCCCGCCTCGCCCATTTCGCGCAGCAAAGCGGTGTTGCGCTCATAGATCAAAGCCGCATCGGGAAAGGCCTCGACGGCGCGGCTGACGCTGTCTTCGCGCAGCAAATGCAGCGTGGGGTAAGGCGACTGGTTGGTGCGGTTTTCCACATCACCGGGCTGGCTGCCTGCAAATTGGTATCGGGGGTGAAAGTCTGCGATTTGCAACACTCCGTCCAAGTCCAGGCTTTCGAGCAAGCGATCGGCTGGCTCCAAAAAATCATTGAAGTCCAAAAAGTCTGGGCACAAAAAGGGGGCGATCACGAGGGTGGTGTCCACCACGTCGGCCGGGGCGTTGGCCAAGTGCAGCATTTCATCGCGCAACAGCTCTAAGCAGGTTTGGGGATCGCTGTCATGGCACACCACATAGCGCACCTGGCCTTTGGCCATCACCGCTTTGGCAAACGGACACAGGTTCAGGCCCACCACCGCGCGGCTCAACCAAAGCTGGGTGTCTTCGATGGCGATGCGCGCGGTGTCAGCGGGTTCACGCATGGGACTGGGCGACCCCTTGTTTGCGGTCCAGCGCTTGCTGTATGCGCCAAGCCAAGCCCACGCCCACGCTGGCCATGCTGAGGGTGACCACCCAAGTCCATTGCCAGCCGCCCACCGCAGCGGCCACCCATGCCACCAACAAGGGGCCGAAAAATTGGCCCGTGGCCGACCACTGCTGCATCCAGCCCACGGTGGTGGAAACCGTGTCTTCGCTGGGGGCCAGGCGCACCGCGCAGGCAAACAAGGTGCCGGGTATCAAACCACCCACGGCAGAAAACAAGACCACGCAGGCATAGCGGGCGGCAAAAGGCAGCTGCCAGCCGCCCCAATCCAAAAAGGCCCCCAACGCGCCCAAGCCCATCACGCCATAACCGGTGGCCATGGTCAGGCGGGCGCTCCACCCGCGTTGCAACAAACGGCCCGACATCCAATTGCCCGAGAAATTGACCAAGGCCACGGTGGCGGTGAGCACACCCGTCATGCCCCAAGAAATTTGGTTTTGGGTGTAGATGGTGGGCAAAAAACCAATCACCGACATCCATTGCCCGGTGTAGACGGCAAAGGCAAAGGCCATCATCCAAGGCCCGGGCGTGGTCAGGGTGCGCAGCAAACGGTCGCGCCAACCGGCTGCGGCAGCCAATTTTTGCGCGGGGGCCATGGGGGCCGGTCGGGCCAAGGGCCGTGGCACCACGGCCCACACGGCCAGCCAGGCCAACAAGGAAACTCCGCCAGCAAACATCCACCAGGTCGGCCTGTCCCACAAACCCATGACGATGGGCCCGAGCAACAAACCCAAGGCACTGCCAAACGACATGTAGGTGCCCCAACCGCCCATGCGCGCGCTCAACTCTGCCGGGGCGACGTTTTGCCGGATCAAGGCCGGGGCCGGCGTGACCACCAACAAAAACCCCAGGCCCTCGACACCGCGCAACACCAGCAGCGTGGTGGCATCGGGTGCCAAGCCGCCCAAGCAGCTGGCGAAAAACATCAGGCTCAAACCCATCAGCATGCATTTGCGCAAGCCCCAATGATCGGCACTCAAACCCACCACCAAGCCCAACACCATGCCAGCGAACTGCACCATCGACAACATCAGCCCGGCCTGCATCAAGCTCATGCCCAGCTCCAGGTGCAGCAAGGGGATGGCGGGTGGGATTTTTCCCACGTGCAAAGCCGCGCTGATGCCCGCCCAAATCACCACGGTGGCCGGGCTCAAACCGGTGCGGGATGGGTCAAGGCTCATGGCCAATGCCTGGACAAAGCGTGGGGCCAGGGGGTGGCCGATGCCGCGCACAAGCGTGCGTGCTCGCGGCTGGCAAAGCGATCGGTCATGCCAGCGATGTAGTCGGCCACGGCCCGGGCGCGGTTGCGCCGCTCGCGGTGCTCGGGTGGCATTTCTTGGGGTCTGTCCAAATAGACCTGGAACAACTCGTCCACCACGCTGCGCGCCCAGTCGGTGGTGGCCATGACTTGCGGATGGCGGTACAGGTTGTGAAACAAAAACTGCTTCAAGGCCAGCGATTGCGCCCGCATGTCGGCCCCAAAGCCCACCAACGGGGGCGATTGGCGCGCGCCATCGGCACTGCGCTGCACAACCGTTTGCATGGCGGCGCGGGTGTGCTGCATCACGTCGTACACCTGGTCGCTGAGCATGCGCCGGATCGATTCGTAGAGCAAACGCCGTGGCGACAGTGCCGGGTATTCGCGCTGGACGGTTTGCCGATAGGCATCGAACAAGGGCACTTCCTGCAATTGCTCCAAGGTCAGCAGGCCCGAGCGCACGCCATCGTCGATGTCATGGGCGTTGTAGGCCATTTCATCGGCCAGGTTGCACAGCTGGGCCTCCAGGCTGGGTTGGCTGCGGTTCAAAAAGCGTGCGGCCACGCCGCCGGGCTCTTCAAGCTCAATGGCCTGGGCATTTTTCAAGGAGCAGTGTTTGAGGATGCCTTCGCGGGTTTCAAAGCACAGGTTGAGCCCGTCAAAGTCGGGGTAGCGCGCTTCCAAACGGTCGACCACCCGCAGGCTTTGCAAATTGTGTTCAAAGCCACCGTGCTCGGCCATGCACGCGTGCAAGGCATCTTGCCCGGCGTGTCCAAATGGGGTGTGGCCCAGGTCGTGCGCCAATGCAATCGCTTCGACCAAGTCCTCGTGCAGGCCCAAGGCCCGCGCCAGCGAGCGCGCCAGTTGCGCCACTTCCAGCGAGTGGGTCATGCGGGTGCGAAACAAATCGCCCTCGTGGTTCAAAAAAACCTGGGTTTTGTAGACCAAGCGGCGAAACGCCGTTGAATGCACGATGCGGTCGCGGTCGCGCTGAAAAGCATTGCGGGTGGGGGCATCGGGCTGGGGATGGCGACGGCCTCGGCTGAAACGGGGGTCACAGGCCAAATCACTCAGCGCCGGGGCCACCTCGTTCAGCGGCAGGGCCTGGCTCATGCGGCGCAACACGCTTGCAGCACCTGCACCACCACCTCGTCCGGGGCGGCACGCACCACGGCGCGGCCTGGCCCATCGATCAGCACAAAGCGAATGTCACCGGCCTGGGCTTTTTTATCCAGCCGCATGTGGTGCAAATAGCTGTCGGCCCCCAAGGCCGGGCCGACGATGGGCAAACCAGCGCGCTCAATGATGCGGGTCAGCCGCTGCACAAAGGCCGTGTCCACCAGCCCCAAGCGCTGCGACAAATGGGCCGCCATCACCATGCCGCAGCCCACGGCCTCGCCGTGCAACCATTCACCAAAGCCCAAACCGGCTTCAATGGCATGGCCAAAGGTGTGACCGAAATTGAGGATGGCCCGCAAGCCGCCCTCGCGCTCGTCTTGGCCCACCACCTCGGCTTTGATTTGGCAGCTGCGCTCGACCGCCCAGGCCAAGGCCTGCGGGTCACGCGCCATCAGGGCATCCAAGTGGGCCTCGATCCAATCGAGAAAGGCCATGTCTGCGATGGGCCCGTATTTGATGACCTCGGCCAGCCCCGCGCTGAGTTCGCGCGCCGGCAGGCTTTGCAAGGTGCTCAGGTCGCAAATCACCCGCTCGGGTTGGTAGAAAGCCCCGATCATGTTTTTGCCCAAGGGGTGGTTGATGGCGGTTTTGCCACCCACCGATGAATCCACTTGCGCCAGCAAAGTGGTGGGCACTTGGACAAAGGGCACGCCTCGCATGTAGCAAGCGGCGGCAAAACCGGTCATGTCGCCCACCACACCGCCGCCCAACGCGATCAGCACCGTGCGCCGGTCGCAAGCTTTGGCCAGCAACACGTCAAAAATTTGGTTCAAGGTTTCCCAGTTTTTGTGGGCCTCGCCATCGGGCAAAGCCAGCACATGCAACTGGGCATAGTGGGGGGCCAAGGCCGCTTGCACAGCAGCGGCAAACAGCGGGGCCACGGTGGTGTTGGTGACGATGAGGGCGCTGCTGGCCTTGGGCAGATTGGCCCAGGTGCTGGGCGCAGACAGCAGGTCCGCCCCAATCAGGATGGGATAGCTGCGCTCGCCCAAATGGATGTGAACGGTCTGGTGGGAGGTTGGGGCCATGACAAGGGTTCAGTGTGAAGGGGGAGCGGCTTGCGCCACATGGGCAGCGGACACCCCCAGGGCCGTGTCGGGCTCGGCGGGTCGCTCCAAATGCTGCATCACACCTTGCACCATGGCACCCACCGATGGGCGTGGGCTTTCAATCACATGGTGCGCTGCGGCGCGGTAGAGCGGGTCGCGCAGGTCAAACAGGTCTTTCAAGCGCTGCAAAGGGTCGTTGACTTGCAACAAAGGGCGGTGTCGGTCGTGCCGCAATCGGCGAAACAATTCTTGCGGGCTGGCATAGAGGTAGAACACCCTGCCGCTTTGTTGCAGCAAAGCCCGGTTTTGCTCGCGCAGCACCGAGCCGCCGCCCGTGGACAACACGCCAGCGCCTTGCTGTGCCAATTCGGTGAGCACTTCGGTTTCCACATCGCGAAAGCGCGCTTCTCCCTGGCGCTCAAAATACTCGCGGATGGAGCAGCCCAAGCGCTGTTCAATCGCATGATCCGAGTCCACAAAGGGGATGTCGAGTCGGCGGGCCAATTGGCGACCCACCGTGGATTTGCCAGAACCTGGCATACCAACCAATACCAACAAAAGAAGCTTTCTTAGCGTGCAGGTGCACTGGAGTGGACCATTTTAGGGCTTATGAAAACCAGCAATTCTTGCTTTTTGGTGCTGCGCAAGCTGTTTTGAAACAGCCATCCCAAGCCCGGGATGTCGGCCAAAAACGGCACTTTGTTGCGCCCGCTGGACTCGTTGAGTTCGTAGATGCCGCCAATCACCACCGTGCCGCCGTCTTCCACCAGCACCTGGGTATTGACATGCTTGGTGTCGATGGCAAAACCGGCGGTGGTGGACTGGCCCACGCTGTCTTTGCTGATGTCCAAATCCAAAATGATGCCGCCATGGGGTGCGATGTGGGGGGTGACCTCCAGCTTCAAATTGGCTTTGCGAAAGGCAATCGAAGTCGCCCCGCTGGAAGTGGCGGTTTGGTAAGGCAACTCGGTGCCTTGCTCAATGACGGCCTTGGTTTGGTTGGCGGTGACCACCCTGGGGCTGGACACCACTTTGCCCTGGCCATCGGATTCCAGGGCCGAGATTTCCAAACCCAATAAGCGGGTTTTGGATGCGTCATAAATCGACACCGCCACCGTGGCTGCGGCCACCCCGTTGAGAGCCGCAGCGGGCAAATTGACCATGCTGCCCGACACATCGGTGGCCGCAGCGCTCACCCCGGGCACGCGCGCATTGTTGATGACCGCGCCCAGGTTGTTGCCCACCCCTTGGGACGCGCCAGCGGCATCGATGGCACCCAAGCGAACCCCCAGCGCTTTGCTGAAGGTGTCGGTGGCCTCGACGATGCGCGCCTCGATCAAAATTTGCCGCAGGGGCACATCGATGCGGGCCAACATTTGCGCCACCTGCTCCAAGCGATCGGCCACGTCGGTGACAAACACCTGGTTGGTGCGCGGCTCGGCCAAGGCGCTGCCCCTGGCGCTGAGGATGCGTGGGTTTCCACTGTGGCTGGCCAAGGCAGCAGGGGTATTGGCCGCAAACGGGTTGTAAGGGTTCCAAGGCGCTGCCGGGCCAACCAGGCCGGCACTGTTGCCCAACAAATGCGCCAGCACCTCACTGGCGCGCGCATAGTTGAGTTCAAAGGCTCGGGTTTGCAAAGGTTCTATGGCTTGCAAGGCCTGGCGCGCTTCCAAGGCTTTTTTCTCGCGCGCGCTGATCTCGGCCTGAGTGGCCACCCACAGCACCGAGCCCTGGCGCTGATAGGCCAGCCCTTTGGCTTGCAACAAGGCATCCAGGGCCACCTCCCACGACACGTCTTTGAACCGCACCGTCACATGGCCGGTGACCGAATCGGACACCACCACGTTCAAGCCGGTGAAGTCTGCAATGACCTGCAAAGCGGCCCGCATCTCGATGTTTTGAAAATTCATCGACAAGACCTGCGCTTTGTCACCGGGTGGCGCTGCCCCAGCTGTGGCCGTGGGTGTAGCGCCCAAGCCTTGGGCCCAAGCCGGGTTGCTGGTCGGCCAGGCTTGGATGCACAAAGCCAATGCAATAAGCCAATGCCCCACCCACCGGCCAAGCACGCCCTGGGGCAAAGGCCGAGGACGCATGGCACAAGCCATCGACAGGAGAGTCTGGTTCATGGCCGTGCCTTGGCAAGGGTGGGTGTTGTCTGGGCAGGGTTGAGCGCGGGCTTTTGGCTGGGCCAATGCACAAAATGCGGCCCCCATTGGCCTTGGGCGTTGCGCTGGATTTGGCGCAACACCAAGTGGTCGTCGCCAATGTGTTGCACCCGCCCATGCTGGCGGCCCATGTGCCCGCCCACCGCCACCCGGTGCAGGGCATGGCCCGCTTGCACCACGGCCAATCGCTGCTCCCCTTGTTGCAGCCAACCCACCCACACCAACTGTTGCAGGTCAAAGGCCTCCAAGGCCTCTGGTGGCCGGTTCAATTCGGGGGCCAGCCATTGCTGGCGACCGGCTTGTTGGTTGATTTGTTCACGCCAATGCGCCAACAAAGCTTGCTCGTCCAGCAAGGCTTGCCCGTCGAACACGGTTGTCGCTGCTGGGTGGGGTGCTGGCGGGGCCGCGTCACCGGCCACTTCCCAGCTGAGTTGCCAAAGGCCGATCTGTTGCAGGCGCAACAACTCCACTTGCAAGGGCGCTGCGCCCTGCGCCAATTGGCCCAGCACGTTGGCCACCGCAAAGGCCTGGCCTTGCACCACACCCCGCCAGCGCGTCGCAGCAGGCCCTGTCCCACCCGTCACCGGTGACCAGGTCACGGGCAAAGCCCAAGCCGCAGAGCCCGAGGCCTTGGACGGCTGGCGCTGCGCCAGCGCCGCCCGCAAGCTTTGCACCTGCTGCTGCAACTCCGGCAAAGCCTGTCGCATCGACTCGCCCGACTGGTGTTGCGCCAACAAAGCCTGGTGGGCTTGTTGCAAGGCCGAGATGGATACCCAAGTCGGCCACAAAGAGGCCACGCAAGCGGCCAAGGCCACGCCCACCCCAGCACCGAGGGCAGCCACTTGCTGCCCCAGACCCCAGGCCCAGGGGGCATCCCATCGCCACGCTTGGGCGATTTGCGGGGGCGCAGGCAAGGCGCTGGCGGCGGCAGGATTCATGGCTGCACCCGCGCGGGGTTGACTGGGCTGGCGACCCAGCGCCACTCAAAGGCCCACCAACTGTCGGGCATGCCCTGCGGGTCTGCCACCGGCACAGGCTGCAGGGCCACCACTTGCACCGCCGCGTTGCCCATGCGCTGCTGCCAATTTTGGAGCACCTGGGCCGCGTCTGCGGCCTGCACGGCATGGCCTGCCACCGTCAGGCCTTGCGCATTCCATACCCATCGTTCCAGGTGCAGGGGTGGCGTGAAAGCCGCCGCCAAAGCTTGCCAGCTTTGCCAGGGTTGGTGTGTGGCCACCGGCGCATGGCCTTGCAAGGCGTTTTGCAAGGCTTGGCGTTCTTGGGTCCAGCGCTGGTGGGCCAGGCGATCAGGGGCCTGCGCTTCGATGTGGGCTTGCAATTGCGCGTTCGCTTCGGTCCATTGCCCATGCTGCCAAGCCATAACGAGAGCAGCCGATGCCCAGACCAACCCAGATAGGCCCACGGTCCAGGTCCAACGCTGTCGCCACCAACGGCGTTGGCGCTGCCAAAAGCGCTCACGCCCAGGCAATAAATTGATGGGCATCATGCGACAAACCGGCGCAAAGCCAGCCCCATGGCCAAGGCACTGGCCTGGTCGTTGTGCCGCCCCGGCACCAAGCGTTGGGCATGTGCGCGCCAGCGCTGCATCGCCTGCGAGCGGATGTCCACCACCCAGGGCAGCAAACCCGCGCGGCGCACCCAATCGAGCATGGGCTGCAGGTCTTGCACGGGCAGCGCAAACACCCCATAAGTGGACGCTTTGGGATTTGGGCCATCTTGCAAGGCGTAGTCCCAGCTCACCTGCGACATGTCCCAGGGCAGCAGATCGCGCAATTGCAGGCCAATCTGAAAGTGCAGGTCTTCGCCCTGCAACCGGGTGTCAAAGGCCATGGTCTGTTGCCACACCTGCCCATCGGGCACGGCCAGGGCCACCCGGCGCACCCGGCTGGCGCTGCGCCGCCACGCGCTGGCCAGGGCTTGGCTGGGATCGGCTTGCCCATGCCAACTGGCTTGCTCGCACAAACTCAGTCGCCAGCCTTGTGCAGGGTGGCCATCCACCGCCACCAGGCTCAAGTCGCCCTCGCCCCAATCCACCCCCAACAAGGCTTGGCGACCCGAACGTGAAATGGTGTTGAGCCATGACATGTGCACCTCCCAGGATGTGAGCGGACATCCTAGCGATGAATGCTTTTGGTTTCAATACCGCCGACCCGAACCACACACGGGTTGTATTTTTTATAATCGCTGTTTTGTTTCACCGCGCCGACCACACCGGCGCGGTTGCCCATGAACCGCAAGTCCACCCCCGACACGCCGCCCAGCGACAGCAGTCCTTCTCAATTGGGGGCCTTGGTATGGGGCTTTTTCAAGTGGTCATTGGGCTTGGGGCTGGCCGGTGCGCTGTCGCTGGCCTTGCTGGTGGCCTTGGCCTTGGCCATGGCCTACCCCCAACTGCCTGATATTTCCGACCTGGCCGACTACCGGCCCAAGCTGTCGATGCGGGTGTTTTCAGCCGAAGGCACTTTGATTGGCGAATTTGGCGAAGAGCGGCGCAATTACACCGAATTCAAAGACATCCCGCAGGTGATGAAAGATGCCGTGCTGGCCATCGAGGACGCGCGCTTCTACCACCACGGCGGCGTGGACTACATCGGCTTGGCACGCGCGAGTTTGGCCAATCTGGGCCGGGCCAAAAGCCAGGGCGCATCCACCATCACCATGCAGGTGGCCCGCAATGTTTACCTGAGTTCTGAGAAAACCTTCACCCGCAAAATTTACGAATTGCTGCTGACCTTCAAGCTCGAGCACTTGCTGACCAAAGACCAGATTTTTGAGATTTACCTCAACCAAATTTTCTTGGGCAACCGCGCTTATGGCTTTGCCGCCGCTTGCGAGGCTTATTTCGGCAAGCCCTTGAATGCCATCACCGTGGCCGAGGCCGCCATGCTGGCGGGTCTGCCCAAAGCCCCTTCGGCCTACAACCCCATCAACAACCCCAAGCGGGCCCGCTCGCGCCAGCTCTACATCATCGAGCGCATGCTCGACAACGGCTTCATCACCCAGGCCCAAGCCGATCAGGCCAAGGCCGAAGAGCTCAAAGTGCGCAATGCCAACCAAGGGTTTCGCAACCATGCCGACTATGTGGCCGAGATGGCGCGCGCATTGATGTTTGCCCAGTACGGACAAGACGCTTACACCCGGGGCTTGAAGGTCTACACCACGGTGCGTGCTGCCGACCAAGAGGCGGCCTACCAAGCCCTGCGGCGCGGCATCATGGACTACGAAAAGCGCCAACATTACCGGGGGCCTGAAAAATTCATCGACCTGCCCAGCAATGCGCGCGAGCGCGAGGAGTTGATCGACGACACCTTGATCGAGCAAGGCGACAAGGGCGACCTGTTGGCCGCCGTGGTGTTGGAGGCCTCACCCAAACTGGTGCGGGCGGTGCGGCAAAACGGCGAGGTCATCGAGGTCACTGGCGAGGGGCTCAAGCCGGTGCAATCGGGCTTGAGCGACAAGTCGCCGCCCAACATCAAACTGCGCCCGGGTGCGGTGATTCGCATCGTCAAAGGCACGCAATGGGAAATCACCCAATTGCCCGAGGTGGAGGGGGCCTTTGTTGCCATGGACCCGCGCGACGGTGCGATCCGCGCCCTGGTCGGTGGCTTTGACTTTGACAAAAACAAATTCAACCATGTGACCCAGGCTTGGCGCCAGCCCGGCTCGAGTTTCAAGCCCTTCATTTACTCCGCCGCCCTGGAAAAAGGATTCACCCCAGCCACCGTGGTCAACGATGCGCCGCTGTTTTACGATGCCAGCGTGACCGGCAGCCAGGCTTGGGAGCCCAAAAATTACGACGGCACTTTTGAGGGGCCGATGAGCCTGCGCAAGGGCTTGGCGAAATCGAAAAACATGGTTTCGATCCGGGTGCTCGAATCGGTGGGGCCGCAAAACGCGCAAAACTGGATCGCGCAATTTGGCTTTGATGCCCAACGCCACCCGGCCTACCTGACCATGGCGCTGGGTGCGGGCTCGGTCACCCCCTTGCAAATGGCAACCGGCTATTCGGTGTTTGCCAATGGCGGTTTTCGCATCAACCCCTACCTGATCAGCAAAGTCACCGATGCCATGGGCAAGGTCTTGTCCGACTACACGCCCATCGAGCAAGAAGAGTCGGTGCGCGCCATCAGCGCACGCAATGCCTTTGTGATGAGCAGTTTGCTGCAAGAGGTGACCCGCTCGGGCACGGCATCCAAAGCCCAAACCACGCTCAAGCGCAACGACATTTACGGCAAAACCGGCACCACCAACGATTCCATGGACGCTTGGTTTGCCGGTTACCACCCCACCCTGACCGCCGTGACCTGGATAGGCTATGACACGCCGCGCAAGCTCGGAGATCGCGAAACCGGGGGCGGTTTGAGCCTGCCGGTGTGGATCCAATACATGCAAACCGCGCTCAAAAACACGCCCATCACCGAGATGAACGCGCCCCCCGGCGTGGTGTTTGAAGGGGGTGACTGGTTCTTCACCGAATTTGCCCGCAGCTCAGGCATCAGCAGCTTGGGAATGGATGGCAAATCGGGCAATGCCGAGTTGCCTGCGGCCGACGAGAAAAAGAAGATCCTCGATCTGTTCAAGAACTGAAGACCAAGGGCAAACCCGCTTGGGCACTGGCATCGGCGCTCAGTTGCGCCCAAAAATCGCCCTGCCCTTTGGTGTCCATCCAAGCCTGACCATCGTGCCGATAGTGGTAGCCGCCACTGCGGGTGGCCAACCACACCTCGTGCAAGGGTTTTTGCAGGTTGATGACGATTTGGCTGCGGTTGGCAAACACCAAGGTCACCATGCCACCGACCCGCTGGTTGTCGATATCGGCATCGGTGGTTTCGTTGATGCGGTCACAATGCCGCTCGACCGCGAGCAACAATGCCTCGGCCAGGTTCATGAATTCGGTATCGGTCATACAGAGGCGCCACAGGCGCTGGCTACAATTTCAAGATGAAAAACTGGCCCATTCTATTCAGCCGATATGTCCTTGCCCTTGGTGTGGCCGCCATGGCATCGGCTTGTGGCCAACGCGGTGCCCTGTACCTGCCCAACAACATTCCACCCGATCAGCGTGGGCCCTACACCAATCCCACCCCTTCTTCGCCTGTCAACCCCACGGCCTCAACACCCACACCATGAACCCCACCGAATTGCCCGGCGAACCTTTTTTGTCCCAACGCGACGGCCAGTTGTGCTTGGAAGATGTGCGCCTGTCCGATCTGGCAGCCCAATGCGGCACGCCCTTGTTTGTTTACTCCAAGGCCGCCATGCTCAGCGCCTTGGGGGCTTACCAAAGGGCTTTTGCCGGGCGCGATGCCAGGGTGCATTACGCGATGAAAGCCAACTCGTCATTGGGTGTGTTGCAGGTGTTTGCCCAAGCCGGTTGTGGCTTTGACATTGTCTCGGGCGGAGAACTGGCCCGCGTGCTGGCCGCTGGCGGGCGGGCCGATCGCGTGATTTTTTCGGGCGTGGGCAAAACCCGCGCCGAAATGCGCGCGGCTTTGGAATCGGGCATTGCCTGCTTCAATGTCGAGAGCGAGGCCGAGTTGGATGTGCTGAGCGAAGTGGCTGTGTCAATGGGCCAGCGTGCGCCGGTGAGCATCCGCGTCAATCCCAATGTGGACCCCCAGACCCATCCCTATATTTCCACCGGGTTGAAGGGCAACAAATTTGGCATTGCCCACGAAGACACCTTGCGCTGCTACCTGCACGCGGCGCAGTTACCGGGCTTGCGGGTGGTGGGCATCGACTGCCACATTGGCTCGCAAATCACCAGCGCAGGCCCGTATTTGGATGCCGTGGACAAGGTGTTGGACCTGGTCCAAGCCATCGAAGCCGCAGGCGTGCCCATCGCGCACCTGGATTTTGGCGGGGGCTTGGGCATCAACTACAACGGCGACACCCCACCCGCGGCCGATGCCTTGTGGGCCCAGTTGTGGGCCAAATTGGATGCGCGCGGTTTTGGTCAGCGGCCCGTGATGATCGAGCCTGGGCGCTCTTTGGTGGGCAATGCCGGTGTGTGTCTGACCGAGGTGCTCTACCTCAAGCCGGGTGAGCAAAAAAACTTTTGCATCATCGATGCGGCGATGAACGACTTGCCCCGACCGGCCATGTACCAAGCGTTTCACCAAATCGTGCCCTTGGTGCCGCGCCATGGCCCTGCCACACCGTACGACGTGGTCGGTCCGGTGTGCGAAAGCGGCGACTGGATTGGCCGCGACCGCTCACTGTCGGTGCAAGCCGGTGACCGATTGGCGGTGCTGTCTGCTGGGGCCTATTGCATGAGCATGTCGAGCAACTACAACACCCGTGGCCGCGCCGCCGAGGTGTTGGTCGATGGTGGGCGCTGGCATGTCATTCGCGAGCGCGAATCCACCCCAGACCAAATGCGCGGCGAGCGACTCATTTAAAAGCCGCCTGGCCTAACGCCTTTAGGCCGCTTTTCCCGGTGGATCGGCATGGCCGGGGCCTTTGGTGCGTTGCTGCCACCACAGCCACAAACGCCAAGCCAACAAGCTGGCCAAAATGCCGCCATAAACCCAAACCTCGGTTTGGTTGTTTTTGCCCGCACGCATCCAATAAAAATGCAACACCGCCAAAGCGGCCACGGCATAAACCAAACGGTGCAGAACTTGCCACCGCTTGGGCCCCAACCAACGCACGGCGCGGTTGAAAGAAGTGGCGGCCATGGCGGCGAGCATCACCAAAGCCAAAAAGCCCACCAAGATAAACGGGCGCTTGGCAATGTCACGCGCCACATCGGCCCATTCGAAACCCATGTCCAGCCAGGCGTAACACAACAGGTGGGCCAGGGCATAAACAAAGACATTCACGCCGATCATGCGCCTAAAGCGCATCAAAGCCACCTGCCCGGTGATCACGCGCAGCGGTGTCACGGCCAGGGCCAAACACAGGGCGCGCAAACTCCAGTCACCGGTTTGGCGGATCAGCGCTTCGGCGGGATTGGGGCCCAATGCGTCGTTGAGTGCGGCCACCAACAGGGCTATCAGTGGTGTTGCCAACAACACACCCAACAAGGGCTTGGCCGCAGGGTGTCGCCACATGGCGGGGCTCAGTAGTTTTTGGTCAAGTCCATGCCGGCATACAACTGGCCCACCTGCGCTTCGTAGCCGTTGAACATCAAGGTTTTGCGTTTTTTGCTCAACAAGCCGTCTTCTCCAATGCGCCGCTCGGTGGCTTGGCTCCAGCGCGGGTGGTCCACCTGGGGGTTCACGTTGGAATAAAAGCCATATTCATGCGAGGCCGCTTTGAGCCAAGCGGTGGCCGGCTGCTTTTCGACAAAACGAATTTTCACAATGCTTTTGGCGTTTTTAAACCCATATTTCCAGGGCACGTTCAAGCGGATGGGGGCCCCATTTTGATTGGGCAGGATCTCGCCATACATGCCAAAGGTCAACAAGGTCAAAGGGTGCATGGCCTCGTCCATGCGCAAACCTTCGACATAAGGCCACTCCAGCACCCGCGAACCAACAAAAGGCATGGTTTTGGGGTCGGCCAAGGTGACAAATTCAACAAACTTGGCACTGCCCTGGGGTTCGACCCGCTTGATCAATTCGGACAAGGGGTAACCGATCCAAGGGATCACCATCGACCAACCCTCGACGCAGCGCATGCGGTAGATGCGCTCTTCCATTGCACTGAGTTTGAGCAAATCTTCGATGTCCCAGCGGCCAGGCTTTTTCACCAAGCCTTCGACCTCGACCGTCCAAGGCCGGGTTTTCAAGCTGTGGGCGTTTTTGGCCGGGTCGGCTTTGTCGGTACCAAATTCGTAAAAATTGTTGTAAGTGCTGGCATCCAGGTAGGTGGTGGGTTTCTCCATCGTGTTGGCCCCCGCCACGGTGGAGGGCCGCGCGGCCAAGGCGGGCAGTTTGCCGGGTCGGCCCACCGCCGGTTTATCGCTTTGGGCCAGGGCTTGGCGCGATGCCCAGGTGGCCAAAGCCGCCCCGGCCACACCGGTGGCCAGCTGCTGCATCAGGGCGCGGCGGTGGCGGTGGACCGGGGCTGGCGTGATCTCGCTGGACAGAGGGTGGTTGTGTCCGTCATCATGGGTGCGAATCAGCATGGCTTTCTCCAATTGAATTCAAGGCATTGTGCCGCAGGGCCGAAAAAAAACCGGCCATGTAGGCCGGTTGCTGCACATGCTGTGGGGTCAAGAATCAACGCAAACCGGCGATGTAATCGGCCACCGCTTTGATTTCGCGGTCATTGAGTTTGGCCGCCACTTGGGTCATGGTCAGGTTGTTTTGGCGCACGCCATCGCGAAACCCGCTGAGTTGTGAGGCGGTGTATTCGGCATGCTGGCCAGCCAAACGGGGGTATTGCGAAGGCACGCCCGCCCCGTTGGGGCTGTGGCAACCCGCACAAGCTGGGATTTGCCGGTCAGCAATGCCACCACGGTAAATGCGCTCACCCAAGGCCACGGTTTGTTTGTCTTTGGCAAAACCAGGCTTGGCCTTTTGCTGGGCCAACCAAGCGGCAATGTTTTTCATGTCCTCTGGGCTGAGGCCTGCGGCCATGCCCGACATGATGGCATTGGCCCGTTTGCCGGATTTGAATTCTTGCAACTGCTTGGCGGTGTATTCGGGGTGCTGGGCGGCCAACTTGGGGTTGGCAGGCGAGCCGGAATTGCCGTCGGCACCATGGCAAGCCGCGCAGGCTGCGAAACTGGCTTCGCCTTTGGCCAAATCTGGGGCTTTGGCGGCGGGCGCTTTGTCAGAGGCGTGCAGTTGGAACACAGGCAAGGCGAGTGCGGCGGCAACAAAAAGGGGGGCTAACAGCTTCATGGCTTGGGTCGGTTGTGTGGCGCTAAACCGGTGGATTCTACAATGCCCACTTGGGGTCCACGGGCCCCCCACCACTTGCCGGACCCGTGATGACCCAGCCGCCCCAACCCGCCCCGCCCCGCCCCGCCCAGGCCGATGCCACCCCGGCAAGCAACCCGGACTTGGCCGCGCAAACCAAACAAGCCATGGGCTGGCTGCACACCACGCGGTTTTTGATCACGGCCGCGCAACTGCACCACTTGCCCCAATACCGCTTGCCCGAAATCGCTTTTGTGGGCCGATCAAATGCGGGCAAGTCCACCTGCATCAACACCTTGACGCAGCAAAATCAACTGGCCTTTGCATCCAAAAAGCCTGGGCGCACCCAACACATCAATTTGTTTGCCCTGGGCCGCCAAGGCCAAACCGATGCGGTGTTGGCCGACTTGCCTGGCTATGGTTACGCGGCCGTGCCCAAGCAAGACAAGATTCGTTGGCAACAGGTGATGGCCAACTACCTGATGCACCGCGACAACCTGTGTGGCGTGGTCTTGTTGTGCGACCCGCGCCACGGGCTGACCGAACTCGACGACATCTTGCTCGAAGTGATTCGCCCACGGGTCGAGGCCGGCATGCATTTTTTGGTGCTGTTGACCAAGGCCGACAAACTCAATCGCAGCGAAGCGGCCAAGGCTTTGTCGATCGCCCGCTTGCAAGCCGGTGGCGGCCAAGTGCGCTTGTTCTCCGCCCTCAAACGCCAAGGCGTGGAAGAAACCGCCTTGTTGTTGTCGCAATGGGTGGCCGGTTGGAAGCCGCCCGCACAACTGGACCCCCTCGGCGAATTGCCCCCCAGCCCCAGCGATGCGCATTCTTGAAACCCGGCACGAACTGCCCCACGGCATCAGCCTGAACTGCCGCCACAGCGGCGAGTTCGGGCGGCCCGTGCTGCTGTTTTTGCATGGTTTCCCAGAGGCGGCTTTTGCCTGGGACCATCTGCTCGATCACTTTTCGCGCCCTGAAAACGGCGGCTATTTTTGCGTGGCCCCCAATTTGCGCGGCTTTGACACATCGAGTTCGCCCACCGATCCTGCGGCTTACCGTGCCAAACACCTGGTACAAGACATGTTGGCATTGGTGGACATCATCAGCCCCGGCAAGCCTTTGGCCGCTTTGGTGGCCCACGATTGGGGCGGGGCGGTGGCCTGGAACTTGGCCAACCAACACCCTTCGCGCATGGCCCGCTTGGCCATCATCAACTCGCCCCACCCGGGTACTTTTTTGCGTGATTTGCAAGGCGATGCGGCTCAACAGGCGGCCAGCGACTACATGAATTTTTTGATCCGCCCCGATGCAGCCCGCTTGCTCGCTGCCGACGATTACCGCCGCTTGTGGGGGTTTTTCACCCAGTTATCGGACGGTGCGCCCGCTTGGCTCGACGAAGCCATGAAAGCGCGATACCGCTCGGTCTGGGCCCGTGGTTTGGAAGGCGGCTTGAACTATTACCGCGCATCGCCTTTGCGACCCCCACGCCCCGAAGACAAGGCGGCCAGTGCGATCAGCCTGCCCGAGGCCATGCTGCGCATTGAAGTCCCGGTACTGGTGATGTGGGGCATGCAAGACAAGGCCTTGCTGCCCAACTTGGTCCAAGGCTTAGAGGCCTACATTCCCCAGCTGACGTTGCACCGCTTGGCCGATGCCAGCCATTGGGTGGTGCATGAGCAGCCCGAGGTGGTGGTGGCTCAACTGAGCGGCTTTTTGGGCCGCGCATAAACATCGGCCTGTCCGGGTGGGCGGGTTTTGAACCGCTTGTGCACCCAAAAATACTGATCGGGCATGGTGCCAATCCATTGGGCCAAACGCTGGTTCATCAAAGCGGTGTCGGCCAGCGCATCGGAGCTGGGCACATCCGTCCACGCAGAGTGGACCTCCACCTCATAACCCCGGGCGGTCAGACGGGTGGTGATGGGCACCACCCGGGCCCGGCCCAACTTGGCAAAGCGCGACAAAGAGGTCAAGGTGGCCGCAGGCACCCCAAAAAAAGGCACGAAAACGGTATCGTCCTCGCCACTGTCCATGTCGGGCAACAGGTACATGCGCTCGCCGCGGCGCAGGGCCGCAATCAGGGGCTGCACACCGTCTGAGCGGCGGCACAAATTCACCTGGCCAAAACGCTGTCGCCCCTGTGCAATCCACGCGTCCATGGCGGGGTTGGACTGCGGGGTGTAAATGGTGTGCAACAGGGCGCTGCTGGCCAAAGTCCAAGCGGTCCAACCCGCATCCAAACCGACGAAATGCGGCGCAAACACCACCACACCGCCTGGCTGGTTCAATGCATGCACATCACCCACCCAGTGCAAGCGCTGACGCACCACCTCGGGCGGGGCATGCCACAACCAACTGCGGTCCAACCAGGCTTGGGCAAAGGCCACGAAGCAGCGCCGGGCCCAGCGCTGGCGCTCGGTCGGTGTCCACTGGGGAAAACACAAACCCAAGTTGACCATCACCACGCGGCGGCGGGCTGGCACCACCGCATACAAGACATGGCCCAACACCCAGCCCAGGGCGCGCACGCCGGAGAGGGGCCAGTGGGCCAGCCAGCGCATGAACCCCAACACCAAGGCGTTGCCCATGGTCAGCCCTCTGCCCGGGGTTGCTTGTACCGCGCATAGCCCCACAGGTACTGACCAGGGGCTTGCCGCACCATGCTTTCGATCTGCGCATTCATGGCCAGCACCGCATCTTCGACAGGGGTTTGCGCGTCGTACAAGCCGGGGAAATCCCAGGCTTGCACATGGGATGTGAAGCCTTGTCCCATGGGCAATCGCTCGCACCAAGCCATCACCACGCGGGCTTGGGTTTGCCGGGCCAAGCGAACCGCCAAGGTGATGGTGTATGCATCGCGCCCCAAAAATGGCGACCACACCCCTTGCCCCAGGGGTGGCACTTGGTCGGGCAAGATGGCCACCAAACCGCCTTGGCGCAAAGCACGCAGCAATTGACGAACCCCACTTTGACTGGCGGGCGCGGCCTGCAAATACGGGCGTTGGCGGGCATGCGCCACCAAATCCTCCAACCAGGCTTTGCGCGCTGGCCGGTACATCACCCACAAGGGTCCGTGTTGCGGCCCCCATTGCGCGGCCAACATTTGCGCACCCAACTCCCAACAACCCAAGTGGGGCGACAAAACAATGACACCTCGACCCGCTTGCAAGCCCTGCTGCACATGCTCGGAGCCATCCCAGTGCATGGGCACGCGCTGGCCACGGGTTGAACGCATCCAGAGCCAAGGCAATTCGGCCAACATCACACCCGCGGCACCGATGGCAGGCCGCACCTGCGCCCAGGCCAAACCAGCGGCCTGGGTGTTTTCGATGAAGCGGCGGCGGTAGGTGGGAGAGCCCCACCATGCCAACCAACCCAAACCCAGGCCCAGGCTTTGCAACCAGGTCAAGGGCAGGCGGGCGAGCAAGCGAAACAATGCGGTCATGGGCAGTGGGTTGCAGGCCAGGCAACGATCAAACCCAGTGATGGGGGCGTTTGCATTTGCATTTGGCTACAATCTGGATTGTCGCTGAGTTACTGAACAACTTGCAGGGCGACTGCCACCTCGGTGGCAAAGGTTTGGGGCTGGTACCCAGGCCATCTGCTAAAGCGTTCGCCAGGCTCCAAAGGTTGGCAACGCGTCAACCTCAACCCAACGGAGTTTTTTATGGCGAACGACTATCTTTTTACATCTGAATCGGTTTCTGAAGGTCACCCCGACAAAGTCGCGGACCAAGTCTCGGACGCGATTTTGGATGCCATCTTCAAACAAGACCCCCGCAGCCGCGTGGCCGCTGAAACCCTGTGCAACACCGGTTTGGTGGTGTTGGCCGGTGAAATCACCACCAACGCCCATGTGGATTACATCCAAGTCGCGCGCGACACCATCAAGCGCATTGGCTACGACAACACCGAATACGGCATCGATTACAAAGGTTGCGCGGTCATGGTCTGCTATGACAAGCAGTCCAACGACATCGCCCAAGGTGTGAACCACGCCTCTGACGACCACTTGAACACCGGTGCGGGCGACCAAGGTTTGATGTTTGGCTACGCATGCAGCGAAACCCCCGACCTGATGCCCGCGCCCATTTATTACGCCCACCGCTTGATGGAGCGCCAAGCCCAATTGCGCCGCGATGGCCGCCTGCCCTTTTTGCGCCCCGATGCCAAAAGCCAAGTGACCATGCGCTATGTGGACGGCAAGCCCCACAGCATCGACACCGTGGTGATTTCTTCACAACACGCCCCCGAGATGAGCCTGGGCGACAAGATGAAGCCCGAGTTCAATGAAGCCATCATTGAAGAGATCATCAAACCCGTGCTGCCCAAAGAGTGGCTCAAAGACACCAAATACCTGATCAACCCCACCGGACGATTCGTGGTCGGTGGCCCACAGGGCGACTGCGGCCTGACCGGTCGCAAAATCATTGTGGACACCTACGGCGGCGCATGCCCCCATGGTGGCGGCGCTTTCTCGGGCAAAGACCCCTCCAAGGTGGATCGCTCGGCCGCTTACGCCGCCCGCTATGTCGCCAAAAACGTGGTGGCCGCTGGCTTGGCCACCCAATGCCAGGTGCAAGTGGCCTACGCGATTGGCGTGGCCCGCCCGATGAACATCACCATCAATACCCATGGCACTGGCGTGATTGCCGACGACAAAATTGTCGCGCTGGTGAACGAGCATTTCGACCTGCGTCCAAAAGGCATCATCCAAATGCTGGACCTGCTGCGCCCCATCTACGAAAAGACCGCTGCATATGGCCACTTTGGCCGCAACGAGCCCGACTTCACCTGGGAGCGCACCGACAAGGCGGCTGCCCTCAAGGCTGCTGCCGGTCGCTGACACGCGGGCCAACAGGGCCCAAGATCCAGCGGGAGCCACCTCGGGTGCCTCCCGCTTTTTTCATGGCTTGCGTTGTGCGCCCTTTTCAGACCGAGGTCTGGGGCTGAGGGGTCAGTTGCGCGACCAAGTGGTCCAAGAACACCCGCACCTTGGTCGGCAACAAGCGGGTGGTGGTCAGGGCGTAAGCCTGGGCTGCAGGTGGCGACCAATTGGGCAAAACCTGAACCAGTCGCTGTGCGCCCAAATCGTCTTTCACCCAGTCCCTTGCCGTGATGGCAATGCCTTGCCCCTGCAAAGCCAACTGCTTGAGCAGGCCTTGGCTGTTGGCCACCAAAGAACCTTGCACGGGCAAGACCAGGCTGCGGCCATCGGCATGGGCCAAAACCCAAGGCGCATCTTTCATGCGCAAGCACTCGTGCGCCAGCAAGTCTTGTGGATGTTGGGGGTTGCCACGTTCACGCAAATAACTGGGATTGGCCACCAGCACTGTCTCTAATGTCGCAATGGGCCGCGCAATGAGTTGGGAGTCTTGTGGCAAGCCCATGCGGATCGCCATGTCCACACCCTCGCCCATCAAATCGGCTTGGAGTGGGGACAGGTCCAAATCAAAACGAATGCCGGGATATTTGCGCGCAAAGCTGACCAGCACGGGGCTCAAGTACAGCACACTGAAGTCCACCGGCATTGATACGCGCAACACCCCGCTGGGTTGGGTGTGCAACTCGGACAAAGCTTGGTGGGCCAGTTCCGCCTCTTCGATGATGCGTTTGCAATTGTCAAAGTACAAGCGCCCACTTTCGGTCAACTCCACGCGGCGCGTGCTTCGGTTGAACAAACGCAGCCCCAAGTCGCGCTCCAACTCGGCGATGCGCCGCGACACGGTCGAAGGGGGCATCTCCAAAACCTCGCTGGCGCGGCGAAAACTATTGGCCTTGGCCACCTCCACAAACAAGGGCATGTTTTTGAACATTTCCATGTTTTTATTATTCCATAATCGGAACAATTAATTCCATTTCGAGACCTTTATTTCTTTTTTTGAAAGTTTAAAAATACGATTTTCATTCCGCAACAGCACCCAAGATGAACGCCGAAACCAACACCCCGTCCGTCAAAACACCTGCCAAGATCGGTGCCTGGTTGTTTGTGTTGTGGGGCGTGCTGCACATTTGGGTGGGGGCCGCCGGCCTGCTGCAATACGCAGCGGGCGACCCCATGGGCCAGTGGCACATGCTGATTGGCGGCAGCGCCGTGCCGAGAAACGCTTTTGTGCATGCCAGCGACGCGGTCACCGCTTATGCCCACGCGCAATTGATCGTGAATTTTTGCGTGGACGTGGGCGGCTACGGCGTGCTCGGCCTGTTTGTGGCGGGGATGATCCTCAAAGGCCAGGCCTGGCTGGGATATGCCCTGGGCGTGGTGGTCATAGGCATTTGCGATTTGGCATTTTTGTTGGCCATGGTCGTCTCTGGGGTGATTGAACTCAACGCCGGTACTGTGGGCGGTCCGGTCATTTGGTTTTTGGCTCTCCTCATCACCCCATTGGGCTTGCCCCGCAAAAGCCAAGCGCCGTCTGTTACCTGAAACCCCAGTTCAAAAGGTTTGTCCATGTCCTCAGAATCTGTTTTGGTCTTGAACGCCACGGGCAAGGTGGGCCGACAGGTCTGCCGCGCCTTGCGCGAAGCGGGCTTTGAAGTGCACGGCACCAGCCGCTCGGCCAACAATGCCTTGCCATCCCTAGGCGTGAAGCCGGTGGTGTGCAACTACACAGTGCGCGCTGACCTGGACCGCGCCTTGGCGCAAACCGGTGCGCGCAAGATGTTTGTCATCACCGATTTTTTTGGCGCAGCCAAAAAGAGTGCGGCGCTCGAACTGGCCCAAGGTCAAGCCGCAATAGATGCCGCCAAAGCGGCGGGCATCGATCACTTGGTTTTCATGAGTGTGGCCGATGCAGAGATGTTTGACGAACATGTGGTGCACTTGCATGCCAAGGTGGCTTTGGAGAAATACCTGCGCGCTTCGGGCGTTCCCTTTTCGATTCTGCGACCCTGCGCTTTTTTTGAAAACTTGGACGATCCGGCCAACTGGAACCCCCTCAAAAAAGGGGTGGTCAAGTTTTTAAGCCTGCAACACTGCAAGTTTTGCGCAACCTATGACATTGGCCGCGCAGCCGCCATTCAATTCAAAAACCCGCAGCGCTGGTTGGGCCAATCCTTGGACGTGATCGGCTGGGAAGGCGACTTGAACCAAGTGGCTGCGGCATTGGCCAAAGTCAGCGGCATGCCGGTGAAAGCCAAATTGGCGATGCCAATTTTTCTGCGCCGCTGGTTGCTCAAAGACCTCCACCACATGTTTTTGTATTACGAGGTACAAAAAGGCCCACGCGGTACGCCCGATGCCTTCAAACAATTTCTGCCCGATGCCTTATCGGCAGAAGACTGGTTTCGCTTTCATGGCCGCTATGCCAATGGCGAACCGATCACACCAACGAACTGATGGGCCTGAGGGCAGCTGACATCAATACGCCACCGCCCCTTGGGTGTTGACAAACAAGGCATACAGCGAATGGCTGCTGGCCATGTACAAGCGGTTGCGCTGCGGCCCGCCAAAAACCAAATTGGCACAACGCTCGGGCAGGTGAATGTGGCCAATCGGACGACCCTCGGGGTTGAAGACCCGCACCCCGTCCAATGCCTCCAAGTCAGCGCCCACTGAGCCATCGCTGCCCCAGCCACACCAAATATTGCCGTCCACATCCACCTTGATGCCGTCCAAAGCGCCGGGACCTTGGGCATCGATCAGCAAGGTTTTATCGGACAAAGTGCCGGTTGGCTCAAGCCGGTAACGCCACACCAGGCGGTGCGGTTTGGCGCGCGACTCGACCACGTACAAATGGCTTTGGTCAGGGCTGAAAGCCAGGCCATTGGGCCCTTGCAAACCGCCTTCCACCACGCTGAGCGCGCCCGTTTGGCCATCGATGCGGAACACGTTTTGCCCCAATTCGGGCGTGGCGGGCTCGCCCTCCCAATGGCCGCTGATGCCAAACACCGGGTCGGTGAACCAAATGCTGCCATCCGCGCCGCACACGATGTCATTGGGCGAGTTCAGGCGCTTGCCCTCAAAGCGATCAGCCAACACGCTGATGCGCCCGTCATGCTCGGTGCGGGTGATGCGCCGCCCCAAGTGCTCACAGGCCAATAGGCGACCTTGGCGATCCCGGCACAAGCCATTGGCAAACTGCGAGGGTGCGCGAAACACGCTGGTTTGCCCAGAAACCTCGTCGTAGCGCAAGATGCGGTTGTTGGGAATGTCCGAAAACAGCAGGGCGCGGTGATCGCCGAAATACACCGGCCCTTCGGCCCAGCGCAATCCGCTGGTCAATTGCTCCACGCCGGCGCTGAACAAGCGATAGCGGGCAAAAGCGGGATCGATGATTTCAATCGCTGGGTCGGGCGAACGGTGCGCGGCCACAAAGGGCACATGTGCGCTGGCCGACACCGCCGTGTGGGGCTGGTTGCGCCAAGTGTCGGTGTCTTGCGGTGGATGGGCTGCGCTGGGCATCGGACGGCTCCAAAGGGGTAGGGTTCAGCCGCGCAACCAGTCTTGTGCGCTTTGGTACAGCACGGCTTGCTCAGGCGAATTGTGCTGCACCAAGTCGGGGGTGATGGTCGCGCCTTGCAAGGATTGCAAGTAGGTGATGTGGCGATAGGCCGGGGGCAAGCTGGCCAAGCGCTGGGCATCGAGTTGCAGCACCGCCGTGGGGTCCACCGGGTCGATGCGGTCTTTTTCGTGGATGGGATGGCGCGCCTGGATGCACCAGCGGCCATGGTGGCGCACAAAAAAATCCAGAAAGCGGCCCCAAGCGGTGATGTCCACCTCTACCCCGTCCAAGGGTGCGCGCAGCATCAGCACCATGCGGGTTTCGGCCAAGGCTTTGTCGCCCACCACCTCGATGCTGCTGGCCCCGATGGAATGCAAAGATTGCGGCGCATTCGGGTTGTCAGCGCCTTTGATGGAAGCGGCGATGAAATCTTCTGCACTGCCCACCATCCAAGTGGTTTTGACCGTGGCACCTGGCGCATAACAGCGGCGCAGGCCTTCCCACTGGCGGGTATCTCGGCACAGCGCCCAATGGCGCACCACCTGCTCAATGGCCTGGGTGTCAGTCACCCGAGATGCCAGCTTGCTTCAAAAAGCGGGTCCATTTATCGGCTTCAGAGCGGGCATAGCTTTCGGCCTCAGCGACCGACATGCCCAGCATGCGCCAACCGCCTTTTTCCAAGCGTTGGCGCAACTCGGGCTGGGCGGTGACTTTGGCCAATCCAGCGCGCAGTTTCTCCAGCACCGGGGCCGGTGTTTTGGCGGGGGCAAAAATACCAATCCAGCTCTCCATCTCCAGGCCTTCCACACCCGCTTCGCGCGCGGTCGGGATTTGTGGCATGGACAACTCGCGCCGAGTGCCCGATGTGGCCAGCGGTTTGATGCGGCCGGCCTCGATCAGGGGCTGGGCAGTGGTGGTGTTGTCAAAAAACAGGTCAACCCGCCCACCCAACATATCGGTGTAAGCCGGTTGCGCGCCCTTGTAGGGAATTTCCACGATGTCGACTTTGGCCAACTGTTTGAACAACACGCCCGCCACATGTTGGCCCGAACCCGCTCCACCCGTGGCCAAACTGAGTTTGCCGGGGTTTTGCTGCGCATAGCTCACCACCTCTTTCAAGGTGTTTTGCGGCAAGTCTTTGCGGGCCACCAAGGTGTAGCTGAAGCTGGCCATCAGCCCCACGGGGGTGAAGTCGGCCGAGGTGTACTGCGGGTTTTTGTACAAGCCCAAATTGAGCGCCATATTGGCCAAACCGCCCACCACCAAGGTGTATCCATCGGGGGCCGAGGCCGCCACAAATTGCGTGCCCACCAAGGTGCCCGCACCGGTGCGGTTTTCCACCACGATGGACTGGCCCAACTCCTGACCCAAACGCTCGGCCACCAAGCGGCCGATCACGTCATAGCCGCCACCCGGCGCGGTGGGCACGATGATGCGAATGGGTTTGCTGGGGTAAGCGGTCTGCGCCAATGAGGGCGCGGACCAAGCGGCCACCGCGCAGCAGGCGGCCAAGATACAGCGGCGATTCAATGGGCTCATGGTCAAGGCATGGTGTGCCGCAAGGCGCGCTCGTAGTAAGACAGGTCTAAGAATTTTTCAGGCGCAGGGGCCTGACCGCCCCATTGGCCTTCGATATCGGCACGCAAGGCCAGCACATTCTTAAAGCCTTGCATGTCCAAGGCACAGTCTTTGGACAAACCGCTGCCGGGCAGCATCAGCTCACGGTATGTCAACTCGGTGAGCCGGTCGTCGAGCTTGAGTTCGCGCTTGAGCACGGCCAACACCTGGGCTTTTTGCAGCGGGTCCTGAGCGGCGCGGCAACCTTCAATATAGGCGGCCATGTAGCGCTCCAAGGCCAACGCATTGGTTTTGGCCCAAGGGCGCATCACAAACGCACCCACGGCCTGGTAGGGGCCGTACAACTCGGTGGTGCGTCCCAGACTCTTGGCACCCCGGTCACGGGCAATGAAGTTCCAAGGCGGGTTGAGCATGGTGGCGGCCCCCGCAGGCGTGTCCAAACCTTTGGTGCGGGTTTCAGAACCACCCAAGGGGTCGAGTTTGTAGTCGCGGCCATCGATCAAACCGGCGTTTTTGAACACCTTGCGGCCAATCAGCGCATAGGCGGTATTGGGCGCATCCACCACATAGGTGCGGCCACGGATATCGGCAGGCTTGTTGATGTCTTGGCGCACCAACAACTCGTTCATGCCGCCGTCACCACCCGCAATGATGATCACATCATGTTTGGCCACTTCGATCATCGCCACCGCGTTGTCAACCGCTGCATGGGCAATGTCAAAACGCCCCGCCGCCAAACCCGCGCGCTGCTGGTCGGAGTTGGGGGTGAACTGCATCTCCAAGGTGATGCCACGGCGCTGGAAAAAGCCTTTCTCCAATGCCATGTAAATCGGGATGTTGCTGCCGCCGCGAAACACATTGACCCGCAAAGTCACCGGGTCGTTGGCCGGGGCCACCACGGGGGCTGGGGCCGCACAAGCCACCAAAAAAGCCGCCACGGCCCAAATGGGCGCGCGGGCCAAGCGTTGCATCAAAGGTTTCATGCCTGCTCTCCTGAGGTCAATGGCGGGCCAACAAACGGTTGGCAGGGCCGTGTTGAATTTGCGTCAGCACCGTGTTCACCAAAGGGCGATGGGAACACGGGCATCTCTAGAACGTGTCGCTTCAGGGCGAAGCGTGGGTGATGAAGGCCTCGGGCACCGCCTCACCCCATTGGGAGTTGAGGCCTTCTTCGGCCGGCAGGTAATTGGTGGGCGCATGGACGTTGAGCACATCGCTGTCGCTCCAATGCTCGTGCACCCGACCCCAGGGGTCTTGCCAGTAGTCATACACCTGGCTGCCCAGCACATGGCGGCCAATGCCCCACACATGCTTGTATTTGTCGCCCTTGCGCAGGTGCTGATGCCCCAACATGATGTCGTCGATGTCTTGCGCCTCGAACGACAAATGGTTCAGACCCGAGTTGGGCCCTTCAATGCACAAAAATGTGTGGTGGTCCACAAAGGTCTCGCCACGGTCGACCCGGTTGAAAGAGGCAATCACGTTGTCTTTGTCGCCCGCATACACCTCGTCCGAACAAATCAAGCCAAACATTTCGCGGTACCACTTGATTTTTTCTTTGGCGTTGGGGGTCATGATGACGGCATGGGCCGCGCGTTTGACCTGCGAGGGGCCCGCAGGCAAGCGCAACAACTCACCCGCGCGGCGCAATTTGTTATCGCCCGTGTTGACGACGGCCTTGCGCACCGGCAATGGGGCGACTTGCTGCATGCCGCACATCACCTCCATTTGGTAGCCATGCGGGTCGCTGATGCGAACGCGCTTGCCGCCGCCGGGCTCATCGATGTTTTCAATGCCGCTGGCACCAGGGGCTTTGGCAAACTGCTTGAGTTGGTCTTCGTTGTCCACAAAAAAGCACAGGCCGACAAACTTCGGCGGGCCCAGGTGGGTGACGTGGATGTGGTGATTTGGATCGGTGCCGCGCATGTACAGCGCATCTTTGGTGCGCTCTGCGCGGTGCATGCCAAATTTGGTCAAAAATTCTTCGGCCTCATCCAAACTGGGCGACTGCAAGCGGCCAAAGGCCAGGTCGGTGACTTTTACATAAGGCATGGGACATCCTCCGCAGGTTAAACCGCCTCGCCCAAATAGGCTTGGCGAATATGGGGTTGGGTCATCAATTCTTTGGGGTCGCCCGTGGCCACGATGCGCCCCCCTTCGATCACATAGGCGCGTTGGGCCACTTCCAGGGCCAAGGCGGCATTTTGCTCAATCAGCAAAATCGAAACACCGCTGGCATGGATTTGGCGGATGGCATCAAACACCTGTTGAACCACCGAGGGTGCCAAGCCCAGCGAAGGCTCGTCAATCAGCAACAACTTGGGGTGGGCCATCAGTGCGCGGCCAAAAGCCACCATTTGCTGCTGACCGCCCGACAAGGTGCCTGCGGCTTGCCAGCGTCGCTCTTTGAGAATGGGAAACAGGTCGTACACCCGGGCCAAGGTTTGTTCCCGCAAAGGCCTGGCATAGGGCCGGTAGCAACCCATGTCGAGGTTTTCTTCGACGGTCATGCCCCCAAACAACAAGCGGCCTTCGGGCACGATGGACACATCTTGGTTGCACATTTGGGTGGCATTGAGCCCAGTCACATCTTGCCCGCGCAGCATCAAGCGGCCGGAGCGAACCGGCAACAAACGCATGGCGGTGTTGATCAAGGTGGTTTTGCCCGCTCCATTGGGTCCCACAATGGACACCAATTCACCTTCGTTGATGTGAAAGTCAATGTCCCACAAAGCCGGTGCATCGCCATAAGAGACATGCACACCCTGGGCGCTGAACAAAGCTGGCGGTTTATCCATGGGGCGTCCCCAAATAAGCACTGACCACGGCGGGGTCGTTCATCACTTCGCGCGGCATGCCGCTGGCGATGACCTGCCCGTGGTTGAGCACGATCAAACGGTCGCACAGTTCGAGCACCGCACGCATATTGTGTTCAATGAAGATGATGGTCGAACCACGCTGGCGGATTTCGCGCACCAGCGTCACGGCGTTGTTGATTTCGGAAGGGGTCAAGCCCGCCAACACCTCATCCAACAGCACCAAGCGAGGGGAAGAGGCCAATGCCCGCGACAACTCCAAAAATTTGCGCTGGTGCAAATTGAGTTCGGTGGGCAAAGCGCGCGCCCGATCGGCCAAACCCACAAACTCCAGCCAATACATCGCCTGGGCTGCGGCATCGGCGCGTGACAACTGGTGGCCGCCAAACATGCCCGCCAATGTGGTGTTTTCCAGCACGGTCAAATTGGTGAACGGCCGTGGAATTTGGTAGGTGCGGGCAATGCCCGCATGGGCTGCCCGGTAGGAGGGCAAGGGCACCAAATCTTCGCCTTGGAACACGACACGGCCCACCTCGGGTTTATACAAACCGCTGATGACGTTGACCATGGTGGACTTGCCCGAACCGTTGGGCCCGACCAAGCCCAAAATTTCACCCCGCCGGGCCTCGATGCTCACCTTTTGCAAGGCTTTGACACCGCTGAAAGACTTGGACACGTTGTCAATGGTGAGCAAGACATCCCCGGCCTGGCCCTGCGCATCGATCACTGCGGGTGCCACTGGGGTGGGCAAGGGCGGCAAAGCCCGTTTGCTTTTGAAGCGTTTGATGATTTGGCCCAAGATGCCATCGGGCATGAACAAAATCACCACGATCAAAATCAAGCCAATGGCCGCGCGACCTGCCACCGCATAGTCGCCCGCTGTGAAGGCATAGAGCAAGGCCGTGATCACCGTGGCACCCACGGCCGGACCAAACCAATGGCGCGAACCACCCAGCACGCTCATCAGCACCACATTGAGCGGCACCACGATGTTGAACACCTCGCCGGCCGTGACATACGACACAAACAAGGCATGGATGCCACCGGCCACACCGGCAAACGCACAAGAAATGGCCAGGGCTTGCAGCTTGAAGCGGTAGGTGGGCACACCTTGCACCTCGGCCACGTCTTCATCGTCGTGGATGGCAAACAAACCCGAACCCAAGCGGGCGTTGTAAATGTAGTAAGCCACCCACAACACCAACAACACCAAGGCCAATGCCAACAGGTAGAAAGAAGCCGAAGGCGATGGGCCAATGGCCGGGATGGGCACCGCCGACAAATAAACACCGGGGCCGCCATCGATCGGCGTGTTGAGGATGATGGTGGCAATGACAAAAGTCACGGCCAGGGTGAGCAGGCCAAACAACTCGCCACGCAAGCGGCGCAAGCGAAACACCACCGCGCCCAATCCCACGCCAAACAAGGCCGGGATCAAAGCCGCCATCGGCAATGTGTAGAGAAAGGGCCAATCGAATTTGCCCGCCAACACCGCCGTGGTGTACATGCCCAAACCAAAGAAGGCACCGTGGCCAAACGAGAAATAACCCGAATAGCCCGACAAGATGTTCCAAGAGGTGGCCAACACCACCCAGTGGAACACCAAGTACAAAAACGACTCGTAAAACGCCGGCAGCTTGAGCATGGGCAAGGCCGCCAAGGCCAAACCCACCACCACAAACATGGTCAGGACCCGCTTGTTCACATCAAATCTTTCCGGGGCGCAACAGCAGCACCGCAATCAACAGAGAAAAGGAGACCAGTGGTGCCCAGGCCGGGGCGGTGACCGCCATCGTGGCCGCCTCTGACATGCCAATGACGATGCCTGCGATCAAGGGGCCCACCGGGTTGCCCAAGCCGCCAATCATCACCGCAGAGAACACCACGCCAATCCAGGCGTAAATTTGCGACGGTGCCAGGGTAAAGCTCAGGGCCAAACACGCCCCAGCCACACCGGCAAAGGCGGATGCCGCGCCCGATAACAACAACGCCAGCATCGGTTCATTGACACCAAAGGCGGCGGCCATCTTGGGGTTTTCAGACATGGCCCGCATGGCTTTGCCGATCGGGGTGTAACGCAACACCGCCCAGGTGACCAAAGCCAAAGCCACCGAGATGAGCAAGGTCAACAACTCGGGCAAGGGAATGTACATGGCACCGATCTTGAACTTGATGTCGGCGTAATGCGATTCAAGTTTGCGGTAATCGGCGGTCCACACCCATTGGATGAAACTCTCGATGATGACCGTCAAACCAAAGGTCACCAGCAAAGAGTTAAAGGGCGTGACTTTGAACTTGGCAAACACCCAGTGCATGGCCATGCCAAACACAAAAAAACCAGGCGCAATGATGACCAAGGTGATCAGCGGATCCACCCCGTAACTGCTCGACAGTTGATAGGTCAGATAAGCGCCCAAAAAAGAGAGCGCAAAGTGGGCCAAATTGATTTGGCGCAACATGCCCCACGACAAGCTCAGACCCAATCCGAGCAAGCCGTAGAGGCCACCGATAAAGAGCCCGGACAGCAAAGACTGCCCGAGCAACTCAAGGCTTGGGATTTGCATTCAACAAACGCGCGTCAAGGCAGCAAATGCTTCACACCAGGCTTGGCCGAGGCGCGGGGCCAAATCACAACCCACTCACCGTTTTGCACCTGCTTGACCTTGGAGAGGTCTTCGCCATAGTTGTTGGTGCCATCAAAGCGCATCGGGCCTTGGATGGTGTTGACGGTGTTCTTTTTGAGCCATGCGGCCAAGGCCTTGTCATCAAAGCTCTTGGCCCCGTTGACCGCTGCCTCCAGCACTTGCCAAGCGGCATACGAAGCTGCGGCCTGGGTATCAACCTGGGTGTCAGGCAAACCGGCTTTGGCGGCACGCTCATTGAAGATCTTGGCAAACTCGGTGGCACCGAAGTTGCTCATCATTGGGGCGTGCTGCTCAAAAATCGTCATGGCCAGCGCATTCTTGGCATCGGGCGATTTCAGCATGGGGCCGGGCGACGGCAGGAAGTGGAACATTTGAGGCGCGGCGTAGTCGATCTTCTTCATCGCATCGAGCAAGAGCATGCCTTCCAAAGCGATCACACCACCCCAAATAAAGTCGGGCTTGGCCTCTTTCAAACGGCTGGCGATGGCACCAAAGTCGCGGTTGCCAAAATCCCACTCCAGGTAGAGCACCTCGGTCAATCCACGCTTTTTGGCGACGTCACGCGCACCCACCGACATGAAGTGGACCGACGGGAACTTGGAGGTCACGATGGCAATCGTTTTGGGTGGCCTGGGGCCTGCGGCCAAGGCATCGAACACCAAGTTGGGGCCAGTGGCTTCGGGCGAAGGACCGGTGGCCCAAGTTGGGAACTGCATGTCGTACTTGGCCAGGCTGGGAATGCCAAAGGTGTGGTGCACCAAGACTTTGTTGTAGCGCTGGGCCACGCCCATGGCCGACAAAATATTGGCTGTGGCGTAGGGGCCAATCAGCAAGTCGGCTTTGTCGACCGTGACAATTTGTTCGTACAAGGTACGTGCCAAATCGGGCTTGGACTGATCGTCTTTGAGCACCCACTCAACGGGGCGGCCCAACAAGCCGTTTTTCTTGTTCAACTCTTCAATGTAGATCTCGCCCACCAGTTTGTGGATCAGGGCGGTGGCCGACAAAGGTCCGGTCAGGGCCAAGGTGCCCCCCACTTTAACGGGCGTGCCCGAAGGCGCTGCCAGGGCCGAAGTGCCCAAACCCAAAGCGGCCATGGCCGACATGGCCAATACACCGCGACGCGAAGCAGAAACAAATTTGGTCATGATTGAACTCCAGTGACTTTCAAAAGACATGATAGGCAGAAAAAACAGCGAAACAATCAGCGTAAACCTTAGTGGCTTTGCAGCAAGCTGTTCAAATCGCGCATGATCCGCTGACCCGACGCGCCCAAATCCGCTTGGTGGCGCACCAGATCGGTGAACAACAATTTGCCATGGCGCTTTTTGGCTTGACCGGCCACCCACACCGAATCGATGTTGGCCAAACTGGTTTGGGTGACCACAGTGGAAACAGGGTCATGCACCGGCATCATGTTCAAGTCATCGGCCCGCACCATGACGATGTCGGCCTGCTTGCCCGGTGTGAGCGAGCCGATGCGGTCTTGCATCTTGAGCATCTTGGCCCCTTCCAGGGTGATCCAGCCCAGGGCCTCGCGGGCGCTGATGGTGGTGGTGTCGGGCAATTTTTGGTGATCGACCTTGGACTGTGCGTTGTCAAAAGCGCGCTGTGAAGCCAGCGCCATGCGTGCCACCGTGAACATATCGCCACTGATGCACGATTCCAAGTCCACCCCCAAGGAGGGCTGCGCACCCATGCTGCGCAAACGGCCGGTGATGGCAAAGCCATGGCCTTGGAACATCTCGGTCTCGGGGGTGAGCGAAAAACTCACGCCTTGGTCAAGCATGAAGCGCAATTGCGCATCGGTCAAGTCGTTGCCATGCACGATGTTGTTGTTGTCGCCGAGCAAACCCGCTTTGGCCAATCGGTCCCACCCATCGGGCACCCGAGCGGCCGCGCCCGCGCAATGCATGCTGGCAATCAAACCAAACTCGCGGGCGAGTTGAAAGTCGTCCACGGCCACCTCGTAGGTGGAGTAATGCGGCCCCAAAATGGCCAAACCCAAAGAGAGCAGCCCGTCTTTGCTGGCAAACCGGGTTTTGAGCAAACGCTCGACCTCGCTGCGCGGATGGGGCACTTCCCAAAAGGGTTTTTGGCCAGGCTTGGGATCGGGCTTGGGCGAGCCGTGGAAAAACACCGCGCGAATGCCCGATGCGGCCAAACCATCAATGCCTGCGTCGGTGTGTGCCGGCGTGGGGTTGTTGTGGCACCAATCGGCCAAGGTGGTGGTGCCGCAATTGATTTGGTTGAGCGCGCCCACCAAATTGGCGATGTGGATGTCCGAGGGCTTGAACAGCGTGGCCAATCCGGCATGCATTTTTTTGAAATACTCGATCACCGTCCAATTGGCGGCCACGCCGCGCAAACCGGTTTGCCAGGTGTGCATGTGGGCATTGACCAGGCCGGGGATCACGATGGTGCCGCTGGCATCCACCACCTGGGCATCATCGGCTTGGATGCGGGGCGCAATCGCAGCGATGCGCTCGCCATCGATCAGCACATCCCCTTGGGGCAAGTCGCCAATCTGGGGGTCCATGGACACAATGGTGCCGCCACGGATAAGGGTCTTGGACATATCGGGTCTCCTGTTTCAATTGCAGGCGGATTACATCATGTCCGGACAAAATTGGCTAAGATGCCGCGCTACCCAACCCCTCACCTCCTTTTCCAAAACCGAGACAAGCCCATGAACGACGAATTGCAACAACAAATGCGCATCCGCCAACTGGTGGAAAACTGGGCTGTTTACCGCGATGCCGGTCTGTGGGATCGTTTCCGCACGGTGTGGCACGAGGACGGCGTGATGATGGCCACATGGTTTCAAGGGCCTTTTGAAGAATTCATCCGCGTCACCATTGAGGGCTGGAACAAGGGTGTCAGCATCTTGCATTTTTTGGGCGGCTCGGCCATCGATGTGCGCGGCACTCGGGCGATTGCACAAACCAAAATGACCATTTCCCAACGCGGCCTGGTCGAGGGCTGTTTGTGTGATGTGGTGTGCACCGGCCGCTTTTACGACTTTTTTGAAGAGCGCAACGGGCGCTGGGGCTTGGTGCACCGCCAACCCATTTACGAAAAAGACCGCATCGACCCGCTGGACCCGGCCGCCAAGCTGGAGCTGGATCAAGCCGCATTGGCCACTTTCCCAGAAGGCTACCGCCACTTGGCCTACATCCAAACCCGCATTGGTTACAAGGTCAAAATGGACATGCCCATGCTCAAAGGCGATGGCGTGCAAGACCTGTACCGGCGCGGCGACAACTGGTTGTCTGGCAAACCCCTGGAGCGTTGAACCATGCTGAACCGTCGACACACTTTGGGCGCTTTGGCCGCCAGCGCTTGGGCCAGCACCCCTTTGGTTTGGGGCCAAGAGCCCTATCCCAACCGGGCCATTCGGGTGATCGTTCCGCAACCACCCGGTGGCGGTTTTGACTTTGTGGCCCGTGTGTTGGCCGACAAGCTGGCCTTGGTGTTCAAAAACGGTGTGGTGGTGGAAAACCGCACCGGGTCAGGCACTTTGGTGGGCACCGAATTGGCGGCCAAGGCCGCACCCGATGGATACACCTTGCTGATGGGCTCGGTTTCCAATTTGGTGCTCAATGCCGGCCTGTACAAAAACCTGAGCTACGACCCGCTGAAAGACTTTGAACCGATTGGCCTGGCCGTGGCCTACAGCTACACCTTGATGGGGCGCAAAGATTTGCCCTTCAACAATTTGGCCGAGTTGGTGGCCCATGCCCGCGCCAACCCGGGCAAGCTGACCTATGCATCGGCGGGCAATGGTTCGGGACAGCACATCTTGGCCGCTGCTTTGTGGCACCTGGCCGGTGTGCAACTCACCCATGTGCCCTACCGGGGCGCTCAACCGGCTTACACCGATTTATTGGGCGCGCGGGTGGATGTGTTTTTTGACCTGTCCTCCACCGCCCGCCCCCATGTGGACGCGGGCAGCGTCAAACCCTTGGCGGTATCTGCCAGCGCACGCTTGCCGATTCATCCGAATGTCCCCACCCTGCGCGAAACCGGTGTGGCCCCCTTGGAGCTGGAGTCTTGGTTTGGCTACTTTGCCCCCGCCAAAACCCCTGCGGCCGAACTCAACCGGCTGCGCAGCGAACTGCGCAAAGTCATCACCGCGCCCGATGTGGTGGAACGCTTTGAAAAAGCCGGTGGCCGCCCCCTGGCCGTGATGGGCGAGGATGCCAAGGCATTGCAAAAGCGGGACATCGATCGCTGGGTGCCCTTGATCAAAGCCGCCGGCATTCAACCCGAATAAACAAGACACCGCGGCCTGGGCGCAAACCTCACGCCAGGGGCGGTTGGTCCAAACCAAAGCGTTGGTACAAGGGGTCTGGGCAGCCAGCCTGTGCAAAACCTTTGGCACGCAACTGACACGAAGCGCATGATCCGCAAGGCTGGCCCAAGGGGCCAGGGTCGTAGCAGCTGCTGGTCAGTGCATGGTCCACGCCCAATGTCAAACCGGCTTGAATGATCTGGGCTTTGTCCATGGCCATCAAGGGCGCATGGATTTTCAATCGCCCATGCCCCTCGACACCCGCCTTGGTCGCCAAATTGGCCATGTGCTCAAAGGCCTCGATGTATTGCGGCCTGCAATCTGGGTAACCCGAGTAATCCAAGGCATTGACACCCACAAAAATATCAAAGCAGCCCAGTGTCTCAGCCCATGCCAGGGCGTAACTCAGAAACACCGTGTTGCGCGCTGGCACATAGGTGATGGGGATACCAGGTTGAGCGGGATGGGCCTGGGCCCCTTTGGGCACCGCCATGTCGGCGGTCAGCGCAGAACCGCCAAAGGCGCGCAAATCCACATCCACCGTGATGTGCCGCTTCACCCCCAGGGCCTGGGCCACCGCTTGGGCCGCTTGCAGCTCCACCACATGGCGCTGACCGTAGCGAAAACTCAAGGCATGCACGTCATAGCCTTGTCGCTGGGCCATGGCGACCACGGTGGAGGAGTCCAATCCACCACTGAACAAGACAACGGCTTTGGGCATGGGTTTTTCGGTCATGGCTGGGGTTTTCACTAGAGGGTGGACAGGGTTTGGCACGCATGCTTGCAGGGTGCAAAACCAGCAGAGGCTAGTTTATGATGCCCAGCCCACCTGCCACCCCATGGTGTGCGAGGGAGGCTTGATCAGTTTGAATTTTTTCAGGGACACCCATGAAAAACACCCGCCGCTTTTTCTCCATCTTGGCGCTGCTGTGCGCCAGCTCTGTGTGGGCCCAATCGGACTATCCCAACAAACCCATTCGGCTGTTGATTCCTTTCCCACCTGGGGGCGGCACTGATTTTGTATCGCGGGTGGTGGGCTCCAAATTGGCCGAACTCACCAAGTGGTCGGTGGTGCTGGAAAACATGCCGGGTGCTGGCGGCAATTTGGCCATTGCAGCGGCGGCCAAAGCCGCACCCGATGGCTACACCATCGTCATGGGCCAAAGCGACAACATGATGTTGGGCCCTTGGTTGTACCCCAATGTGGGCTACGACACCGTGAAAAGTTTCACCCCCATCATCCAAGCCACGGTGGCCCCTTTGGCCATCGTCAGCAATGCCCAGCCCCTGGGTCAACAACACCGCATCCAAACACCAGCGGACATGGTGGCCAAGGGCAAAACGCCCAATGGATTCACCTGGGCATCGGCAGGCAATGGCACGGTGGGCCATTTGTACACCGAGCAATTCAAACAAGCCACCCAAAGCAAGTTGCTGCATGTGCCCTACAAAGGCGCGGCCCCCGCCTTGAACGATGTGATTGGTGGCTCGGTCGATCTGGCCATTTTGTCGGTGCCCTCGGTGCTGCCCCTGGTCAACGGCGGCAAGCTCAAACCGGTGGCGGTGACCACGGCCAAACGCTCACCCATGTTGCCCGACACACCCACCTTGGATGAGGCAGGGATCAAGGGCATTGATGTGGGCATTTGGCTGGGCTTGTTTGCGCCCGCAGGCACGCCCGCTGCGGTGGTCGCACGCCTCAATGCCGAGATCAACAAGGTTTTGTCACAGCCCGATGTGCGCGAAAAAATCGCCAATGGGGGTGCCACGGCGGTGGGGGGCAGCGCTGAAGATTTTGGCCAGTTTGTGCGCGCAGACTATGCGCGATGGGGCAAGATCGCCAAAGAGTCCAACGTCAAAATCGACTAAGCCATGCAACTGGAGGGCATCCGTGTCCTGGACTTGACGCGCATTTTGTCGGGCCCTTTTGCGTCCATGTTTTTGGCCGATATGGGGGCCGAGGTGATCAAGGTCGAAGACCCCGCCATGGGCGACCCGGTGCGTCACCAAGGGGCTGCGGTCAATGGCTATTCACTGTACTTTGCCAACTTCAACCGCAACAAGCGCTCCCTCACCTTGGACTTGCGCCACCCCGAAGGACAGGCCTTGCTGCGTCAACTGATTGGGCGTTGCGATGTGGTGCTGAATAATTTTCGGCCTGGGGTGATGGACGACATGGGCTTGTCGTGGCAAGCCTTGCAGCACATCAAACCCGACATCATCAGCTGCCATGTGACCGGTTTTGGCCTGGATGGGCCCTATGCCCAAAGGCCTTCGTTTGATTTCATCGCCCAAGCCATGAGTGGTTTTATGAGTGTCAACGGCTTTGCCGATGGGCCGCCCATGCGGGCCGCGCCGCCCATTTCTGATTTGGTGGCGGGATCCTATGCAGCCATGGGTGTGCTGGCCGCCTTGGTGCGCCGCGCACGCACGGGCCAAGGTGAAGAAGTCGCCACCGCGCTGACCGACGGCATGACCAGCATGCTGGCTTTTTTGGCGAGCAATTATTTTGCCAACGGCCAATTGCCCCACAGAACCGGCAATGACCATGCGCTGGCCTCCCCCTACGGCTTGTTCGAAGCCAGCGACGGACAAATTGCGGTGGCCCCTTCCAACGACAGTTTTTATTTCAAACTGCTGGCCGCTTTGGATCTGATGCACCTCAAGGACCGACCCGAGTTCGCCACCAATGCGCTGCGCTTTGAACACCGCAGTGCCATCAATGCGGAGATCAATGCACGCACCCGCTGGATGCCGGTGGCCCATTGGATCGATGTCATCAACCGCGCCGGTGTGCCCTGTGGCCGGGTGCTCAATGTGGCCGAAGTGTTTGACGACCCGCAAACCCAGCACCAACAGATGCGGGTCACCATTGACCATCCCCAGCACGGTCCCTTGGATGTGCTGGGCTTTCCCATCAAATTCACCCAAGCCCCTTGCACCATGCACCGACCGCCGCCGGTGCTGGGTGCCGACACCGATGCCATCCTGCAAGAATTGGGTTACACCCAGGCCCAAACCCAGGCCTTGCGTGCAGCCAAAGCCATTTAAATCCCGACCCAGCAGCCCCTATGAATGCCTCAACCCAAGCCCCACACATCATCGTGACCGAAGTCGGCACCCGCGACGGTTTTCAATCCGAACCGGTGTTCATCCCCACCGAGCGCAAAGTGGAGGTCATCAACGGCTTGATCGATGCCGGTGTGCAAAGTTTTGAAACCACGTCCTTTGTGTCACCTCGGGCTGTGCCACAAATGGCCGATGCCTCTGAGGTCATGGCCCAAGTGCAGCGCAAGCCGGGCGTGCGTTTGACCGCTTTGGTTCCCAATGCGCGCGGTGCTGAACGCGCAGCAGCGGCCAAAGTCGACATGATGGCCTGCTTTGTGTCGGCCTCTGAAACCCATTGCCAAGCCAATCTGAACAAATCCATTGCAGCGGCTTTGGCCGATGTGCACGAATTCACACCCATTGCCCGCCAGTTCAACATCCCCGTGCGTGGGGCGGTGGCCACTGCTTTTGGTTGCCCGTTTGAGGGCGAAGTGGCCACCCAAAGCGTGCTCGACATCATTGCGGCCTACCATGCCGATGGGGTGCGCCACATCACCTTGGGCGACACCACTGGCATGGCCACGCCGCCGGTGGTCCAGCGCACCGTCAAGGCCATACAACGTGAGTTTCCCGATGTCTTGGTGGCCTTGCACTTTCACAACACACGGGGCATTGGCTTGGCCAATGTCATGACCGGCCTGGAGTTGGGTGTGGTGGAGTTTGAATCGTCCATTGGCGGCTTGGGCGGCTGCCCGTTTGCGCCCGGCGCGACCGGCAATATTTGCACCGAAGACTTGGTGTATTTGCTGCACGAATGCGGCTATCACACCGGCATCGATTTGGAAGCCTTGGCCGCCGTGGCACGTTCTGTGCAAGACTGGATGGGCAAAGCCCTGCCCGGTCAATACATGCGCTCAGGTCCCCGGCTCAAACAATCGGACTTGGCATCGGTGCGCCGAGCCGTGGGCTGAAACAGCCCCCGCATGGACTGACAATTTTCAACCACCCCCTAGGAGACAAGCATGAAGAAAAATTGGATTCCAATCCTCAGCTTGGCCATCATGGCCAGTTTGTGTGGCACGGCCGGTGCCCAAACGGTATTGAAGATCGGCTACGCCGTGGCAACCAATTCCCACTACGGTGTGGGGTCCACCGTGCTGTGCGATGAAATTGAAAAAGGCACCCAAGGCCGTTACAAATGCCAGCAGTTTCCCGCCTCTGCGCTGGGCGGCGAGCGCGAAATGATCGAGGCGGTTCAATTGGGAACGCTCGACATCGTCAACACCTCCACCGGCCCAGTGGGCAACTTTGTCCCCGAGGTCAAGATCGTGGACATTCCGTTTTTGTTTCGCGACTACGACCATGCCCGCCGGGTATTGGATGGCCCGATCGGGCAAGAGATTTTGGCCAAGTTTCCATCCAAAGGTTTGGTGGCCTTGGCCTGGGCTGAAAACGGTTTTCGCCACATGACCAACAACAAGCGTGCGATTGTCAAACCCGCCGATGCAGCCGGTTTGAAAATGCGCACCATGGAGAACAAGGTGCACATGGACGGCTACCGCGCCTTTGGCATCGCCCCCACGCCCATGGCCTTTCCAGAGGTCTATGGTGCTTTGCAACAAGGCACCGTCGATGGCCAGGAAAACCCCATTCCCGTGATCTTGGCGAGCAAGTTCGCGCAAGTGCAAAAGCATTTGTCGCTCACCGGTCATGTCTACTCGCCGGCCTTGTTCATCACCTCACCCCGGGTCATGGGAAAACTCAGCGAAGCCGATAAAAAAGTGTTTTATGCGGCCGCCGCCAAAGCCGCAGCGGCCCAGCGCAAACGCGTCAATGACGACGAGAACACCGGCATCGCCCAGCTGGAGAAAGACGGCATGAGTGTGGTGCGCAAGGTCGATGGCCAAGCCTTCCGCGATGCCTTGCGCGAGCCCTATGCCAGCTATGCCAAAGAGTTTGGTGCGGACAACATCCGAAAAATCCAAGACTTCAAGTGAACCACTGATGCAAACACCCACCCAGCACGCGGTGTCCGCAGGCTGGGTGGTGTTTGATCACAGGGCATCCCATGCATCGAATTGAGTCGCTTTTTTTGGCCTTCAACCGTTGGCTGCTGATCGCCATTTTGGGCTTGATGTCGCTCATCGTCTTCACCAATGTGGGCTTGCGTTACCTGACCAATGAATCGCTTCCTTGGGCGGAAGAGGTGGCGCGCCACTTGATGATTTGGCTGACCTTTGTCGGATGCGGCCCGGTGCTGCGCTACGGCGGGCACATCGCGATTGACAACCTGCAAGATGCCTTGCCCGTCGCTTGGGCACGGGCATTGCGCTGGCTCATCGTGTTGCTGATGCTGGGTTTGTTTGGTTTTTTCATGTACTTTGGCTGGGATTACATGGACCGCACCCAATACCAATTGACCCCGGCCACCCAAATATCGTTTGCCTATATTTACGCCGCATTGCCCTTGGGCATGGCCATGTCCCTGGTCCACTGCCTGTTGATCATGCGCCACTACATCGTGGAGCGGCAATTTGCCAGTGATGCCCACTTTGATGCTTCGGCCAGCGCTTCGCTATGAGTGCCAGCCTGATCTTGTTGCTGGCGGTGTGCATTTTTCTGGCCATGGGCGTGCCCGTGGCTTTTGCCCTGGGCCTGTCCACGGTCACGGCTTTGGCCTTGACGGGCAACTTTCCCCTGTTGGTCTTACTCAAAGAAACCTTCACCGGTTTGGACAGCTTTCCCCTGATGGCCGTGCCATTTTTCATCTTGGCCGCAGAGCTGATGAGCGGCGGTTCGCTGACCGAGGTCTTGCTCAAATTTGCCGGTCAGTTTGTGGGTCACAAGCGCGGTGGCCTGGGTTACACCAATGTGGTGTCCCTGACTTTTTTCTCCGGCATATCGGGTTCGGCCTTGGCCGATGCCGCGGGCCCTGGCTCCATGCTCATCCGCATGATGGACAAGGCTGGCTATGACCGCGCTTATGCGGCCGCGCTGACCGCCTCGACGGCCATCGTGGGCCCCATCATTCCGCCATCGATCATCATGATCATTTATGCCCTGGCCGATGACCGGGTTTCGGTGGGTGCCTTGTTCATCGCCGGGGTCGTTCCAGGCATCTTGATCGCTGCAGCCATGTGCGTGGTCAATTGGCGCATTTCTGGCCAGCGCAACTACCGTGGCGATGGTGCGTTTCCGCCTTGGTCCGACATCTTGAAAACCACATGGCGCGCCCTGCCAGCGATTTTGTTGCCGGTATTGATCCTCGGGGGCATGCGGGCTGGTTGGTACACACCCACCGAGGCATCGGTGGTGGCTGTTTTTTATGCCATCGTCTGCGGTAAATACATCTACAAAACGCTGACCTGGTCGATGGTGCCCGATATTTTGTGGCGCTCTGCTTTGCTCACCGCTTCGGTGCTCATCATCATTGGCATGTCCGCCTCTTTTGCTTGGGTCTTGACCATCGAAGGCGTGCCGCAAATGATGGCCAACTGGATCAGCGGCTTGGATTTGAGCCCCTGGGGATTTTTGATCGTCCTGAATGTGTTTTTGCTGTTGTTTGGGATCTTCATTGAACCCCTGCCCGGCGTGATGGTGCTGGTCCCCATCTTGGCACCTGTGGCCGCCAAAATGGGCATTGACCCGATCCACTTTGCCATGATCGTGATCTACAACCTGACCCTGGGCATGATCACACCGCCAGTGGGTGGCCTGCTGTTTGTCACCTCCAACGTCTCCCGGGTGCCGATGTCAGATTTGACCCGCGAGCTCAAACCTTTTTTATGGGCGCATGCGGTGATTTTGGTGGTGCTCACTTTTGTGCCCGCTTTGAGCACCTGGGCACCGCATGCCTTGGGCTTTCACTGACTTGACGCTGGCACAAAAACAGGCACGTTTTGCCCTGAGACACTGGCGGCATGCGCGAGTTTGACCCGCATGCCAATGTGGACCGCGTCCCAATCGGCAGCCTGTAAATGGGTCAACACCGTGATGCCTTCGTCGAGCTTGACATAAGCCATCAGGTACGGTGTTTCCACACCGCGCACCATGCGGGTGAAGGAGTAAACCTCCCCCAGGCCAGCGCTGGCCCGCCACTCGGTCTGGTCGCTGCCGCAATGCGGGCAATAAGGGCGTGGGTAATGGTGCGGCGTGTCACAGGCCAGGCAGTGCTTGAGCATCCACCGACCCTGCTGGGCCTGCGCCCAATACATCTGGTTTTCAGGGTTTTGCAAGGGGTCTTGGTAAACCAAGGGGCTGGCGGGTGCGCTCATCTCAAACCCTTTTCATGATCAATGTGGCGGCACCATGGCGCGAGCCCAGGAAACCGCCGATGCCGTTGGCCAACGCAAATTCCAAGTTGGGAACCTGCACCTGGGGGTGGGCTTGGCCACGCAATTGGCGCACGGCTTCGATGACCTTGGTCATGCCGCCCCGATTGGCTGGGTGGTTGTTGCACAAACCCCCGCCATCGGTATTGACGGCCAAGCGGCCCTGGCCCGCAATGAGTTGGCCGTCGGCAACGAATCGGCCCCCTTGGCCTTTGGGGCAAAAGCCCAGGTCTTCGAGTTGCATCAACACGGTGATGGTGAAGCTGTCGTAAATGGAGGCATAGCGGATGTCAGCGGGTGTGAGGCCCGCTTGGGCAAACGCGCGTGGTGCGGTCCAGGCCGTGGCAGAGTGGGTCAAATCCACATGCCCGCCCGATTGACCTTTGATGGAAGCCGACATGCCCACCACCTGCACCATCGGTTGGCGCAGGTTTTTGGCGATGTCAGGGTGCACCACCACCACGGCCCCGCCGCCGTCGGTGACCACGCAACAGTCGGCCCGCCGCAAGGGGTCGGCCACGCGGGGCGAGTCCAACACATCTTGCACCGTCATCACATGGCGCAACAAGGCATGGGGGTTGTGCTGGGCATGGTGCGACATGGCCACCTTGATCCAAGCCAATTGCTCAGCGGTGGTGCCAAATTCATGCATGTGGCGCATGGCACACATGGCGTAACTGTTGAGCGGGGTGGGCAGGTAGTGGCGCTCAAACTCGGCATCGGGTGCCGTGTCCCCATAGTTGCGCGGCTTGGTGCCGCTGGAGCCTTCGGACTTGGGCCGTCCGGCCAAGGTCACCAAGGCCACTTTGCAACGCCCTGCTGCGATGGCCTCGGCCGCTTCACCCACATGCGACAAATAAGAAGCGCCCCCCAACTCCGTGGTCTGCACCACTTTGATGTGCCGCAAGCCCAGGTAATCCACCATGGAGGTCGGGCCCAAGCCTGGCGCATCGCCCGCACAAAAATAGGCATCGACATCTTGGATGCCCAAACCCGCATCGCGCAACGCACCATGGGCAACATCGGCATGCAAGCGGGCCACCGAATGCTCGGGTGCCACCCGCAAGGGATGCTCGTAAATGCCCGCGATGCAGGCTTGCAGTGGCGCGCTCATGGACTGGCCTGTGCAGCGGCATCGGCCACAGCAGCGGCATCGGCCACCAAACTTTGGGCCAATAGCCACACCGGTCTGTCGACCAACTTGCCGTCCACCGCAATCGCGCCCAAGCCATGTTGCTCGACCTGTTGCAACACACGTTGGGCCCATTCCAATTCGGCCTGGCTGGGCGCAAAGCCCTGGTTAACGCCCAGCACCTGCTTGGGGTGTATGCACAACTTGGCACCCATGCCCATGCGGCGCGCTCGGCGCACATCGTTGGCCAAAACTTGGTCATCGCCAAAAGCCAAGGTCACGCCATCGACCGGTGCGCGCACACCGGCCAGGCGCGAGACCAACACCAAATGGGTGCGCACCGCATTGAGTTCTTCGCCATCGCTGCCCATGCCCGCGTCGGAAGCAAAGTCCACCGAACCAAAAATCAGTCGGTCCACCAAAGGGGCACTGGCCAACTCGCGGGCGCGGTCCCAGCCGTACACACTCTCCACAATCGGCAAAATCCGTTGGTCGGGTCGCATGCTTTTGGCCAACTGGATCAGCAAGTCCGCATCTTGGGCTTTGGGCAACACCAAGCCACGCACGCCTGGGTGGGCCAGCAAAGACAAGTCGCCATCGAACCAGGGTGTGCCATGTGCGTTGCAGCGCAGGTAAATGGGCTTGTCCGCCTGCAACCACTGTGCAATGGCGGTGCGGGCGCTCAGCTTGGCCTCGGGTGCGACCGCATCCTCCAGGTCCACGATCACCGCATGGGCACCGCTGGCCAACGCCTTGTCAAAACGCTCGGCGCGGTCGCCGGGAACAAACAAATAACTTCTCATGGCTCAAATGACTGCGAGTTCGCGCAGCTTTTCAATTTGTTGATCGGTAAAGCCCGCTTGTTGCAACACCTGCGCCGTGTGCTGGCCCAAGGTGGGTGCGGCCACGGCGGCGACAGGGCCAGCGGTGATCGGGCAAGCCAGGGTTCGGATGGGGCCTTGGGGGTGGTCCATGCTGACCACCATGCCCATTTCGCGGGCAAAGTCATTGTCCAAGGCTTGCGCCACATCGTTGACCGCCGCAGAAGGGACTTGTCCCGCAAACACTTTCAACCAATGGGCGGTGGTGTGCTGCTGCAGCACCTCGTCCAAAGCCGCATTCACCGCTTGGCGGTTTTTCAAGCGGGCCGCAAAACTGCCAAAGCGTTCATCTGTGACCCATTGCGGACGGTCTATCTTTTCGCACAACACGCCCCAAAATTTTTCTTTGTTGCACATCACAAAAATCCAGCCATCTTGGGTGCGGTACAGCTCACTGGGCACCAAGGATGGATGGCCCGAGCGCGCTTGCCGCCCCGTGACCACCCCTTTGTTGAGGTACCAGGTGGCCAAATACGCCAGGTTGTACATGGCCACGCTGTAGAGGCTCACATCCACATCGCGCCCCTGACCGGTTTGTCGGGCCGACAAGACACCTGCGAGCATGGCCAAGGCCGCTGTGGTGCCGGTCATGTAATCCACGATGGACAAACCTGCGCGGGTGGGCGGCCCATCGGGCTCACCGGTCAAGGACAAATACCCGGCCTCGGCCTGCATCAAATAGTCATAACCCGGCCAATTGGCCCGCGAGCCGGTTCGGCCATAGGCCGAGAGATGGGCACACACCACGGCCGGTTTGATCAAACCCAATTGGGCATGGGTCAGGCCAAGTTTGACGGGCAAATCACCACGCAGGTTGTTGAACACCACATCGGCATCTTGCACCAATTGGTGCAACACCTTTTGGCCCTCGGGGTGCTTGAGGTCCAAGGTCAGGCTTTTTTTGTTGCGGCTGAAGGTTTGGTAGAAATGGCTGTCGCCAGGGCCAAAAAAATGGGGTCCCACCATGCGGCCCACTTCACCGCCGTCTTTTCGGTTTTCGATCTTGATGACCTCGGCCCCCAAGTCGGCCAAATACTGGGTGCCAAAGGGTCCGGCACCGTATTGCTCCACCGACAAAATGCGCAGGCCTTGCAACACCGGTGGTGGGTTTGTGGGGGCAGTTGATGCTTGCATGGGAGAGTCCTTGTTGGTGGGGTGCTCAAGCACCCAGGTCGTGTGCCAAATCGCGGCTGCGCTGATGGGCCAAGTCCAATACGCGGTCGCGCAATTGGCTGGCCGCTTCGACCGACCATGCCTGCGTGGCGTTGTCCATGAACTTGGCCACGATATCGGCATGGGCAATCGGTCTGCCGGGTGCGCCACGGTTGATCGGTTCTTTGTGGCCCACCTGGCGGCCATCGGCGAAATGCAGCACCACTTCGCCAGGGAAATACTTGGGGTAATCGGCATCGGGGTCGACCTCGTAGCGAACCAGGTCGGCCAAGGCCAAGGTGGCCGGGTCTTGCATGGCTTGGCCCTCTAAAGCCTGCAAGCCAAATTTGCCATGGCGCAAAGCCGTGGCAATGCCATATTGCACGCTGAACTGCGCTTCATAGGCATTCGATGGTCGGCGTTTTTGCGCGACGGGTTCACACACCACGGGCACAAAGCCCTGGGCCACGCGCGCGACGATGTGGGACAAGGGCCCACTGTCCAATGAGGGCCGCAAAGCCGTGGCTGCATCGATGCAGGCATGGACAAAGTGACAAGCGGGAATGGGTTTGACCGCCACCCGCAAGATCTCCCAATCCACCCCCAAACCACGGGTGGCCAGCGGCATTTGGCAGGCGGCCAAGGCCGCACCCAAATGGCTGGCGTACAAGCCATACTGGCCTTCATAAGCGGTGGATGGCCCACTCATGCCACGCCGCGCCAATGCAACGGCGACGATCGCGCTGGATGCCGCCCAACCGGGGTGGAAACGCTTGGTGCCCGCACCCTCTTTCAAAAATTCCAGGGTACCGCCCGCCATCGACAAGGCAATGCCTTGCGCATGCACGGTTTGGGATTCGTCCAAGCCCCACAACTTGGCCGCAGCAACAACGCAGCCAAAAATACCGGCCACTGCGGTGGGGTGAAAGCCCGCTTTGTGAAACACACCGCCCGCCACCAAACCCACGCGGGTGGCCACCTCCATGCCCGCCACATAGGCCAACAACAAATCTTGGCCCGAGCTGTCTTCTTGACAGGCCACGCTGAAGGCAGCGGCAAACACCGAAGCGGTGGCATGCACCACGCTGCCGGGGTGGGTGTCGTCGTAGTCCAGCCCATGCACCAACAAGCCATTGATCAAGGCCGCATCGCGCGCTGGCAAATGGGCTTTCATGCCAATCACCGGGACCGGCCCTGCACTGGGACACAGGTCTTGCATGGCCAGCCAGGTTTGCTGGGCGAAGGGATAACGCCCTGAAGCCAAGGCGATGCCCAGCGCATCGAGGATCAGGTGCTGCGCTTGGGCCACCACCGGCTGTGGCAGGTCGTTCCACTGCAAACCACAGGCCCAATGCGCGTACTGCGCCGCAACGCTTGGGGCCGATGCCGATGAAAGGGGGTCAGACGGGTTCATGCCTTGTGCGCTTCAGTCGTCCACCGCATGGCCACGGCAGGCCACCAAGATGATGCGTTCAAAGGACATGATTTCCACCCCATCTTGGTTCAAACCCCGGGTGTGCACGGTCACAATGCCCTGGTTTGGCCGGGACTTGGACTGGCGCTTGTCCAGCACCTTGGTTTCTGCATACAAGGTGTCACCGGCGAACACCGGTCCACTGAGCTTGATGTCTTTCCAACCCAAATTGGCAATCGCTTTGGCGCTGACATCGTTGACCGTCATGCCCACCACCACGGCCAAGGACAAGGGGCTGTTGATCAGCAAGCGGCCAAACTCACTTTTCTTGGCGAACTCCATGTCACAGTGCATGGGGTGTTGGTTCATGGTGAGCAAGGCAAAGCTGATGTTGTCTTGATCGGTCAGGGTGCGGCCGGGTCGGTGCTCATACACATCGCCGACTTGAAAATCTTCAAAGTAGCGCCCATACGAGGTGCGGTAGCGTTGGGGTCCAATTTCGCGTGCCGTGATCATGTTTTCTCCTGTGAAGGTTCTGGGGTGGGTGTTCAGGCCAAACTTTTTTCTTGGGCCAAGGTGGGGTAGTCGTTGTAACCATCGGGGCCACCGCCGTAAAAGCGTTTGGTGATGGCTTTTTGGTATGGGCCGTCAACCCGGATGCGCTCAGGCAAGTCCGGGTTGGCCATCCACAAACGGCCAAAGGACACGGCATCGATGGATCCGTTGCCAATCAAGCTTTGCGCGGTTTGCGGGTCTATGCCCCCATTGGCGATGATGGGGCCATGAAACACAGGCCGGGTGAGGGAGAGCATTTGATCGCGGTCAAATTGACCGGCCCAAAAATTGGTGTCGGCCAACTCCAACCAGCCCATGCCGTGGCGGGCCAACTCATCGACCAAGTACCGGTAAGTGGGCACGGGATCGGGGTCGAGTGCGCCATTGAAGGTGGTGAAGGGAGAAATGCGCATGCCCACACGACCGGCTGGGAACTCGGCGATCATGGCGCGCATGGCCTGCAAAGCAAATTGCGCGCGTGCCTGGGGCGAGCCGCCATAGGCATCGGTGCGGCGGTTCAGATAAGGCGATAAAAACTGGTGTGGCAAATAACCATTGGCCGCATGCAGTTGCACGCCGTCAAAGCCCACGTCTCGGGCGGCCCGGGCGGCGCGCCCGAACGCGGCAATCGTGTCTTCAATTTCCGCCAGGCTCATGGCCCTGGATGGACAAGCGCTTTTCTTGCGAAAAATGCCTTGCTCGTCGCGGCCCCAAACGGTGATGGCATCGACATTGTCATTGATACCCGATGGCGACAAAGGCGGGTCGGGTTGTTCGCGGCTGTCTGCGGCCACACGACCGCCATGCCACAACTGCAGGGCGATCTTGCCGCCCGCCTGATGCACCTGATCGACCAACACGCGCCAAGCATCGATTTGCTCGGTGGTGAAGATGCCAGGCGTGCACTCCCAAGCGTTGGAGCGCAAAGCCACATTGGTGGCCTCTGCAATGATCAAACCCGCAGAAGCCCGTTGCACATAGTGCTCGGTCATCATGGGCGTGGGCACCCGCTCGGGCGTGGCCCGCGAGCGGGTCAAAGGGGCCATCCAAATGCGGTTGTTGAGTTCGAGATCGCCCAGTTTGATGGGGGTGAACAAATCGGTCATGGTGTGCGGTCTCCTGGGTCGGTGGTCATGGTGGGAACGGCCCAGGCTTGGACCTGGGCACCGTTCTCACGCAAGGGTTTGATCTGGGCATATTCATCCGAATGCCAAAAGGCCTTCAAGTGGGCCATGCTGGGGAACTCCAACACGATCAAGCGCTGTCCGTCATGCTGGCCCTCCATCACTTCCAGGTCTCGGCCAATGGCCAATACCTTGCCGCCGTGCTGGGCCATCAAGGGTTGGACCTGCGCTTGGTATTGCTTGTAACGGGCCATGAACGCAGGGTCGGGGCTGAGTTGGGCCTGGATGATGAACAGTGCGGGCATGGTGTCATTCCAAAGGCTGGGTCAACTGCGCCATGAGCAACTCTTTGAGCTTGCCGCGCTCGACCTTGCCCGTGGGATTGGATGGAATGGCATCGATGAAAAAATAGTGCCTCGGTCGTTTGAACGCGGCCAGATCGGGGTTTTGCAGGCAAAAAGCGTCCATGGCGCTGGCATCGAGTGCAGGGTCTTTGCGCACAATGGCCGCACACACCACCTGCCCCCACTTTTGGCTGGGCAGCCCCACCGCTGCCGCATTGGCCACACCGGGGTGTTGGAACAAAATGTTTTCAATCTCAGAGGGGTGGATGTTTTCGCCACCGCTTTTGATGGTGTGGTCCATGCGGCCCATCACGGTGATGAAGCCCTCGGCATCGGCGACTGCCGCATCCCCCGAAAAGTACCAGCCATTGCGCAGTGTTTCTGCCGTTTTATCGGGCAAGCCCCAGTATTGGCTGAACAAGGTCGGTCCGCGTGCGATCAATTGCCCGATCTCGCCCGCATGGCACACCTGGTTTGGATCCACGCTGTCATTGCGGATGACACGCACCTCCATGTTGACCGCTGCTTGGCCCACGCTGCCCAGTTTTTCAGGGCGGCGGCGGTAGTCACACACCGTCACGGCCAGTGCTTCGGTTGACCCGTAAATATTGCCGAAGTAGTCGGGGAACAAAGCCATGCACTTGCGGGTGACATCGTCGGCCAATGTCTGCCCGCCATAAAAACCACAGCGCAAACTGCTCAAGTCGTACTGGGTCAAATCCGCCGCCACCAGCATCACCATTTGCGTGGGGACACCATGCAGCACAGTGATTCTTTCGGACTCGACCAGTGACAAGGTTTCATGCACATCAAAACCACGGGTGAGCACATTGGTGCCACCGATTTGAATGAATGGCATCAATTGCAAGTGAAATTGGGCGATGTGGAACAAGGGCTTGTTGTGCAAGATCACATCCTCGTGCCTGAAACCCACCTCAACCGCCATGGTCATGCTGCCCACGATCTCGGCCAGGTGCGAGCGCACCACGCCTTTGGGGCGGCCCGTGGTGCCGGATGTGTACATGATCAGCGCCGGATCGTGCCACCCCACCGACACCTCGGGCTCCAGGTCTTTTCCGTTGGCCACAAAGTCATCAAAGCGCACCTCACCAGCTTGGGCTTGGGGGCCGATGTAAATCAGTTTTTCAAGGCGCAACTGGTCTTTGATGGCCATGACCGGGTCGCGCAAGGTTTCTTCAAACACCAAGATCTTGGCACCCGCGTCTTCAATGATGTATTTCACTTCATTGGCGGCCAACCGGTAGTTGATGGGCACCGGAATGGCACCGAGTTTCATCAAGGCATAAAAGCCGGTGATTTGTTCGGGCAAGTTGTAGGTGAAAAAGGCCACCCTGTCGCCCTTGACCACGCCGCTATTGGCAAACGCACTGGCGGCTTGGTTGACCCAGGTATTCCACTGGCCATAGGTCCATCGCTGGCCTTCAAAAACCAAGGCGGTTTTGTGGGGCCATTTCAAGGCCGCTTGGGTCATGGTGTCTGCAAGATTCATGGCGGGACTCTGTATCGGTGGTTCAAACAATCAATGGAAGTTGGGCCAACGCGCCCAATGAAAATGGGTGGGTTCAGCGTTTGGCAGCCCGGTAGACGACGCTGCATCCAAGGCGGACAAATCCAATGCATCGATTTCCATGCCTTGGGCATGCCAGGCCTGCAAGGTGGCGTTGGGCAAGACACCATGCGAAAAACCGTTGTGCACCCACAGCACATGCGCCAAGCCTTGGCCCTGCCCATCCGCTGGGGCTACATCGGTCCAAGCGGAGCTTTGTACCATGACACCAAAGGGCTTGGCCGTCGATGCGCCACTGTGCCACTGCGGTCGGCCATGGAACCGGGCGCAAGCCACACACCCGTGCTGAGATTGGGTTTGCTGGCGCAAGGTGTGGGCGGGCACAACACCATGGGTGTCACGGCCCCAGGTCAGCCCGTTGATGGTCAAGTCGCCTTGCAGCAACAAGAAATCCTCGTCCACGCTGTAATGCCCAGGGCGCAAGCGCTGCCAACCCGCCGGAAATGCCACCACAGCCCAAAAGTGATCACTGGTGACACTGTGCAAACGCGCCAAACGCACCGGTGCATTGGCATCGGGCATGGGCATGTCCTGCCACTGCAGTTTCACAGGATCACCCAGCCATTGCGGCATCTCAGGCCCGTCTCAGTTGAATGTCGCTGAGGGCTTGGGCCACCAAGCGTTCCCCGCACAACAGTTGTTGGTCGATTTGCACCACCCACATGCCAGCGCGCTGCTCAATGGCAGTGACCTGCCCGCGTGCCACCAAATGGTCACCAGCGAACGCCATGGATTTCATTTTCAAAGCCATGCGCGCGATGAAAGCCGCAGGCCCGGCCCAGCGCATGGCCTCACGGGCGAACACAGCGCCAAAGGCCTGGCCATCGATGAGCACCCCCGGGAGTTGCTTGGCCGTGGCATGCGCTTTGTCATAGTGCAAGCGATGCCAGTCCCAAGTGGCTGCGCCATAGGCGACCAAATCAACTTCGGTGAAGGTGTGGCCTTGCTCGGGCAGGCTTTGGCCAGGCCGGATGTGTTGGGGGTCAAGACTGGGTCTGAGCATGGGGCACCAAAGGTTGATAAACCAGCGCTTCGCGGTTGGTGGCCACCGTTTGGCCTTGGGCATCGGTGTACGTGGCCACCGACATCACAAACAACTGCGTGCCGCCCCTGGAGGAGGGTTTTTCCACCATGCTCTCCAAAGTCCAGGTCACTGAAATGCGATCGCTGGCCAAAATCGGGCGGGTGAAGCTGTAGTCGTTGCCAGCCCGAATCAAGCGGCAACCCTGCACGGGCAAATGCCATTCATGACCGATGTAGCCCTCTGCATCGGGTTCACGGTGGGCGTATTGACAGGTCTCACACACCAAGGTGGGTGGCGCAATCACACCCGCATGGCCTGCGGCCTTGGCATAGTCTTCGTCCAGGTACAAGGGGTTGTCATCGTGCAGGGCCAGGGCAAAGTAGCGGATCGATGCGTGGCCCAAGGCTTCCCGGGCCGGGTAATGCACCTGGCGCCCCACCATGGCTTGCAATTCAGGGGTGAGCAAAGCCATGGGTCAATCCAATATGGCAAACGGGTCGACTTCGATTTTCATCTCGGGCCGCAGCAAGGCCTCGCAGATCAATCCGGTCGATGCCGGGTACGGCGTGCGCAACAAGGCCGCACGCACACCTGCCACGTTGCGGTAATCGGCCAAGGCATTGGGCGTGACGTATTCAATCGTCTTGACCAGGTTTTCAGGCCCAGCGCCCGCCGCTTCCAGCACTTTGATGATGTTGCGGTAGGTGTACTCGGCTTGTGCCACCACATCGTTTTCATGCACCACGCGCTCAGTGGCAGGGTCGAGCGCACCTTGGCCCGACATGAACAACAACTTACCCGCTTTGACCGCTGGGCTGTAGGTGAGCTTTTCGTAACGCGTCCAACCCGGGTTGATGCATTCCAACGCATCGCGCGAGGCGATGAAGTCATACTGGATCAAGGCTTCGGGGTGCACCAAGCGCGGCATCATCAAACCCGCAGCACCCGGGTAAATCGGACCCAAATGCTGTTTGCGAATGCGCCCTGTACCCTTGTACTGCGACAAGCCCTGGGCCGTGAGGTAGTCCACGGTTTTCACCACATTTTGAAAACCCAGGCCCAAGGCCGAGAGCATTTTTCCGGCTTGTTCAAAAATGAATGCGGTTTGCGCCACGATGTCGCCAGCGCCCACGATGCGCCCTTGGGCATCGACCGGTTGGATGGTGGGCAGGTAAACCACCCCTGCCGAGTCGCGGGCGGGCGAGGCCTTGGAGCCCACATCGGTGGCCGCACCCACCGGGCCAGCGGTGATTTCGATTTCAATGAAGGCTTCGGGCCGCAACAAACTTTTGACCGGTACCGTGTGCACCGTGGGTTGGTGTGCGCCAAACACCTCGGCGCGCACGGCAGCGGCCTCGGCATAGCGTTCAATGCCCTCGGGTCTGACGTACTCCACCACCCGAACCACGTCGTGGAAACCCATGCCCGCACCGTCCAAGATGGCACCAATCTTGGCGTATGCGGTGCGCACTTGATCGGTCATGCTGCCGCGCACCACTATTTTTTTGTTCACGGGGTCGTATTCGGAGGCGGTGTGGCCCGACAAATAAGCGCCCCTGTCGGTCATCAAGCCCAAGGAGAACGAATAACGTGCGTAGTCGAACCACGGGAAATGGGCAGGTGTGATGGCTTTGAGTTTCATGGAAAGTCGATGTCCGTATTGAAAAGTCAGGGGGTATGGGTTTGCCACCATTGGCGCAACGCATCCAAATGGTGGGCTTTGGGCACCGCTTGGGCGGGCTTGAAAGGGGCTGGTGGGTTCAAACCCAGGTGGGCATAGGTGTCGTTGTCGGCGGTGATGCACTGCAAGGGGGCTTTGACGCGGGGCAACTGGGCCACCCAATCAAAGGACCAGTTCGCACGCCAAGCCGCCGCATAACTGTCGGGTTGTTTCATGGCTTCCAACACACTAAGGTTCAGGCGCACAGGGTCTATTTGTGAGGGCTGGGGCTTGCGCTGCGCCATGCGCCGATCAAACCAAGGCCACCACAATTCGGCATCTCGGGTGTGGTGCCAAGCCCGCAGCCAATGGACCCCTTCCCAACTGGGATGGACATCGGGTATGCCATGTTCCAGCATGGTGTCTCGCATGGCCGCATCGACCCACAAAGGGGCATCCAAACTCACCGTGGCCACCCGTTGCGGGCATTGCACCGCCAAAGCGCAGGCCAAAGCAGCCCCCCCTTGGTGGCCCCACAAATGAACTTTGGCCACACCCAAGTGATCGAGCACCTGGCAAACCGCCCTGACCCAGGTGCCATGGTCTTGCGGGTTGTCGGGCAAAGCATCGGACTCGCCATGGCCTGGCAAATCCAAGGCCAGCACCGGGAGATGTGGCCCCAAGGCGAGCATCTCGGTTTCGTACACGCGCGAAGAACCCGGGCTGTGGTGCAACAACAAAACCGGTGTGTCGTCCGACAACGCGCCCATGCTTCTCACGGCCAATTGCGCGCCTTCAAAGTCCACATAAGCCTCGGTCAATCGGTGGGGCAAGGCTTGACAGGCGGGTGCGTCGGGCACATGGGATGGGGCGGGGTGTTGGGCCAATAGGCCCAGCTCATGGGCGGAGGCGGCCTCAAACTCTCGCGGCACATCCGACATCCACACGCCAGCGGGGTACAAATGGCGGGTCAGGTACATGCTGTCGCCCGGCCGATTGCCAAAACACACGGGGACCTTCAAATCGGGGACCACGCCCAATGCACGGTGGCGAAATGGCGCGGCATAACCCACGCGGTAACCGTCCCCCGCTTGCAGCAACTCCACCACCCCCCGGTGCAAAAACGCCAAATCGGGCACGTCGGTGTCGGAACGCTGGGCATCGAACTGTTTGTTCCACGGCCAAAAAACATGCTGATCGCGGTAACGAAACCACAAACGCAACAGGTGTCCCGCATCCCATTGCGGCACGATGGGCTCCAAATACGCTTCGAGTTCAGCCGGTGAATACGCTTTGGCGAAAACTGCGAAACCATCGGCCAAGGCCATGCTGCAACGCTGGGGGTGGAGGGCGGCAAACTCAACCGCGATCGAGGCCCCGGTGTGGCGGCCATAGGTGGCCACTTTTTCAATGCCCAAGGCGCTCAAGGTATCGGCCAAAGCATCGGCAAAATCTTCGACCGAGGGGCTGTCTATGGGCAATGGGTCCGACAGGCCAAAGCCAGGTGTATCCAATGCAAAACAAGTGAATTGCTGGCCAAAAATTTCCATCAAAGGGCGCATCACTTTGGACGAGCAAGGTGAGGCATGCAACAGGGCCACGGCCGGGCCATGGCCCGCGCGCAGGTAATGCACGCGACGCTGGCCCACGGTCACAAAATGTTTGGTGATCTTCATGCGCACTCCCCTCAATAACTCTTGGGCAGACCCATGCGCTCGCCCAAAAAGTTTTTCACCATTTCATTGGAAATCGGGCTGAATGGACCCAATCGGGTGTCGCGAAACAAGCGCTCCATCGGGGTTTCTTCCACCAAGCCATAACCGCCCAAAACGCGCATGCATTTGTCGGTGGCACGCACAGCGGTTTCGGTGGCGGCCAGCTTGGCCATCGCGGCTTCCGTGGCGCATTCGCGGCCCTGGCTGAGCAACCAAGCGGCTTTGTAGGTGAGCAAGCGAATTTGCTCCAGCTCGGTGGCCACCTCGGCCAAAGGATGCTGCACCGCTTGAAATTGACCGATGGACCGGCCAAAGGCTTGGCGGTCCCGGGCGTATTGCAAGGCCTGCTCCAATGCGGCGCTGGTGATGCCCACATACATGGCCGCACACAAAATGCGCTCCTCGTCCAAGCTGGCCAGCAAGTGGTACCAACCGCGACCCCGCTCACCCAGCACCGCAGATTCGGGGGCTTTGGCATCGTCAAAAAACACCTCACAGGTGCATGCCGCCCGCATGCCCATCAGCTCCAATCGCCGCACCGTCACGCCGGGTTGCTGACGCGGCGTGAGGACCAAGGACATGCCGCGCGCGCGCTTGCCTTCGGTTTCGGGCTCGGTGCGGCACAACACCAAAATCGCATCGGCATCATCGGCCAATGAGGTGTAGAGCTTTTGGCCCCGAACGGTCCATTCGCCATCGGCCAAGCTGGCACGGGTTTTCAAGCTCAGCACATCGGTGCCGCCGCCGGGCTCGCTCATGCCAAAGCCCATCAAAAACTCACCCCTGGCCAAACGGGGCAGGTAATGTTCTTTTTGTGCTGGGGTGCCCACCTCCATGAACACCCGGGCCGTCATGGAGGTCAGCAACCAATCGGTGCCCAGTGAGGGGAATCGGCGCGACAACTCCTCGCACAAGATGGTGCCTTGCATGATGTCGCCACCAGCCCCACCGTATTCCTCTGGCAGTGAGATGCCCATCCATCCCTGGGCGGCCAATTTGGGCCATATGCTGCGCGGGATTTTGCGCGCGCGGTCGTACTCGCGAATGGTTTTTTCGGGCAACTCGGCATCCAAAAAATGGCGCACGCTGTCGCGCAGCATTTGGTGCTCAGAAAGGGTGTCGAAATTCATGCAGATTTTCCTTGGGGCATTCTCAGGATGGGCGTGAGGCCTGGGGTGCAAAGTCCATCCACCCGTTCAACTTGGCGTAAATCACGGCACCGCTGGCGCTGGCCATGGGGGGCTCGCTGGTGTGGGCCGGTCGGTGCACAAACACCCCTGGGCCCATCGCCTCATCGCCCCACTCCATGCCCCCTGAGAGCACATACATTTGCCACCACACCGAGTGGGCACCGCCACTGCTTTGCCGATAGCCCGGCGATAAACGCAACAACACGGTTTGCTGCCCGGTGTGGGGATTGCGGCTGAGCACGCGCACCGACAGATTGGGCAAATCAAAACCCGCCAAGGGGCCTTCGTTGCGCGCATAAGCCATGCCAGACTGCCACACCAAGCCGGCCGATGAAACCTTGCACAAACGCCCGCGCGTGCCCAATGACGACTCGTCCGTGTGGGGTATCAAATGGTTGCGCCCGGCCTGCTGGGCGGGACAGACATAGCGGCTGACCGGGCCGCTTTCATTGGACTGTCCTTCAAAGCCCAGCAACAATTCCACACCCTGATCGGTGCGCGCGTGGTGTATCCAACCCGGTGGTCGCCAGAAGTAATCGGCCGTTTGCAAGCTGGCCTCGCCATCGAGTGCGACCTCACCGCCGAGCAAAAAACCTTCCTCGACCGAGTCGTGGCAACAATGGGTCAAATCGCTGTAACCGGGTTCGAGTTGAACCAAATCGAGCCGGCGCGTGCTGCTCTGGTCCAGGTATAAATTTTTTTGCCGGTATTTGGCAAAGTTGGCTTCGACCTGATCCGCGGGACCCAGGTTGTCTCGAAACGCGGGAGCCAGGGTGCGCAAATAATCCAAACCGCTCTCCCATGGCATTCGCTGGGTATCGACAACACTGGCGTGGTGCAAGCCCATGGGTTCAGCTTTGCGCGTTTGGCGATCCATCGCTGGCCACGGGTTCACCCAAGTAAACCTGTTGCACCAAAGGACTGGCCCGCACCTCCTGGGGCGGCCCAACGGCCAACACCTTGCCTTGGTGCAAGACGGTGATGCGACTGGCCACGGCAAACACCACCGCCATGTCGTGTTCGGTGAAGACGCACGAAATCCCCAGTTGCTGGGCCACTTGGTGCACCAACTGAATGGAGGCCAGGCGCTCTTGCGCGGCCATGCCTGCGGTGGGCTCATCGAGCAACAACAATTTGGGCTGGCTGGCCAAGGCAATGGCCAACTCCAAGCGCTTTTGATCGCCATGCGCCAATGTTTTGGCGGTCCGCGCCCACTGCGCGGCCAAACCCACCAGGTCCAGCAATTCTTTGGCGCGTGCCACATGCAGACCCACGGCGGGCACCCAGGTCTGCCAAGTTTGTTGCGCATGGGCCAGCAAGGCCACTTGGACGTTTTCCAACACCGTCATGCCGTGAAAGATGCGCGTGATTTGAAAGGTGCGCCCCATTCCCAATCGGGTCAACCGATGGGGCGCAAGACCGGTCACATTGCGCCCATCGAACCAGATGCTGCCTTCATCGGCCTTGAGCAAACCCGTGAGCGTGTTGAAAAAAGTGCTTTTGCCTGCGCCATTGGGGCCGATGATGGCGTGGAACTCACCGGGCTTGACTTGCATTTCCACGTTTTGCAAGGCCTGCAGACCGCCAAAGCGCTTGGAAATGCCTTGCACCTTCAACACAAAATCGGTGGCCGCTGTGCTCATGCATCCACCTTTTTGAATCGACCGACCAATCCCGTGGGCATGAGCAAGACCAACAACACGATGATGATGCCCATGGCCAAGGGCCAGTATTCGGTTTTGCCGCTGATCATGACTTCCAGCACCACGTACACAGCGGCCCCAACGGCCGGGCCCAAAAAGGACTGCACGCCACCGAGCACCGCCATCACCACAGGCGTGGCACTGGCCGTCCAGTTCAACCAGGAGGGAAACACATTGCCGGTTGAAAAAGCAAACAAAGCGCCCGCCAAACCCGCAAAGGCCGCACTGATCACAAAGGCCACCCATTGGTGTTGGCGCACATGCACGCCCACGTATTGCACCCGCAAGGGGTCGTCTTTGAGGGCGCGCAGGGTCAAACCAAATGGAGAGCGCACCAAGCGGTGCAACAGATAAACGCTGGGCACACACCAGGCCAAGGCATACCAGTAGTAGCCCAGGGGCGTGCCCAATTCACCCGGGGGCTTGAGCCCTGTGATGCCATCGTCCCCACCGGTCAGACCCGATGCTTTCAGGGCCACAGTGAACAAAAGCATTTGAAAGGCAAAGGTGAGCATCGAAAAATAAATGCCCGATCGGCGCACCGAAAAATACCCAATCACACCCGCCATGGCCGCCGATACGGCCATCGCCACCAAGGGTGCCAAGGTGAACATCCACACGACATCCAAACCACTGCGCTTGAAGAATATGGCCGCGCTGTATGCGCCGACACCAAAGAACGCCGCATGACCAAACGACAACATGCCACCAAAACCCAAGAGCAAATTGAAACTCAAGGCATACAGCGCAAAGGCCAACACCTCGATCGCGATGAAGATCCAAAAATCACTGACCGACCAAGGCAGCACCAGCAATGCCATGCCCACCAAGGCCAGCCATGTGCGCTGCGCGGTCATTCCGGGCTCCCAAACAAGCCCCAGGGCCGAACGATCAACACCACCGCCATGCAGACAAAGGTCATGACCACCGACCAACCCGGGAAGGCCAACACGCCATAGGCATTGATCACACCCACCAACAACGAGGCCACCAAGGCCCCCATCACACTGCCCATGCCACCGATGACCACCACCACAAAAGCGTCAATGATGATTTGGACATGCAGGCCTGGGCCCACGGACACCACGGGCGCTGCCAAGGCACCACCCAAACCTGAGAGCGCTGCACCCAGCGCAAACACACTGGTGTAGAGCCAACGGGTGTTGACCCCCAAGGCACCCAACATGGCGCGGTCGTTGGTGGCGGCGCGGATGAAAATGCCCCAACGGGTTTTGTGCAGCAAAAACCACAGGGCCAGTGCCACCACCACACCGGTGAAGATAAGAAATAAGCGGTAATTGGGAAAGGTCACACCCAAGGTTTGGGCCGCACCGGTCAAGGCCTGGGGCGCGGTCATGGACCGGTCTTCATTGCCCCAGATGAGTTTGACCACATCGCCCATGATGAACACCAAGGCAAAGGTGATCAGCAATTGAAACTCATGGGGCGCGTTGTAAATGCGGCGCAGCAAACCCCACTCGATCAAGCCCCCCACCAGGGCCAGCACCAAGGTGGCCGCCACCAACACCAAGGCAAACACGGCCCCGCTTTCGCCCCACTGGGCCGACAAACTGACCGCCACAAACGCGCCCAACATGAACAGCACACCGTGGGCGAAATTGAGGATGCGTTGGACACCAAAAATCAGCGACAGACCCGCTGAAATCAAGAACAGCAGCATGCCGTTGGAAACACCGGCGAGCGTTTGGCGCGCCAAGACGGTGGGCTCCAGCATCCATGCAAAGTGTTGCGAGAGGAACTCGATCATGGTTTCAAAACGCGTGTGGTGAGTGCATCGAACCAGTTTGCCAGAGCCAGGTGCAACTTGCAATCACTATTTGTCCGGACAAAAGATCATTTGGCTTTTTTCATTCGGGTTTACCCGGGCGCACCGCCGCGGTGCGCTTGCCGATGGCACAAAAGATGAGGGCATCATCGATTGACAAGCACAGCTTTAACACCTCAGAATCCAACACGCATCAACCAAGGAGAAATCTAGTGCACCCCTTGATCAAAAATCGTTTGTTACCGGCGCTGGCTTTGGCCGCAGCCTTGATATCACCCACCGCCCACGCGCAAGCGGCCAGCGGAAACGATCCCATCAAACTCGGATTGATCGACATTTACAGCGGCGGTTTTGCTTTCATTGCCGACTCCATTCGCACCGGATTTCAAATTGCAGTGGACGAGGCCAATGCGGCCGGTGGTCTCAAGGGCCGCCCGTTTCAACTGGTCAGCGCCGACATGGGCGGTCAAGTTGAAAAGGCCGTGACCGAAGGTCGCCGCATGATCTTGGAAGACAAAATCAAATTTGTGACCGTCGGCATCCACAGTGGCGCAGCGATTGCCGTGGGCAATTTGGGCAAAGAGCACAAGGTGCTGGTCACTGGCGGCTTTGCCACCACCAAACGGCTCACCGGCGAATCTGGCCACCCCTATATTTCGCGGGCCAATTTGTCCACGGTTGAAATTGGCAGCGTGATTGCCCAATACATCAAAGCCAGACCCGACATCAAACGCATTTCCACCATTGCGCCAGATTACGAATACGGCCAACAGTTCATTGAAGACTTCATGCGCGCCCTCAAAGCGGTTCGCCCGGATGTGGTGGTGGTGCGCCAAGAGTGGTCCAAATTGGGGGCGACCGACTTCTCCGCCCACGTGACCGCTTTGCAAGCCCAGCCGGTGGATTTGATCGTCAACGGGGGCTTTGGTGCCGACCTGGTGAATTTGCTCAAAGCCGCCAAAGACTTTGGATTGTTTGCCGGTAAAACCCAGTTCTTCACCCATGGCCTGGACCTGGTCAAGATGAGCTCGGTGAAAGACCTGTTGCCTGCCAACACGGCTGGTACTGTTTGGTATCCCTTCTACGCGCTCAATTCCGCCAAGTCCAAGAGCTTTGCGGCCGAGGTGGAAAAGCGGATGAAAACCTATCCCACTGGCCCCACCACCGTGGGCTATGCGGCCGGCAAAATGATTGTGGAGTCGATCCGCAAAGCCGGTACCGCGACCGATGTGGAAAAAGTCATTCAAGCCATGTCCACCGTCAGCTTTGAAGGCCCCACGGGCATGACCAAAGTGCGCGGCTGCGACAACATGGCTTTGTTCGACTTTTATGTCGGAACGGTCAAGCGCGATGCCTCCTTGCCCGATGGCATTGGCGTGACCGATATCAAAACCTATCGCACCGAAGAATTCGCCAGACCTTGCCAAGAGTTGCTGCGCTCGCGTGGCAGCTGAACCCATGACCTTGTTGCGGGTTGAGGGCCTGGAGACTGCTTACGGCGACAGCCAGGTTCTGTTTGGCATTTCCATAGAGGTCCGCAAAGGCGAAGTGGTGGCTTTGCTGGGGCGCAATGGCGCTGGCAAGACCACTACTTTGTCTTCCATCATGGGCTTGGTGCCACCGCGCAAAGGCGAGATTTTTTTCAAAGATCAGCCGATTGCGCGCTTGGAGCCTTTTCAAGTTTGTCGCGCTGGCTTGGGCTATGTGGCCGAAGACTGCCGCTTGTTCACCTCCCTGACGGTGGCCGAAAATTTGGAAACCGCGCGCATGAACGCGCGCGATGGCAGTGCCCCCTGGGGGCTGACCCAAGTGCTGGACCTGTTCCCGGACATTCGAAATTTCCTCAACCGAAAAGCCGGTGCTTTATCGGGTGGTCAGCAGCGCATGGTGGCGATTGCCCGCACCATGATGGGCAACCCCGATTTGATTTTGCTGGACGAGCCCTCTGAAGGTTTGGCCCCCTTGGTCATTGAAGCCATGCTGCAACGCTTGAAACAACTCAAGTCGGCGGGGCAGACCGTGCTGATCAGTGAGCAAAACCTGCGCTTTGCCAATGAGCTGGCCGACCGCGTTTACATCATTGAAAAAGGCCAAATCCCTTACCAGGGCACGCCGGCCGAACTCAACAACTTGCCCCAGGTTCGCCAGCAATACCTGATGGTTTGAGCATTCCCCATCAAGGCTTGAAGTCTGAGCGCAGCAAGCTCATTTGGTAGCTGAATCGACCGCTCGGGTGCAAGCTGTCCGATATTTCAAGCAACAGGTTGTGCGCATCGAAGTACAACCGTTGCATGCGCAAAGCCGGGCTGCCCACAGGGCACAACAACAAGGTGGCATCAGCCGCACTGACCGAACAGGCATCGATGCGCTGCTCAATGCGCGCCACTTTGATGCCATAAATTTCCTCGATCCAGCGGTACACCACGGCATTTTTTCGCCGCTTCATGGCGGGAATGATTTTTTGAAACGCCGGGTTCAAGTAAACCCGGGTCAAGCAAACCGGCAAGGTGTCTTCGCCTTTGCTGCGCCGCAGCCCCATGCCAAAAATCCATGTTTGGCCAGAGGTCAGCTGGGTTTCACCCATGTTCAAGGTTTGGTCCAGCTTGAGGGTTTCCCAATGGGTGATTTCAAAACGGGTGGACTCGGTGTATTGCAGCAAATCGTCCACCGTCTCCAGGGTTTGCACATACGGCGTGCGCCGGTTTTGCGAGGCCACCACACTGCCCACCCGGGGCCGGCGGGTGACCAAACCTGCATCAGTGAGCATGCTCAGCGCATTGCGGGCCGTGAAACGACTGACACCAAACAACTCGCACAACTCATGCTCGGTGGGCAGCAATTCGCCCACCTGATAAACCCCGTCTGTGATGTCTTGGCACAACTGGTTGAACACCGCCAAGTAACGCGGTTCACCCCCCGCAATCTGGGCGACTTTGGCGGCGGTTTTTTTTCGCTTGGAGGGTTTGGAAGTGGCCATGAATGAAATTTGACAGCGGTTCAGATTCCCATTAAATTAGTTTGGTTATTTTGTCTGGACAAATGAATTTTCGGGTCTCAGGTTTACCCTCGGGGTATTGTCTGTTCCATCTCCATTGGATTTTCCAAACCACCAAACGCACCCCGTCATCATAAGGAAACACCATGTCTCAAATCGACGCTGACAACGAACAAGAACAACAAATGCTCGATGCCATTGAAAAATGGTTGGAACGCGATGTTCGCCCCCATGTGCTGCGCCTTGAACACGCCGACGAATACCCCATCGAGATGGTCGAACAAATGAAAGAGTTGGGTTTGTTTGGGGCCACCATTGGGGTTGAGTACGGTGGGCTTGGCCTCAAAGCCAGCACCTACGCCAAGATCGTCGAAAAAATTGCCGCCACGTGGATGTCGCTGTCTGGCATCTTCAACAGCCACCTGATCATGGCCGCTTGCGTTGAACGCAACGGCACCGAAGAGCAAAAAAATCACTACTTGCCAAAATTCGCCACGGGCGAAATTCGCGGTGGCCTGGCCTTGACCGAGCCCGATGCCGGCACCGATTTGCAAGGCATCAAAATGCGGGCCAAAAAAGACGGCGATCACTACATCATCAATGGCACCAAAACTTGGATCTCCAACGGCATCCATGGCACTTGCTTTGCGCTGCTGGTCAAAACCGATGCCAGCGCCGACCCCGCCCACAAAGGCATGTCTTGCTTCATTGCCGAAAAAGGCCCCGGCTTCACCGTCTCGAAAAAACTGGAAAAGCTGGGCTACAAAGGCATCGACAGTGCCGAATTGATTTTTCAAGACTACAAAATCCACGCCAGCAAATTGATCGGCGGCAAAGAAGGCCGTGGCATGCAAACCGCGTTGGGGGGGTTGGAGCTGGGGCGCATCAATGTGGCCGCCCGAGGCTGCGGCATTGCAGGGGCTGCATTGATGGATGCGGTGAAATACGCCCAAGTGCGCCACACCTTTGGCAAGCCGATTGCCGAGCACCAGGCCATTCAGCTCAAGCTGGGCGAGATGGCCACCCGTTTGCAAGCGGCCCGCTTGCTCACCTATGACGCGGCCCGCATTTACGACAAAGGCGAGCGCTGCGACATGGAAGCGGGCATGGCCAAGTACTTTGCCTCCGAGGCCGCCCTTGAAAACGCCACCGAATGCCTGCGCATCCACGGCGGCTATGGTTATTCCAAGGAATACCATGTGGAGCGTTATTACCGCGACGCACCCTTGATGTGCATTGGCGAGGGCACCAATGAAATGCAGCGCATCATCATTGCCCGCCAAATGATTTCCAGGCACCCTGCTTGACCCATCCGCCCCAACACCACATCGGGCGATGGGGCCCAGGCCCTGAGATGACAAAGCCACTGTCCCGCGCAGTGGCTTTTTTCATGGCCGGGGCCACCGATTCACACAAATGTCATATCGGGCATTTATAAAGTCGCCTTCCACACAAGGATCCCAACATGTCCCACCCTGAAGCTGATCCCAATTGCAACACCAGCGACAACACCCATTTCCAAACGGTCTTGTCGTCCTCGTTATCGCACCCCGAGCGGCGCAAATTTCTGTTGGGTGGCTTGGGATTGTCCAGTTTGGCTTTGCTGCCGGGTTGCGTCACCATGGGTGCTGCGCTGCCCCCTGCGGCCAGCGCCTTGGGTTTCACTGCGGTCGATAAAAGCCTGGTCGACAACGTGATCTTGCCGCCGGGCTACCAATACCAGGTTTTGCATGCCACCGGTGACGCGCTGAATGCCGAAACACCCGCCTACTCCAACCTGGGCTTGGAAACCGACGATTGGTCTGGCCGCATTGGGGATCACCACGACGGCATGGATATTTTCTACATCGACGACAAAGGCCAATACACCGATCAAGAAACCCAGCGGGCGGTTTTGTGTGTCAACCATGAAAGTTCGGCAGATGCACATTTCCTGCATCCCAAGGGTCAAACCTCGAACGGCGTGAGCGGTAAAAAATTCACCCAGTTTGGCGACTGGGATTTGGGCCGGCGGCCCGAATTGGAAGCACTGAAAGAAATCAACTTGCACGGCATATCGGTGGTGGAAATTCAAAAAACCAATGCCGGTTGGCGCATCGTTCGCACGTCTGCCCTGAATCGCCGCATCACCCCCTTGACCCCCATGCGCATCAGCGGGCCCAGGGCTTCGGTGGATGCCATTCGCCAACAAATGGTCACCCGCTGGGACAGCTCTGGCTCGATGAGCCGGGGCACCCTCAACAACTGCGGACATGGCAAAACCCCATGGGGAACCTATTTGGGTTGCGAAGAGAACTGGGCCTTTTACTTTCAAACCACGGCCAACAGCAACCTGACCCCCAACGAATTGGCCTCGCGCAAGCGCTATGGCTTGCCCACCGCAGCCGCCGCCGCAAGCGCTCAAAAAGCCACCGGCCAAGGTTGGCACACGGTGTCCACCACCGATGACCGGTTTGCGCGTTGGAACCTGGCAGCCTTGGCTGCCAATGCCGACAAAGACTTCCGCCATGAAGCCAATACCTTTGGTTATGTGGTGGAACTGGACCCACTCAAACCCCAAGAAACACCTGTCAAACGCACCGCCATGGGCCGCATGGCCCATGAGGCCGCTGTCTGCAGCTTGCCGGTGGCCGGCGAACCTTTGGCCTTCTACATGGGTTGCGACTCGCGCAATGAATACATCTACAAGTTTGTCAGTGCCGCCGTTTGGGATCCCAAAGATGTGGGGGCCGGCTTGGTGGCGGGTGACAAATACCTCAGCGAGGGCCGTTTGTATGTGGCCAAGTTCAATGCCGATGGGACAGGTGAGTGGCGAGAGCTGACCTTGTCCGATGCACGCATTGCCCAATATGGCCCGTTCAAATTCAATGCGCCAGCCGATATTTATGTCCACACCCGCTTGGCCGCCGATGCGGTGGGTGGCACCCCGATGGACCGGCCCGAATGGGGTGCTGTCAACCCGCGCAATGGCGAGGTTTATTTTTGCTTGACCAACAACAACGCCGCCAACCGCACGCCCAGCAAAGTCGATGCGGCCAATCCGCGCGCTTACATGGACGAGGATGGCAAGAAAAGCGCGGGCAACCCGAATGGCCACATCATCCGTTTTCGGGAAAGCGGGTCCCGATCGACAGCCCCCACCTTTGCCTGGGATGTCTTTTTGTTCGGTGCCGAAGAAGACATGGGCGAGGCCAACCTCTCGGGTTTGAAAGCCAGCAATTCTTTTTCCTCGCCCGATGGCCTGTGGTTCAGCAAAGCCACCGGCATCTGCTGGATACAAACCGATGACGGTGCCTTCACCGACGAAACCAATTGCATGATGTTGGCGGCCATTCCCGGCCAAGTGGGTGACGGCGGCAAGCTCTCCGTCAACAACAAAATGCTGGTCAACGGAAGCTTGCAAACCGGCAGCCAAGCCACCTTCATCGCTGCTGCATTGGGCGAGGCCAAACTGAAACGGTTTTTGGTGGCCCCCAAAGGGGCCGAGGTCACGGGCATCACCGAGGCCGATGGTGGCCGCACCTTGTTTGTGAACATCCAACACCCCGGCGAGCTATCGCCTGCCCTGTCTTCAGGCAAGCCGCTGGAGAGCACTTGGCCGGGCAACCAAGGCGTTGGCCCCGTGGGTCGGCCCCGCTCGGCCACCATCGTCATCACCCGCCAAGACGGGGGTGTGATTGGCGTGTGAGTTCAAGGCCTGATCAAGAGTCGGGCTTGATGTTGGCGGCGCGAATCACCCGCGCCCATTTGATGGCTTCGCTTTTCATGAATTCACCAAACTCTTCGGGCGTGTTGGCCGCCGGGTCAATGCCTTGCGAAACCAATTTTTCTTTGATGTCGGGCATCTCCAACACCTTGGTGATTTCGCGGTTCAAGCGCAAGATGGCCTCCCGCGGGGTGCCCGCGGGCACCACCATGCCATACCAATTGACGGCTTCCAAGCCAGCCGCAAACTCACTGGTGGAGGGCACATCGGGCAAGATGGCCAAACGCTTGGGGCCGGTGGTGGCCAAGGCACGCAAGCGCCCGGTCTTGATGTGCTGCAAGCCAATGGCCACGGTGTCATAGCCCAACTGGACCTGTCCACCGATCAAATCATTCATGCCCGGCGCACTGCCTTTGTAGGCGATGTGCACCGTTTGAATGCCGGTCACGCTGTTGAGCAATTCGCCAGTCAAGTGCGGCAAACCGCCGTTGCCGCTGGAATAAAAATTCACCTTGCCGGGGTTGGCCTTGGCATAGGCCACCAACTCAGACAGGTTTTTGACCGGCACGCTGGGGTGGGCATAAACCAAAAATGGCAATGAAGCCACCAACATCAAGGGCGTGAAATCCTTCTCCATGCTGAAGGGCAAGTTGGGCATGAAGGCCGGGTTGATGCTGATGTTGCCGGTGGTTCCGAAAAAAATCGTGTGACCGTCGGCCGCTGACTTGGCCACGAATTGGGTGCCCAGCACACCGGCCACGCCCGGCTTGTTGTCGATGATCACCGGTTGACCCAGGGCCTCTGAGAGCTTGGGGGCAATCGTGCGGGCCACGATGTCGATGCCGCCACCGGGGGGAAATCCAATCACGATGCGCACTGGCTTGGAGGGAAAGGCCTGCGCCCATGCCGACCCCAAAGGCGCTGCAAGGCCCAAACCCGCCAGCAAGCTGGCCAACAAAAAAGCACGGTGTTTGTGTAACGACATATTGATGGTCCTGGTCATGAAGCAAGTTGACAGAGATTTCCAAATACTGGGATAATTTTACAAAATCACCCCTCCAAGGCTCCCCCATATGCCCACCCAGATCCATGTTTACGCCGGCACCGCGGGCCACTCGGCCTGGTTCAGCGAAGACGCTGGGCAAACTTGGGTGCACCCCAACAGCCACAGCGGAATGTACTTGGAGGCCCGGGTGTGGTGCATCAGCAGTCACCCCAACATGCCCGCGCATGTGTTTGCGGGAACCGACATGGGCATCTACCGCTGGGACGAGGCCCCGGCACGCTGGGTGACCCTGCCTTCTCCCATGACCGATGTCTGGGCCTTGGCCCAAGACCCGGACAACGCCAATGTGCTGATTGCAGGCACCCGCCCGGCGGGGTTTTTTCGTTCGACCGATGCAGGCCAAAGCTGGCAAGCCTTGGAAGCACCAGGCATCAGCCAGTTTTCGGACATCAACATGGGCCCCACCCGGGTCACGCAAATTTTGTTTGACCCGGTGCTCAGCGGCGTGGTGTGGGCAACGGTGGAGATTGGCGGCATCTACCGCAGTGCCGACCACGGCCAAACCTGGTCTTTGCACGAAACCGGCCTGGTGTCTGCCGACGTCCATGGGATTGCCGTGGTCCCTGCCCCGACTGGCACTGGCAGTTGGGTCTATGCCACCACCAACCGTGGCTTGCACCGCAGCACCGACCAAGGCCAATCTTGGGCCTTCCAAGCATTGAACTCGCCTTGGCAATACACCCGCGCCGTGGTGCCCCGCTTGGACAATCCGGCGATTGTTTTTCTCACCAATGGCAATGGCCCACCGGGCAACGACGGCAAGCTTTGGCGCAGCCGCAACCACGGCCAGGATTGGGAAGAAGTGGGTTTGCCCGGCGAAATCAACAGCACCGTTTGGTGTGTGGCCATGAACCCGAGCAACCCCTTGTTGGTGTTGCTTTGCACCAACCTGGGACAAATTTTTCGCAGCACCGACGGCGGCGAACACTTTGAGCGCTTGCCCCACGAATTTGGCGAACTGCGCGCACTCCACTGGCGCAGCTTGCCCACAGGAGCCCGCCAAGCGCCCCATGCCATCACCCGGCCCCAAATCAAGGCGCGCGAACTCGCGGCCATGAACGCCTGACCCTCCACCCTTTTTTCGCACGGGAAACCCATGAGCCAAGCATTGCACATCGGATTGATGGTCCCCATCAACAACACCACCTTTGCCCAAGAGGTGCTCAGTTGGTTGCCCGCTGGCTCGCGCGCCACCACCTTGCGCATTCCGCGCGGCAAAGGCCTGTTGACCACCGAAACCTTGCCCGCATACAAAGCCGCAGCCCTGGAGTTGGCCACCCAGTTCAAAGACAGCGATGTCGATGTGGTGGCCTATGGCTGCACCGCTGCCGGCTTTATTTTTGGCCCCCAAGGCGATGCCGCGCTGGCCCAAGAGCTGCACCAAGTCACGGCCAAGCCCGTGGTCACCACCGCCCGCTCGATGGTGCTCAGCTTGCAGGCCGCTGGGGTGAACGACATCGCCCTCGTCACGCCTTACCTGGACGCGGTCAACACCCAGCTCAAAGCCTTTTTGGCCGACGGGGGCATCCGGGTGCGCCGCTTCAACAGTTTTTTTGCCCAAGATGTCGATGCCTTGGGCCGCATCACCGCGCAACAGGTGAAAGACATGGTGCTGCAAACCCAAGACGATGGCTGCCAAGCGGTGTTCATTGCTTGCGCCCAGTTGCCCACGGCCAGCATCTTGGATGAGTTGCGCACCACCTTGGGCAAACCGGTGCTGTCCTCCAACTGGGGCACCACCCACCAAGCCCAACTGGCCCTGGCTTGATCGCCAGATACCTTTGTTCTTCAACCACCCAAGGCAACCCACATGATTTCCTCACCCCTGCGCTGGCTGCGCCACACCTGTGTTTCGTTGGCATTGATGGCGATCTCAGGGCTTGGGGCCCAAGACTTTCCCAACCGCCCGATTCGCTTGGTCGTACCCTACGGACCCGGCGGCGTGACCGACATCAATGCCCGCACATTGGCCACCCGCTTGGGCGAAATATTGGGCCAGTCGGTGGTGGTGGACAACCGCGCAGGCGGGGCCTCCATCCTGGGGTCGGATGCAGTGGCCAAAGCCAAGCCCGACGGTTACACCTTGTTGCTGACATCCACCGCGCTGGCGGCCAACCACATCTTGTTCAAAAAAATCCCGTATGACCCGGTCAAGGACCTGATGCCGGTGAGTTTTGTCTCCACCGTGCCCACCGTGTTGGTGGTGCACAACCAAGTGCCAGCGCAAAACATCAAAGAGTTGGTCCAACTCGCGCGCGCCAAACCAGAAACCATGAACTACGGCTCGGCTGGCAACGGCAGTGGCAACCACCTCACCACCGAGGTGTTTCTCAACACCACCGGCCTGAAGGTCCAGCACATCCCCTACAAGGGCGGCGGCGCTGTGATGGCCGACCTGGTGGCAGGCCAAGTCACCTTTGTGTTCGCGGTGCTGCCCACCGCACTGCCTTTCATCACCTCGGGCAAGTTGCGCGCATTGGGGGTGAGCAGTGCCCAACGCAACCCGGCCTTGCCGGATGTGGCCACCGTGGCCGAGTCGGGCTACCCCGGCTTCAATGTGGCCGAATGGGTGGGGATTTTTGCCCCCGCAGGCACGCCTGCAGCCATCGTCGACAAACTCAATGCAGCCATCAATCAAACCCTCAAGCACCCGGATGTGGTGGCCCGCTTCAAGTCCTTGGGCGCTGAAATCGTGGGTGGCCCGCCGAGCAACTTGGACAGCTACTTTCGCGCCGAGGTCAACAAATGGACCCGCTTGGCCGAGCAAGTCAAATTTGAAGCCGCCGACTGATGGCTCCAACCCATCACACACCATGAACCCACCCACACCTGCCCCCACTTCGGTGCGCGAACTGGCCGAGTTTTTATGGGAACAGTCACCCGGTCACTTTGACGGGGCTTTGTCCAAAATTTTGGTCAGCGCCGCCACCACGCCGGGGGCCCAGTTCTTGGACTTTCGCATCTCCACTTATGCGCCCAAGGCCTATGTGCAAAGCCATGTCCATCCCAATAAAGAGCAAATTTATTTCTTCATGGAAGGCGAAGGTTTGCTGGAATTGGGGTCAGAAAAGAAAGTGGTTCGCCCACAGCAATTTGCGTTTATTCCGCCGCATTTGCCGCATGCCTTGCACAACACGGGCAACGGCCCCTTGGTGTTTTTGGTCATCACCACGCTGACCGAGCGCGGCTGATCGCCCAGGGCTCAGCCCACGGCGCGGGCGCGCAACGAGATGCCCAACTCGTGCGAGGCGATGCGATCGCTGGCCGACTTGGCCGCTTTCATCACCAGCTTGGCCATGTCGGGGATCTGGGCCGTGGGCAAATGCTTTTTTTGCGCCGCCAGCCCCAAGCTGCCCAACACATGCCCGGCTTGGTTGAACAGGGGTGCGGCCACGCCCACAATGCCTTTGGAGAACTCACCCGCGGTCACACAGTGGCCTTGCAAGCGAATGCTGCGCATGGCTTGGCGAAAAGCGGGCCAGTCTTCCCCCAAACCCGCTTGGGCCACCGTTGGCGCTTGCTTGGCATACAGGTTGCGCAATTGGTGCGGGGGCAAATGCGCCATGATGACCTTGGAGGCAGCACCGTGGAACAAAGGTCGTTTTTGGCCACGGCTGAACAAACCCGGCGGGGCATTGGGGCTGATTTCCTCGCGCACGCACATGACCGTGTCGCTGTAGAGCATGCACAACAAGGTGCTGTGGCCAGTGCGGTTGGCCAGTTGTTTCATGGGCGGACCAGCGGCCATGTAAATCGGATCACGCAGCCGAACTTGCCGATCGAGCTCGATGATGCGCGGCCCCAACATATAAGCACCTTGGGCCACCGGCGTTAAAAAGCCAGCCGCTTGCAACACCTTGAGGTAGCGGTAACAGGTGGAGCGGGTGCTGCCCGTGGCCTGCATCATGGCCTCGGTCGACCACACCGGCTTGTCGATGGAGAACAAATCGAGCAAGCCCAACATGCGCTCCAAGCTGTTGCTGGCCAATTCACCCATGGCGCACCCTCACCCGCGCTGGGCTCTGTTGGCTGGCCACGTCTGTGCTGGCATGGCTCACTCGATCTTGATATTGGCTTTTTGAATGGTGGTTTTCCAGACCCGGATTTCGTCATCCACCCGGCGCGTTTGTTCGGCCGCTGATGAGGTGATCGCGCGCGCGCCTTGGGCCACAAATGAGTCGCGCAAGCGTGGCTTTTCAGCGGCTTTGGCGATCTCTTGGTTCAGGCGCTGCAACACCGCGCTGGGGGTGCCCGCGGGTGCGGCAACGCCCCACCAGTACGACATGTTGTAGTCGCCAAAACCTTGTTCGGCAAAGGTGGGCACTTGCGGCAACAAGGGGCTGCGCTCTTTGCCGGTCACGCCAAAACCTTGCACCCGGCCACTGCGCACATGGGGCATGCCACTGGCCAAGCTGGCAATGGTCACATCGAGCCGTCCGGCGATGACCTCGGCAATCGCCGCGGCCACGCCCTTGTAAGGCACATGGGTCATTTTGGTGGCGGTCACGCTCATGAACAACTCGGTCGCCAAGTGGGCCGATGAACCTTGACCCCCCGAACCAAACATGAAGTCCATGGGCTTGGCACGCGCCGCATCGACCAGTTGGGCCACCGATTTGGCGGGCAGGTCTGCGCGGGCAATCATGATGGAGGGCGACTCGGCGATCAGGCTGATTTGCGCGAAGTCTTTTTGCGGATCAAAAGGCAGGCGTGGGTACAAGCCTGCCGCCATGACAAATGAGTTGTCGGTCAACAACAAGGTGTGGCCATCGGGCGCAGACTTGGCCACCGCATCTGCGCCAATCGTGCCACCTGCACCCCCTTTGTTTTCAACCACCACCTGCTGGCCCAATTGATCGCTCAGCTCCACGGCCAAGGCGCGGGCCGACAAATCGGTGAAAGAGCCGGGGGCAAACGGCACCACGATGCGCAAAGGTTTGCTGGGCCAATTGGATTGGGCTTGGGCCAGCGGCACCAGACCCGACAGTGCCACCGCGAAAGAAACAACTGAAAAGCTTCGGCGCTTGAACCACATGGATCGTCCTTTCAACAAAAATCTGACGGCATCATGCCAGAGTCAAACGCCGCCAGTCTTGGCGCAGGGCTTGGCGGGCCTGGGGATCCAACCACGGCCCAAAACCAGCTTGGATGGACAAGGGCTTGACCGACATCGGCGGCAACCCCTTGCCTTGGCCTTGGTCACAGATCGGAAACAAACCATCTTCGTGCATGCAAGCCTGACCCGCGGGCGAGAGCAAAAAATCCACAAAACAGGCGGCTTGCGCGGGATGCGGTGCACGCTGGGGGATCAAGGCCACACGCGATAAACCCAAGCGGTCTGCTGGGCTGTCGCACACCGCCAATTCAGGATGTGTTTGCACAGCACGGGCCGCAAACGACCCCAGCACGGGAAAAGCCAACACAGCCTGGCGGGTGGCCAAGGCCTGGACCAAAGGGGGGTTGGAGCCGTGGCCTTTTGGCTTCAAAGCAGCCGCCAGTTGGATGAACCGCTCAAACGCATCGGCGGATTGGCGCGCCACCAGCATGGCCAAAAAACCCATGCCATTGGCTTCGATGTCCAAGCAGACCATGCGGTTGAGCAACAGCGCAGGCCGACGCGCCATGAGGTCGGCCAGTTCGGCCACGGTGGTGATGGCTTCACCCGGGCCTAAATCTTGGGCATGGCGCAAACTCACCAAAGGCTCCAAGGTGGTGCAATAAGCCAAGTCCTCAAACCGCGCCCAATCCGGCATGGCGGGGGCATGCGGGCTGCGGTGTGGCTGGGCATGGCCTTGTTGCACCAACTCCATTTGCAAATCCATGGCCGAACTCCAAATCACATCGGGCGGGGCCAGGCCTTGGGCTTGCAAGCCCAGGAACTGGGTGTGCAAATCGGTGCTCACCCCGTCGATGAATTGAAGCCGCACAGCCGGGTAAGCCTTGGCAAAACCCGCCAGCAGCGATTGGCAAAACGGTTTGAAGGCCGCCGAATAAACCACCAAGTTGGCGGTCGGGTCGTGGGGCACTGGGCGTGGTGTGGACATGTGGAGCGGGGCTGTCGGGCTGTCGCGCATCCTACCTGTTGTGCGGGTTTTGCTGGGGCGTGGGGGGCTGGAAATCTGCTATCTTGGGCGGTCTTTGAAACCCCAGGCGCGCACGTGAACCACCCAGCCCCCACATCTGCTGAAAACGGACCTTTGCGGGGGCTGCGCGTGATCGAGTTGGGGCAAATTTTGGCCGGGCCTTTTGCGGGGGCCATTTTTGCCGACCTCGGTGCCGAGGTTTTGAAAATCGAGCGGGTCGATGGCGGCGACGACGGTCGTCGCATGGGCCCGGTGTTTCGCGGTGGCGATGCCTTGAATTTCCATTTGTTCAACCGAGGCAAAAAATCGCTGGCCCTGGACCTCAAAAGTGAAGCGGGTTTGGCCGCTTTTGAGCGCTTGGTCGAAACAGCTGACATCTTGATCCACAACCTGCGACCGGGCGTGACCCAAGACATGGGCATCGATGGCCCGAGCTTGTGCCAGCGCCATCCCCGTTTGATTTATGGCGAGATATCGGCCTTTGGCCACACCGGTCCGATGCAATTGCGCCCTGGCTACGAGCCTTTGCTCCAAGCCTACAGTGGCTTGTCGAGCACCAATGGCGGACCCGACGACCCGCCCATGCGCTTGGGCGCTTCGGTGGTGGACCAAGGCACCGGCATGTGGGTGGTGATCGGCACTTTGGCCATGCTGCAACAGCGCCACCTCACCGGTCGGGGCGGGGTGCTGCATTCTTCATTGCTGGAGACCGCGCTGACTTGGAATGCACAAAAGTCAGAGTCTTTCATCCACGAGGGCCTGGCACCCATGCGCCATGCCTCGGGTCACAGTGGCTTCGTGCCCTACGAAGCCTTTGATGCCCTGGACGGCCCCTTGCTCATTTGCTGCGGCAACGACCGCTTGTTTGCCAAACTCGCCCAGGTGATGGGCCAGGCCGCCTGGGCCCAAGACCAACGCTTTGCCACCAACCGGGCCCGCATTGCCCACAAAGACACATTGCTCCAAGACATGCGCGCCATCTTGCGAACCCAAACGCGGGACCACTGGCAAACACAGTTTTTGGCCGTGGGCGTGCCCTGTTCACCGGTGCACACCGTGCCCGAAGCACTGGCCCAAGAACAGGTGAAAGCCTTGGGTCTGCGGGTGCCCGTGCCGGGCCAAGGCTATGCCTTGAACGGCCTGCCTTTGCTGTTCGATGGCGAGCGCCTGCCCTTGGGCGGCCCGGTGCCTGAATTGGGTCAGCACAATGCCGAATTTCAACTGCCCCCGATCCACACCCGTCAGGAGAAAACCCCATGAGTTCACCCAGCTTTGAAGCCTTCACGGCCCAGTCTTTGGACGAAGGCTTTGACGAAGTGCTGGTGCGTGAATGGCAAGCCGATTTGGTGCTCGACACCCACACCCACCCCTTCGATGCCCGTGTGCAGGTGGTGCGCGGCAGTTACAGCTTGACCGTGGGCGATGAGGTGCGCCAGCTCAAAGCGGGCGACAGCTTTCGCCTGGCCCGCAACGTGCCCCATGCAGAGCACTACGGGCCCGAAGGGGCCACCATTTGGGTGGCCCGGGCCAACTGAAGGGGCTTGGCCTAGTCCAGGATGTGGATGGGCATATCGGGCACTTTCAGCACATGCGGGGCCACGATGGTGTTGGTCAACACGCCCAAGCCGCTGACCTCCAACTCCATCACGTCGCCGTGCTTGAGAAAGCGGCCCAATTCGTTGCCACAACCGCCGCCCACGGTGCCAGAACCAATGATTTCGCCGGCATAAAGCGTCTCGGCATCTGAGGCATGGCTGACGATGGCGGCAAAGCTGTGCTGCATCTCGGCGCTGGAGCCGCGCGACCATTCCTCGCCATTGACCCGGGCGATCATGGTGAGCGCATGGGGATCGGGCACTTCATCGGCGGTGACCAACCAAGGGCCAATGGCATTGCCGGTATCAAAGTCTTTGCCTTTGGCCGGCCCCAGGCCGGTTTGCATTTCGATGAACTGGCTGTCTCGGGCCGAGTAATCGTTGAACACCATATAACCAAACACATGGTCCAAGGCGTTTTCAATCGGCACATCTTTGCCACCCCGGCCGGTGACCAGGGCAATCTCCAGCTCATAGTCGATCACCTGCGAATAAGCCGGCCAATGGACCGGCGCATGGGTGCCCACGATGCTGAACACATTGCCTTTGTAATACACCGGTTTTTTGTACCACGCGCTGGGCAATTGGATGCTGGCCGGATCGACCCGGCCTGTGCCCTGGCCGAACAAATAGCGATTGGCGCGCGACTGGCGCACGTGTTTTTCAAAGGCCAGGCAGTCACGCAGCCGACGTGGCCGGGGCAAAGGGGCCAGGGGCTTGACCGATGACAGCGGCAACACATGGGCGGCTTTGGCGGCCAAAGCGCGTGCCGCCTCCAAACCCGATGGGCCGGCATCGATCAAGGCCAGCATGTCGCGGAACGTGGCCGAGTCATCGGCCGCCGTGAAATCAATCACATGGGCCAAATCGCTGGCCATGCAGCCAATGTGTTCTTGCCCTTGGGGCGTGATGAATGTCACCAGTTTCATAGGGGCTCTTTCGTGCGTGGAAGGGGTGCCAGCGCGCAAGGGCTGGGCACGGGGATGTTGATCTGCGCCCTGCCCCCTGTCAATGCCAGGAATCCCCTGCATTTAGAGATCGAAACCAGAAGTGTTGCAGATCCACTGATAAGATGGGCAGGGGTTTTCGTGGCATCATGAATTCAGTGTTTGACCTTTTGAATGGAGACCTGAACATGCAAGTTTTTCACGCCCGCCAAGATGGCGCATTGTCTGAATTGCGCGCTGGCACCTTCACCGGCTCGGTGTGGGCCGATCCGATCATGCCCTCGACCGACAACGTGACCATCGGCAATGTGTTTTTCTCACCGGGTGCGCGCACCCATTGGCACCAGCACGAGTTGGGACAAATGCTCAATGTGATCGCAGGCAGTGGATGGGTGTGCCTGGAGGGCCAGGCACCGCAACGCATCCGCACGGGTGACGTGGTGTGGATCCGACCCCATGAGCGCCACTGGCATGGGGCAGACCAAGGCAGCTATATGTTGCACACCGCCACCTCCTTGGGCAAAACCGAATGGAGCACGGCCGTCACCGACGAGCAATACCCTGGGGCTTGAGCCCTTTTCCCACCCCGCAAGCGGGGACAGCGGTCACTGGCTGCACCACCCACAAAAAAGCCCCACCACAGCAGTGATGGGGCTTTTGGCCGATGGGACCGGGAACGGTCAACGGCCGGTGGGTGAGCGGGACAAAAAGGACACGGAACCCACGCTCTGGGTGTTCAAGAAAGAGCGGTTGCTCACACCAGAGGACCCCAATGCGGCTTGGCTGCCAGACCCGCCGCGGGTTTGGCCCACCACAACACCACCCCGATTTTGGCTGGCACCCCCCGCGCCGCCCACACCCGCGTTCAGACCCGCAGTGCCACCACCTGGCGTGCCACCGGCTCCACCAGGCCCTCCTGCCTGCTGAGCGCTGGGGGGTCCACCGGCTTGCCCGCCGGGCGGGGGACCACCCGCTGGCCCGCCTTGGGGACCTGCACCACCCAGTTGCCCGCCTGAAGGGCCGCCCATGGGGCCACTCATGGGACCACCTGGCGCACCACCCGCTTGGGGACCACCAGGCCCACCCATGTTGGCCATCATGGGGCTGCCGGGGGGAGCCATGCCACCAGGCATTTGCCCAGCTGGCGCGCCCATGCCACCGGGTGCGGGACCACCAGGTTGGCCCATGCCGCCGGCCATTTGGCCGCCCGGTGCGGGACCGCCTGGTGCGCCCATACCGCCAGGCATTTGACCCCCTGGCATCTGACCGCCGGGGCTGGGCATGCCGCCCATTTGCATGCCAGGCGGGTTGCCGCCGGGGGCCATGCCACCCATGGCACCGCCGGGTGCATTGCCTCCCGGCATGCCACCCATTTGCTGCATCGGTTGTTGCCCGGCAGGGGGTTTGGCAATTTGTTGGAGCAACAACATTTGCTGCTGCCCGCCAGGGGGACCACCCATGCCGCCTGGACCACCGGGGCCTGGGCCAGCGGTAGAGCCAGGCATGCCCGGCGGCGGGCCCAAACAAGTGGGCGGGCAAGTTTGTACTTTTCCGTAAGAGCTGGATGTGGATCCAGGTACCGGGCTTGGTGACGGGGATGCAGCAGGCGCAGGTGCAGGCGAAGTCTGCGCCAACAACACGGTTGTGGCCATGCAAAGCATCGCCATGGACGACAGCTTGAGGCTTTTGTATGGATTCATGAACTGAGTTCCTTTAAATGTTTGAGCATCGCAAAGCCTTGGGCAGACCCCATCTTCATCGGCTTGTGGCAGGTGTGCCAGCCAAAGCACCCGTGGGTGATGCGCCAGCGCCCGCCGAAATACCACCCGCTCCCAGGGGTCCAGCAGGACCACCGAACTGAGGTCCGCCGGGGCCGCCCATGGATGGGCCACCAAGGGGCGGACCGCCAGGGCCACCGATGGGCGGCGGACCACCCATGCCCAGGGGCCCGGGCGGTGCACCCAGCATGCCGCTGCCCGGTGCGCCCATGCGCTGACCGGGCATTTGGTGCATGGGGCCACCCATCTGATGGCCTGGACCGCCAATTTGCCCACTCGGCCCGACCGGCCCACCCATGGGTCCAGCCATTTGGCCCGCTGGCGCTCCGATCTGACCCATGTTGCCCATCGGACCCGCAGAGGGGCCGGGTCCAGGGGGCGGGCCACCCGAGGGGTTGCCGGTCATGCCCATGGGCTGACCAACCGGGTTGCCAGGCTGTCCGGGCAAGGGTGCGCCCATGGGACCACCCATGGGGTTGGTGGGCGCTGCAAACTGAGGGGGCGGGTTAGGACCTGCAAGGGCGGCCGTTGCAGCCGCAGGTGCCGTTGGGACCGTTGGTGCCATCGGGGCCGTTTGGGCATTTGCGCCGCAAGCCGCCAGGCACAACAACACCGCTCCGCCAACTTGTTGCAAATTTTGGGTTTGGTCCATGGCTTATGGCTGCTGCAAGCGCTTCAGGGGAGCGTCAATTCACAGGGCCAGCACGTTTTTCAGGCCACTGACGCGGCCCAAAAACAACATGGCTTTGGCGTAATTGACTTTGGCATCAATGGCTTCCACCTCTGCCGCATGCCAGTTGTTGACATCGTCCAAATTGGCCATCTTTTTGCCGGCCAAGTTTTTCTGATTGTCCAAGGCGGTTTGCAATTTGGCTTTGGCGCTGTTGAACTGGATCAAAGCCTGATTGACTTCAAAGTAAACCCGGTTTTTGGCATCTTCCAGCATGATCTCTGCTTGCAAGCGGGCGTTTTTCGCGGCCACCAAATCGGCGTCATACAACTGGCTCACCGGAATGGGCACACTGATGGAGAAGCCGTAGGAGATGCCTCGGTTGTACTCGGTGGTCGTGCCGTAGTCGGCGGAGTAAACGCTGTAAGCCGGGGTGTCCGTGGCATACACGCTGACGCTGTAGTCCAGGCGGCGATTTTTTTGCGCCAGGTTGTCAGCCGCTTTGGCCACGCTGAAGGCCGCTTCCAAGGACAGCACATCGGGCCGGGCCCGCTTGGCGTTATCGACCAGGCTGCGCACATCAAAGTCACGGATGGTGACATTGAGTTCGGCCGTGGGGTCGGGCAGCACCGCGCTGGGTTTGCCCAAATAACTGGCCATGCCCAGAGCAAAGTATTTGAAATCGTTGGCTTGGTCGGCCCTGAATTGCTTGTAATCGTCGATCGCTTGCTTGTTGTCTGCGCTGCCAATGCGCTCCAACTCCGCGATGGCCTTGTGCTTGACCAACCACAGGTTTTTGACCCGCAAGGCATCCAAGAACAAAAAGGCTGAATCAACCTCTACGCCAAACACCAAAGCCCCCAAATCCACCGACTGGCGAATCACCTCGGCACTGGAAAACTCTTTGCGGGCATCTTGCTTGCCGCGCCCTTCAATATTGCCCGACAAGGTATAGGTGCCGGACTGCGGCGAGCGATAGCTCTCCATGGGCGCGGCCGCATAAAAAGTCCCTCGGCTGTAGCTGAAAGAGGGGTTGATGTTGTAAGCCGACATGGATTGCTGCCATGAAGCCGCAGACTCATTGGACAATTTTTTGCTGCGAACCCAGGTGTTGCTTTCTTTGACCTGGGCGACAAATTCGCTGAACTTGATGGGCCGCAGGCTGACATCATCCAATTTGAATGTTGCGGCATCCTGTGCGAATGCAGGCACCGCGATAACCAAACCCAAGGACGCAAAAATCTTCTTCATGTTCAAACCACTCTAAATAAATGAAATGTCCCCCAAACCTTTGGAACAGGCTTGGGAGACGCTTTGTTTCATCCGATCAAGGACTACTTGGACTGGCCCTGACCACCTTGGCTGTCGGTCTGACCGCCAATTTGTCCAGTGCCGGTTGTTCCACCACCTGGGCCCGCGCCCGTGTTGCCACCGCTTTGGCCCGTACCCGACTTTTGCTGACCGCCACCGCCTGGCCCGCTGCCTTGGGCAGCGCCCGATGGCGCGGCGGGTTGACCGCCGGGTTGACCCCCACCCGCTTTGGGTTGACCGGCTCCACCAGGGCCGCCTGGAACGCCAGGAGCGCCGGGGCCACCGGGTTGGCCAGGGGCGGGCTGACCACCCGCTTTGGGCTGACCGCCTCCGGCTTTGGGCTGTCCGGCACCGCCTGGAGCGCCCGATTGACCGCCACCACTGGGTGCAGCGCCGCCGGTCTGATTGCCTGGGGCCGCACCGCCCGCCTTGGGCTGCCCGCCGCTTTGTCCCGCTGCCGCGTCACCGCCGGATTTGGCTTGACCGCTGCCACCTGGGTTGCCCGATTGACCGCTGCCACTGGGTGCAGTTGCACCGGCTTTGGTTTGTCCACCGCTGGCTTGGCTGCTCGATTGACCACCGCCGCTGGGTGCGCCGCCACTGGGCTGGGTGCCTTGCGGGGCGGCTGCTTTGGGCTGTCCGCCGCTTTGGCTGCTCGTTTGGCCACCTCCACTGGGCGCAGTGCCACCCGTGCCACCACTGGGTGCGGCAGCACCTGCTTTGGGCTGCCCCCCGCCCGTGGCCGTGCCGGAGCCGCCCGCCGACTGGGCCATCGACGAGGCACTGGCAAACGCAAGCGCGATGGCCATGAAAACTTGAGAAAACTGCATGCAAGCTCCAAACGAATGGTGGATGAAAAGCCGGTGAGGGCTCTGAAATTCGGGGCCATTCTTAAACAAGTTTCACATAAAAACTCACCAAAACTCTCAAAAATAACTTTTTTACTTATTTATTTTGACCTTTATTTGATGGTCAATTCAATAGGTGAAAAAGGCCCCGTCATTGGCCCCGTGGAGGGCACCCAAGCAGGCCGCTTTGAGCGGTGCACTGCACAGCCCATGACCTTGATTTCAAATGATTTTTTGCTGCAGCGGCCCTTCGCCGTTGAAGCCTTTGCCGGGCCTTGGGGGGCCTAAGGCGTTTTCTTCAGGACCGACAGCAAGCTGCTGTAGTCGTCCCGCCAGGGGGCGAACTGGGGCGATGGGGGCACGCTTTGCAAAGACTGCAAGCCGGGCAGGCCAAAAATGTCGGGTGCGCCGGTGATCAAAATCCAGCGAGAGGCATAGGCCAGGGCTTGGTCACCCGGGTGCTCTTGCAAACGGATGTGCTTTCCGTATCGATCGGCCGCCACTTTGAGCACGGGCACCAGGTCTAAAAATGCATTGGTGACATTCAGGGCCAGCACCCCGTCGGGCTTTAAATGCTTGAAATAAATGGCGAAGGCCTCCAGGGTGAGCAAGTGAACCGGCACCGAATCGCCTGAAAACGCATCCATCACCAACACATCGAATTGCTGCGAGGGCTCGCGCTCGAGCTGCAAGCGGCCATCGCCCAAAACCATGTTGAGCTTGGCAGGGGTGTCGCTGAGGTAAGTGAACTTTTGCTGGGCCAACTCGATCACCAAGGGGTCGATTTCGTACAGGCGATATGTGTCTCCGGCCCTGCCGTAAGCGGCCAAAGTGCCCACACCCAAACCCACCACGCCCACGTGCAAAGGGCCTTGCTCGCCCTTGGCCAAAATGGCCATGCCCACGCCCGAGCTGGGGGTGAAGTAAGTCGTGGGCAGCCTTCGCCATTCATCGCCGTTGTATTGCTGCCCATGGATGATTTGTCCGTGCAGCATTCTGCGGTAGCCGCTGTCTTCAAACATTTTGAGCGCGCCATAAAAATTGCGCGCCTTCCAAGTCACGCCCTCTGACTTGGTGAGGTGGTAGTTGATGCTTACCCAGGCCAAGGCGATGCACACCGCCGCGCCACCCCCCCAGCCCATGTGGCGGACCAAGGCTTGCTTGGCCATGGATGCGGGCCACAGGGCCGCGAAAACCACCACCGCTGTCAACACCAAACCTACGTGAAACTCGTAGTTGCTGTCGAAGAAATAGGGGGCAATCACACCGACAAAGAACCCACCCAAAAAACCACCCAATGAGAGCATGAGGTAGTACTGGGTGAGGTGGCGCGCATTGGGCTTTTGGGTGGCCAACTCGCCGTGGCAAACCATGCACAACACGAAAAACGAACACAGGTTCAAGCCCACACTGCGGGCCA